>Ga0182030_10009049_pt1 | contig 20473 bp, 24 predicted proteins | sample 812S3MmetaG_FD_121299 | JGI IMG/M metagenome (GOLD analysis project Ga0182030, IMG submission 121299) | Permafrost microbial communities from Stordalen Mire, Sweden - 812S3M metaG (Illumina Assembly) | ecosystem: Environmental > Terrestrial > Soil > Wetlands > Permafrost | place: Sweden... | reverse complement strand
GAGGCCTTGGATCACGACGCCGAGAGAGGTGCCCAAGCCGAGCAGGATGATCTGCGTCTTGTGCGCCTCGACGCTGGCGAGGCTCGGGTTGTGACCAGCCCAGAGTCCGAACCAGATCAACACACCGATGCAGATGAGGTTGTTGAGGATCGGGGCCCAGGCCACAGCCACGAAGCGCCGACGGGTGTTGAGCAACGCCGCGCCCAAAGCAAAGAAGCCGTAGGCGGCGATCTGAATGACGAACCAGCGCAACAACGTGGTGGCGAGGGCGCGCTCTTGGTCGACGAGGGCGACGGAGTGGGGGTGGGCATGCGTATCGAGCGCAGTCAATGCCGTGATGAACTCGGGTGCCAGCACCAAGGCCACCACCGTGGTGGCGACCAGTACGACGGCGGAGACGGTGAGGATGGCCGAGATGGAATCGAACGCCTCTTCCTCGCCGCGATTGGCCAGCCGATCGACGAAGACCGGGATGAAGGTGGCCGAGAGGATCCCGCCCAACACAATGTCGTAGAGCATGTTGGGCGTGGTGTTGGCCAGGTTGAAGGCGTCGGGCAGGCGGGTCGCGCCTAACGCCCAGGCCAGGGCCACAATTCGCAGCAGCCCGGTCAGTCTCGAGACGGTGGTGCCGGCGGCCACATAGGTGGCGGCCGTCGCGAGGGATTGGCGGGGGGATGCGCGCCGAGGTTGGTGTGGCGGTTGTTCCGGCGGGGTCGGTGTCGTCACCACTAGTGAGCCCGGGGTCGGTGGTGCCGACCCTTGCGCCACGTGCGGATCCACCAGACCAACAGCACCAGTCCGGCGATGACGGTGAGCGCGATTCCCACCAACGAGATGGAGGTGGAGTGCACGGCCAGCGTGGCGTGCGAGATGGTCAGCCCGCCGTCGGGCGTGCGCAGTGTGATGTCGACCGGAAGGCGGTCGCCCGAGGTCCGGGCGCGCGCCTCCACTCGCACCGAGGTCGACGAGTGGTCCAGTGTCAGCGTGCGGGTGGAACCGTTGGGAAAGGTGAACTTGTCGCTCTGCAACGTCAGGACGACCTTGACTTCATAGGGCGCCGAGGACAACACCGTGATGGGAATGGACGCTGTCCGCGAAGTGAAGGTGATGGTGCGTTCGACCGCCAAAGAGATCTGCGACAAGGTCTGGGTGAAGGCGATGTCGAAGGCGCTGATGGCTGCGGACCGACCCGGTGCGGTGAGCGTGTCACTCTCGGAAGCCAGCAACTGGTCGCCCAAGGTCGACAACTCCGGAGCGTGGCCACTCACCGCGGCGGTGAACGAATTCAAGGCGGAGCGGTCAGCCAAAATCCGAGCCGCCGAGGTGGGCGTGATGGTGCCCGTTCCGACGCCCGGTCCCGTCTGCAGGTGCCGAGTGGCTGGTGCCCCGTTGCCTCCCACCGGCACAATGGTGAACAGTTGGTTCAACGTGACCGGGCTGACAATCTGCGTGTTGGCCAGTCCCGAGAGCAACGTCCCTACGAAAGCGGGCGACGCATGCCAGCTAGCCGGCGGCGTGATGACGACGCCCCGTGGGTCGGGTTTGAACTCGTTCTCGAAGTGAATGAAGGACAAGCCAGCCAGGAGTTGATTGGCGGCCAAGGTGGGATCGCCCGGCTGGGCGGTGAATCGGGAGTCGACCTGGGCCGAGCTGGTCACCGCGGCGATGTGGCCGCCGTGGGCCAAGCCGAGCGAGAACGGTTGGGCCAACGTGAATCCGCTGGGGTCGTTGACTGAGGCCAGGGCGGCGTCACTGACCACCACCTGGTCGGCCCCCACCGCACTCAAACCGGCAGAGAGATTGGTGAGGTCAGCGGACGAGAGGCTGGGGTTGGTGTCGACCCACGAACCGGCGGTCGGCGCGAGCGCCGCCTGATGGAGCAACTGGGTGCCCCGGGCCATCTGCAGTGGGATTTCGGTGGCGAGTCCGGCGCCGGCCATGGCGGAGACGTTGATCGCAGCGAAGGACGGGGCCAGGAGTTGCGAGCCAGCAGAGGCGAGTCCGGAGAGTTGGTCCAGCGCGTGCGCGCCGGTTTTGCCGCCGTTGTCGGACAAATCGGCTGCGGTGGCGGGACTCACACTCAACGTGGTCGACACAGTGTGATGGGCGGCCAGTTCGGCGATCAACGCTTCCGTAGTATTGCGGCTGGCCGCAGCCGCCCCACTGCTCCCATTCACCCGATTGGCCACCGGCACAATCCAACTCACCCGCAACGGTCCACCGGTGCCCGACGTGGCCACGGTCGGTTCCTCATAAGTCATGAAGGTGGTGAAGCGCGAGACCGGCGTGCTGCTCGAACTGGTGCCGCTGCGGAACAACGCCACCGACACCGGATAGACGTCGTCGCAGAGACCGCCGCCCGGAGTGCAGTCCAGGGTGACGGTGGGTCCGTTGGCCGGGCACGATCCGGTTGCGCCCGACGGGGGAGGGGTGGTGTCTTGGTCGGGCAGCACGGTGACGCACGTGTTGGCGCCGAGCTGGCCTCCGGCGCCGGCTGTCACGGCAATGTCGTCTACCTTGGCCAACGGCGAGAGGTCCGGCGTGCTCGTGGTGCCCGAATCGGTGGCCTGTTGGAACTCGGAAGGATCGCTGACCCGTCCGTAGATCGTGACGTCGACGTGGAGGGCACTGGCTGAACCGACACCTGGCGCGACGGCCAAGTCGAGCGAGTACCACGGCGCGGTGGGGGTTACCCATTGGGTTTGCGAGACCAACGTCAGTGGTGGCGCAGCCGCCGCAGTGGCCGCGTTCGCTCCTCCGGCACCGCCGCCAAGCAGGTCGAGAATGAAAAGGGTTGACAGCACGAGCGTGCTGAGAGCGATTCTGCTCCATCGCATCGGCACAGGGAGAGGCTACGCGTCGAACTAGCGTGGTCGGGTGCAATCCCCTTCCGTTCCCGAACGGTTCCGCCCGCTTCTTGATGCCACGGCCGAGCTATCCGAGCGTTTCACCAAGGCCGACCGCACCCTCTATTTGGTGGGTGGATCGGTGCGTGACGCCCTCTTTCCGAGTACAGACGGTGCCGCTAAGCACGACTTCGATCTGACCACCAACGCCCGTCCCGACGAGATTGAGCGGCTGGTTTCGGGCTGGGCCGACGATGTGTGGACCCAAGGGGCCCGCTTCGGCACCATCGGCTGCCGCAAAGACGGCCAAGACTTCGAGATCACCACCCATCGGGCCGAGGTCTACGTGCCTGATTCCCGCAAGCCCGAGGTCACCTTCGGCGACAGCCTGGAGCACGACCTCTCCCGGCGCGACTTCACCATCAATGCGCTGGCCCTGCGCCTCCCCGACATGGAGCTCATCGATCCGTTCGACGGCTTGGGCGACCTGGCCTCGGGACGCCTGCGCACGCCGCTCGACCCCGAGATCTCCTTCGGCGACGACCCGTTGCGCATGCTGCGGGCCGCCCGATTCGCCGCCCGATTCAACCTCAAGCCCGATCCGGCTCTCGAAGCCGCCGTCGAAGCAATGCACGAGCGGCTTTCCATCGTGTCGCGCGAACGCATCCGCGACGAGTTGGACAAGATCGTCATGGTCGACGTGCCCTCAGAAGCACTGTGGTTCGTGGTGCGCACCGGCATGGCGGCCGATTTCTTGCCTGAGTTGCCCGGCCTGGCTCTCGAGCAGGACCCCATCCACCGCCACAAGGACGTGTTGGCCCACACCTTGGCGGTGGTCGACAAGACGTCAAAGGACCGACTCCTCCGACTGGCCGCCCTCTTCCACGATGTAGGCAAGCCCCGCACCCGAGCCATCACCGATGGCGGAGTCACGTTCCATCATCACGAGATGGTGGGTGCCCGCATGACGCGCACCCGCATGACGGCCTTGCGCTACTCGGCCGATGACATCGACACCGTGGTGCGCCTGGTCGAGCTGCACCTGCGCTTCCACACCTATCGCCTGGGCTGGACGGACAAGGCGGTGCGTCGCTACGTGCGTGACGCCGGCCCGTTGCTCGACCTGCTCAACGAGCTGACTCGATGCGACTGCACCACGCGCAACGCCTCGAAGGCCCGTGCTCTCGCCCGCCGCATGGATGAGTTGGAAGACCGCATCGTCGAGCTCGGCCAACAAGAGGAACTCGACCGCCTGCGTCCCGACCTCACCGGCAACCAGGTCATGGAACTGCTCGGCGTCGGCCCCGGCCCCGTGATTGGGAAGGCACTGGGGTTCCTCATGGAACTGCGCCTCGACGAAGGACCGCTCAGCGAAGAAGATGCCACGGCCCGCCTCCTTGAATGGTGGAACACGCAGTCCGCCTAACCCCGTCTGTCCGAGAGCGGCAGCTAGCGCGGCTTGATGTTCGCGGCCACCGGCAGCGTCACCCCGACATGGGTGAAATGCACGGTCCCACCTAGCCGGGGTTGGGCGTAGGCCACGGTGGTGGCCACCAATTGCAGATCTACCGAGGTGTGGGGGCGGCCCGTGAAGGCCACCATCTCGAGTGGTACTGATGTGGTGTGGACGGCACCGTCGAGGGTGACGTCGATCGGAGTGACCTGATTGCCCAGCACCAGGCCTGTCTTTGGGTCGACCAGCTGGGCGAATACCCGGGTCGGCCGAGTGCCCGCCGCCACGGTGCCCTGGTAGGTCAGGGTCACCCGGGGGGCGCCGACCACCACACCCGAGCGATTCCCGAAAGCGATCGGCACATTGACGGCATTGGTCGCTTTGCCGGGGGTGATCCCCCCGACCAATGGGGCCAGTTCTTGGGTATTGCCGGAAACGGAGGCCGGACCGGAGCCGCCGGCAGCGTGCAGCGGCAGGGTGCCGCTCCCTGCGGCACTCACCGGGCGGCCGAGCGCCGGTGGATAACTCGGGGCCACGTATTGCGTGCCGTTTTGATCGAGGAATTGGAAGCCAGGTCCAGTGCTGACCGCCGAGTCTCGCTTCACGTAACGGTTCAACCAGGCCAAGGTGTCATGGAGCACCAGAGCTTGGTTCCCGAGCGGGGTGAGGCACACGCCGTGTCCTCCGCAGAACCACACCATTGAGGTGGGGACGCCATGCGCTTTCAGCGCCTCGTAGTTCTCTACGCCCTCCTGGAGGGTGAACAGCGTGTCGACGGTCCCTTGGACGATCAGTGTGGGCACGTGAATTTTCGCAATCAGTGACCCCGGCCCCCGGTCGGCAAACCACTGACGTTCGGCCGGGGTGATCTGACCGCTCTGATTCTCGGCGGCATGGGAAGCGGTGAGGACGGGATCGACTCGATCGCTGGCACTCAGGTTGTCGAGCAGGTTGGACCAGCCGGTTTTTGGCGTGTCGGCTTTGTCCAGGCTGGTGGCGAGGGAATGCCAGGCGATGGTCGGCACGATGGCGTCCACCCGGCAGTCGGTCGCTGCGGTGATCAGCTGAATTCCACCGCCGTATGAACCCCCCACCATGCCCATACGGGGATCGCCTTTGGCGTCGAGCTGGACCCCCGGTCGGGCGTCCACCCAGCTGATGAGTGCAGAGACATCCCGGGCTTCGTAGTTGGGACTGTCGACCTCGGCGACACCGCCAGACTGGCCGAAGCCCCGTGGATCCCAGGTGAGCACGTTGTAGCCGGCGGCCCAGAGCGACTTGATGGCCACGGCCCCGAGGGTCCCCGCGCTTTGAGTGTCAGTGTCGCCGGCCAGACTCCATCCCGGACCCATCAGGACGGTTGGTGCCGACTTCCCGGCCGCGACAGCCGGCGAAACCGGGAACCAGTGGACCCGGATTTGCGTGCCATCGAACGACGTCACATTCCAATCGCTCGGAACGCCAGCGACCGGCGTACTTGCCGGCACGGCAATTGACGCCGGATGACAGGTGGTCGTCGGAGCCGCCGTTGCAGCGGTCGCGGCTGAGGCGCTTAATCCGGACGAGCCAGTCAAGCTCAGCCCTCCGACGAACAGCACCGCCACCACGGAGGAGGAGCCGATCAGCGCCGCCCAGCCCCTGCGTCCCCCCGACCCCTTGGCGTGCACCGCCGGAGTGTGTCACCTCCGACCGACCGAGGCAATCGGTGGGCATTGGATTCTTCGGTGCCGTGCCGCTCGCTCCCTTAGTGTCCCCAGCCATGGACATCACCTTGCTCGGCACCGGCAGCCCGCTCCCCAGCCCCGATCGTGCTGGTGCGGCCACGCTCTTGCGGGCGGGCGGGGCCACGCTCCTCTTTGATTGCGGTCGAGGCGTGGTGCTGCGGCTCACGGCGGCCGGCGTGTTTCCCATTGGCCTCTCCGCCGTGATGTTGACCCACCTGCACAGCGACCACATCGTCGACCTGGGTGACATGGTGACCACGCATTGGGTCATGTCGCCCGGTCCGACGCCCCTCAAGGTCTACGGCCCGCCCGGCACCCAGGAGGTCGTCGACGGGATGACGGCCATGTTCGCACTGGACCGCCAGTACCGCCTGGACCATCACGCTGATCTCACCCAAGCGCCCATCGTCGAAGTGATTGAGGTGGAGCCGGGGGACCAGTTCGAGATCGCTGACGTCACCGTGTCGGTCCACCGCACCGATCACCGACCGGTCCAGCCCACCGTCGGCTACCGGGTGACCCACGACGGCAAGGTGGGGGCCATCGCCGGCGACACCGTGCCCTGCGATGAGTTGGACGAGATGTGTCGGGAGGCCGATCTGTACGTACAAACTGTCCTACGGGCGGACCTCATCGGCGCCATTCCCAATCCTCGGCTCCAGGACATCCTCAACTACCACTCCAGCGTGGAACAGGCAGCGCAGACAGCGACCCGAGCCGGAGTGAAAACCCTGGTGCTGACCCACTACATTCCGGCCCTCATCCCCGGCGATGAGGAAACGTGGCGGGCGCTGGCGGCGGCCCACTTCTCGGGCCCCATCGTGCTGGGGGACGACCTGACGACTGCCAGCGCTTAGGGCGTCTCCGAGGGCTACCGTTGTCTGTATGTCCCGGATTGCTGCACCAGAAACCAGCCTCGGCGAACACATCGACTGGGCGCTCCTGCGCCCCAAGATGGCCGCCGGCATGGGTGCCTTGTCCGAAGCCGTCTACGGCAACTCGCAACTACCCGTTCGAGAACGTGAAGCGGCCCGCTGGACCATCGCCCTCATCAACGACTGTGCCGTGTGCCGCGACACCCGGGCCAAGGATGGTGCCGAGGTCGGAGCCGACGAAGGTTTCTATGCCGAGGCGACCGATTGGCGGTCGGCCACGGGACTGAGCGACCGGGAGCGCCTAGCTGCCGAGTTCGCCGAGCGCTTCGCCCTTGACCACTTGGCCATGGACGATGCCTTCTGGGACCGCATGCACGCCGCCTTCTCTGAAGACGAACTGGCCGACCTCACCATCTGTTGCGGCATGTTCCTCGGCATGGGCCGCACCCTGGCCGTGGTCGGGGTGCGAGCACCGGACGTGCGCATCCTCGTCTAAGGCGGGAAGTTCATCAAATACTTGGTAAGATTGAGATCTACCAAGTATGAAGGAATCTGTCATGGCTGTTCTCACGGAATTCCTGGTCTCGACCAGTGGGCAGATGTCGATCCCAGCCGCTGTTCGTCATCGATGGGGGCTCGACGACGGTGGCAAAATTACGGTGATCGATCTGGGTGACGCGGTAGTTCTCCTTCCGCCAGATGGACGCCAGAAGCTGCGAGCACAGGCCCTCAGCGCTGAAGATCATCTGCGATTCGTCCAGGGACTCGACGATCCAGACCTCGCCACCACTTAGGTGACCTCCGTTGTTGTTGATGATCACATTCTGCGCGACCTCCTCGATGGCACACGCTCGCCAGACCTTGATGGCCTCGCACCGAGCGGAGTAGCCACAACGGGACTGTGGCTGTTTCGGTTGTGTGCATCAATGGCCGATCCAACTGTTATTGGAAAGCTCTCGTCGCCAGTGTCCGCTCTCCCAGCGGACCAACAAGCTCGATTCGTTTCTAAAATTGCAGAGGTACCCGACGAGATTGTGGTGCTGTCGATGCGCCAACTCTCCTGGTCAATGGCCACGCTGCAACAACGACATCGAGCCAGTGGAAGGTCCATGTCGGCCGTGATGGTCGAAGCGCTTGCCGCCGCCCACCACCTGGGCGCAGGCATCGTTGTCTCGCACTACGACGTTGGTCCCAACCTTGCCGCCGCCGCCACAGCCGACGGAATCAGATTCGTCGCTATTTGAGGGGCGGGACCGCCAGAAGTGCGGTGTCTCGAGGCTGGCTCGCACCGGGACTCAATGTGCGACGATCTCATATCGAGTCAAATGGGTTGATCAGTTCGAGTTCGCAACCGTCGAAGTCGGAGATATTGCGGGTGGCGAGACTGGCGCCGATGCTCAAGGAGATGGACGCTATTTGCGCGTCGGCAACGCGCATGGGTCGACCGGCCTTTGGCCCGGCCTGGTGGCGACTACGACACGCTTCTCTGCGGGACCACCCATTGCTCCGATTGACCCGTCACGTCGGCGATCGTTACGAAGTCGGAGTTGTAGTGCAGCACAGTCAAGTCATTGGCTTCTGCACACGCGGCCACAAGAAGATCCGGGAGCGTTACCGAGCGATGAAGGGAACGGCTCGCCAGGATGGCTTGCACTTCGAGAGATCGTTCCATTACATCTTCAGTAATAGGAACCCTCGGCATCCCTCGAAAAGAGAGTGCGAGTTCGGCGTACGCGCCTGGGCTCACGGCGCTGTAGAGAAGCTCGAGTTCGACAATTCCACAGGTTGCGATCCGTCCTGCCAACAGGAGCGGCTCAACGATCGCTCGCACTTCTGGGCGAGTACCTCGTCGTGTGAGCGCGCTGGTGTCCCCCAAATAGGTGGCCACGCCTGACTAACGCCAAGCGCCAGCCATCACAGCCGGATCGTCAAGCTCGACATATCCCGGAGTAAACAGCATTTCAACCAGGCGTTCCCTCTGCTTTAGCTTGATTACTTCGTCGAGAGCAGCGTCGAGGGTGTCAGTCAACGTGTGAGTTCCCAGAATCTCTTTGGCCGACTCCACTTTGGCGAAGTCAACTTCAAGAGAAGTCTTTCGCTTCGAATTCGTCGTCGTATCCATGAGTCCAATATAGCAGTTTGGCGTTCATCGGATAGCAACATTTAGATTTCGTGCTATCCAGCTACCGCGGCAATCCTGTCGGGCCGCCGACTCAGTCAGCTGGCCATTGCTCGCCCAGCGCACCATCGGCGAATGACTCGACCAGTTCCTGGGCCACATCGTCGTGGTACTGCACCGGAGGCGACTTCATGAAGTAGGCCGACGGTCCAAGCAGCGGTCCGCCGATGCCCCGGTCCAAGGCCAACTTGGCGCAACGCACCGCATCAATGATGACGCCAGCCGAGTTGGGGGAGTCCCACACTTCGAGCTTGAGCTCGAGGTTCAACGGCACGTCACCGAAGTTGCGACCTTCCATGCGGATGTAGGCCCACTTGCGGTCCTTCAGCCATGGCACGTGGTCCGACGGGCCGATGTGCACGTCGTCGGCCTCCAACAGGCTGTCTTCAATCTGGCTGGTGACGGCCTGGGTCTTGGAGATCTTCTTGGATTCGAGCCGGTCACGCTCGAGCATGTTCTTGAAGTCCATGTTGCCGCCGACGTTGAGCTGGTAGGTGTGGTCCAGGGCCAAGCCGCGGTCCTCGAAGAGGCGGGTCAAGATGCGGTGGACGATGGTCGAGCCGACCTGGCTCTTAATGTCGTCTCCCACGATGGGCACACCGGCGTCGCGGAACTTGCGGGCCCACTCGGGGTCCGAAGCGATGAAGACGGGGATGGCGTTGACGAAGGCCACGCCAGCGTCGAGGCAGGCCTGGGCGTAGTAGCGCTGCGCCTGCTCGGAACCGACCGGTAGGTAGGACACCAGGACGTCGGCCTTGGCATCGCGCAAGGCTTGAGCGACGTCGACCGGCTCGGCCGGCGACTCCTCGACCACCTCGCGGTAGTATTTGCCCAGACCGTCGAACGTCGGTCCACGCTGAACCGTGACGCCCACGTGGCCGACGTCGGCGAAGCGGATGGTGTTGTTCAGCCCGGCCATCATGGCCTTGCCGAGATCGATGCCGACCTTGTCCTGGTCCACATCGAAGGCGGCCACCGGCACGATGTCGCGGACGTGGTAGCCGCCCAACTCGACGTGCATGAGGCCGGGGACCACATCGTCGACCTGTGCATCGTGGTAGTAGGTGATCCCCTGAATGAGGGAGCTGGCGCAGTTACCGACACCGGCGATCGCGAGACGGATAGGATTGCTCATGGTTGTTCTCCTTCATAGGTAGCGAGGGCCGGGATAGGCCCTGATGACGCAGATGCAGATGCTGCGTGAGTTGCAGTGGCAGTGCTCGATGCCGAAGCCGACGCCGAAGCCGACGCCGAAGCCCGTTCTGTGGCGATGAGTCGGTCGAGCCATTCGATGTCTTGGGTCACGCCGTCGGCGGTGTGTTGGACCACCGAACGGGCATAGACATCGAGATCGTCGGGCGACGAGCTCACCTCGGCCAGCCGCTGGACCAACTGGGCGCGGCGTCGTTCCAACAAAGCCAACCGAGCTTGGGGAGCGAGGTGGCGGGCGAAGGCCAAGCGCAGGCTGAAGCTGCGGGCGTCATCAACCGAGCCACCTTCGGACAACAGTTCGGCGAAGAGCTTTCGGCCGAGCTCGGTAATCCGGTAGACCTTCTTGCCCCGGCGCGAGCGGGACGGGGTGTGCCGCCGGGCTCGCAGCACGGCCAACTCGCCGCTCAAGGAACCGGTCGGGGGAGCATGAGGCACCTTCGACGGCGCACCGTCCATGTCATTTCCGACCGAGCCCGCGGTCGCCACCACGGCATTGGCCTTCTCCAGCCGGGTCAGGGCCGGATAGATGGAGCCGAACGAAACGTTCGCCAATATGCCCAGGTTGTCCCGCAATTGACGCCTGATCTCGTATCCGTGCAGGTCTCGTTCTTCCAGGAGTCCCAGAATGGCCATGTCCAACATTGCGGTTCACTATATCGGTTCGATATAGCGCTGTACAGACAAATGTCACCCTCACGTCACCCAAGTCAGAAAATGGGTGCCAATTCCGTGCGTGGGGGATTAGCCTGGCGCCGTGTCCGTGACCTCGGAACCGAGGGCGTCTGGGAGTCGAGCAGTGAATGCCGACATCTCCGCGGAAGTCGAATATCGCATCGTCCGCAACGCCACTGTGCGTGAGGTGCAAAAAGGCAAGACGTTGAAGATCGATGTCTGCGACGCCCATCCCGAGCTCCTTCGGGCCGCTCGCAATGTGGGTCGCCGCACCAAAGAGATGTGCCCGATCTGCGATGACGGACATCTGGTGAAAGTGACGTTCGTCTTCGGAGCCAAGCTCCCGGCCGGAGGTCGATGCCCGGGCACCGTGGCCGAACTCAATCAACTCCGGCGTCGACCCGAGCCGGTCCTTTGTTACGAAGTAGAGGTGTGCCCGGACTGCGCCTGGCACCATCTCATGCGCAAGTACCCGGCCGGGGGGGCCAAAGCACGGCGAAAGGCAGCCCAATGACCGACTCCGCCACCCGACCCCCAGTCACCGTCCCATCGCTCCGCCAACGCAAGCGCCGCAACGGCGATGCCCCGATCGTCATGGTCACCGCCTACGACGAGCCCGGAGCCCGCATCGTCTCCAACGCCGGCGTCGATATCGTCCTGGTCGGCGACTCGGTCGCCAACAATGTGCTCGGTCACGAGGATTCGCTCCACGTCGATATCGAAGTCATGGCCCATCACACGGCCGCGGTGGCTCGGGCCAAGCCCGATTGTCTGATCCTCGGCGACATGCCGTGGATGAGCTACCACCTCTCTACTGACGAAGCCGTGCGAAACGCGGCCACCCTCATCCGGGCCGGGGCCCACGCCGTCAAGCTCGAGGGCGGCCGGGCTCGCCTCCCGGTGGTCGAAGCCATCATCCGAGCCGAAATCCCGGTCATGGGACACCTCGGCCTCACGCCGCAATCAGTGTTGGCCATGGGCGGATTCCGGGTGCAAGCTCGCAGCGTCAATGCGGCGAGTGCCCTCCTCGAAGCAGCCAAGTCGCTCGAAGCCGCCGGCTGCTTTGCCTTCGTGATCGAAGGCGTGCCCGATGTGGTTGGTGCCGCAGTCACCGAAGCGCTCCACGTTCCGACAATCGGGATCGGAGCTGGCCCCTCGACCGACGGCCAGGTCCTGGTCTTCCACGATCTGCTCGGCCTAGGCGCCCACAAGCCACCGAAATTCGTGCGCCAGTACGCTGACCTGGGCCGCATCGCCACTGAAGCGGTGGCCGCCTTCGCCGACGACGTGCGCCAGGGCACTTTCCCCAACGACGACGAGAGCTACCACGGCTCCGCCGAACTTGGGGAATCCCTCACCTGATCCGGCCTGGGCCGCTCACGAGGCGCCTCACCGCACCCCGTCGAAACAGCACCCCCACCTCGGCTAACATGACTCCCCGCAACAGACCCTGCTCCTGACCGTCAGGGGCCCAGGCTTAAAGCCCGGTCCAGAGGGAGGTATGCCGCTTATGCGGCCCTACGAAGTCATGGCCATTTTTGAGGCCACCACCGAGCCCACCATCATTCAAGGGGTGCTCGATCGCGCGCTCGATGTCATTCGCACCACCGGGGGCAACCCAGGCGCCATTGACCGCTGGGGGAAGCGAACCTTCGCCTACGAGGTCAATCACAAGCGTGAGGGTTACTACGTCGTGGTCGAATTCACCTCGGGCACTCAGACCGTGGCCGATCTCGACCGCATGCTGGGACTGGCCGACGAGGTCGTCCGGCACAAAATCGTTCGCCTGCCCGAGTCGGCTGGCGGGCGCGTCAGCGCCGCCCCGGCCGCCAGCTGAGCTCGCAAGAAAGCGAGAGGAGCACACCATGCCGACTGACAACAGCGTGATTCTGGTGGGGAACATCACCCGTGACCCCGAGCTGCGTTTCACCAACACCGGGCAGCCGACGGCCTCTTTCGGGTTGGCCGTCAACCGGCGCTGGCAGAATCGCCAGACCCAGGAGTGGGAAGAAGCCACCTCGTTCTTTGACGTGGTGTGCTGGCGCGAGATGGCCGAGAACGTCAGCGAGACCCTCACCCGAGGTTCCCGCGTGATGGTGGCCGGTCGCCTCGAGCAACGCAGCTGGGAGACCCAAGATGGCGACAAGCGCTCCAAGGTCGAAGTCGTGGCCGACGAGATCGGCCCGTCGCTGCGCTGGGCCACGGCACAGATCACCAAAAACGAACGACGGGGACCGAGCGATGGCTCGCCACCCCGAGGCGGCGGCAATCGCCCCGCCCCCCAACAAGCACCGCCTGCAGCACCGGCCGCCGACAACGGTGGCGGATACGGATTCGATGAGGAGCCCTTTTAATGGCACGCAATAACCAACGCGGCGGGACGACGACACGTCGTGCCCCCAAAGACCTCGGCCGCCGGGTCAAGAAGAAGCCCTGTGCGCTCTGCCGGGACCAAACCGCATGGGTCGACTACAAAGACGTCCCCATGTTGCGCAAGTACATGAGCGACCGGGGCAAGATCCGTTCGCGCCGGGTCACCGGCAACTGCGCCCAGCACCAGCGGGCGCTGGCCATGGCCATCAAGACGGCGCGTGAGCTCGTCTTGTTGCCCTACACCCAGCGCACGGTGACCGAGCGTCCGGGTGGACGTGGCGGAGGCCGTGACCGGGGTGAGCGTGGCGAACGCGGCGAGCGGGCCGAGCGCACCCTGAGTGACACCACCGAGGCCGAGGCGCCACGCGATCGTGACGCCAACCTTGAGGTGCTGACCGACATTGTCGCAGCCGAGATCCTCGAGGCGGGCCTCGACCCCGATGTCGAAGCCATTGAGCTCGAGATTGAGGTCATCAGCGATGCTGACGGCGACATCGAGATTGTCGGGATCGAAGAGACCGTGGTCGAAGATGAGGCCGCAACCGAGGGCGGCGACCAATGAAAATCCTCTTGCGCGACGACGTGGACGGCATCGGCCGTCGCGGCGACATTGTGAACGTGGCCGGTGGCTACGCCCGTAACTTCCTCCTCCCCGAAGGCCGAGCCATCCTGGCCACGGCCGGAGTGGCGGGCCAGGCCGAGCAAATGCGCCGGGGCCGTGACCTGCGCGAAGCCAAGGACCGGGGTGCTGCCGAAGCACAGGCCACCATCCTGGCTGGCGCCGTGATCCCGATTGCCGCTCGGGCCGGCGGAGGCGGACGCCTCTTCGGTTCCATCAGCGCGGCCGACGTGGCCGAGGCCATCAAGGCGGCCAAGGGCGTGGAGATCGATCGACGCCACGTGCTGTTGGCTGAGCCAATTAAAGAGATCGGCTCCTTCGATATCACCGTCGATCTCTTCACTGGTGTGGCCACCGTGGTGACCGTTGAGGTCACTGCCGCTTAATTGTCTCGCACCGACTCAGGTTGGTGCGATAACAACCATGCCAGCAAGCGTGGCTGCACTAGCCATTCGGTCATCGTAGGTAACGACTCGCGCCAATTCATCACCTAGTAACTCTGCCGTCGCCAGGTGGATGGCGTCGAGAGACCGGAGTCCAGAAGGCTGCAGTTGCGCCGCATTCACGAGCACGCGGTCGCTTATTCGAATGAGGTCGATCCGAGTGAGCACTGCTTCGCCACGAGAGACTGCTTCCCTTCCAAACGGGAGCAACGCCCTCCCCACTTCCACTTTTGCCAACGAGCTCGACACGAGTGCCTTACGCCGACGAAGGTAACGGCGAAGCTCAGCGGATTCGGACTCGACCACCGCCAGCTTGACGAGCGCAGAAGAGTCGAGGTAAATCGCTTTCTCAGCGCTCGCCATGGCGCAATCGTGCAAGGACGGCCGACGGAGACTCTTGTCCAACATCGAGCCGCAATGGCTCAGCCAGATCGTCCAGACTCCCTTCGGCGATTTCGACCTCGCCGCTGTCGCGTAGTTGCTGCATTGGCGGGGATTCGGGTAACGGACCGAGCAGAGCCACGGGACGCCCACGATCAGTAATTTCAATTGTCTGTCCTCGTTCAACGAGGCGGAGCAGCTCGCTGGCGCGCTGCCTCAATTCCCGAATGCCAACAGATGTCATGTGCTATTTGTAGCACAAATTTCGCGAAGGGGTGATTGCAGTGCGACGGCTCTTATGCCTAGGGAAGTCGCCACACGCTGACATGCGAGAGACTTTCGCCGGTAAAGCGCGAACGGTCCCACCACGCCCATCGATGCTCCAGTGCCATGCCGGCGATTCGCGCCATCAGGTCCAGTTCGGACGGCCACACATAGCGAAACGGCGCCGAGAATTCTCGGAAGCTGCCGTCATCACTACGGTGGAAGTGGCGAGACCACGAGATCTGCTTGTGCGTCCGATCGGTGAAGTCGTCTATGCCGATGTAGTCCTCCGTTAAGGCGAATGGGACGCCTGTGTTGCCCAGGGGTAGGCGACGGAGAGCGGGCACGCCGTTCTCAATCACGAAGCGACCACCCGGGCGCAGATGACGCGCCGCGTTTTCAAAGCAGGCGACCTGCTCGTCCTGCGTGGTCAGGTTGGTGATCGTGTTGAAGACGAGATACACGAGTGAGAATTCGCCCTCCACGCGGGTGACGGCCATATCGCCCTCGACGGCGACGATGTCGGCCGCTTCGGGCTTCGACCTCAGCACCGCCAGCATGTCCGCCGATAGCTCAATCCCGGTGACCCGAATACCTCGGGCCGCGAGAGGGACGGCAACCCGGCCGGTGCCAATGGCGAACTCCAAGGCCGCTCCGTCGCCCGCGAGCTCGACCAGGCAGTCGACGGTCGCACCGACGACGTCATGGCCGAACATCCCGGTCCCTGGTTGGTCGTAGGTTCTGGCGATCTCGCCGACAAATCGGTTTTCGGGCATCTCTCAGCCTGGCCCGACCGGAGGCGCTGGGCAATTGATGTGCGGATTCCGCCGAAATCCGGAGATCGCTAAGTCAATAGCGAGGCTCGCGGTCCCCTCGTACCTGGGTCAAGATGCGCGCCAGGCTCTTGAGTTCATCGACCGACAGTTCGGACAACGCTTTGGGTGGGCGCTCAAGAATGTCCTCGGCCCGTTGCGCCAGCGTTGCGCCAGCCGCAGTTGCCGCCACGATTTTGGCCCTCCGATCGGTGGGGTGAGGTTGACGCTCCACCAGCCCGGCCTGTTCGAGTCCATCGACCAGCGCGGTGAGATTGGGCGGATCCACGCCCAACAGAGCCGCCAGTTCGCCCATGGGCCGGGGCTTCGAGGCAATCCGGCGCAGAGCTTTGACCTTGCCGAAACTCAGCCCGACCTCGTCGCTGACTTCGCGCCGGCGCTGATTGTCGAGCACCAGATCGCCCATGGCCTGCCACACCTGGCGCGACAGAGCGTCACGGCTCAACTTGGCTGGCGTCATCCGGTGTGACCTTCGAGGAACTCAGGGTTGATGGCCTCTGCCGTGCGATCGGCCGTGGCCCGGGCCCACTTGGTCGTGGCCACGAGACCAAGGAGCAACACCATTGCCCCACAAGCCGCTAACACCCACCAAGCTGCCCGACTGGCCAGAGCGAAGTCCATGTGCCCTCCCTTGCTTAATGACGAGGACACGATCGCCCCCGCCACCGCGACTCCCAAGGTGGCGCCGATCTGGCGCGAGGTGGAGGCGATGCCCGATGCCACGCCGGCCTGGGCCCGGGGCATGCCCGACACGGCGGCGTTGGTGATGGGGGGGTTGACGAATCCGAAGCCGATCCCGAAGATGACGTATGCCGTGAATAGCCAAGTGAACGGCGTCGTGGCGCTCAGTCCGACGAGCATTAGGCACGAGACGAACAATGTGACGCCGGAAATCACGAGCGGCAATCGGCTGCCCCGTCTTCCGACCATTCGTCCCGATACCGGCGAAAAAGCCATCATCATCACCGCCATGGGCAAGGTGTCGATGCCGGCCCCGAGCGCGGAGAGCCCGCGCACGTCCTGGAGATACAGCGTGTTGAGGAAGAGGAACCCACCGAGTCCGGCAAAGGCGGAGACGGCGATGAGCGTGGCGGCCGAGAACGGTACCGAGCGGAAGAAGCGCAGGTCGATGATGGGTTGGTGCACCCGACGCTCGCAGATGATGAACGCCACCAACGAAAGAGCGGCAATGGCGAAGGCTCCGATGATGATGCTTGACGACCAGCCGCGGTCGGGTGCCTCAATAATTCCGTAGGTGAGCGAGGCGAGCAGGGTGATCATGAGGATCTGCCCGGGGACGTCCACCTTTCTCGCTATGGCCGCCTTGGATTCGGGGATGTAGCGCAGGGCCAGGATGACGGCTGCCACGGCGACGGGAACGTTGATCCAGAAGATGGACCGCCACCCGATCGAGGTGACCAACAGTCCGCCGATTACCGGTCCGAGCGCCATCGACACACCGACGACGGCGCCCCAGACCCCGATGGCCTGAGCTCGTTCTCGGGGGATGGTGAAGGTGTTGGTGATGATCGACATGGCCACCGGATTCAACATCGATCCACCGATGGCTTGAAGCATGCGGAAGATGATGAGTGTGGTCAAGTTCGGGGCCAGGCTGCACAACAAGGAGCCGGCGGCGAACGTGCACAGTCCAACGATGAACGTGCGCCGCCGCCCGAAACGATCGGCGGTGGAGCCGGAGAGCATGAGCAGACTGGCCAGTACGAGGGTGTAGGCGCTCACGGTCCATTGCAGTCCCGACAGCGGCGCGTGGAAATCCCGGCCGATCGAGGGGAGAGCGACGTTGACGATGGTGACGTCGAGTCCGACGATCAACAGGCTCATGCAGCAGATGAGCAACACGCCGATGCGCCGGTTTCGGCTCATTTCGCCCGGCTCGCTCCCGAGCGCGCCTAGTTCTTGTAAAACCATAATAGTTATTATTATGTAATGACTTTGCGAATGTCAAGGGCTGCACCATCTGCACCATCAGCACCATCAGCACGAATCCGTCCACGTGACACGAGCCTTGCCACTGCTGCAACACCGGCTGGGCGTGCGTGCTCCGGAGTGAAACCTCTCTATGTGGGTACAGATCGACGCATGCACATGAGCCGCGTCAGTCGTCTGGGCAACTCGGCTTACTTCAAAAGTGCACTCGAATTACACATCAGTTGACCACGCAAAGACGTCATTTCTGGCTGTTCGGAGCGGTACCATCGAACCACCCGACGAGGGGTGGTCCACTACCAACGCGTGCAGTCCTGGACCGTGGTGCGACGAGCGAACTATGCCCGCACTGAGGAGAGCTGGATTGATGATGTGTCTGTGGCACGAACCGTGGCGCGACCAAGTGAGTGGAACGCTTTTGAATGAACTGTCCCAATCGTGAGTGCACTCCCGAAAACCAATCGCAGGGGAGCGCACGCCCTGAATGACGGGATTCTCACCATCGGTCCTCCCGCCGATCGCCAACCGAAGGGCCGACTCTTCCGGCGACGACAATCCGAAGCCGAGGAGTTGGACAGCAAAGTTGACGAACTGACTGCGTCGGCTGTGTTGCCCACAACAGGTGGAAAAAGGGCACCATCACATGCCCGGACCGACGCCCGGATGAAGTTCAGGTCCACCAAGGCACCGCGTCATGCCAAGCGGATTACAACCGCGAAGCCCTGGTGACCTGCCGAACCTTCAGGTCGGTACGCGCCAACACCCCTGTTGGGCCACCATCCACGTCCGGAAAAACAGCCCCCAGTCATGATGGAGGTGTGTTGGCACCAGCGGGAGTACTCCACAGATGACCAGCCTGAGTCCACCGGTTGTCCACAGCATTTGGGGCCTTACGCTCCCCAGGCTTGGACCGGCAGAGTGGGGAGACCGTGGTTCAAGCCTTTGACGACACCCGACCTCGTGCCCTGCGAGCAGCTCCGGCTCCATCGCACAGTGGCACAAGAATCCCACCCCACAACCTGGAAGCCGAGGAGTCCCTTCTGGGGGCGATGCTGCTTTCGAGTGATGCCGCATCGGCAGCGACTGAGATCTGTTCGGCTGGTGACTTCTACAAGCCGGCCCACGGACACATCTTTGGTGCCATCCGTGCCTTGATGGAGCGCGGTGAACCGATTGACGCGGTCACGGTCACCGATGAACTACAAAGATCGAATTTGCTCGAAGCGGTGGGCGATCCGTCCGTCTTCATTTCCCTGCAAGCCAACACGCCGTCCATCGCCAATGCTCGTCATTACGCCACCATTGTCGAGGAGCATGCCCTGCTTCGCCGCCTCATTGGTGTGGCCGGTGAGATAGCCGACATCGGGTACTCGGTGCCAGAGAATGTCGAAGGCGCCGTCGACGAAGCCGAACAGATGATGTTCAACGTGGCGGAGAAGCGGACGGCCGATTCCATCGCGCCCTTGCGTGATCTGCTTGGACTGGGACTTGACCGAATTGAGGAGTTGGGCCAGCGCGGCTCGGCCATCACCGGCGTGGCTACGGGATATCGAGAACTCGACGTCATTTTGGCTGGGCTCCAGCCGTCGTCGCTGTCGATCGTCGGAGCTCGCCCAGCTATGGGTAAGACCAGCTTCGCCCTGGGCATCCTGGCTCACGTGGGCGTCGTAGTGCAGCGCCCCGCCCTTTTGTTCTCCCTGGAAATGGGCCACCTTGAACTCACCCAGCGCTTGTTGGCGTCCGAAGCAGAAGTGAACGGGCAACATCTGCGCACCGGTCAGATCCGGACCCAGGACTGGGCCAAAATTGGCGTGGCCGTGACCAAGTTGTCCAACGCGCCGATCTTCATTGATGACAACCCCAACGTGACCGTCATGGACATTCGAGCTCGAGCCCGCCGGCTCAAGAAGTCCGAAGGTGATCTGGGAATCGTGATCATTGACTACCTGCAGTTGATGACCGGCCGAGGTCGAGCGGAAAACCGTCAAACCGAAGTAGCCGAAATCAGTCGTGGCCTGAAGATCCTGGCTCGTGAGCTTGAAGTACCGGTGGTGGCTCTTTCCCAGCTGACCCGAAATCTCGAATCTCGTCAGGACAAGCGCCCCATGCTGTCCGACCTTCGAGAGTCAGGTTCGTTGGAGCAGGACGCCGACGTGGTCCTCTTTCTCTACCGAGAGTCTGTCTACAACGACGAAGTGCCCATCGATCGCTCCGACGACGCCCAGGTCATTGTGGCTAAGCACCGTAATGGCCCCACCGGCACGGCCGATCTCTTGTTCTTGTCCCAATACGCCCGTTTCGAAAACGGGCAGGGGATGTAAGTACCGGACTCGCTTTTGTCCACTTCGACACGCTGATGCTGAGCCAAGCGTGGCTCTGTCTACGCCAGCCGAGTCGCGAAGGAGATTTCATCCGTGTCGCCGCCTGATGTGATCCGACAGGGTGAATTGCCGCAAGGCGCGCCGAGGCGCGGCCGATCCACCGGGCATTGATTGGTGAAGCAAAAGAACTTGGTCGCAAGGTGTCGCAGGAGATGCCGGCCGAGCTGGCCAACCACTATTCCCTCGGCGGCGGGCGTTGGTCGTGGTCGCTGCGCTTGTTCCGGAGTCGATTGTGGAACGGGCAGAGCAATCGGCCATTTTCCTGGGT
>Ga0182030_10009048_pt1 | contig 20473 bp, 16 predicted proteins | sample 812S3MmetaG_FD_121299 | JGI IMG/M metagenome (GOLD analysis project Ga0182030, IMG submission 121299) | Permafrost microbial communities from Stordalen Mire, Sweden - 812S3M metaG (Illumina Assembly) | ecosystem: Environmental > Terrestrial > Soil > Wetlands > Permafrost | place: Sweden... | reverse complement strand
ATCGATCTCCGTGCCGATGCGCAACCGCGTCACACCCAAACGCGTCACCACGGCGCCCGCGGTTTCCCCACCGGCCACCACCATGCGACGCACGCCACGCGCGACCAGCCCCTCCGCGATCCGAGCCATCGCGTCCTCCAACAGCGCCCCGGCCTGATCGGCGCCACCCAGTGCCACCTGAACCGCGGCGACCTTGTCAGGCGGCGCCGACGCCGCGATCACCATCGGCGTATCGCCAACCTTGCCCTCCGCCCATGCCAGCGCCGCCTCGGCCAGCCGGGCCGCGTCCGGTGTCGCCAACGGATCCAATTCGAAAACCGGCGTGTGCGAACGCGCGAACCCGAGTTGCGCCAGCGTCGCGCGAGAACAAGAACCGGACAACACCGCCGACGCCCCAGAAACGACCGGCAGCACAGCGGCGTCGTTGGCTTCCGGCAGCAACCCGGCACGGCGGAAGTTCCCTGGCAGGCCCATCGCGACGCCGGAGCCGCCACTGACCAGAGCATGACGCGCGGCCGCCTCGCCGATCGCCAGCAGATGCGCGTCGGTCACGGCATCGACGATGGCGTGCCGGCGGCCTTCTTCCTTCAATCGGGTCAACGCGTCACGGATCGCCCCGGCGCCCTTTTCCAGCGTCGGAAAAGCAACGAGTCCGACCATCCCATCGGTCTGTCGCGACAGCACGCGCACCAGATTGGGGTCGGTCATCGGCGTCAGCGGATGATGCTGCATGCCGCTTTCGTTCAACAGCACGCCGCCCACGAACAGATGGCCGAGGTAAACCGTGCGGCCATTGGTCGGGAACGCCGGGCAGTGTAGCGAGAATCCGCAGCCAAGTTCCCGCGCCAAAGCATCGGTGACCGGCCCGATATTGCCCTGATCGGTGCTGTCGAAGGTCGAGCAATACTTGAAAAAATACTGTCGTGCCCCGGCCGCGCGCAGCCACGCCAACCCCGCCAGGCTCTGTTCAACCGCCCATTTCACTGGCGCGGTACGCGACTTGATGGCCACCACCACGGCATCGGCGTCCGGCACCTCATCGCCCAAAGCCGGCGTGCCGATCACCTGCACCGTGCGCATGCCGCCTCGCACCAGCATGGAGCAAAGATCGGTGGCCCCGGTAAAATCGTCGGCGATCGCGCCTAACAGCATGGACGGAGCCTCCTTCCCTGATCAACCAATCGCCAATGCGAACAAGTCACCCTGGGCTTTCCAGGACGGCAGTGTTTGTCCCACGCGCCACGCTTCCTCGGCCATCTCCTGGCGAAGTTCGCGCCCATAAATCAGCCGTCGCAATGCCTTCGACAACTGATCGCGGTCGCCGACCGGGCAAATACAGCCGGACTCAGGCGTGATCAGCGATCCCGCCGCGCCGCCCGCGGTAACGACTACCGGTGAACCACGTTTCAACGCCTCGGCGATCGCCATGCCGTAGCCCTCGTAATGCGTCGCCAAAGCGAACAGATCGGCCCGCGACCAAACGGCGTCCAACGCCGCGCCAACCAGTTCGCCGGCGAAACGCACCCGTTGCGCGATGTCGAGTTCCTCGGCCAGCGCGACCAACTCACGCGCGTGCGGCGGATCCCGGTCGGGCGAGCCAACGATCGTCAGATGCCAGTCCAGATCCCACAACCTGGCCAACGCGCGCAGCAGCAGATCGTGCCCTTTACGAGGGATCAGCGTGCCAATCGACACGATTTCGCACCCCGACCCCTCGCCTCCCGCGCTTCGTGGAGCGGCATCCGTGCCCGGAACGACGATGCGCACGCGGTCCGGCGGAATGTGAAACCGCGCGGTCAACGTTTCCGCCGTGGTCTCGCTGGTGACGATCAACCGGCTCAACCGCGGGAGCAGGCGGCGTTCGACATCGCCCAACGTCGCCTGGTGTGCCTCACTTATTCCGGTTTCCAGCGACACCGGATGATGGATCAACCCCACAGTGCCGCGCGACGAAATCGCGTCCTCCAATCCGCGGAACGCCGGCAGCGCCAGCCCGTCGATCAACGGTTTCGTATCCGCGGGCAAGCGGTCCCACGCGGCGCACGCGGCGTCGCGAGCAAAATCGTCGGCCATCGGAAACGCGCCGATCAGTTCCACCACATCGACCTGGTGACCGGCCGCACGCAGCTCCGCGACGATCCGGCGGTCGTAGCCATAACCGCCGGACACCAGATCGAACGGCGCCGGAACGATCAGCGAGACGTGCATCGAACGCTCCGGTTCAGGCGTCACACGCCCTGAATGATATCGCCGAACGGCACCCATGTCTTGCCGTCGAACCGCACCAACTGCATCGCCTTGATCGGATGATAGTTGGTCGGGCTGGTGTTGACCTTGATCCCGGGCAGCAACACGGGAATCTCGAGGTCCTTCAGGTTGGTCGCCTGCTTCATCACGTTCTCGCGCGAGAAGTCGTCGCCGCATTGCTTCAAAACCTGAACCAGTGCCTTGCACGCGCTGTAGCCGGAGACATAGCCAAGGTCCGTCAGGTCCGCGCCCTGCAGGTTCTTATCCATGAACGTCCGCCATTCCTTCATGCCGGCGTCGTCGTCCCAGTGATGATCGGTGGGATCCTTCATGTAGATGGTGGTGATCAGACCGACCGAGTTCTCCAACCCAGCCGGCGTCATCACCGCGCCCACCGAGTTCGACACGTTGGTCATCAGGAACAATGGCTTCCAGCCAAGATCGTGCACTTTGCGGATCGCCTGCGCGGCGAATTTCGGTATCGCCGCCACCAGCAGCACATCGGCGCCCGAGGCCTGCAACGAGGTGATCTGGCTATCGAGCGTGGTATCGGTCGTTTCGTATGTCGAAACCACCGTCGATGCGTCGAACTTATCGCCGAGCACGTCCTTCACGCCCGCCGGATAGTCCTTTCCGAAGTCGTCGTTCTGATACAGAATCGCGATCTTCGACCCCGGCTTCTCCTTCAGCACATACTTCGTATAGATCTGCGCTTCCGTCCGGTAACTCGGCTGGTAGCCGATGGTCCAGGGAAAGTGCTGGTAGTCGCCCCATTTATCCGCCCCGGTCGCGAGAAACAAATGCGGCACCTTCTTCTGATTGACATAGCGCTGGATCGCCGAGTTGGTCGGCGTGCCGAGCGTGTTGAACAGAAACGCGACCTGGTCTTGCTCCACCAGGCGGCGCACCTGCTCGACCGTTTTCGGCGGGCTGTACGCATCGTCGAGCGAAATGAAATTGATCTTGCGTCCGGCCACGCCGCCTTGCGCGTTGAACTCATTCCAGAAGGCCGTCTCGGCCTTGCCGATCACGCCATAAGCGGACGCGGGACCGCTGTAGGGAATGGTGTGGCCGATCTTGATCTCGGTCGCGGTCACGCCCGGCGTGTCCGCCGCGCGGGCGGACAGGAACGGTGTCGCGAGCTTGCTGGTCAGCAAAGCGGAACCCGCGGTGAGTAAATGGCGGCGTCTCATCGAGTGTCTCCTTGTTATTCTTTCTCAATAGCCTGAATCGCGCCACCACCAAAACCCGGACACGGCGCGAACCAAAAAAACGATCGTCTGTTACCGCGCGCTGTAACGTTGCGACCGCTGCCTTGTCCATCCTTCACCGAAGGAGATCCCAATGGCGCGCATTCATCGTCTGTTCACCTGGCCCGCCGCGCTTTACATCGCCGGCGTTCTGCTATGGTACGAGCAATACAAACTGACTGGCAACGAAGGCTCGGTCTGGCTGTTCACCGTGCTGTCCGATTGGCTGCACATCCACGGTTATGAGAAACCGTTCCGCCTGTTCGTCGCCAGCATGGAAATCGCCGCGTCGATTTTGGTGGTCATTCCGTGGACGCGCATGTGGGGCGCGGCGTTCGCTCTTGGCGTCATGTCGGGCGCCATCTTCTTCCACGTCGTCAGTCCACTGGGCATCGACCCGTACCACGATGGCGGCGCCCTGTTCAAGGAAGCCTGCACCGTGTGGCTGTGCGCCGCGTTTATCCTGCTGTCCTACCGGACCGAGATCAGAGCCATCCTGATCGGATTGATGGCGCGGATCTGGCCCGCCACGCCGTGAGCCAGCCAAACCAGGAAGCCGCGAGCCACACCGTCCGTGATCCCGCCGATCCCGCGCGTCCGCCGCGCGGGCCGCGTCGTCGCCACTCCCGGCGCCGGTTGCTCGCCGATCAGGATGTCGATCTCCTTGCGTATCCGGCTGCGTGCCCGGTGCAGCAAAACGCGCTGGTTTTCGGCGCTGATCTCCAGCACCTCGCAGGTCTCCTCGGCGTCGCGGCCTTCCATGTCCCGCAGCAGGATGACCGCCTTCTGGCCGGCGGGCAGCCCGTCGATCACGGTTTGCACATGATCCCAAAGCTGCCGGCCGCCGACGATCCGCTCCGGGTTCAGCTCGTCCCACAATCTGGGCACCTCGACCCAATGGCCATCCGGTTTGAACTCCGACAGTGGCACGCCGCGCTCGGACGGCGACGTTCCCTCCATCAGCGCGCCCAGTCCCACGGTGCGGCCCTCGCGGGAGACGCGGGTGCGTGCGCGGTTCATGACGATGCTAAAGATCCAGGTGACCAGGCTGGAGCGGCCTTCGAACCGGCCCACCCCCGAGTAAACCGCGATCCACGAATCCTGCACGACCTCCTCCGCCTGGGCATGGCTGCCGATAATCGAGGCGGCGAAACGGACCAGGGAGGCATGGAAACGCCGGACCAAAGCGCGATAGGCGTCGTGCTCGCCCCGGCGCAGGCGATCGACAAATTCCGGGTCGTCGAATTCGGTCGCGCGCATCGTTCGGCTCAATCCCCTGTTGCCTCTCGCCGCGGGGAGCGCATGATCGCCTTGCCCGTTGCCCCGGTTCGCTCGCACTCTGCCACGCTCCGGGGTCGCGTGACGGGCATAATTGAGGCGCGCCGATGAAAAAAGAGGATTTCGCGTTAAAGTGCCGCGATATGGCCGAACTGGTGACGCCTTACCTGGAGGGTGCATTGCCGTTGCGGAAACGACTCGCCGCGCGGCTTCATTTGCGGCTTTGCACGGCCTGCCGAAATTATGTGGAGCAGGTTCGGCGCACCATTCGTTTTCTGGGGGGTGGGCCACCGCCCAGGCCTCCCGAAAACGAGAATGACATCATCGCGTTGCTCGACGCGCGTGCGCCCGACCGGTGACAGCGCTTTTCGGTGGCATTTGCCGGTTTTCGCGGCACCTTGACAAAGTTCGTGTAGTTAGTTATATTAACCATTCCATTAACTTTTTGTTAACCATGCGGCTGTAGGTTGAATGAGCCGGAGTCGACACGAAATGACAACGTACTTAGAGTTGCGACATTACCGACGATGCGACGCGTGATTCCGCGGCTTTGGCCGAAAGCGAGACTTGTCCACAAAATTCCGGTGTATGCGCCTACGATAAATGTTGAACTCGCGCGGAGCCCTCCGCACTATGCTGAACTGTCCGGGCAGGACTCGGGAGCAAGGGCCGATTCGGCTCCCGAATGTGTCAGGCACCCGAGTGTGTGGCGCGCGCTTGTGTCAAGCAAAAGCGGCACCTCAATGAAATGTTCATCACCCCAGATTTACGGGGAACGCACCATGTCCGGGCACGTTGCATGAAATCGTCAGTGAAAGTTTGGCCCCAAGAAGATTCTTTTCACCAAGGAAGCCGTCCGTACGCTACGCTAGCCCAGGTCTTGCATGGGGCTGCTCAGCCCCGGCCTCAACAGGGGCGGCGTCGCATCACCCAGTTACCCAATGGAGCGGCCAGTGCAGACCGTTGAAGACATTTTTTCTGTTTACGCCCGCGGCTATGACCAGCACCGCGAAGGCGAGATGACCCTGCCCGAATTTCTCGAGGCCTGCCGCGACGACCCGATGATGTATGCCACCGCGACCGAACGGTTGCTGGCCGCCATCGGCGAGGCAGAGATGGTCGATACATCCAAGGACGCCCGTCTGGGCCGGATCTTCATGAACCGGACCATCCGCATGTACCCCGCGTTCAGCGAGTTCTACGGCATGGAGGAGACGATCGAACGTATCGTCGGGTTCCTCCGCCACGCCGCGCAGGGCCTGGAAGAACGCAAGCAAATCATGTACTTGCTCGGCCCGGTGGGCGGCGGCAAGTCGTCGTTGGCGGAGCGGTTGAAGGCACTGATGGAAGTGCATCCGATCTATGTGCTGAAAGCCGGGACCGAACTCAGCCCGGTGTTCGAAAGCCCGCTTGGCCTGTTCGACCCGGACCGGATGGGTGACATGCTGGAAGAGCGGTATGGCATTCCGAAGCGGCGGCTGAACGGACTGATGAGCCCGTGGTGCCTGAAGCGGCTCGACGAGTTCAACGGCGATATCTCGAAATTCCGCGTGCAGAAACTGATGCCGTCTCGGCTGCGTCAGATCGGTATCGCCAAGACCGAGCCGGGCGATGAGAACAACCAGGACATCTCCTCGCTGGTCGGCAAGGTCGATATCCGCAAGCTGGAAATGCACGCGCAGAACGACCCGGACGCCTACAGCTATTCCGGCGGCCTCAATCGCGCCAACCAGGGGCTTCTCGAATTCGTCGAGATGTTCAAGGCGCCGATCAAGATGCTGCATCCTTTGCTGACGGCGACGCAGGAGGGAAATTACATCGGCACCGAGAACATCGGCGCCATTCCGTTCTCGGGCATCGTGCTGGCGCATTCCAACGAGTCGGAATGGCAGACGTTCAAGAACAATCGCAACAACGAAGCCTTCATCGACCGGATTTACGTGATCAAGGTGCCCTATTGCCTGCGGGTCACCGAGGAACAGAAAATCTATGAGAAGCTGGTGTCACGCTCCGAGCTGGGCTCGGCCGCCTGCGCGCCCGCGACGTTTGAGATGCTGGCGCGGTTCACCGTGCTCAGCCGCCTGAAGCGCCACGAAAACTCAACCATTTTCGCCAAGATGCGAGTCTACGATGGGGAGAGTTTGAAAGAAACCGATCCGCGTGCCCGCAGCCTACAGGAATACAAGGACGCGGCGGGTGTCGAGGAAGGCATGGACGGCGCATCGACTCGCTTCGCGTTCAAAGTGTTGGCCGCGACGTTCAATCACGACACCACCGAGATCGCCGCCGATCCGGTACACCTTATGTATGTGCTGGAGCAGTCGATCCGCCGCGACCAACTGCCGCAGGATACCGAGAAGCGTTACCTGGAGTTCATCAAGGCCGAACTCGCGCCGCGGTATGCGGAATTCATCGGTAATGAAATCCAGAAAGCGTATCTTGAATCATATCACGACTATGGGCAGAACCTGTTCGATCGCTACGTGTCCTATGCCGACGCGTGGATCGAGGACATCGACTTCAAGGACCCGGACACCGGGCAGCTTCTCAACCGTGAGTTGCTTAACCAGGAATTGACGAAAGTCGAAAAGCCCGCCGGCATCGCCAACCCGAAGGACTTCAGGAATGAAGTTGTAAAATTCAGCCTGCGGGCGCGGGCGAACAACGCCGGCAAGAACCCGAACTGGACCAGCTACGAGAAGATCCGTGAAGTGATCGAGAAACGGATGTTCAGCCAGGTCGAGGAGTTGCTGCCCGTCATCAGCTTCGGCTCGAAGAAAGACGGCGACACCGAGAAGAAGCACACCGAGTTCGTCAACCGCATGATGACGCGCGGTTATACGGAACGCCAGGTGCGCCGGCTGGTCGAATGGTATATGCGGGTGAAGCAGGCGGGGTAATTATCTGATGAAACGCGCCTGCGCACCGCCAATGGTCACCTGATATGCACATCGTCGACCGCAGACTGAACCCGAGCGGAAAAAACCTCGCCAACCGGCAGCGCTTCATGCGGCGGGCGAAATCTCAGATCCGGAAGGCGGTGCATGAAAGCACCGCCAGAGGCTCCATCAAGGACGCCGACGACGGCGGGGAGGTTGTCCTTCCCGCTCAGGGAGTCCACGAGCCGCAGTTCCGGCGGAGTTCGCATGGTGGATTGCGTGACCACCTGCTGCCCGGCAACAAGGAATACGTGACCGGCGATACCATCCCGCGTCCGCGCGGCGGTGAAGGCGGCGGTGGTTCCGAGGGTAGCCCCGACGGCGAGGGCGAAGACGATTTCCGATTCGCTCTGTCGCGCGACGAATTCGTCGATCTGTTCCTGGAGGATCTGGAGCTTCCGGATCTGGCCAAGCGCAAGGTCGCAAGCATGGAATCGGTGTCCTGGCATCGCGCCGGATATTCCGTGACCGGATCGCCGGCCAACCTCGCGCTGAACCGCACGGTGCGGAATTCGCTGTCTCGGCGCATCGCGCTGAAACGGCCGAAGCCCGAGGAACTGGAATCGTTGCGCACCGAGATCGCCTCGCTCGAAAGCGATCCCGAGCAGGTGCGCCGGGTCGAGGAGCTGAAAGCCGAATTGGCGCGCAAGGAACGCCGCACCGGGTTGATCCCGTACATCGATCCGCTGGACGTTCGTTACAAACGGTTCGATCCCATCCCGCGGCCGGTGGCTCAGGCGGTGATGTTCTGCCTGATGGACGTCTCCGGCTCGATGACCGAGCACATGAAGGACCTCGCCAAGCGGTTCTACATTCTTCTCTATATCTTCCTGAAGCGCCGTTACAAAAATGTCGATGTGGTGTTCATCCGTCACACGCATGAAGCGTCGGAGGTCGATGAGGAGACGTTCTTCAACAGCCCGGAAACTGGCGGCACTGTCGTTTCCACCGCGCTGGAGGAGATGAGCAAGGTGATCGCCGAGCGATACGATCCGGATGCGTGGAACATTTATGCCGCGCAGGCCTCGGACGGTGACAATACCGCCAGCGACAACGACCGGACGGCGAGCCTGTTGACCAACGACATTCTGCCGCAATGCCAGTACTACGCCTACCTCGAAGTCGGCCGCGACGCGGAGCATTTTCCGCCCGGCTTCATCCGCCGCGATAGCGATTTGTGGCAAACCTACACCGGCCTGATCAAAAGCGGCGCGCCGATGGCGATGCGCAAGGTCGGCCACCGGAGGGACATCTATCCGGTGTTCCGCGAGTTGTTCGCGAAAAAGACCGGCGCGGAGGCCGAGGCATGAGCGTCCTCATCAAATCCAACAAGCTGCTGTTCGACGGCGCGGACTGGGATTTCAACACCATCCAGCGCATCAACGACGCGGTCGAGGAGGTCGCGCTGAACGAGCTCGGCCTGAACGTCTACATGAACCAGATCGAGGTGATCAGCACCGAGCAAATGCTTGATGCTTATTCATCCATCGGTATGCCGCTGTTTTATAAACACTGGTCATTCGGCAAGCAATTCGCGCGAAATGAGGCGATGTATCGCGCCGGGATGCAAGGACTTGCTTACGAGATCGTTATTAACTCAAACCCTTGCATCAGCTATATCATGGAGGAAAACACCGCGACGATGCAGGCGCTGGTGATCGCGCACGCGGCGTTCGGGCATAACCATTTCTTCAAGAATAATTACGTTTTCAAGCAGTGGACCGACGCCGACGGCATCCTGGACTACCTGGAATTCGCTCGCGATTTCGTGATGAAATGCGAAGAACAGCACGGCGCGGCGGAGGTCGAACGCCTGTTGGACGCGGCGCACGCTTTGATGAGTCACGGCGTGCACAAATATCCTCGCCGTCGCACCACCGATCTGCGTACCGAGGAAAGGCGCGAACGGGAACGGCGCGAGCACGATGAACGCGTGTTCAACGATTTGTGGCGCACCGTGCCGGGCAACGACTCCAGCCGGCAGGATCCGACCGCGTTGGAACGCAGGCGGGCCCTGCTGGAACTGCCGCAGGAAAACATCCTGTACTTCCTTGAGAAAACCGCGCCCCGGTTGCAGGCCTGGCAACGCGAATTGCTGCGGATCGTGCGCATCATCTCGCAGTATTTTTATCCGCAGACCCAGACCAAGGTGATGAACGAGGGCTGCGCCACTTACGTGCACTACCAGATCATGAACCGGCTGCACGAGAAGGGTCAGATCAGCGACGGCTCGCTGATGGAATTCCTGCGCTCCCACACCAACGTCGTATTCCAGCCGGAGTTCGACGATCCGCGGTACTCGGGCTTCAACCCCTATGCGCTCGGCTTCGCGATGATGAAGGACATCGAGCGCATTTGTAACGAACCCACCGAGGAAGACCGCGAGTGGTTTTCCGCCATCGCGGGCTGCCGCGACCACATGAACGTGCTGAAGGACGTGTGGGCCAATTACCGCGATGAGAGCTTCATCCTGCAATACCTCAGCCCGCGGCTGACGCGGCATTTCGGCCTGTTCCACGTGACCGATGACGCCGAGGATCCGCATCTGAAGGTCGAGGCGATCCACGACGAGCGTGGCTATCGCGCGATCAAGCGGGCGTTGGCACGGCATTACGACCCGGCGTTTTTCACGCCGGACATTCAGGTGGTGGACGTGAACCTCGCCGGCGACCGCAAGCTGATCGTGCAGCACCGAGCGATGAACCGCATCCTGCTTGAAGAAAAAGACGCGCGGATGGTGTTGCAGCACATCGCCGACCTCTGGGGCTACGATGTCGTGATGACCGAGGTCGATCCGGCGACCGAGGCGGTGCTGAAAGACTACAAAGCCCAGGCCCGGCCGGGTATCGTGCCGCTGGAAGCCGGGTAGGTTTCTCGCGACGCGATGACGGGGGAAGGAATGCGCCCGTCCCGCTCATTCCAGACGAGCGGAGGAGCGAAGCGCGAACCTGGGTCCTTGCATCGCCATCAAAACTGCCTCTCGCCGTCATCCCGGGCTCGGCCCGAGCATCGGTCGATGCTCGGTCGTCGCGTAAAGTCAACGCTGTGCCTGCGTGCAGCGATCCTCGGGTCAAGCCCGAGGATGACGAAAAGAGCGATCGCGCCTATCGCGGCTCTTAACCTGATGCCTATGGGTCAAAGCCCGGCCATGACAATAGGTGAGCGTGCTCTTCCCCGTTGCGCTTACTTCTTCAGCACCTCCGGATTGGTCACCCGCACAGGCGTCCCGTCCATGAACGCCAAAGCGTTCTCGATCATTTGCGGATAAAACCCGTCCCAGGTTTCCTTCACGCCATACCCCATATGCGGCATCAGCACGGTGTTACCCACGCGCCTCAACACATGATCCTCCGGCAGCGGTTCCTTGTCGTAAACGTCCAAAGCCACCGTGATACGCCCGTCCTGCAACGCCGCCAGCATCGCCTCTTCATCGATCAGCGGGCCACGTGAAGTGTTGATCAGGATCGCGCCTTGTTTCATCTTCGCGATGTCTTCTTCCCCGACCAGGCCTCGGCTGCGCGGCGACAACACCATGTGGATTGAGATCGTATCGGACTGGCGCATCAGTTCGTCTTTCGTCACCAGCGTGACACCGACCTCGGCACAGCGTTCCGCCGTCAGGTTCTGGCTCCAGGCGATCACATTCATGCGTAGCGCCAGGCAATATTTCGCCATGTAACCGCCCAACCGTCCCAGACCGATGATGCCCATGGTCTTGCCGGCGAGACCGATCCCGACCGGCACGCCGATCTGGAACAGCCCGTGCCGCATATTTTCGTCGCCCTTCGGAATCCCGCGTGCCGCCGCGATCAGCAACCCGAGCGCCAGTTCCGCCGTCGCCGAATCCGCGTACCCGCCGCCCTGCGTGTTGCTGACGACGATGCCGCGCGCTGTGCAGGCGGCCGTATCGAGTGACGCGTTCCGCGCTCCCGTCATTCCCAGCATACGCAGCTTCGGCAACCGATTGATCAGTGATCCCGGCAGCGGCGTCCTTTCGCGCATCGACAGCACGATATCGAAGTCGGCGAGTTGCGCCGCCGCGTCGTCTTCATCCTTGAACGCGTCGGTGAAGATCGTGACATCGGCGCGCGATTCCAGTTCGAACCAATCGGCGCTCTGGCGCGCGATCCCTTGCCAGTCATCCAGAACCGCGACTTTGGATTTGTTGCCGCTCATGCGTCCCTCCTTTTGTTACCCGCGCCGTCGCGTGATTTCGGCCGCACCGTGGCGCGACCGGTGCGGCCTGGCAAGGGGCCCTGCCCCGCTGCTATCCTCGCCATCGACAGCAGGGAGACCCTCACCATGACCAAAGTCGCCGTGATCGGAGCCGGACTGATCGGCCGCTCCTGGTCCATCGTTTTCGCCCGAGCGGGCTTCGCGGTGAATCTCTGGGATCCCTTCCCGCGTCAAACGAGCGCCGCGATGACCTTCATCGCCGAGCGCCTGCCGGAATTGCGCCAGGCCGGACTGCTACCCGATGAACCCGCGGCCGTCCTGGCGCGCATCACGCCGATGACGTCGATGTGGGAAGCGGTGAAGGACGTCGACCACGTGCAGGAAAACGGCCCGGAACAAGTGCCCGCGAAACAGGCATTGTTCGCCGAACTGGACCGGGCGGCGAAACCGAACGCGGTGCTCGCCAGTTCGACCAGCGGCATTCCCGCCAGCGCCTTCACCGAAACCCTGAAAAACCGCGGCCGTTGCCTGGTCGCGCATCCCGTCAACCCACCATACCTCATTCCGCTGGTGGAGCTTTGCCCGGCGCCGTGGACCGACGCGGCCGTGGTGGAGAAGACACGCGACCTGATGCATCGCGCCGGCCAGGTGCCCGCGACGGTGAAAAAGGAAATGGACGGGTTCGCCCTGAATCGTTTGCAAGGCGCGCTGCTGGCCGAGGCGTTTCGTCTGCTCGCCGATGACGTGATCTCACCCGCCGATCTCGATGCGCTGGTGAAACATGGCCTCGGTCTGCGCTGGAGTTTCATGGGGCCGCTGGAGACGATCGACCTCAACGCGCCGGGCGGCCTGAAAGATTATTGCGATCGCTACGGCCCGCTGTACGCGAAGCTTCAGGAGCAGGCGGTGCCGCTGGCGTGGGACGATACGCTGGTGAACCGTCTGCACGCGGCGCGGCGCGAGGAATTGCCGCTCAACATGGCGCCGGTGCGGCAGGAATGGCGCGACCGCCGCCTGATGGCGCTGCTCGCGCATAAAGCGGGACAGCCCGATCGCTCATGAATTGACGATCTTTTGACTTTGGACACGCGGGCGGCGTGCTAGCCACGGCAAAATGCGCGCGCTCGTTCTTTCCCTGATGCTGAGTAGCTGTTGGCCGCTGTCGCCCGCGCGCGCGGATCTGGCGTTCGCGTTCGCGTTCACCAGCGCGTTCGCCGCGAACAATCCGTTTCCCGATCAGATCGACAGCGTTGTGCACGACGGTCCGACCGGATTCCTGCAAATCTCGAACCTCGGGCCTGGCGATTATAGCGGGATCATCCGGATCGTCGCGATTTCCGCGTATGACGGCGATCTGACCTTCACGATCAGCGACGCGTTCATTCCCTCGGGCGGATCGGTTTCGATCGGCATGCCGGTCGATTCCAGCACCGCGGGCGGTTTCAACAGTTTCACCGGAACGTTCGCGCCGTCGGTCGCCGGCACGTTCCGGCCGGGGATCATCGCTTATATGGAGGGCGGCGTCGCGGCGGGCGGCGACAGTGGATCGATCAAGATCGCCGCGCAGGACCTGGATATCCGCACCGATGTGATCCTGACCGACCCCAACAATGTCGAGACGAACAACTTCGTGCTGCAGGGCGGCGATCCCTTCGGCCTTTACAACGGCGACGCGTGGGAGGTGCTGCAACCGTACGGGCACCTGACACTCTCGGGGGTGGCGATTCCGGAGCCGGGTTCTCGCACGGGCATCGCTTTCGCGCTGACCATGCTGTTGGTGATCCGTGCCTGGCGCAGCCCTGCCCGGCGGTGCGGTCCCGCTGGCTAAACCTGCCGGTGTGAGCCTATACTACCTGGTAGAAAAGGCCAGGAGAGTCCGGATGATGGTGTTGTCCATCCGCCCTTTGACCGAGTCACGTTTCGCCGGAGAGGTCTCGGGCATCGATCTGACCCGGCCGTTATCGCCAGATCAGGTGGCGGCGATCGACGAGGCCATGGACCAGTTCGGCGTGCTGGTGTTCCACGATCAGCACTTCGATGACGCTTCGCAACTCGCGTTCAGCCGGAACTTCGGCGAGTTGGAAGTCTCGTCCGGGGCGGAAATGAGTAAAGCCCAGGATCGGCGACTGCCACAGATGGAAATGGCGGACATCTCCAATCTGGACGCGGAAGGGCGGTTGCGCGCCGCGTCCGATCGGATGCGCCTCACCGCGTTGGGCAACCGGCTGTGGCACTCCGACGCGTCGTTTCGGGCCGTCCCGGCGAAATATTCGTTACTGTCCGCGCGCACCGTTCCCGGCACCGGCGGTAACACGGAATTCGCCGACATGCGCGCCGCTTACGACGCACTGGACGATAAAACCAAGACCGAGATCGAAGACCTCGTGACCGAACACTCGAACGCGTATTCGCGGGAGCAGATCGGTTTCATGAAGGCCGATTACGGCGTGGAAAATCAACTGAAATTAAAGCCGGTGCGGCATCGGCTGGTTCGTTACGATCCACGCACAGGACGCCGGTCGCTGTATCTGTCCGCTCATATCGGAGCGATCGTCGGCTGGCCCGTGCCCGAGGCGCGCATGCTGATCCGCGACCTGATCGAACATGCGACGCAACGGCGGTTCGTCCATGCTCATGTCTGGCGGCAATGGGATCTGGTGATCTGGGACAACCGCACGACCATGCATCGCGCGCGGCGCTATAACGATCTGACGGACGTTCGCGACATGCGGCGCACCACCATTCGCGGCGACGGCGTCACCGTCGCGCAAATCCAGGAAGCGGCCTGAACCACAGGAGACCTCGAGAATGCACATAAGAACGGTCCAGAACGACTTCGTCGGCGAAGTCACCGGTATCGATATCTGCAAGCCTCTCACTGGCGACGATGTCGCGGCGATCGAGCGCGGCATGGATGAGCATGCGGTGTTGACCTTCCCCGATCAGCCGCTGACAGACGAGCAACAGGTCGCCTTCACCGAAAATTTCGGTGAGCTGGAGATCACCCTCGCCGGCCAAATGGCCAAACCCGAAGAGCGCCGTTTCCAACAGCTCGTACTGGGCGACATCTCCAACTTCAACGGCGCCGACACAACGCGGTTACGCGCGCGCGATGACAAACGCCGGATGTACGCGCTGGCCAATCGCCTGTGGCATTCCGACGCCTCGTTCCGCGCGGTAGGCGCCGGTTACACCTTGTTGCACGCCCGCATCGTCCCGGGCAAAGGCGCCGATACCCAGTTCGCCGACATGCGCGCCGCGTACGACGCGCTGAGTGAGGCGGCGAAGAACGAGGCCGAAAATCTGATCTGCGAACACTCGATCGTTTTTTCCAGGGAACAAATCGGTTTCGGCGACTACAATCCCGGGCATGAGGAACACCTGAAGCCCGTGCCGCACCGGCTGGTCATCACGCACCCGAAGACCGGGCGGAAGTCGCTGTATCTTTCATCGCATATCGGCGGCATCGTCGGCTGGCCGATCCCGGAGGCGCGTGCCTTCATCCGCGACCTGACCGAGCACGCGACTCAGCCCCAATTTGTCTACAGTCACAAATGGCGTGTCGGCGACATGGTGATGTGGGACAACCGCACCGTCATGCACCGCGCCACCCGGTTCGACGACCTGAAAGAAGTGCGCGACCTGCGTCGCACCTCGCTCAAAGGCGTCGGACTGGCAGTGAAACAGGCAATAGCCGCGGAGTAATGCCGGAACTTCGCAAGTTGCACGATGTGTTCGTGGCCGAGGTCGGCGGCATCGATTTGACCCGACCCACGTGTTCGAACGACATCGCGTTCGTCGAGGCGGCGATCGCGGAATACGCCGTCCTGGTATTTCGCGATCAACGCATCACCGACGAGCAACAACTGGCGTTCAGCCGTAGCTTCGGCGACCTGGAGGAAACCCGCGGCACCGGCATCAGCAAGCCGGGCGAACAACGTTTGCACCCTGCCTTCGCCGATGTCTCCAACCTCGACACCGACAACACCGTGCTGGCGCGCGACAATCGGCGGCGGCTGTACAGCCTCGGCAATATGTTGTGGCACTCGGACAGTTCGTTCAAGCCGATCCCGGCGACTTATTCGTTACTGTCGGGCCGCGTCGTGGTGGAGCGCGGGGGAGAAACTGAGTTCGCCGACATGCGCGCGGCGCACGATGCGCTCGACGCTGAAACGAAAGCCGAAATCGCCGATCTGGTCTGCGAACATTCGCTGATTTACTCCCGCGAAACCCTGGGCTTTGGCGACCTGACCGACACCGAACGAGCCACGATGCGCCCGGCGCGGCAGGTGTTGACGCGCACGCACCCGGTCAGCTTGCGAAAGTCAATCTATCTGGCGTCGCATATCGGCAAGATCAACGGCTGGCCGGTGCCCGAGGCACGTGCCTTCATCCGCGACCTGACCGAGCACGCGACGCAACCCCAATTCGTCTATCGTCATCAGTGGCGGCCATTCGACCTCGTGATGTGGGATAACCGCTGCACGATGCACCGCGCCCGGCGTTTCGACTCCACCCAGGTGCGTGACATGCGTCGCACGACCGTCGCCGGCATCGCGCCCACCGTGTCGCGGGAGTCGTTGGCCGCCGAGTAGGGGTGAGTAAGCGCCGAGGCGTCGCCCCACACCCTGGCACGCCTCCTGCATTATCGTCCGGCACGGACGGTTCGTGGACCCGCTTGCTCCGGCGGCCCGGCCCGTTCAGTGTTCGCCTTGTATTGGTCCGCGCGGTCGCGGATCGCTGCCAGGCAAGCTCGAAGAGCAGGGAGACAAAAATGATCACACGTCGCGCCGCCGCCCGTTTGTTCGCCGGAACCACCGTCACCGCCGTTGCTTCCCGGATTGGAGCAGCCCATGCGGAGGACAAGGTCATCAAGATTGGCGCCGATCTGTCGCTGACCGGAGCCGACGCCGAAAGCGCGACCCGCGTGAAGGACGGCATTATCCTGGCCATTGATGCCGCCAACAAGAATAAGACTGTCCCCGGCTATACCTTCGAGTTGATGACGCTGGACGATGGCACCGCGACGTCCGGCCAGTATGACCCGGCGCAGGCCGCGACGAACGCGCGCAAGATGGTGTCCGACCAGGATGTGGTGGCCGCGATCGGTCCGCAGATGAGTGGCGCCGGCAAGGCGATGGCGCCGATTCTCAGTCAGGGCGATCTCGCGACGATCACGCCCAGTTCGACCAATCCTGATATCACGAGCCCGAAGTTCGCGGAACAGTACCGGCCGGCCGGCAAGCCGATCTATTTCCGGACCGTCACCACCGATGCGTTCCAGGGCCCCAACATGGCCAACTACATGGCGGAGATTCTGAAGATCACCTCGGTTTACATTCTGGACGACAGCGGTGCGTACGGCGTGGGCCTGGCGGATGCATATCAGGCGCAGATTGAGAAGAAAGGCGTCAAAGTCCTCGGGCGCGACCGGCTGGATCCGAAGGCGGCCGACTATTCCGCGGCGCTGACGAAAATCAAGGCGCTCAATCCCCAGGCGATGTATTACGGCGGCGTTGGCCAGGCCGGCATCAAGCTGGCGAAGCAGGCCTATGACATCATTCCGGACATGATCAAGGCGGGTGGCGATGGCGTCGTCGGCGCTTCGTTTCTCAGTGGCACCGGATTTCCCGCCGCCGAGGGCTGGTATGGCACCCTCGCCTCTCCGCATGTGACCGGTGACACCAAGGCCTCCGATTTCGTCAAGGAATTCACCGCCCGGTTCGGCGTGGCGCCCGAGGATTACTCGATCACCGCCTATGACGGCACGTTGGTGATCATCGACGCGGTAAAGCGGGTGGTGGCGAGCGGCAAGCCTGTCGATCGCCATCTGGTGCGCGACGCCATTCAAAGCGGCAAGGTGCCGACCATCCAGGGGATCGTTTCGTTCGACGATAACGGTGATCTCGCCGATCGTACCGTCAGCGTGTTCCAGATCAAGAAAGACACCAACGCCAAGCTGGATGACGTGTCGGCGCAATACCACTACATCGCGGTGGCGCCGCAGTCCTGACGCCCACACCCAGGCGATGACGCTATTCGATCTGCTGTTGCAACAGACGATCAACGGACTAAGCCTGGGCGCGATGTATGCGTTGCTCGCGCTCGGGTTCACCCTGGTTTACGGCATTCTGGAGCTGATCAATTTCTCTCACTTCAACGTGTTCATGGTGGGCTCGTTCATCGGCATGGGCGTGTTGCAGTTGTTTGGCCTGAGCGGTCAGGACATCATCATGACCGGATTGCCACTGGCGGGCGTGCTGCTGGCGACATTCGCGGTGACCATGCTGTCCTCCGGGGTGATCGGTGTCCTGATCGAGCGCCTGTCGCTGCGGCCGTTACGCAACGTCAAGGGTCCGGCGGCGATGATTACCACCATCGGCGTGTCGTATATTCTGTTCAATATCATCCTGCTGCTGTGCGGCGCTGAGGGTAAGAACTACCCCAACCCGATGCCGTCGGTGCGTTTCCACCTTGGCGGCGCGGTGCTGGACATTCGCGTCGTGCTGATCTGGATCGTCGCCTTGGTGCTGATGGGCGGGCTGTGGCTGTTCGTGCAGAAAAGCCGCATGGGCAAGGCGATGCGCGCCACCGCACAGGATCCCGAGGCGGCGCGCATGATGGGCGTCGAAGTGGATCGAGTCGTGATGATGGCCTTTTTTCTCGGCTCCGCGCTGGCCGGCGCCGGTGGACTGATATTTGGCCTTTACTACAACTTCACCAGTTTCCTCATCGGCTTCACCGCCGGTCTGCGCGCCTTTACCGCGGCGGTGCTCGGCGGCATCGGCAACGTGCCGGGCGCCATGGTAGGCGGCGTCCTCATCGGCCTGATCGAGGCGTTCGGCGGCCAGTTCATCGCCACCGCCTGGACCGATGTCATCATTTTCTCGATCCTCGTGCTGGTGCTGGTATTTAAGCCGGCCGGCCTGTTCGGGCGCATCGCGCCGAACAAATCGTGAGCAATTTCGTCACCACAACGGTCGAGCGCATTCCCGAACCGTGGCGCCACCGGCTCGGTTTGACCGTCCTGATCGCCGCGGCGCTGTTGTTCCCCGTGCTGCACAACAAAGACGCCGACATCGACAGCATGGCGAACGCCGCGTCGTACGCGGTATTGGCGCTCGGACTGAACATTGTCGTCGGATTCGCGGGCTTGCTGGATCTTGGTTACGCCGCGTTCTTCGCCATCGGCGCCTACACCTACGGCATTTTGAGCTCGTTTCAATTGCAACCGGATTGGTCCGCGTTCTGGGAGCCGTTTCGGATCCTTGGCCTGGTGCACAAGATGGCGGCCGAAACCGGCGACGGCAGCGTCGTGCGTTTCACCTTGTCGTTCTGGTTGGCGTTGCCGCTATGCGGTGCGTTCGCCGCGTTCTGGGGGGTCATGTTCGGCGCGCCCACCTTGCGCCTGCGCGGCGATTATCTCGCCATCGTCACGCTCGGCTTTGGCGAGATCGTGCCGATCGTGGTGCGCAACTGGTCCAGCCTGACCAACGGAGCGGCGGGACTGAACGGCGTCGCCGCGCCAAGACTATTCGGCTGGAGCTTCGGGGTCAATTCGACACCATATTATTACGTCGCCATCGCCCTCGTGGCGTTGTTGATCTTCGTCTCCATCCGATTGCGCGATTCCCGCATCGGCCGTGCCTGGATGGCGATCCGTGAAGATGAGATCGCCGCCGCGGCGATGGGCGTCGATCGCACCAAATTCAAATTGCTCGCCTTCGCCATTGGCGCCGCGTTCGGCGGCATGACCGGCGTTTTCTACGTCGCCAAACTGCAGACCGCGACACCGGAAATGTTCGGCTTTCCGGTCTCGGTGATGATCCTTGTGATGATCGTGTTCGGCGGGATCGGCAGCGTATGGGGCGTGGTGCTCGGTGCCTTCATTTTGCAATTGCTGCAATCCTGGTGGCTGGAAGACCTCACCGGCTGGCTCAACGTACTGGGGCGCGCGGTGCACAGCGACTGGTTGGCGCATATCGATCTGGTGCCGTCAATCGAATTGATTTTCGGCTTCATCCTTGTCTTCATGATGCTGTTCCGCCGCCAGGGCCTGATCCCGGCGACCCGTCCGCAGGCGGCGCTGACATTCGAGCAACAGCACGCGGAAATCCGTCGCGGCGGTTTCAACCATCTTAAGTTACAGGGCCTCGGCGGCGACGTGCGCACCGGCGCGTTGGCGCTGGAGATCAAGGGCGTGACAGTGAAGTTTGGCGGTCTGATCGCGTTGAACAACGTCGATGTGGTGGTGCCGAACGGCGGCGTGGTGGCGGTGATCGGACCGAATGGCTCCGGCAAATCCACCTTGTTCAATGTCATCACCGGATTGTTGGATGTCGGCGAAGGCTCCGTCCGCTTTCATGGCGAGGAAATCATGCGCCTGCCGCCGCATGAAATCCTGACCAAAGGCATCGCCCGCACCTTTCAGAATTTAAGGCTGTTCCCGAATCTGACGGTGATGGAGAACGCTCTGGTCGCGCAGCATTCGCGGCTGACCACGGGCGTGTTGCAGGCAATTTTGCGCCCACCTCGTACCCGTGCCGAGGAAGCCGCCGCCCGCGTCTGGGCTCTTGAGGTCTT
>Ga0182030_10009047_pt1 | contig 20474 bp, 21 predicted proteins | sample 812S3MmetaG_FD_121299 | JGI IMG/M metagenome (GOLD analysis project Ga0182030, IMG submission 121299) | Permafrost microbial communities from Stordalen Mire, Sweden - 812S3M metaG (Illumina Assembly) | ecosystem: Environmental > Terrestrial > Soil > Wetlands > Permafrost | place: Sweden... | reverse complement strand
TGTTTCAGTGTCGGTAGCCGTAGCTGTTTCCGTTGCGGTGGTTGTGTTGGTCGCCGTATCAGTTGCTGTTTCAGTAGCGGTAGTCGTGGCTGTTTCCGTCGCTGTAAAGGTTGTCGTAGCCGTAGGGGTTGAAGTAGCCGTATAGGTGGGTGTGTTAGTCGTCGTATGAGTCGCTGTTTCAGTGTCGGTAGTTGTAGGGGTTGCGGTATATGTGGCCGTTTCCGTTGCGGTGGTCGTGTCTGTCGCCGTATCGGTTGCTGTTTCAGTGGCGGTAGTCGTAGCCGTTTGCGTCGCCGTAAAGGTTGTTGTTACCGTAGGGGTTGAGCTAGCCGTGTAGGTGGGTGTGTTAGTCGCCGTATGGGTCGCTGTTTCTGTGGCGGTTGTTGTGGGGGTTGCGGTATGTGTGGCCGTTTCCGTTGCGGTGGTCGTGTCGGTCGCCGTATCGGTGGCTGTTTCAGTGGCGGTAGTCGTAGCTGTTTCCGTCGCTGTAAAGGTTGTTGTTACCGTATGGGTTGAGCTGGCCGTGTAGGTGGGTGTGTTAGTCGCCGTATGGGTCGCAGTTTCAGTGGCGGTAGCCGTAGCTGTTTCCGTCGCCGTAAAGGTTGTCGTGACCGTTGGGGTTGATGTAGCCGTGTAGGTGGGTGTGTTAGTCGTCGTATGAGTCGCTGTTTCAGTAGCGGTAGTTGTGGGGGTTACCGTCGCTGTGTGGGTTTCGGTATATGTGGCCGTTTCCGTTGCAGTGGTTGTGTCGGTCGCTGTATCGGTTGCTGTTTCTGTGGCGGTGGTCGTGGCTGTTTCCGTCGCCGTAAAGGTTGTTGTGACCGTAGGGGTTGAGGTAGCCGTGTAGGTGGGTGTGTTAGTTGTCGTATGGGTCGCTGTTTCGGTGTCGGTAGTCGTGGCTGTTTCCGTCGCCGTGTGGGTTGCGGTATAGGTGGCCGTTTCCGTTGCGGTGGTTGTGTCGGTCGCCGTATCGGTGGCTGTTTCAGTGGCAGTCGTCGTAGCTGTATCCGTCACCGTAAAGGTTGTCGTGACCGTTGGGGTTGATGTAGCCGTGTAGGTTGGTGTGTTAGTCGTCGTATGGGTCGCTGTTTCAGTGGCGGTAGTCGTAGCTGTTTCTGTCGCCGTAAAGGTTGTTGTGACCGTAGGGGTCGAGCTAGCTGTGTAGGTGGGTGTATCAGTCCCCGTATGAGTCGCCGTTTCAGTGTCGGTAGTTGAAGCGGTTGCGGTATGTGTGGCCGTTGCCGTTGCGGTGGTCGTGTCGGTCGCCGAATCGGTTGCTGTTTCAGTAGCGGTAGTTGTAGCCGTTTCCGTCACCGTAAAGGTTGTCGTGACAGTTGGAGTTGCGCTAGTCGTGTAAGTGGGTGTGTCAGTCGGCGTATGAGTCGCCGTTTCAGTGGCGGTAGTTGTAGGGGTTGCGGTACATGTGGCCGTTTCCGTTGCGGTGGTTGTGTCGGTCGCTGTATCGGTTGCTGTTTCAGTTGCGGTAGTCGTAGCTGTTTCCGTCGCCGTAAAGGTTGTTGTGACCGTAGGAGTTGTGCTAGCCGTGTAGGTTGGTGTGTTAGTCGTCGTATCAGTCGCTGTTTCAGTAGCGGTAGCCGTAGCTGTTTCCGTCGGCGTAAATGTTGCCGTGACCGTTGGAGTTGAAGTAGCCGTGTAGGTGAGTGTGTTAGTCGTCGTATGGGTCGCTGTTGCAGTGCCGGTAGTCGTAGCTGTATCCGTCGCCGTAAAGGTGGTCGTGACCGTAGGGGTTGAGCTAGCCGTGTAGGTGGGTGTATCAGTCGTCGTATGGGTCGCTGTTTCAGTGGTGGTATTTGTAGGAGTTGTGGTCGCGGTGGGTGTTTCAGTTTTTGTATCAGTAGCTGTATCAGTTCCCGAATTCGTAGGAGTTGCTGTTGCCGTTAACGTGGAGGTAGCCGTTGCGGTGGCTGTATGGGTTTGAGTGACGGTTGGCGTCTCCGTGGCTGTGTTTACATCTGTATCCGTGGGCGTGGTGGTGAGGGTAAAAGTGGGTGTGTTCATCCTCGTATTCGTTGTCGTTTCCGTGGGCGTTGCGGTTGCTGAATAGGTGGACGTGGTTGTCAGCGTATTCGTCGCCGTGTCTGTGGTTGTTACCGTAGCGGTTTCGGTCTCGGTAGCCGTTTCGGTGGTTGTGGCCGTAACGGTTGAGGTCGCCGTATGGACGGCAGTCACCGTGGTCGTCGATGTGGAGGTGGCGGTCCATGCAGTTGTGGCCGAATTAGTGGCCGTATTCGTCAAGGTCGTAGTCGCTGTATAAGTTGGAGTTACCGTCGTCGTATCACTGGGAGTGGATGTCGAAACAAACGTGGTTGTGTCTGTGGTTGTATTCGTAGCGGTTGATGTAGCCGTAGGGATAAAGGTCGCGGTATCGGTTGCGGCCGACGTATGAGTGGGAGTATTCGTGGGGGTGGCGGTTAAAACACTCGTCGCGGTATTAGACGGCGTATTCGTAAAAGTCACGGTCGACGTATGAACGGCTATCACGGTATCCGTTTTCGTGCTTGTGGCGGTCGTGTTCGCTGTCACGATAAGGCTGGGGGTTGCGGTCAAGGTTGGAGTGACGGTGAATGTCGCCGTCGGAGCCTGCCCCATCGGTGAAGTCGGGGCGGGGATTTTGGTATTGCATCCGGCCATAAAAACCGCCGAAATCAATGCCATGAGCAAGAGGCTGCCCAGGATTTTTTTCATTACTTCACCCCTGAAACTAATAAATAATTTTCACCGGATAAAATGAGTACAAAAAAGAAAGCAGGCCAGGAACATTTCCCGACCTGCTTTTTTTTCAACATAAATACCCCATCCCTTACGGCATGGTGACAGTGGTATTGGAATCCAAGGCAACGACGGCGTTTTGACACATGGCTCGGCCATTCATGTTGGCGCTAGTCAACACATGTATTTCAGCCGAAGACATGATGTTTCCTGAAAAAGTCGAGTAGGTGCCCAAGGTGGCGGCGGCGCCCACATACCAAAAGATGTTGTCCGCAGACACTCCAGTGCCCAAAATGACCTGGCTTGACGTAGCGGTCGTTAACGCGGCGGGAACCTGGAAAAGAAAGACCGGATTTGTTATTCCATTGGCACTCAAGGTGACATTACCCGTGATCCCGAGCGCATAGCTGGTCGAGACGGTAGCGGTATAAAGGCCGGGATATATCGTTAGGCCTCCAATATCCGCGGGTAAAGCAAGTCCACCCGTTTGTGACGCGGGCGAACTGTTGTTATAGGCAACGCCTAAGTCCAAAAGGGCCTGGGTTGCGTCTGTGTAATCAATTGTAGTATTTCCCACACCGCAAAGTAAAAATCCGGTAATGGATCCCCCCGTCGGAACTCCCGCGACTCCGCTGCAAACCGTGGCGCCCGTTCCGGCGGCCGTAATGGAAGTGCTGGAAAGGACCGCGTAAGTGTCCCCCATGGTCCCCAGGCTAGGGGCGGTCGCGGACTGCGTCGAAGCCAGCACGTTGGGGGTCATGGTCACAGTCGCCGTGTTCCCGGGGGTGTTGGTGGTCGTGGCCGTCGCGGTAACCGTGGGTGAGTCCGTCGCCGTTTTCGTCTCGGTAACCGTTGGTGAGTTCGTCGCCGTTTTCGTCGCGGTGACCGTGGCCGTGTTAATTCCAGTGGCCGTCGTGGTCACTGTCGTGGTAACCGTTTTGGTTACCGTAGGCGTTCCAGGCGTTGACGTAAACGTGGGCGTATCTCCGGCTGGAGACGCCGGCGTCTTGCTGCTATTACAACCAACCATGAAAGCGGCTGGAAGTAATGCGATCAGCAGTAAACTTCCTATAATCTTTTTCACTTTTTACTTCTCCTGAATTTTTTTGAACTCCACATTGATCCATGAAATCCTATTGGGGGGTAGAGCAAGGAACGTGCCGTGTAATTTCCTGAAAAGGATCATCGGGCTCCTCCCGAACGCAGGGAAAAAATCGATCCCTGGTTTGCCTCAAACCAGCCATTCCCCGCCCTTGCGATCAAAACGATCTTCTTTTCTATCATTTCGATTTTCATTTTTTGATCTTGCGCTCAAGCGATCCTGAAATAGCCCACGAGACAGCAATGCAACGGCCGGACGAAATGCGAGGGTTTGGTGATTCCGTCCCCGGTCGGAGTGCCGATGGACATGGACGCGTAGCCTTCGCCCATGCCCAAGCCGTAGAGGGTTGCGGCGTTCTTGACGTAGATGGAACATTGCATGCGCCGTCCCATGCGGGTCAGGTTCCCGACGTGGGTGGAGTACATGGCCGCTGAATGGTGGTTGCCTCCCTCTGCTTGGAAGGACAATTCGATGGCCTCGTCCACGTCCCTCACGACCGTCACGGGCAGGACCGGCATGAGTTGTTCGGCCCAAATCAATGGATGTTCTCGGGGCACCTCTCCCCATAAAAGACGCGTGGCGGAAGGCACCTCCAGGCCGATGCTTTTGGCAAGTACCGATGCGTCTCGGCCCACATAGTCGCGATTCATGACTCGGTCCTTGCTACCCTCAGTGCCCTCCAGGATGACGAGTTTTGCCAGGGCATCCATCTGGATGGCCGAAAGCTCGAAGGCACGGGGATCCCGGCGCATGCTCTCGAAAAACTTAAGTTTGGCCGCCTCCACAACGAAAACTTCCTTTTCCGCGATGCACAAAACGTTATTGTCAAAACTCGCGCCGAAAATGATGTCCTCCGCGCAATTCGGAAATAGGGCTGTTTCATCCACCACCACCGGTGGGTTTCCCGGCCCGGCCGCGATGGTCTTGCAGATTTTTCCGGTGGTCAGGGCCACTTTCACGATAGCCGGGCCCCCGGTCACCATATTCAGATTGATCATGGGGTGGCAAAGGAGGGCCTTGGTCGTATCGTGGGAAGCGGGTGAAATGGTAGTAATCAACCCCGTTGGCGCCCCAGCGGTGACTGCCGCCGAAGACAAAACGCGCATGACATCCTGGCAAACCTTGGCTGCCGCCGGATGGGGGGCGATCACGACGGAATTTCCAGCGGCTAATATGGCGATGGCGTTTGAAATAACTGTCGCGGCCGGGTTGTTCGATGGGGTGACGGCGGCTACCACGCCGAATGGCGCGTATTCCACAAGGGTCAGGCCCTTGTCACCCGTGTAGGCCCTAGATTCGAGGTCTTCCACCCCTGGCGTGCGGGTGGCGCAAAGAATGTTTTTTTGGGTTTTGTCCTCCGGGCGGCCCATCTTAGTCTCTTCGACGGCCATCCGGCCCCAGCGCTCGGCATTGGCCAGGGCAGCCTGGCGCATGGCCTGGATGACGTTTCGACGAACCTCCAGGCCATGATCCTCAAAAATTCTCTGGGCTTGAACCGCAGCGGAGACGGCAGCATCCACCGTGGAAAACACGACTTGATCGCGGTCCCCGGTTCCCATTTAAGAACCCTCATTCTTGATCACGACCTTTAAAGCCTGTTCCCTGGATGCGTTGGCGAAGGTGTCGTATGCCTTCAAGATTTCAGGCATGGAAAACCGGTGGCTGATGAGCCGGGCCGGATCGAGGCGTCCGGCCTGGATCATTTTCAAAAGCATGGGCGTCGACCCCGCGTCGACCAGGCGTGTGGTGAGCGTGATGTTGGAGGACCAAAGCTTTTCAAGATGAAGCTCGACCGGTTTACCATGGACGCCCACATTGGCGATTCGGCCGCCGGGGGCGATGATGGCCTGGCAGATATCAAAGGTCGCGCCGAGCCCAACCGCCTCGATGGCCACATCCACCCCGGTGGTCTGCGTCAGCTCCAGGACCCTTTCCGCCGCCTTCCCGTCCGAGCTGTTCACCGTCTGGGTCGCGCCAAAGGAACGGGCGATTTTCAGGCGATTTTCGTCCAGATCGATCATGATCGTCTGGGCGGGAGAGTAGAGTTGCGCCATCAGCAGGGCGGCCAATCCCACCGGACCGGCGCCCACGATGGCCACGGTGTCCCCCGGTTTCACCCGCGCGTTGAGCGCCCCGCACTCCAGGCCGGTGGGGAGAATACAGCTGAGCATCACCCCGGCTTCCTCCTGGACCCCGGGTGGCAGCAGGTATAAGCCCGTATCGGCCATAGGGATCCGGACGTATTCGGCCTGGGTGCCGTCGATCCGGTTGCCCAACTGCCATCCGCCCGTCAGGCAATGGGAATACATTCCCTTTTTGCAAAAGGGACACCGGCCGCACGAGGAAATTAGTGAGATAACGACTTTATCCCCTGGATGAAATTGGAGAACGTTCGTTCCAATTTCCTCAATGACCCCCACGCCCTCATGCCCTAGTATTCGTCCGTCGGAAACGGCTGGTACGTCGCCTTTGAAAATATGCAGGTCGGTTCCGCAAATGGTGGTCGTGGTGATCCGGACAACCGCGTCGGTTTCCTGAAGGATCACAGGTTTAGGCCGGTCTTCCCATTCGATACGCTGGGGTCCGTGGTAAACCAGGGCCTTCATCATGGCCTTGTGGTTTCCCTCATGCGTGGGTCGATTCACGGTTGCTCCTTATGCATCGAGCTGATTGGTCTTCGCCATGGACTTGCCGGCGCTCCGTAAGGATTCGGGACAGTCCAGCCGACCGGTATGGATCTCAATAAAAACGAGGCCGTCAATCGTGTCCACCTTCCGCAAGGCTTCCTCCAATTCCCCCTCCGTGCGCACATCCAAGCCCGTCCCGCCCCCGAACACGTCCATGAGTTTGTGGTAACGCCAGGGCTGGATATCGTTGTAGGACCGGTCCACAATCACGCGCTCGATCGTGTACCCGTCGTTGTTCAAGAGGAAGATGACGGGTTTGAGGCGGTTGCGGATCATCGTCGAGAGGTCCTGCCCGGTCACCTGGAAGGAGCCGTCCCCCACGAACAAGACGGTATGCCGATCCGGCGCGGCCATGCCGACCCCCAGGGTGGCCCCGACCGTATAACCGATCGACCCGTAAAAGGTCTGCGCGATGAAGGTGGCCCCTTCCGGCATGAGCATCTCCGCGGCGCTAAAGAGGGAAACGCCCGTCTCCGCGATGACAATGGAGTCGTCTCTTATATATCGGCTCACACGGTCGAAGAAACGCTTGATCGTGAGGGGTTTGGCCTCGTCCGGCAGGAAGGGATCCTGGGGACGGTGGACGCAGTAGTCCTCTGCGCGCTGAATATCCAGCGTCGCCGGGTTCCGGCGCGTGAGTTTTTCGGTCAGGCCCAGGATGAAATCGCGCAGATTCACGTTCTCGAAATAATGGTGTCTGATCTTCACCGTGCGGATGTTGGCGCTGATGGTCTTGGAGGCGTCCAGGTGGGTGGTGAACCCGCCCGTATTGAAATCGGTCATGAGGGCCCCGAGCTGGAGCAGGCAATCGGCGGACTCGACCCGGTTCTTGACCTCCTCACGGCTTCGTTCGCCCTCAAAAAGCCCGATGAATTGCGGATGGTGTTCTGAAATCACGGCCTTCCCCAGCATCATGGTGGTGAAGGGATAGCGGGTTTGGTCAAGCAGGCCGGTGAATTCCTTTTGCAGTTTGAAGCGGATCAATTCAACGTCGCCAATCACGAGCGGTTTCACCGCCTTGTTCAACATGCCCACCGCTTCCTTCAGGGCTTCCCCCAACGCGTCCTGATCACTGGGAGGCGGAGTGGGGAAATGAAACGGGTTCAGCCGGGCGCAGGTCATGTTCACCACGTCCGAGGGAATACTGATATAAACCGGCTGCTGCCGGGAAAGGCATTCGGTCAAGACGCGGTCAATCTCGGCCGGGGCCGTCTCGCCCGATATGAGTTGGGTAGAGGCGGCAGTAATTTGTTCGTACATTCTCAAAGGAACCTGGTAATTTCCCAGGGTGTGGTGCAAAAGAGGCCGGGTGCGGAAGTTTGCGGTCGAAGGCGATCCGGTGATAACTACCACGGGCACCCTTTCCGCGAAGGCACCCGCCACGCCGTTCAAAGCGCTCAATTCCCCGACGCCGTAGGTCGTGGCCAACGCGCCGATGCCCCGGATACGAGCGTACCCGTCGGCGGCATAGGCCGCGTTCAATTCGTTGCAGGTACCCACGTACCGCACTTCACTTTTCAGCACCTGGTTGAGGAAACCCAGCACAAAATCCCCGGGCACGCCGAAGAGGTGGTCCACCCCGATTTCCTTCAGCCGGGCAAGCAGGTATTCAGCGACCGTGACTTCGGAACTCAGCATGGCGGGCACCCCTCTGGACGTCCCGTTTGAGACGGGACTTAACTTTCATTTCAAGGCCGTGCCCTATGAGCGAAACCGGGATTGGGCGGTGTGGATCGAGTTGCCTAGGGTTTGCCAGGCGTGATCAACGCCGATTTTCAGGTCGTCCCAGGCCGTCTCCTCGGCTTTTTGCAGGTTCGTAAACTTTCCTTCAAGATCGTCCCGCATCGTCTTTATTTTTTCGATTTCCTTCTTGTACTCCGCCAACACATCCGCCGTGGATTGATTCGCCTTGATTTGAAATTTATGAAGGGCGAGGTTCCACCCGCCGATTTTCTTTTTCATATCTTGAACATAGGCGTCTCGTTCCACGCTCATGGGGAATTCCTTTATTTGGGGTATTTGGGTCGGCTGCCCTTGTGAGGCATGACCGCCTTCCGGGCGCCCTTGGGTCCGTGACTCTCGTGCCGTCCCGCCGAACCGCGCGCATAAAATTCCTCGACCTTATGGGTGACTTCCCTTTGGTCCCCCCGGCCCCGGCCTCCCTTTCGATTCGCTTGAAACTTGGAAGTCTCAAATGTTTCAAAAGGCTTCTTGAGTTCGGTCTCGGTGGAGTCTGGAACGAGGGGCTCGCCGATTGGTTCGCTGAACCATTCGTTTAGTTTTAGCCTGACCTTGCCGACGAATCCCAAATCGGGAATGGGTTCGTTCATGCTTAAAAGTAGTCAATCGGAAGGGGTGATCGGGCGTCCACATGCGAGACAAATTTAGGCGTTTCGCTTGCCAACTTCCGCACCTGCGTCACTTGCTGGTCGGACAGACCTTGAGTGATCGTGAGCACCTGGCCCGGGGTAATCTGGTCCGGATCCTGGATCTGGTCCCGGTCCGTCTTGAAAATCTCCGGCCATTGGAAGGAATCGGAGTAGATCCCCGTTTGATTGGAGATTGCCCACAAGGTGTCGCCTGTTTTTACGGTATATTTCTGTTCCACCGGAGCCGGTTGGACCGTCGGGGTCGCCGCCACCGCCGCCACCTGGGTGTCCAAGGGAGCGTTGGGTACCGCCGTATTTTGTATTTTGGGTCCCGCGCATCCCATGGCCAACAAAACCGCCGCCCCTAAAGTGATTAGTACCGCCACATTTCCGCTCTGTTTCATTTCTTTTCCCTTACCCGTACGTAAATTTGAATTTCTCAGATATTTTCGAAATCCATGAAAGGGGTTAGAGCAAGGAACATGCCCCGAAGACGAGGAACGTCCCGCTTTCCCGACCCCTCGTAAACCGGAGAAAACGCCTCCGAAAGGGGAAAATGAATTCCGGTCCGCCATTAAATGCCTTCCAGCCAATCAGATTGATCTTGTTGGTTCTTATTTTGATTTTCCTTCAATGGCCCATATTCCATGTAAAAAGGGCCTCGCGTGCGGCTTGGTTCTTGCTTGTTTCAAGGAATGCCGGCATCCGCGCAGGCGAGAGGTTGGCGGTTTCCAGGCTGAAGGATTGATGGACCGGAGGTTATCAAATGCCCTTAAAACAAGGTGGGAAGAAGGCCGTTCAGGCCAATATCGCCGAGCTGTATCACGCAAACGATTCCAAGCCCGCCGGTAAAAAACGCGGGCGCGATCAAATCATCGCCATCGCCTTCGCGGCGGCCAAGCGGAAAAAGAAATGACCCGGGAAAATCAAAACAAGAGCGCGAAACCGGCATAGAGAAGGAAGGACGTGCCGAAATCGGGGCCTCATTCCACTTTCCGGCCCGAATAGGGGTTAACCGCGTCGGATACCCATTGGCACCTTCCTTGCTTTAACCTCCAGCCATAGAGAGACTAAAAAGGATGTCTGGATTAATGGTCATCCTGAAATTTCAGGAGGTGTTTGGATGAAGATTCTTTCTTTAAGCGTATTCGCGTTCCTATTGGCGGTCTCCGCCATTATCAACGCTGGCTGTTACGCGCACGTCAACGGCGCGGGATTGAGCATGAGCATCCATGATTCGAGATGGCATTACGACCATGACTATGACGATTCGTACCGCCAGAATCATCCCTATGCCAGATGGGATTACGATACCAATCACGACGACCAATGGCGTCATGATCATCCCTGGCACGATTAAAAATTAAGATCCGTCCGGGTTGATCCGTAAACGGCTTTTAGGAGGACGGTTGGAGATTCAACAACCGCCCTCTTTTTTTTGCGTTTTATCTCTCCCTTCCCTACTGAAAGGCGGCCTCTTTTGACGAAGCATCAACACGAAATCCATCCAAGAAATCCCGAGCTCGAAATCAGCGATGTCCGCGCCCCCTATTGGCGCCGGGCGCACCGCGACTGGCGTTTTATCACCGTCGTGGTCCTCATGCTCGGGGCCATCACAACCTATGTCCTGACCCTGGATTTATCCTGGCATACGCGCAACCCCAAGGCTTCCCTTCTTGTGATTGGAACAAAATAACCGGTTTGGCCCCATCCAAAGACCCATGGATTCATTTCTAAGTCGGCTTACGTTTCTTTAATACGGACCCCGAGAATAAGTTGGGGGCGAACCCCCTCCACGCCACGACGAGGGTGATGAGAACAACCCCGGAAACAATAAGGTAAAGCGTCGTGGGTCCCAGCCAAGCCTTAAGAATTTCCCACTTCTTCCCGAATAGATATCCAATCAGGATGTAGCTGACCGAATAGATCACCGATCCCGTGAAGTTGTAAAAAATAAAGGTCCGTCTCTTCATTCTCGCCATGCCCGCCATCAGGTTGGCCGCGATCGGCGGAATGAGGAAGATGAATCGGGCGATAAATACCGCCCGGGGTCCCTGCCGTTTGTAAAACTTTTCCGTCCATTTCACCCGTTCGGGCGTGAAATGAAGCCAATTGATTTTTTTGAACCCGCTATGGCCCAGTGCCCCTCCCAGCCAGAACGCCCAGAGCCCGCCTAAAAAACATCCCGCCGTTCCGGCGACCATGGGTTCCCACAGCGAAAAAGCGTTCTTCCCCAAAATGAAGCCGGCCCCCAAAAGGATCGTGTCACCCGGAAGGGGAATTCCGAGGTTGTTTAATAACTCGACGATGAAAACAAGCAGCCAACCAAAACGGGGAACGTGGGGGAGGAGGGAATGTAGCCATTGAAGCAAGGGTTTCTCCGTTTCAAAAATGGGGATCAGTCGTGAATATCGCAAGTTCCGGGCCGGAGAAGGCACCTCCAACTCCCTCCTCTTTTTCTGAGCCCACAGCCTCCGTTCCCCTTTCATCCCGACCCATCTTTGACCGCGCGATCAAATTGGCCTACCCCGCTCTCAAATTGATCTCCCTTTCGTGCCGGACCTTTCGAACAGGCCCCATGCCCCGGGTTTCCCGTGGCTTGCTTCTTGCTTTCTATCATTACTCGCAAATAACTTTTCACAAGGAACACCATGGAATTCACGCACGAAGAGAAGGAACGCATCATCGCCGAGGAAAAATTGCGGCACCAAGCCATCAAGGAACTTCAGGCCCAGGGCGGCGGAAAATGCTGTTCGAGTCACGGGGCTGGAATGGGACTGCACGGCTGCTGCCATTGCGGGGGAATCTTCAAGGGCGTGATTTTGGGCCTGATCTTGGCCGCGCTTTTTTGTTTCTTTTTTGATCGTCACCACGACGGGAACCGTTGGGGCCGTTGCAATTACGGCAACACCCCCATGATGTCGAGTCCGGATTCCCTGGGCCAGGGCAAATAAACGGCCTTTCACTCCGGCCTCTACTCACCGCGAACTTTCATCCCGGGAAAATCCAGGGATGAAAGCCATCTTTCAGTTCATTGAAGAGGTTCAAAATGCCGACCGAATCAGCCTCAGAGCCGCAGGAAGTTCAGCTGGAAGCCCTGATCCAGAGCCGCATCCGTCAAATGGGAACGGATATCCATGTCTTAGTAAAAGGCCGCCAGGTGACTCTCACCGGAACCGCCGACGATTACAAAACCAAACGCGAGATCGATACGTTGGTGAAGGGCATCGGGGGAGTGGAAGAATTGATCAACAAACTCGTGGTCGCCTCCATCACCGACGGAGTTTATGAGAATTATCCTTAACCGGCGATTCGGCCAATAAGCGCAAGAATGAAAAAATATAACGATGCACTTGTCACAATTTTCAAAATCAACCCTCTCCCCTTGAGGGAGAGGGCAGGGTGAGGGGTGCCGTAGCTTTTAGGGTCACCCCCTCATGCCGACCTTCCATAAAGCATTTAAAGAGGTCGGAATCGTACCGATTTCAATAATTTATTTGATTGAGAATCGGCGCATCCAAACCTTCTCCCTCAAGGGGAGAAGGGGAAACAATAAAATAAAAAATACTGGAACAACGAGGAGCCGAACATGTCAACGAACAAGGTATTAGGAATCGATTTGGGAACGACCAACTCTTGCATGGCGATCATGGAAGGCGGAGAACCCAAGGTTATCGCCAACGCCGACGGCGACCGCACTACCCCTTCGGTAGTGGGCTTTCCCAAAACGGGGGAAAGGCTGGTCGGCCGGATCGCCAAGAACCAAGCCATCACCAACCCGACCCATACGGTGTTTTCTATCAAACGTTTCATGGGGCGCAAACTGAACGACCCCGAGGTGGCGATGGACCGGAAGCTGGTTCCCTATCCCCTGGAAGCGTCTTCCAACGGCGATGTCCGGGTGAAGATCGAGGACAAGGAATTCTCCCCGCCTGAAATTTCCGCCCAAATCCTGCAAAAGCTCAAAGCCGACGCCGAAGCCTATCTGGGGGCCAAGATCACTGAAGCGGTGATCACCGTCCCCGCCTATTTCAACGACGCCCAACGCCAGGCTACCAAGGACGCGGGCAAGATCGCGGGGCTCGAGGTCCTTCGCATCATCAACGAACCCACCGCCGCGGCCCTGGCCTACGGTCTGGACAAGGACAAGAAAAACGAGAAGATTGCCGTCTATGACCTGGGCGGGGGAACCTTCGACATTTCCATCCTGGAACTGGGCGACGGGGTATTCGAGGTCAAATCCACCAACGGGGATACCCATCTGGGTGGGGACGACTTCGATCAGCGGATCATCCAATGGCTCATTGACGAGTTCAAGCGGGACCACGGCGTGGACCTGAGAAACGACCGCATGGCCCTCCAGCGTCTCAAGGAATCGGCCGAAAAAGCCAAGATCGACCTTTCCACCACTTCCGAGACTGAGATCAATTTGCCCTTCATCACGGCCGATGCCACGGGCCCCAAGCACCTGACTGTCAAACTTTCCCGTTCCAAGCTGGAACAGCTGGTCGGGGACATGGTGGAAAAAACCCTCGAGCCCTGCCAAAAGGCCCTGAAAGACGCGGGTTTGACGGTGGAGGAAATCCAGGAGGTCGTGCTGGTGGGTGGCATGACCCGCATGCCCCTGGTCCTCAAGACGGTCAAGGAATTCTTCAAGCGAGAGCCCCATAAAGGCGTCAACCCGGATGAGGTCGTGGCGGTGGGCGCGGCCATCCAGGGCGGAGTGCTGAAGGGCGAAGTGAAGAACGTTTTGCTGCTGGATGTGACGCCCCTTTCCCTGGGCGTGGAAACCCTCGGAAGCGTCATGAGCAAGATTATCGAGCGCAATACGACCATACCGGCCAGGAAAAGCCAGGTTTACTCCACGGCCGCGGACAACCAAAGCTCGGTCTCCATTCATGTTTTGCAGGGGGAACGGGAAATGGCCTCGGATAACCGAACCCTTGGCCAATTCGAACTCGTCGGCATTCCGCCGTCTCCCCGTGGAACCCCCCAGATCGAAGTATCTTTCAATATCGACGCCAATGGGATCCTAAACGTTACCGCCAAAGATTCGGGCACCGGCAAGGAACAATCCATCCGCATTACCCCCTCATCCGGGTTGTCGGAGGATGAAATCAAGAAAATGCAAAGGGATGCCGAATCCCACGCCGATGAGGACCGGAAGAAAAAGGAAACGATCGACGCCAAAAACCAGGCCGATTCCCTCATCTATACCACCGAGAAGGCCATCAAGGAATACGGGGACAAGGTGGACGCCGGAACGAAAGCCAAGATCGAGGAAAAGCTTGAAGCTTTGCGGAAGATTCAGTCCAGCGGCGATCCGGAGGCCGTCAAGAAAGCCATCCAGGAATTGAACGGTGAAACCATGAAGTTGGGTGAAGCCATGTACAAGGCCACCTCGCCCCAGCCGCCTCCTACCGACGCGCCCACGGGAGAAAACGTCACTGCTTCCGGCAAGGAAAAACATTCGGAGGACAGGTACGCCGACGCGGTGGACGCCGAATATACTCCTGCGGGCAAACCGTAGTCATGGCGCCGCAAAGCCGGATCTTCCTGCCCCTTCCCCGTCCCCCCGAGCTATTCCTATCGAAAAAGGGAAAGAGGATTATTCCCAAGGTTGATCTTTTTAAATTCATACCCAATCCCACGGGGAGCCATCGTTTCACGAAAAATCTCAGTCGACCCTTTTTAAGCTTCTCGGAAGAACTCTACAGCCTGCTTCGGATTGTGACTGGTGTTCTGTTCGCATGCCATGGAGTCCAATTGATCGGGGGATGGTGGATCGATTCCGGCTCGATGCCCCCGCCCGGATCGGAACTTTGGTTCGGCGGAATCCTGGAGCTGGCCTGCGGGGTGCTGATTTTCGTGGGCTTTATCACTCCCCTGGCCGCTTTTATCGCGAGCGGTCAGATGGCCATGGCCTATTTCCAATTCCATTGGAAATTCGCCATGGACAATAACTTTTTCCCCATCGTCAACCACGGTGAATTGGCTGTACTTTACTGCTTCTTATTCCTTTTCATCAGTTCCAAGGGCGGGGGGAAATGGTCGGTCGACAATTTCAAACTGGCGGGTCGCGATCAAAACGCGATTGAATCAAACAGTTAACTGGGACAACCGATCTCAGTGAAAAAGGGCGGCCCTCCAAGGGGCCGCCGTTTTTTATGTCTATTCCAGCTCTCCAAACTTACCTTTGATTAATTCCCGAATGGCCCCCACGGCTTTTTCGGCGTCCTCACCCTCGGCCATTATTTCCAAATCCCGCCGCTCGTGAACACCCAACGCGATCATATTCAACACACTCTTCGCGTTGACGGTTTGATTTCCCCTGCGGATTTGAATGTCACTGTTAAATCGGCCGGCCAATTGGGCCAGTTTGGCCGCGGCCCGCAGATGAAGCCCAAATTTATTCGTGAGACAAACCGTTTCATTCGAACGCGAAGTTCTTGGCGGATCAATAATCGGTGTTGGTTTCATTTCACACCCTCCCTTTACCCTTTATAGACTCTGAAATCCATCGATTCGGGTTATGCGTGGGGAGTTTATTTTCAACCGGGTTCGAGCGCAATGGATCCGTCCAAACGTAACCGCCTATTTACAAAGTTCATCTATCAAATTGAGAAGGTTCCATTAGGCGGAATCAACTGCCCGTCCGAGATCTCAAACCGAGGAACAGGTTTGGTAGAGCCGATTCCACGTGGGAATCGGCTCCTTGGTTTTACTAGTTGGACGCCGCGATGACGCCACAGGCAACCCTCGCGCCCGCGTTCCCCGTCGGCTGGGTCTTTTCGTCATCCAAGGCCGCGTGGACGATGATGGCCCGATCCACGATAGAATATTCTCCCGATAGTTGGATGATCTTATTCTTGAACTTGAACTTCGCGTGGCCGGTTGAATCCGCTTTGATATTGCCCAGATCCCCCATGTGGCTTTTGGTGCTGTTGGGAACGCCGTGCATTTGTTTCATGGGATTGAAATGGCCGCCCGCTGAGGTCGCGTCCGGCGCCGAGCAATCACCCTTATCGTGGATATGAAACCCATGCTTGCCCGGGGTCAAGCCCGTCACGTCCCCCTCGACCAACACCGAACTTTTCAATTGGGTGAACTTCACCCACCCCTGAACCTGACTGCCCGAAGCGGAGGAAAGGGTACACATGGCCTTCATGACGCCGGTTGGAGGCGTGGCTGCCGAGGCCGGGGTTGCCTGCATATCATCCGCCATCGCCATCCCAGCGAAACAAGCCAACAGAATTGCCAAAAACAAATTTTTCATCAAAGCCTCCTCGAATTTCTCCCAAGGCCAGCGGAATTGGAAGTGGTTTATCTTAAGCACGTGGGAAAATGAATTGAAATAGCTCGGAGCTTTTTAAAAGCGTGCCGATATCAACAGGACCGAACGATCAAAATGATCGCGCGGTCGTTTTAACCCCTGACCTATGTACATTGTTTCTAATGGGGCCCCGTCGTCGACAACGACCAATCTGTTGTTATTCAAATAAAATTGAGAGTCTTCCAATGGGTATTGTTTTATGGCGCATGTCCCCCCACGTTCCCATTTGGCGATAGTCGTTTCATCCACCCTTATCAGTTGGGTGGACTCCTCTTGGCTTCATCCACGCATATTCGATTATTTTTTCCTGGGATGTTGGGGGAGCTTTATCTTGACTTGGGTGACCCTTCGCGAACCTTTGGCTGGTTGTTCGCCAGTGGCAAACAAAGTTGCGTAAGCACCCGTGGTTTCGGCGCCAAAAAACAGAATCTGCGATGAATAATAAACCCACAATAGAACCACCATCAGGGACCCGGGTGCCCCATACAGCGTCGCGATATCGCTGTGGGTCAGATAAAAGCTGAGCAAACACTTGCCCACGTTAAAAAGTACCGCCGCAAAAAATCCACCCACCGCAACAGCCCTCCATTGCACCACAACATCCGGCAGGATTTTATATATGAGCGCGAATAAAATCGTGACCATCCCCAGGGATAATAAGGAGTTGACCATATTCAAAAACAATTCCCGGCCGGCGAACAAACCACCTAAAAGATTCCCTAGCGCAGCGATAGCTACGCTGGCGATCAGCGAAACCAACAGCAAAAAGCCAATGCCCAATACCATGGCGAAAGACAAAAGTCGGGTTTTCAGAAAAGCTTTGACACCCCACTCTTGCACGCGCTTCACGTTCGATACCGAATTCAGGGAGGTTTGAAGCTCGATAAAAAGACCCGAAGCACCGATAAGGAGGGTGCTTGCCGCGACGATGGTCACCAAGGTACCGCTGGATGAATGTTGTGCCGCGATCGTGACCATGGATTCGACGCTTTTAGCCGCGGGTTCACCGATAAGGCCGGCAAGCCTGCTAAAAAGCTCCTGCCGCGCCGCATCCGCCCCGAAACAAAAACCACCGATAGCCAGCGCGATCATAAATAGCGGCACCATGGAAAAAACAGTATAAAACGAAATGGCCGCCGCCATTTTTTGGGCTGACCCGTTTATCCATGCGAAAAAACTTTTCTTTAACAGCTGAAAGACGTTCTTCAATAAATGAATAATGGCCAGCCACCCTTTGCTTGAATCGGATTTTCCATCCGGGTAAGTATGAGGGGTTTTGAATCTAATAAAAAGGCGTCTTTGAATTTGTGATTTGACCAATTGCGTTTTGAAGTCTTCAGTCTATCAAAACGAGACCGCGAAACAGTGTCAGCCCCGTGGACATTTCGGGTTTACAGGTAGTCTGTGGTTCTTTTTCCTTGTCCACAACCACTACACCAAGCCGGGGGCTTGGTGCTTTCCTTTGCGGACATAAAAATAATGGATTAGGGGTGCCTTTTATTGCAGAAACAATTTCCGCAATTCTTCCTTTGCCTGTTGGAAAACTTGGAGTCTTTCCTGGGAAAGATTCTTTCCGGCCCGATTGATATAGAAGTTGAGCATGGACATGGCCGATTGAAAGGGTGTCCCTTTTCGTCTGGAACTTTTCTCGGCTGACCGCTTGAGCGAAGCGGCGATTTCAACGGGATTTTCCAAGGTGAAGACCCCGCTCTCCAAATCCAAGGCATTGCTCTCTCGGGTAACCTGTCCCGACCAAAAGTGCGGTTTCTTTTTCATGGAGTTGGTCCTCTACGGGTGATTTAAACCTTCAATGTAGGGGAACCCAAACTTTTCGGGAACCATTTTCGCGCTTCGGAGTCAAAAGGGTCGTCCAATCCGGGTCCCCGTAGTGGACAGCTAAAATCCAGGATCATGGTCCTAAAATCCCCCCTAATAATATTAGACGATCAACCTGATCGGTGTCAGATCAGGTTGATCGGTTTTTAAACCTACTCCAATCACCTAACACTTTAATCGGTGAAAATCACGAAGGGCACAATACTTGCGATTAAAGTGATAAATGACCTTTAACCCTAACAAGCTCGGGCTTGGTGTTTTGATTCTTCTTCTGCCGTTTTGGGCGACGGGTTGCGGCACCGTACCCTCGCGGCATGACCATGTCCCGATCGGCGTGCGGGATGCGGAAGCAAAGGTATTGGTACTACCCGCGCCGATAAGAACCTTTCCACCCGTCAAACCGGGATTGATTCGTCTGCCCATCGTGGTGACCTTCCCTCAGGGAGGCGGCGCCTTCCAACGCATCACCAACCTGGTCAAGGGAGGGATCACCCATACGCTTCAGGAAACTTACATCAAATCCCGGCTGAAGGCCCTCTGGCTGAAGATGGAGTCGCCCCTGCGAATGGACGATCAACTTTGGCTTTTAATCCGGCCGACGTCTTTGAGTGTCGGAAAGGCGAGAACCGACCTGAAGAAGGCCTCGACCCTCCATGCGGTGGTTGAAATGGCCGCCTCGCCCGAGATCCTCTTTGGCCCCATGCCGTCGGCCACTCCCGTGGAAATGCCCCGCCTTCAGCCCTACCAGCCGGGACCGGGAATCTTCCAGGCCATGACCAATACCCACATCAATTACGAGGATGCCAACCGGTATTTTCGGGACCCCCGGATGGGGATCATCGGCAAGGTATTACCCAGTACGGGTGACCGAAAGCTGACCATCAAAGGAATCAGAGTCTACGGGTCGGGCGGAAAGGTGATTGTAGAGGCTAAAGTGGTCTACAACCCCCTGATTGTTAATTTGTCCAGTAAGCCCGCCGAGTTGACGCTTTATCTCAGGGGCACCCCCCGTTATCTTCGGAAACGGCGGGTGTTTGATATGCCAGACCTGGAATACGACATCAAATCCAGCGATTTGATGATTCAAGTCGCCGACTTCATATTTAAATCAGACTTCAAAGACCAATTGCGCTTGATCGCCATCGTCCCCGTCGGCGCAAAAATGGATATCCTTAAGGCGAAAATGAACAAGTATTTAAACAGGGCCCTGGACCGCGATACCCATGTCCGAACCCAAGTGAATTCATTCGAGGTGCTGGACGGTTACGCGGACAACGAAGGGCTTGAGGTACAGGTTTCACTCAAGGGAACGGCGACACTTGAGATTGTTTGGAGATAATCGAGAAAACAATAGGTTCGAATTGGATGATTTAGTGCTGAAGTGCGCACCGGCGCCGCCGAATCATGGGGATGGCGTTGTCCACCACATCCGCGCCGAAGCGGAGAAAGACAACGAACACTTCGACGGAAAAACGACGGAATAGAGATCTGGCACAACGCTGTGAAAGAGGGCAAAGATGCACATGTTGGCAAGCACCATTGAGGCTGTTGGCACAAGATTGCCAGAGCATATCGGGATCATTCCGGATGGTAACAGAAGATGGTCAGGGGCAAGAGGAATGCCCAAAGAAAAGGGATATGAACATGGAATTGATCCTGGCTTGGCTCTTTTTAAATTATGCCGGCAGGCAGGCATTAAAGAGATCACTTATTACGGGTTTACCACCGACAACACTAAAAGACCGGCGGAACAAAAAAAAGCTTTTACGGAGGCCTGCATCCAGGCTGTCAAAATAATCTCAACCGAACATGCCTCTCTGCTGGTTTTAGGTAATAGCGATTCACCGTCATTCCCCAAAGAATTATTGCCGTTTACCAAACGAACAACTTTTGGGAAAGGGGGGATCAAAGTAAATTTTTTAGTTAATTATGGTTGGGAATGGGACTTAAATTCATTGAAAATGGCCGATCACGCCCAAAAGAATATTATTAATCATATAAAGTCAGCAGAGGTTTCCCGGATTGATCTGATTATCCGCTGGGGAGGGCGAAGAAGGTTGAGCGGGTTTTTGCCTGTCCAGTCGATGTATGCTGATTTTTATGTGCTTGACGATTATTGGCCGGATTTCAAGCCGGACCACTTCTTCCAAGCCCTGAACTGGTATCAGGAACAAGACGTTACTTTAGGTGGTTGAGAAAGCTCCAAAGAAAGCACAATGAACAGTACTGCTGGATCAGCCCAAAGAAAACAAAGGGATCAGCCCAAAAAACAAAGGGGCCAGGCCTACATTTTGCACTTTAAAAGCCGCTTCGCGAAGGATCGGTCTTTTGCCACCTTCACCTTGATCCTGGCCCACTGGTTTCCCACCGCCGAAAAACCAACCCCCATCCTTTTTCCGATCTCTTTTAAGCTTAGT
>Ga0182030_10009046_pt1 | contig 20475 bp, 21 predicted proteins | sample 812S3MmetaG_FD_121299 | JGI IMG/M metagenome (GOLD analysis project Ga0182030, IMG submission 121299) | Permafrost microbial communities from Stordalen Mire, Sweden - 812S3M metaG (Illumina Assembly) | ecosystem: Environmental > Terrestrial > Soil > Wetlands > Permafrost | place: Sweden... | reverse complement strand
CGCTGAGTGGCGTCTCGCGCGGCATGCTCTTAGGCCGCGGCGTGCAGTGCGTCGAGCAAGTGGCTGATTTTTGCGGTCGCGACGCCAATGCAGCGGTCGGCGGCCCCGTAGGTCAGGTAGACAACGTCGCCGTCGGAGTGCGCGCCCTGAACGAACACCACGTTGTCGACGTCGCCGCGGCGTTCCCATTCGAGCTCGGGCACGAGCAGTGGCTGGGGAAGTCGGCTACGCAGTCGTCCCGTCATCCGGTCGAGCAGGGCCAAGTTGACCGTGTAGGCGCCGTCGGCGCGACGCTCGTGGAAGAACAGCAAGAAACCGGCCTCGGTGTCGATGGGTGGCGCGCCGGCACCGATGCCCAGCGCCCCGCGTGAGGGGCGGATGATGGTGTGGGCGTCGAGATTGGCCAAGTACTTATCCCAATAGTCCGGTCCGGCGTTCCACAGGTGGTCCAGATTGTCGAAGACCGCGAGCTGCATGTCGGGCTGAATACGATGGATGAGCGCCACGCGCCCGTCGCCCAGCGTGAAAACAATGGCGTCCTTGTTGGCAATGTCGGGCGGTCCTAGGAGTTGGCCGGTTGTCTCTTCCACCTTGAACCGACTGCCGTCCCAAATAAGACGGTGCGCGCCAATGCGCCACGGCTTGCCGCTCTCGTAGGGCGGCAGATTGGTGTAGGTCATGACAATGTGCTCTTCGTCGCCGCTCTGGACGCGCTGGACCCGGGGGTCTTCAAAACAGTGCACGCCCAGTTCACCGGCGCGGCACAGCACGTAGCCGAAGTCGTACTTGCGTCCGTCAACAGAGGTGAAGACAAGGACGTCGGAGATGTAATCGAGGAAACGTGGTCCGGAACCCACATTGCGGGTGTAGCCATCGCGAATGCCGCGGGCAAAAAGGTGATAGAGGCCGTCGTGGTGTAGGAGGCCAGCATTGAAAACGGCGCCGTAACCCGGCACTGACTGCGCCTCGATAACCGGTCGATCGTGTATTCGACGGGCGTGAGGTTTATCTCTTGATGCTGCTAACACGATCGGTCCACCTGGCTCCTTGCACTCCTTGCCTCCGAAAGGGTGCAATTGCCCTATGTTGGATACAGAGTTTAGAAGTTAACAAGTTCCTACTGGGGGATGCAAATGACCCGAAACGAAGAGCCGCGCGAGTTATTTACCCGATTTAGTGGCAATCCGATCATCTGCGCGAGCGACTTCCCTCATAACGTGAACGCGGTATTCAACCCCGGGGCCACCGAGTTCGAGGGGGGTACCCTGCTTCTCTTGAGGGTGGAGGACCGCACGGGCCTTTCCTCACTGGTGGTCGCGACCAGCGAAAATGGACTCACCGATTGGAATATTGACCATTCGCGCGGTATGACGCCGCACGCCGACAAGGTCGAAGAGCAGTGGGGCGTGGAGGATCCGCGCATAACCCGCATTGGTGACGAGTACTACGTGGTTTACGTGGGCTACTCCGCCTTCGGACCCCTGGTGAGCCTCTGCAAGACCCGTGACTTTGTCACGTGGGAGCGCTGCGGCGTGCTCCAGCCGCCCGAGGATAAAGACGCCGCGCTCTTTCCCACCACCTTTGACGGTCGCTGGGCCTTGATCCACCGGCCGGTGCCGAACATGCCGGGACTGGGCACGCACATGTGGCTCTCCTATAGCCCGGACCTGACGTACTGGGGCGAGGCGCAGGTATTGATCGCCGCCCAACGCGGCAGCCACTGGGACGCCAACAAGATCGGGCTCGGCCCGCCGCCCATGCTCACGAAAGATGGCTGGCTCATCTGCTACCACGCGGTGCGCACGACGGCCTCGGGTTCGATCTACCGAGTTGGCTTAGCAATGCTCGACCGGGATGACCCATCCACGGTGGTCGCGCGCAGCAACGAGTGGGTCTTCGGGCCGCGCGAGCCCTACGAGCAGATGGGCGACGTACCGGGCGTGGTCTTTCCCTGCGGCTGGATCCTGCGCGACGACGGCGACACCGTGCACGTCTACTACGGCGGCGCCGACACGGTGGTCTGCGTGGCCGAGGCCAGTCTGAGCAAGATGCTCCAACACCTGCGCGATCACTCAGATCAGCTGAAGGCCCCCGAGGCGGAGCCCAGCGGGGTCCCGGTCTTCCGCGATCCAACGTGACGAGCTTTTCCCACCATTTCCCCACGGGCACCCGCGCTCGACGATTCGAAAAATGAGTCACGACAACTACGACGAGTTTTCGTACTTTCATGAGAACCTCAGCGAGTGGGGCCTCGACGTGGTCGTGCCGCACGTACAACGCTTCTTCGTCGCCGTCGACGGACTTCGCCAATTGAGCGGCCTCAAATGGGGTGACGGTGACCCCCAACTGGCCATGTTGCACGGCGGAGCGCAGAACGCCCACACGTTCGACACCGTGGCCCTCGCCATGCAGCGCCCGCTCGTCAGCCTGGACCTTCCCGGGCACGGCCACTCTGACCCCTCGCCGTTCGGTGCATCGGCCACGGTCAGCCACGCGCTTGATGTGGCTCGCGCGCTCGAGCAACTGCTCGACGGTCCTCGACCGCTGGTGGGCATGTCCATGGGCGGGCTCACGGCCATCATGGTCGCCCACGCGCGTGTAGACCTCGTTGCGTCACTGGTGCTCGTCGACATCACCCCGGGGGTGAACGCCGCCAAGGCCCAGCACATCACCAGCTTCATCAACGGCCCGGCGTCCTTTGACGACTTTGACGCACTGCTCGAGCGCACCGTCGCGCACAATCCCACCCGTTCGGTCTCATCGCTTCGCCGCGGCATTCGTCACAACGCCATTGAACGCAGCGACGGCACGTGGGTGTGGCGTCACCAGCAACACCCGGCGCCCCCACTCGCTGCTCCCCCGGTGGGCGACCTGTGGCAGATGCTCGAAGACCTCACGGTGCCCGTCACGCTGCTGCGCGGCATGGCGGTGGGCTCCGTCGTGGACGACGAGGATGAAGAGGAATTGCTACGACGCTGCCCGCAGGCCAGCGTCGTGCACGTAGAAGGCGCGGGCCATTCAGTCCAGGGCGACGCCCCCATTGAGATGGCCGCGCTACTCAACCGGTTCTGTGTCTGATTTCCTCGCTGGCGGGGGAGGGCTCGAACCTCCAACGACCGGATTCAAAGTCCGGCATTCTGCCAATTGAATTACCCGCCACAGCAAATAGATAACAATCTTCAGAAATTCTTAGCGAATGACTGGCGATGGTTAATACCCACCCGCAACACTAGAGCCTGACCATCTTCGTACGAAAGACCAGCCGTGACCTCCTCATCCGTTCCTAGCTCCTACATCGCCATTGTGGATGACGACGCCGCGATTCGCACCGCGCTCGGTCGAGCGTTGCGCATGGAGAACTACGACGTCGAACTCTTCGAGGACGGAACGGCGGCACTGCGCTCGATTCAACTGCGCGCGCCCGACGCCATCGTGCTCGATCTGCAACTGCCCGACATCGACGGGCTGGAAATATGCCGGCGTATCCGACGGGCCGGCGATTCCACGCCAATCCTCATGCTGACGGCCCGCGACGCGGTGAATGACCGCGTGGCCGGTCTCGACGTCGGCGCCGACGACTATCTCGTCAAGCCCTTCGACCTGGCCGAACTGCTCGCGCGACTACGAGCCCTGCTGCGACGGCGCAACGTCGGCGACGGCGAAGAGATGGTCCTGCGCTTCGAGGACTTGAGCCTGAGCCCCCAGACCCGCGAGGTGCGACGGGCCGGCCGGCCGATTGAACTGACCAAGATCGAGTTCGATCTGCTCGAGTTGTTCCTCCAGCACCCCCGCCAGGTCCTGACGCGCGACCAGATCCTCGACCTGGTGTGGGGCTACAACTTTGACTCGGGCACCAACTCGTTGGCCGTCTACATTGGCTACCTGCGTCGCAAGCTCGAAGAAGGCGGCGAGCAACGGCTCATCCAAACGGTGCGCGGCGTGGGGTACGCGCTGCGCACCTCGTGACCTTTCGCTCGCGGGTTATCTTCGCCACGGTCGGCGTCGCGGCCTTCGTGGTCATCGTTGCCTGCTTCGCGTCGTTTCTCACCACGCGAAACGCCCTGATGAATTCGGTCGACCAGTCCCTCATCCAGGCGTCGCAGACTCCCGGTCACCACCTCGGTGATACCGCGCCCTACACCGGCTCCTACTTTGAGCTCGTATTGCCCAACGGACAGACCACGCCTAGGTCCAACCTGCCTATCGACTCGACGATTCATAAGATCGCCGAAAATAAAGGGGGGCAGGTCATTCGCACGGTGCAGTTCGGCGGCGACTCGTACCGCGAACTCATCATTGGCCTTCCGGCCAACTCACTGGTGGGCTGCAATAGCGGACTGTGCGACGTGCCGACGACGTCGGCCGAGCTCTTCGTCGTTGACATCACGGGTCAAGTGAACGAGCTGGGTCACCTGCTCGACACCCTGCTCATAGTGGCCGCGGCGGGCGTGCTGCTCGCCCTGGGACTTGGTTTCATCATCGCCCGAGGAGCCCTGCGCCCGCTCGAAGAGGTGACCAACGAGATCGAAGAGGTCGCCGAGACCAACGACATGCGCCACCGCATCGACGCCGGCGGCGTCGACGAGCTGGGACGACTGCGACGAGTCTTTAACCGGCTGCTCAGCACCGTCGAAAGCAGCCAGGCCCTCCAGCGCCAATTGGTCGTCGACGCCAGCCACGAGCTGCGCACTCCGCTCACGTCGCTGCGCACGAATGCCCAGGTTCTCTCGCGCGCCAGCGAACTCAGTCCCGAGGACCTACACCAACTGACCCACGACATGGTCACCCAGGTCGACGAACTCGCGGCGCTGGTGACCGACCTCGGCGAGCTCGCGCGCGGAGAACGCAGCGAGGGTCCGCTCGAATCACTGCGCCTCGACGAGATAGTGGACGAGTGCGTCGACACCGCGCGCACGTACGCACGCATACGTGAGATCACTATTGAGGCCACCGTGGAGCCGTCGATGGTGCTGGGACGCCGCGACCGCCTCGTGCGCGCGCTCAGCAATTTGCTCACCAACGCCGTTAAGTTCACGCCCGGTGGTGGATCCATTTGCGTGAGCACCAGCGACGGCACCATCACCGTGTGCGATAGCGGCCCGGGCATCAGTGAAGAGGACCGCGCGTTCGTCTTCGACCGGTTCTGGCGATCGGCCTCCGCACGGGCGCTGCCCGGGTCGGGACTCGGCCTATCGATCGTCGCCCAGGTGGTGGCGGAACTGCAGGGCACGGTGAGCGTCGATACCGATCCTGCCCTGGGTGGCGCCCGATTCACGATTACCTTGCCCACATTGTCCGAAACGTAGGCGATTTCGCTACTTTTGTGGATTTTCTTACCTGGTGACTCGTTCGCCCTTACCCGAGCACGTCAGACTTTAGGTACAGGAACATCGTATGAGAACCCACTCCCGCACTCCCCAACAACGTGATCGACGCCTCGCGCGCGTTCGACGCCTCACCCAAACCGTCTTTGTAGGTTCCGGCGTGGTCTCGGGGGTAATGGTCGGTTTCATCTCGAGTGATGCCAAACCCCCAGTACTAATTCCGGTAACGGTGCCCTCAACAACGACCACGACCGAACCTGCGGGCACCACAACAACGACCACACGCACGAGCCCCACGACGACGACCACCTACACAGCCCCGACGCCCGCGCCCACCACGACCACTACCGTCTGTTACTCCAAGCCATCCGGGGGCGTCACGTGCAGCTAGGCCCGTAATGAACTTCAGCATTTGGGGACTGACTGGTTCGCTCAACACCGAACACGAGGAGCAAATGGCGTACGCCCAAGAGCGCCTCTGGTTCTGGATCAACGCCGTGGACGCCGCGTGCAATCGCTTTGACCCGAGTTCCGAGATCTCCACGCTCAACGCCGCGGGCGCCGGCACCTACCCAATCAGCGACACGTTGGAGTTAGCCCTCGACGGTGCGTTGCGCGCTGCGCACATGACGAACGGACTCTGTGACCCGACGGTGCTACCGGCGCTGCTCGCACTGGGTTATGACTGCGACTACGACGAACTGCAACAACGTGACGTGACGACCGCTCGGACCTTGGTAAAACCTCTGGGCCTCGGGGCCGTCGCTCTGGACCGCGAGCACCACACGGTGACCTTGTCGCCCCTGTGCCAACTGGACCTGGGAGCGAGCGCCAAAGCGATGGTCGCGGACTTGGTCGCCACTGACGTGGGCGAGTCGGGCGGCGTGGTCGTCGAAATCGGTGGCGACGTGGCTGTGCGCGCCAAGAACGGACCCGAACCGTGGGCCATCGGCATCGGCGAGACCCTCGTGGCGAGCGGGCATGAGCCACGGGTCTGTCTCGAGAACGGCGGCATCGCGACGTCATCAACCACCACTCGAACGTGGCGGATTGGTAGCCAGTTGGCCAACCACATTGTCGACCCGCGCACCGGTTCCTTCGCCACCGGCATCTACGCGGTCGCGACCGTCAGCGCCGAGAGTTGTCTCAGCGCCAACGCCTTCGCCACGGCGGCGCTGCTGTGGGGAAAAGATGCGGGATACCACATCGCGCAAGCGGGATGGTCGGCCCGGCTCGTGCAACACGGCGGCGCAGTGGAGTTTGTCGGTGGCTGGCCCCCAGATGATGGGCACTCGTGATTGCGCTCACCTCCCCCTACCTCTGGTACACCACCCGCGCCACCGGCATCGTCACCCTGGTGCTCTTCACCCTGGTGGTCGCCCTCGGAACGCTGGTCTCGAACCGCATTGGCGGCACCATAGTGGGGCGATTCGAACTGAACGAACTACACCGATCGATTTCGATTGTCGCGATGGTTTTTCTTCTCATCCACGTGCTCACCACCATCGTCGACAGCTACGTCGCGACGGGCATCATCTCGGTCGTGGTGCCGATGACGTCACAGTTCAAACGAGTCGGCGTCGCCCTGGGCGCGATCAGTTTTGATCTCATGGTCGCGGTGTTGGTGTCGAGCGTCATGAAGTCGCGCATCGAAAACCGCTCGTGGCGCTTTATCCACTGGTTCAGCTGGCTGGCCTTTATCGCGTCCATCGTGCACGCCTACCTGACCGGCACCGACACGAAAGACGGCGCCGGATTAGTACTGGTGATCGTGTGTTCGTTAGTCGTCATCGGTGCGGCCCTCTGGCGCTACGCCGCGCGTCCCACGCGTGCGTCAGGTCGAACGGCACTCTCACCCTTGGCGACGAGCGATACGCCCTTGCCGAGCGACCCAACGACGCGAGCATTCCCGAGTCAGCCGCGCGCGCAGGCGCAGCGGGGCCGAAAATGATTGACGCGAACGTGCTGCCGCGCGTGTTGCACGGCTCGTCTCGGCGACCACTGTCACTGGTCCAGCACGAGGAGGCATTTGCGCCGCGCGAACGAGTGACGTCGCTCTTGGACGAGCTCGAAGCCTCGGGCCTCACGGGACGAGGTGGTGCAGCGTTTCCGACGGCGCGAAAGGTCCGGCTGCTGCGCGAACAGCACGGTCGTCGAAAGTGGGTCGTGGTCAATGCCATGGAAGGTGAGCCGGCGTCGCACAAGGAAATATCGCTGCTGTCGTCGAACCCCCATCTGGTGCTCGACGGAGCCGAATACCTGGCGTCGATGATCGGTGCGGAGCGTATCGACGTGTGCGTGGCTCGCGACAATCCCACGGCGATCAACCACCTCAACCAGGCCATCCACGAGCGCGAACGCAGCGCCAAGCGCGAAGCGCTGATCGAGTTGCGCACGCTGCCGGGGCGTTACGTCGCCGGAGAAGAGTCGGCGCTCATCCACTGGCTCAACGACAATGAGTCCCTGCCCCAATATCGCCCGAACCGACCTTCGATCTTGAAGATTGGTCACGCGCCCGCGCTGGTCGACAATGCCGAGACGTGCGCCAACGTGGGACTGATCGGTCGCTACGGCGCCGGCTGGTTCCGTGGCCTGGGCACGCCGCAGAGCCCCGGATCGACGTTGGTGTCGGTGACCGGCGCATTAGCTCATCCCACGGTGCTCGAAGTCGCCCTGGGCACTCCCCTTCGACTCATCCTTGCCGCCGCCAATGCCGACAGCGATCCCCAAGCCCTGCTGCTCGGCGGTTACGGTGGAAATTGGCTCGATGCGGCGCACCTTGACGTGGCCTACGACAACGAGGCGCTCAATCCGCTTGGTGCGGCCGTGGGCGCGGGCGTCATCGTCGTGCTTCCCCGTCACGGCTGCGGCGTGCTCGAAACCCAGCGGGTGGTCCGATGGATGGCCAACGAGAGCGCGCGACAGTGCGGACCATGCGCGTTCGGACTGCCCGCGCTGGCGAGCGACCTCGCCCAGCTGACGCGCGGATTGGCCGACGCGTCCGGCGCGCACCAGCGCCTCATAGAACGCTGCGAGGCGATAAATGGGCGTGGCGCCTGCCACCACCCCGACGGCGTCGTTCGGTTCGTCCGTTCCGCTCTCCGAGTTTTCGCCTCCGATTTCGACCAACACATCAAACACCTGCCCTGTCCCGGGTCCACGTCGCCGGCTCATTTCGTTCCCGTGCCGTCGCTCGAGCGAGAAGAGGAATTGCAATGGCTGTGAGGCGTCGTTCGGGCGGGTTTCTACTCAAGGTCAATCCGATCCTGTGCGACGGCTACGGGCACTGCCACGAATTGGCCCCCGAACTCGTCGAAATGGACGAGTGGGGCTACCCGATAATCGTGAAAACGCCCACGCCCTACGCCAACGTCGCCGCCCTGGAATCCGCGCGTTACGCGGTGCGGGGATGTCCTCGCCAAGCCCTGCGCATCGAGCGCGTGATCGACCAGTCGTAACCTGGCGCACAAACAGCTCCATTTTGGCCTCTTTGGAAACCTAGTAAGGTTCTACGAGCCATGGGATCACTAATCAAGAAGCGCCGAAAGCGCATGCGCAAGAAGAAGCACAAGAAGATGCTGAAGCGAACCCGCTTCCAGCGTCGCGCCGCCGGTAAATAGTTAGCTTCTGCCCTCCGCGGGCGTCGTAACTGACTGGAGCAACTGCAGAGTGCCTTCGGGACCCGTCATCTGCGAATGTGCGGGACCCACGGCTCCCTCAACAAACATCGTGGAGCCCGAACCGGCCAAATGAACCTCCTGGCCCAGTTCTGCTCGAAGCCAGTCCATGCTTCGCGCCAAACGCGGTTCGACCACCCGGGCCGCTTCTTCGAGGTGGTTCGCACCGGTGGCCTTCCAGCCGCTGTCGGTCAACTCGTCGTAGGCGCGGTAACAATCGCCAGTGCTCACGCCAAAATCCGGCATGATCAACGTGAAGAGCCGCTTTTCATACTCGAGCGGCGTCAAGAGTTCCCCGACGCCTTCCACTATCGCCCGACCACCGAGTTGACAGAAGGGCACGTCGCCGCCCAAAGTGAGCGCCGCCTCGGCACTGACCCCGCCGGCCCAGCGCAATACCGCACCGGCGTCGGCGCTGCCTCCGCCCAGCCCACCGCCAACCGGTATGGCCTTTTCAATCGTGACGCCGGCGCGGCGATCGACCAGTGCCAACGCCCGGGCAGCCAGATTGGTCTCATTTTCGGGCACCAGTTCTTTGTAAGGGTTAAATACTCGCAGATACTCTTCGTTCTCGTCAATCACCAATAAGTCCGAGAGATCAATCGTCAGCATTTCACTTCGAAGCCAGTGGTAGCCATCCTCGCGACGCCCGGTCACCTCTAGGAACCACGTCAATTTGGCCGGCGCGCGAAGCGCGATCATCGCGCGGCCGCCAGACGAGCGAACTCTTCTAGGGTCAACTCCTCGGGCCGACGGGTGGGGGCAATATCAGCACGCTCAAAGACCCCCTCACTGGCCCAACCCGCCAGCGAACGACGCAGCATCTTGCGCCGTTGCCCGAACGCCGTACGAATCACCTCGAAGAGGGCCGATTCGCTCACCTGGGATGGGCTGATTCGAACCTGGTCGTGGCGCAGGATCGATACCAACGCCGAATCGACGTTGGGCTTGGGCAAGAAGACGCTCGGACCGACCTTTCCCACCACTCGCGCCTCGGCGAAGTACTGCACGCGCAGCGACGCCGCACCGTAGGCCTCGTCGCCCGCGTGGGCGGCAAATCGCTCGCCCACCTCTTTTTGGACCATGACGAGCATGCGCGTGATCAACGGTTGAGTTTCGAGAATTTGCAGCACCAGCGGTGTGGCCACGTTGTAGGGAAGGTTGGCAACGACCACCGCCTCGCGGCCGCCGAGCAGCTCGCGATAGTTGGCGTGCAGGGCGTCAGCCTGCACCACGCGCACGCCGTGGGGTTCCACGACCGATCGCAAGGGCTCAACGAGATAGCGATCGACTTCCATTGCCAGCACCTCGGCCCCGGTCTCTGCGAGTGCGAGGGTGAGCGATCCCAGCCCGGCGCCAATTTCTACGACGAGGTCGCCCGGTCCAACATCGGCCAGACGCGCGATGCGCCGAACGGTGTTGGGGTCAACGACAAAGTTCTGACCCAGGGCGCGCGAGGGCTTAAGGCCGTGGGTCTCGAGCAGCGCCACCAGTTCGGTGCGGGTGTGGGTCACCAAGAGACTTTGACACGAATCACACCTCGCCAGAGCGGCATGAGCTCGGCGAACTGCGTTTCGGACAGGTCCACCACCCGGTCGCCGTGCGTGCCTTCGCGGTCAGTCGCGCGACAGACGATTGACTTGCCGGTCGCGAGGTCGCGAACCGTGACGCGTGTGCCGAGCGGCAGGTACCACGTCGCGCATCGTCCCGGGACGAAGTTGTACCAGGTCGCGATGCCCACGCGGAAGTCGCGCGCCTTGGAGCGTTTGATGGTGGTGGTGGTGGTCGACGTCGTACTTGTCGTTGACGTGGTACTCGAGGTCGACGTCGTGGACGTGGTTGGCTCACCCGGGTACGTGGTGGTCGTCGTCGACGTCGTGCTCGTCGTCGACGTTGTCGACGTCGAAGTTGGCGTCGGTTTTGGCTTGGGCTTCGGCCGAGGCTTACGGGTGACCTTGACGACCGATTTGGGACGCGTGAGGCTCGTGATGACGATCACGTTGGAATGCCAGGGGACCATGGTGCCCGCCGCCGGCGACTGGCGTCGCGCTACAACCCAAGTGCCGCCTGCACTTCCGGGCCCTCGGGTGGTGAAAAAGAGATGGGCACGCCTCATGGCAGCGTAGACCTGAGCCCTCGACAACCCGATCAGGCGGGGTACGGCGCGCCGTCCGTGATAGGCCGCCATCGACGTCGTGATGCTCACCGTCGAGTGCCAGGCAACCAGTTTTCCGGGGGCGGGAGACTGGGCCGCCACCGTGCGCCACGTGGCGTGTTGGCTGCCGGGACCCTTGGTCGAGAAATACAGCGCGTCACGGTGCATGACGGCGTAGACCTGCGCGCGCGAGAGTCCCACGACGTTGGGCATTCGCACGGGGGCGTGCGACGATGACGCCCCCGCCGGAGACGTAGAGAGAACCAGTGAGATCGCCAGCAGGCTCATCACGGTCAAAAGCGACAACGGACCAAGAAACGTCCGTCGGAATGTTGCCCTCAGATATCCACCCTCCGCCAGGACAATGGTTCGTTTTCAAACTTTCCTAGGGCAACGCTAGCAAGGGAGGCCAAAAACGCCCAGAAAAACTCTCCGGTGCGCGAAACACCTAGTCAGAAGATATTTATCGTGCGGGCAGTTTAAAAAGCCGGGCCGAATTGGCCGAGGTCGCCGCTCGCATCGTTTCGACGTCGTCGCCGCGAAGTTCGGCCACAAACTGACCAACGACACTCACGAACGCCGGTTCATTCACTCGACCACGATGCGGTACGGGTGCGAGGAAGGGGCTATCGGTTTCAACGTGGAGTCGACTCAGTGGCACGAGTCGCGTCGCGTCGCGCAACGCGTCGGCATTCTTGAACGTCACGACTCCCGAAATAGAAATGTCGCAGCCAAGCTCCAAACAGCGCTCGGCGTCATCGGGCGTTCCGGTGAAACAGTGGATCACCGTGCGAGGTGGTGCGCCATCGCTCTTAAATACGTCGCACAGGTCGTCGAACGCATCGCGGGTGTGCACCACGAGCGCCAGGTTGAGCTCCTTGGCGAGGGCGATCTGGGTGACGAACGCGCTTCGTTGGGCCGAACGTGGCGAATGTTCATAGAAATAGTCGAATCCGCACTCCCCGATCCCCACCAGACGGGGGTGTCCGGCCCTCGCCAGCTCCAAAATGGGCTCGATATCGTGGCTCGCATCGTGAGGGTGCAGCCCCACGGTGGCGTACACCTCCACGGGACTCTCAAGGCCAGTAATCGCAAGGGCTTCGCCGGACGTGACAGCGTCGGTCCCGATGACGACCACTCGATCAACCCCATTGTTGTAGGCCCGTTCCAGGGTCGCCTGGGCGCTTTTTGCCACCATGTCGTCAGAGAGAAACTGGTCCTGCAGGTGACAGTGGGCGTCGGTCCAGAAACTCACTCGTCACTCTTGATACGTGGGAAGAGCGGATGACCTCGAAAAATGGTGAGTCCCCCGGGATAGAGACCCCACTTCGCACTCTCGTCAAAAAGTCGATCGGTTGGACTTCCGCTCAATCCAATGCGCCTCCATATCTCCTGACAAATGGTGGGCATGGCCGGCGAGGCAAGAATTGCGACGAGACGAATTGCCTCCAACGCGTTTCCCATCACATCGTTCACCTCCGGACCGGGATTCATTTTCCACGGGGCCATCTGCTCGAGGTACGCATTCGTCGCGCCGATAAGGCTCCACGTGGCCTCTAATGCGCCCTGGGGGGAAAACCGGTTCCACGCCGCGCTCGTTTCCGCAATCGCCTGTTGCGCATCGACTCGTAGCGCTGCGTCGGATTGCGGTGCCGTGCCGATATCTGCGCACTTTGAAGAGACCACCGCACTTACTCGAGCCACCAGGTTGCCCAGGTTATTGGCCAGGTCGGTATTGAACCGTTGAACAATTCCCTCTAAAGAGAAATCCCCGTCATTGCCCAGGGCAGTCTCTCGCAGGAGATAGTAACGAATTGGATCGACGCCGTATTCGTCGGTGAGCACTACCGGTGAGATATCAGTCAACTTCACCTCTCCTTGGGCGGCCATTGTCTTTGACAACTTTTTGCCGCCTACCAAGAGCCATCCGTGTACCTGGACGTGCGACACCGGATCCAGCCCCGCCGCCATGCACATCGCCGGCCACCACACGCAGTGAAAGCGGATGATCTCCTTGCCAATGAGGTGGTGCGAGTGGGGCCACCACTTGGCCACCTCATCCCTGTCACTTCCGTAGCCGATGGCCGTTAAATAGTTAATCAGTGCGTCGTACCACACGTAGAACACATGATGCTCGTCCCAGGGCACGGGCACGCCCCAGTCAATTGACGTGCGCGTAATGGAAATGTCCCTCAAGCCACCCTTGACGAAGGAAAGCGCCTCGTTGCGCTTAGTTTCGGGGGTGACGAAGTTGGGGTGTGCTTCGTAGTGTTCGAGCAGCCGATCTTCAAATGCACTGAGTCGAAAGAACCAGTTCTCTTCTTCCATCTGCGTGAGCACAGTCCCGTGCACCGGGCATCTACCGTTGTCACTGGCTTCAATCGTGTAGTAGTCCTCGCAACTCACGCAGTAGAGACCGACGTACACGTCTTTGTAGATGTAGCCGTTGTCGTAGATGGCGGTGAGAAATTTCTGCACGCTCTCGTAATGGCGTGGCTCGGTAGTACGAATGAAGTCGTCGTAACTGATGTTGAGCGCGTCCCACGCCTCGCGGAAGCGCAGCGAGGTCTGATCGGTCCATTCGTGGGGAGAAAAACCTTGATTGGCGGCCGCGTCAGCGACCTTCTGGCCGTGCTCGTCGGTGCCGGTCAAGAACTTCGTCTCGTCGCCAATCAGGCGATGCCAGCGCGCGAGCGCGTCCGCGTTCACCGTCGTATACGCGTGACCAACGTGGGGCGCATCGTTGACGTAATAAATCGGGGTGGTGATATAGAAGCGACCCATCGGAAGAGGTTACTGACTCAATTCGTCTTCGGCGCGCAGATCGAGCGCGATGAGGTAGGTCGTTCGGTGCGCCACGCCCAACGCTCGCTCGACGTGGTCCACTGCGTCACGCACGCTGACACCACTCTTCAGCTGTTCGGCGAGGGCGACACGAATCGTGTGCTCGTCGATCTCGGGCACGTGAGCGGCGCCCTCTAGAACCACCACGATCTCGCCCATGACGTCTCGATTTTCGAAGACCTTCGCGACCTGCTCGACGCTGCCGCGCACCACCTCTTCGTGCAGTTTGGTCAGTTCACGAACCACCGCGACGCGTCGCCCGACGAAGTGCTCGGCCATCTCATCCAGCGTGGCCACGAGACGTTGCGGTGACTCGTAAAAGACGATCGTGCGCGACTCGCGTAACCACTGCGCATAAAAAACTTCGCGCTCGCCCACCTTGCGCGGCAGAAACCCCTCCATGACAAACCGCTCGCTCGACAGTCCGCTAATGGTGAGCGCGCCAATCAACGCGGCCGCGCCGGGGGCGGTGGTCACGACCAGTCCGGCGTCCGCGACGGCCGCGACGACTCGGGCCCCTGGATCACTGATGCCCGGCGTGCCGGCGTCACTGATCACGACCACGACTTGACCGTGGCGAACTCGTTCGACAACTTCATCGCATAGCGACGCTTCATTGTGCTCGTGCAATGAGCGCAGTCGTCGATTGACGGGAATTTGGTACGCGCTAAACAACGTGCTCGAATGACGAGTGTCCTCGCAATAAATCACGTCGGCATTGGTGAGCAGTTCAATCGCTCGGCGTGAAATGTCGCCCAGGTTGCCAATCGGTGTCGCCACCACCACCAACTGACCGACGGTCGCGGCACTCTTAGTTGCTTCTGGCACTACGGCTCCCTCGTTTGGCTCACTGAGCCCTCCACCTACTAACATTGTCACCTATGTCAAAGCGGACGAACAAGCGCAAACTTCGCGCCAAGAAGAAGGCCAACCACGGCAAGAAGCCGAACTGCGGCCGCGGTTAACGCCGTTTCACCTACAAGGCCCCGTCCCACGCACACTCTCGCTGCTTAAGTATTGCGGCCAGCGGCGTCGGTCGGTCGCTCACGATACCGTCAACGCCACGATCAATCATGCGAACCATTTCGGCGTCATCATTGATCGTCCACACGTGCACCGCCACGTCGGCGGAATGGGCCGCCTCGACGAACTGCACCGTAACAACATCAACGTCGCCAAATGTCGCGGGAACCTGGAACGCCACGACTGGTGGCACCACGAGATCCGATCCCTCCATCAGTGACACGTAGAACGCCACCATCTCATTCGTGGCGGCCGACGTAGCGACGTCGGGTGCGAAGGATCGAAAGGACTGGATCGCGGCGTCGTGGAATGAGGCGACGATCACCGAATCATTGCGGTCCAGTCGACGAAGTTCCGTAGCGAGTAGTTCTTCGTAGGGTTCAACATCGGGCGCTGTCTGCTTGATGTCCAAGTTGAGCAACACGCCCGGAAAGGCGCTCGAGACTTCTTCCAAAGTGGCGATGGCGAAACGACGGTCGTGCGGTGCCCTGGCACGATACACGTACTGATCGTCGCCACGACCGTGCGTCACCGTCTCACCGGCAATCCACCAGTACGAGTTGTCCATGTCATGCAGTTCGTCCAGCGTGAAGCCCGCAATGGACCCGTGATGGTTGGTCGTTCGGTCAACTGTCTCGTCGTGACAGACAACAATGTGGCGATCCTTGGTCGCGTGCACGTCAAGTTCAATGGCGCTCGCACCATTCTCCAGTGCCTGGGCGATGGCGAACAGCGTCGACGACGGTGCCTCGTAGGAGCCGCCCTGGTGGGCAAAGGCAATGACGCGTCGAGCGCGCCAAAGATTACTCACGCGCGCGGGTTGCGCCTCGAGAGACCAGGTAGCCCTGGGGAAAGAGTTTCTTCTCCATGCGGTTCTCCATGTAGAAAGCGAGACCCGGAACAAACCCGGCCCCCATCATCAGCACCACGTAGCCCAGGTGAAGTCGAGCCTTCAACGCGACCTGGAACGACATGACCAGATAAATCGGATAGAGCACAACACCATGACCAATGCCCACGACGTCAACCAAAAGATGAATTGACTGCCACGCCTTGAGATCCACGGTGTGCAAGATCAGCGTGCAGCACAGTAACAGCAGCGTTGTTCCGGTGACGAACGACATGATCCGATAGCGCCCGAAGGCCCTCTGCATCAGTGTCCCCAGAGCCGTTTCTTTGTTTGCGTGGAGATTTTTGCCAGGTGGTCGTTGTAGGCCGCCATCGTCGGGTCTTCGGCTTCGTCGCTCGCGTTGCGTGCGGCGAGCGCCTGCGCGCGCATCGTTTCCTCATATTCGAGCCGGGCCTGTTCCTCGTCCTCCGTGACCCTTTCCGTGTTGAGTAGGGCGAACCATCCGAGCACGCCCAGCACGCCGAAGGCCGGCCACTCAATCGCGTACATGTAGCTCAGACCATTTCCCTGGACGGCGCGGCCGACCTGCCACCACTCGGCCAGTCCGCACAAAGCGACCCAAAAAATCATGGCGAAGTGCAAACCAATTGCGCGGCGGGATAAATACTTCGACTTCACGGAGCCACTCTACCGAGCAAGAAGTTGGTTTTTACTCGGCGTTCTAATATATGGCTATGCCACCAATGCCGATGCTGCAGTTTTCGTGGCGACACTTGAATTTGTGGCACTTGGGGGCGCTGCCCTTAATTCTTTTAATAGGCGCCGGAATTCTTTACTGGTGGGCCGTCCAGCGCGCCGCGTACTGGCCCCGCTGGTGTTCAGTGATGTTCCTGTGCGGGTTGCTCGTCACGTTCATTGCGACCGAGTCGGTCATTGGTTACTTCGACATGGAGTACTTCAGTGATCACATGGTCCAGCACCTGATGTTGATCATGGTCGCCGCGCCATTCTTCGCGCTCAGTCGCCCGCTCGACCTCGCCTATGAGGTGGGCACGCCAAAGGTGCGATCGATCCTTGACGGTGACGTCATGAAGACCGTGACGCATCCGCTATTCGCGTTCATCTTGTATTTCGTCTTCATTCCCCTCACCCACCTCACGGGGCTGTTTAATCTCATGCTCGAGCACGAGTGGGTCCACCATCTCGAGCAGGTCGGTTTTCTGGTGGTCGGGTATCTTTTTTTCCGCGCGGCCTTCGGCTTGGAACGCGGCCGCACCCTGCATCCCGGTCTGCGTCTCGTCTTCGTCATGGCGGCCGTGCCCGTCGACACGTTCACCGGTCTGGCACTCAACATGACGTCGCACGTCCCGTTTCCTAGTTATCGAACGACCTCGCCCATGGGTTCGACGACTCCGTCGATACTCGCCAACATTCACCTGGGCGGTGCGGTGATGTGGATTGGCGGCGACGCGTTGATGTTGCTCGCGTGCATACCCATTGCGGTCGCGTGGGTGCGCTGGGAGACATTACGCACCAAGGAGCTCGACGCCGAACTCGACAGACAGGGTATCTAGAGCAATCCCGCTTCGATTGCCAGCTCTTCGAGATCGCTCTCCGGGCGCGCGCCCAAGTGCGCGATGATCTCTCCCGCGCACAGCGATCCCAACTCGGCCGCCTCCACCGGGTCGGCCCCGAGGGCGAGGCCGTAGAGGAAACCGGACGCGAACATGTCGCCCGCGCCATTTTGGTCGATGACGTGTTCCACGTCGTGTGCCGGCACGTTGACCACGCCCGACACCGTGGCGACGTCGGCGCCCTTGGGGCCGCGCGTCACGACCGCGAGCACGCCCAGCTCGTCTAACAACCCGAAGGCCTGTTCGAGCGTCTCGGCCTGAAACAGCGAAAGTATCTCGTCCTGGTTGGCGAGCAACACGTCGACGTCGTGGGTCACCAACTCGAGGAAATCGCGCCGGTGGCGGTCGACGCAGAACATGTCCGAGAGTGAGAGCGCGACCATTGAGTCGTGCACGTGCGCGAAGTTGACGACCTTTTGAATGGCTTCCTTCGCCGGCGCGAGATCGTAGAGGTATCCCTCGATGTACGTGATCTCCGAGCGCGCGATGAGCGTCTCGTTGATGTCCGAGACGCGCAGTTGATTCGACGCGCCGAGATAGGTCGCCATGGTGCGTTGCGCGTCGTCAGTGATGAACACGTGACAGCGGCCGGTGACGCCTTCGCCGTCCTTCGCGATTGCGAGGTCGAGTTCCACGCCGAGCGAACGCAGGTCGTGCGTGAAACGCTCACCGAACTCGTCGCCGGCGACCTTGCCGATGTAGCCGCACGTACCGCCGAGGGCCGCGACGCCGGCAATGGAATTCGCGACCGATCCGCCGGACATCTGAATCGTGGGGCCCATGGCGCTGTAGAACCGGTCGAGTTGGTCCTCTTCAATCAACGTCATCGTTGACTTGACGAGCCCCAGCGTGGCGTACACATTGTGAGAATCTTGCGAGATGATGTCAAGCATCGCGTTGCCGATTCCGGTGACGGCGAGACGACTCGGACCTGGTTTGACCCGTAGCGAAACGGGCGTGGGCGGAATTGTCACCTAGTGAGCGTAGAACGTTTCGACCTACAGTATTTACATATGAGTTCTTCAACTAACCCGTACCGTCTCGCCCGAAGCGTCGTACCCTCGGCCTACCGATTGTTCCTGACCCCCGATCTGGTAGGGGCATCGTTCGCCGGACGCGTCGAAGTTGACATCGACATTCACGAGGCGGTGCAAACGCTCACATTGCATTCGCTGGACTTGGTCCTCAGTGCGGCGACGGTCAGCGCGAACGGCGCCACGTTCGTCTCGGGCCTGCCCGTGCACGACGAGACCTACGAAACCGCGACGTTCACGTTCGAAAAGGAGCTGCCGGCCGGCGCGGCCACACTCGAGATTTCCTACACCGGACAACTGAACGACTTGCTGGTGGGCTTCTACCGATCTACCTACATCGACAACGATGGCGTGGAGCAGACCATTGCGACCACCCAATTCGAACACTCGGACGCCCGGCGGGCCTTCCCCTGTTGGGATGAGCCGTCCTTCAAGGCGACCTACCAGGTGAACCTGGTGGTGCCCAGCCATCTGGCCGCCTACTCCAACTCGCCAGAAGTGAGCAACACCGACATGGGCGACGGCACTCGCTCGGTCAGCTTTGCCACGACCATGAAGATGTCCACGTACTTGGTGGCCTTCGTGGTGGGCGACTTCGAAGAGACGGCGGCGCTCGATGTTGACGGCACGCCGCTGCGCGTGATCTTTCCTCCCGGCAAGGCGAACCTGGCAGAACTCGCGCTCGAGTGCGGCGCATTCTCCTTGCGGTTCTTCTCGGACTACTTCAACATCTCCTACCCCGGCGACAAACTCGACATGATCGCCATCCCGGACTTCGCTTTCGGCGCCATGGAGAACCTGGGGCTTGTCACCTACCGCGACAGCGCACTCTTGGTGGACCCCGAAACGGCGTCGCTCGCCGAGAAGCAGCGAGTCGCCGAAGTCGTGTCGCACGAAATTGCCCACATGTGGTTCGGTGACCTCGTGACCATGGAGTGGTGGGAGGGGATCTGGCTCAACGAAGCATTCGCCACGTTCTGTGCCGCACTGTGCAACGAAGCCTTTCGTCCCGAGTGGAAGACGTGGGTCGACTTCGGCATCCAGCGCGACATCGCCATGCAGGTCGACGGACTGCACACCACGCGCCCAATCGAATACGAAGTCGTCTCGCCCGAAGACACAAAGGGAATGTTCGACGTGCTCACCTACGAGAAGGGCGGCTCGGTGCTGCGAATGCTCGAGCTCTACCTCGGTGAGGACGTCTATCGCGACGGCATCCGCAACTACTTGAAGAAGCACAGTTACGCCAATACCGTCACCACCGACCTCTGGGATGCGCTCGAAGAAGTCTCGGGCCAGCCAGTGCGCGACCTCATGAACACCTGGATACTCCAGGGCGGCCACCCCTTAGTGTCGCTCGAAAACGGACGGATCAGCCAACAGCCCTTCGCCTACGGACCGGCTCGTGGCGAGAGCGCCATTGGCTCGTCGTGGCTGATCCCGGTCTTCACTCGCTCGCTGAAGGGTGGCCCTGCCAGTCGTCACCTCCTGGGCGAGGAACCAATAGCAGTCGGCGACGACTCGCCGGTCGTTCTCAACGCGGGTGGGTCGGGCGTCTTTCGTTCGCGCTACGCGACCGGCGAACTCGCCGCGATCGCCGAACACATTGATGAGTTCGAAGAACTCGAACGTGTGACCCTGCTCGCTGACAGTTGGGCCGCCCTGCTCGCCGGGCACAGCACGTGGGCCGAGTTTCACGAGGTCGCCAAGGGACTCGGCGACCAGGACGAACCGTCCACGTGGGCCAGCGTCGCGACCGCCGTTGGTTTTGTCAATCGCGCGATTGACGACGAGCGCCGTGAAGCCTTCGCCCACGTGGTCCGCGATCTCCTTCAGCCACAATTCGAGCGTCTCGGTTGGCGGGCCACGAGCGGCGAGCGCGAAGTCACCCCGCAGTTACGAGCCATCGTCATTGGCGCGCTCGGCACCATTGG
>Ga0182030_10009045_pt1 | contig 20477 bp, 18 predicted proteins | sample 812S3MmetaG_FD_121299 | JGI IMG/M metagenome (GOLD analysis project Ga0182030, IMG submission 121299) | Permafrost microbial communities from Stordalen Mire, Sweden - 812S3M metaG (Illumina Assembly) | ecosystem: Environmental > Terrestrial > Soil > Wetlands > Permafrost | place: Sweden... | reverse complement strand
TGTCATGATCAGCCGCCAGTTGAGCGATATCGCGCCCGAGGCCGCGCATGACCCCCAGCGCGAGCGCTGGTTGCGCACCGAGACGCGCGTGAGATTCATCCGGGTCTGCGCCGCCAGTTCCCAGGCGCGGGCCGGCAGCTCGACCTTGGCGCGCCGGATGAAGCCGGCCTGGAGCGCCTGCCGAAGGTCGCCCTCGAGCCGGGGGACCCGGAACACGTCCGCCCCGAGGCAAACGGAGGGCCTCTCCCCCTGCGCGGCCCGAATCCGCACGAGGCTGCCCCGCCAGAGGACGGGGGTGCCGACAGCCCACACGTCGGCCGCGCGCGGCCGGCGCCCCTGGCGCTCGCGCGCCCGAAGGAGCCAGTCGCGGTTCATCTCCACGAAGCGCTCGGCCTCGCTCCGCGACCCCTGCCTTGGGATCGTCGCGACGGCGACCCCGTCGCGGCGCAGGGAGAGCCGGTACCTGCGGGCGGTCGCGCTCTGCCTGAAGACGACCGCCCCGCGGCCCCCCTCCCCGGTCGGTGGCGCGAACTGCCCGAACCAGTCCTTCTGTCGCTCTTCGGTCACGTCAGGAATATGCAGCGTTCTTGACGGGATCGCCTCCCGGGTCGAGCAGATCCCGGAACGGAAACCCCGGCCTTCTCAGAGGGTCCTGCGCGGCCTCGGGAACACCGCCGGGCTCGCGTGCCCCCCGGTGTCGAAAGCCTCGACCCCGAAGATGACGTTGTCCTTGGAGACGCCCTTCACGGTGGTGCGCGTGGTCCTCTTATCCACGTCGAGCGAATGCTCCCAATAGGGGGAGGTCGTCTCGCGCCAGACGATGCGGTAGCCAGCGAGGTCCTGCTCGGGGCTGGGCGCCCACCTGAGCGTCGTGTCGTTCTCAAGCCTCGCTGTCTCGACCTGCACGGAGCCCGGAGGCGCCGGGGCCCGCGCGAGGACCGCGAGCGCGGCCGCGTTCACCCGGGCGACATCCGCCGTGTACGCAAAGTCGACGTGGTCGATGGTGTCGCCGTACCGCACGCCCTTCTCGTCGCGGACATCCTGGTGCTGGCGCCGGAAATCCTCCGCGGGCTCGGTGAACCTGACCGCGGCATAGCCGCGCTCGAGGAACGGCAGGTGGTCGCCCCCCCTCAGGTACCGGTCCGCCCGGTAAATGAGGCGTACCCTCATCGAGGGGAGGTACGAGGCGGAGATCTCCATTATCGCGCGGGCGAGCTCGCGGGGCGGCGTGTCGTTCTCCCCGCCGGCCCTGATCAGCTCGATCGTCGCGTCGTCCTGGGCGGCCGGCGGGATGCCCTGAGCAAAGAGCCGCACGGAGGAGCGGTCGACAGCACCGTCCGCGGACCGGCTGCTGCCGATGATGTCGTTGTCCAGCATGCCCTCGATGTCGGCCTTCCTCTCGCTGGCCCCCTGCGCCCAGTGCGCCGACCCGTACAGGCCCTGCTCCTCGCCCGCAACCGCGAGGAAGACGATCGTGGCGGCGAAACGGTAGCGCGACATCACACGCGCGAGCTCGAGGACGGCGGCCGTGCCCGACGCGTCGTCGTCCGCGCCCGGCGCGGCGCTCGCCGCGTCGAGCGGGTTTGTCGCGCGTGAATCATAGTGGCCGCTCACAACGAGCGTCCTGCCGGAGGGGTCGGTCCCGGGAAGCGTCGCCACGACGTTTGTAATCTGGACCGGCTGCATGACCCGCGGAGGCGCGGGCGGCTGGTCGAAGCTGTCGAGCTCCACCTTCAGCCGCCCCCCGGACTCCGCCGATATCCTCTCGAGGTCGGCGCGTATCCAGGCAGCCGCCCCGCCGATCTCGTCGCCGCTCGGCAGCGGGTCGGAGAGCGTGTGGCGCGTCTTGAAGCTCGCCAGGACGAAGATCGCTCGCTGGATGCGCTCGGCGGAGACCGCACCGACCATCTGCCGAATGTCGGGATCCAGGGGCGCCGGCGGGACGGCGGCCGGAACCACCGCCAGGGAGGCGGCAGGCGGGCTCGCGGCGCGGGCCGACCACGCGAACGCCGCGGCCGCAACCAGGAACGGGGCGCTGACTCGCATGATGACCCGAGTGAGCGCAGCCTCGGGCCCGAGTCAAGGGGCCTGACGCGGCGTCCCGAACCCCGGAGCCTCTGGTTGCCAAGGCATTCGAGCCGGCCCAGATTCCGGCCGCCGATGTCCATCGACGACTTCAGACAGCTGGCCGAGGGCGAACCGCCCCCGGGCCTCTCCGGGGCGCTCCTCGCGCTCCTGCAGGACGCCCGCGGCGAATGGAATGCCGCCCACGAGTCGGCGCAGGGCGAAGGGACCCCCGAGGGCGCATGGGTGCACGCCTACCTTCACCGAAAGGAAGGCGACCAGGGAAATGCGGCGTACTGGTACAGGCGCGCCGGCCGCCCGTTTCCCAAGTGCGGCCAGGAGGCCGAATGGGACATGATAGCCTTTGAGTTGCTGAAGGCGGACGGGGCGCGTTGAGGCCCACCGGAGCCCTGAGGGCTTCGGCAGCTTCGCGAATCGCCAATCCGGCACGCCGGGCGCCGTCCGGTATCAGTCTTTTGAACCGCGGGTCAGCACGACCACCAGAATCACCACGAGCAGAATCACGATGATCCCGCCTATGGGCGCCCCGTGGGGATGGCGGTGGTAGAAGTCATGGAAGTCCATTGGGGAGGGTTTCCATGATCAATATTTCCTGAAATCGCCCGGCGCAACCCCCGGCGGTCGTTTTTGGCCCGGAATTTGAAGCCGCGCGGACACCGGAACCACAGACGACCGCCTGCATGTGAAAGGGGTCCGGCGCCCGTGAATCCAACCCTCGGATTCCCGGCCGTGGGCGCAATTTTCGCACAATCGTCATTCGGGTTGATGCGGCGCGCGGGCAGGATAGAAATATGCGCGCATGTGCGATTCGCCCAACGTTGGATGGCCCTTCGGCCGGCTCCGGATGATTTCGGTGCCCTCAGGCAATGGAGGCGCACGCTCCCAAATCGAGACGGCGGGGCCGTCGAGATAGCCTGGATGCTGGAAGGCAAATGGATCCCGTCTCCTACTTCCTCCGGAAGTTCAGTCTTGTCAGGGGTCTGGAGCGGTCCGTCCGCAGCCTGGAGCAATCCGTCCGCGAGCTTCAGGGGGCGCGGGACCGCCTGGAATCCGAGAGCAGGGATCTGCGCGCCGAAAGGGCCGAGTGGACGCGATTCTGCCCCCCTGGCCATTTCTACTCGCCACTCCCCTCGAGGGATGAGGTGACGGCAGCCTTTGCCCGCGGCGGCTTCGGGCCCCCGTTCCCTGCCATCGACCTCAATGCCGACGGGCAGTTCGCGCTTCTGAAGGAGCTCGCCGGCTTCTACGCCCAGCTGCCCTTCCCCGAAACGGCGACTGCGGGGCGGCGGTTTCACCTCGCGAACCCCTCGTACGGGCACTACGACGCCTGCATTCTCTACGGCATGATGCGGCACCTTCAGCCCAGGCGGGTTGTGGAGGTCGGCTGCGGCTACAGCTCGGCCGCGATACTCGACCTCAACGACGCGCTTTTTGGAGGGCGGCTCGCGCTCACCTTCATAGATCCGGATTTGGCCCGGTTCCGCAGCCTCCTTCTTTCGGGCGAGGACAACCGCTCGATCCTGTTCGAAAGGCAGGTGCAGGATGTTCCGAACGACGCCTTCGAGGCGCTGGACGCCAACGACATCCTCTTCATCGACAGCTCGCACGTGAGCAAGGTCGGCAGCGACGTGAACCACCTTTTTTTCAGGGTGCTGCCCGCGCTCAAGCCCGGAGTCTGGGTGCACATCCACGACGTCACCGGCAGTTTCGAGTATCCGCGCCAATGGCTCGAGGAGGGGCGGGCCTGGAACGAGATGTACCTCCTGCGCGCTTTCCTGATGTACAACGGAACCTTCCGGATCATGTTCTCCTCGGCATTGATGTTCAACGAGCACTGCGATTTCCTCCGGGAGCGGATGCCGATGTGCGCCTCCGGCGGAGGGGGCCAGATCTGGCTCCGCAAGGAGGCTGCGGGCTAGATTCCCCCGCGGTTCCCCCGAATTGGGACACTGCCGCAAGAATCGCGCCCTTGACACCCCCCCGTCCGTAAGGCACCTCAGTCAACTCTTAAACGCAAAGATCCCATGCAACCCACCTTCCGCCCGCACCGCAAGAAACGCGCCCGAAAGATCGGATTCCGCGCCAGAAAATCGACCCGCGGCGGCAGAAAAGTGCTTGCCGCGCGCCGCAGGAAGGGCCGCAAGCGGCTGACCGTCGTTTGATCCAGGGAACACCGCGGATCCGATGCGCTTCCGCCCTGGGCAGCACCTTCGCCGCCAGCGCGACATCCGGGCCGTGCGCCAGCAGGGCAGCCGGCTCGACTGCAGGGCGTTCACCATCTGGTGGACGGCGAAGGACGGCGGAACCGCCCCGCCGCGGGCCTGTTTTGTCGCGTCGATCCAGGCGGTCGGAAAGGCCGTACTTCGGAACAGGGCAAAGCGCAGGATGCGGGAGGTCTTCCGCAGGCATCAGAACCTCCTTCCCCGCTCGTGCGACCTGCTGCTTGTGGCCCGCTCCTCCGCGAACCAGTGGCCGTTTGCGCAGCTTGAGCGCACCTTTGCCGAGGCCTGCGGTCGAATGCTGTCCCGCCCTTCACCCGGAAGCCCATGACTGACCGGCCGATTCCGAGAAGGTCGCCAGAACCCGGCCCCGCCGCGGCCGCCGTGGTCGGCCTCATACGGGTCTACCAGCGGACAGCCTCCCCGCTGCTGCCGGTCCTCCTCGGGCCGGCATGCGGGTGCCGGTTTTATCCAAGCTGCTCCCACTTCGCCGCCGATGCCGTGCGCTCGCACGGCGCGCTCAGGGGAGGCCTTCTGGCGGCTCGCCGCCTGATGAAGTGCACGCCGTTCCATCCCGGCGGCCACGACCCGGTGCCGGCGGCCGCGCGGATGAACCCCTGATCCCGTGGACAAGCAGAACACATTCATAGGCGCGCTGCTGTTCGTGGCGGCGTTCCTCGTCCTTTACTACAGCCAGAGGTACACCCGGCAGAACCCGCCGCCCTCCGAGATCAGGCGCGAGGTGACCAGGGAGATGGCGAAGGAGGTCCCGGCGCCCGCCGCCACGGCGGCCTCCGAGGAGCCCACGTTCACGATGGCCCAGGCCGACCAGAGCAACGCGACCGTCACGAGGCTCGGCAACAGCTTTGTCGACATCAGCTTCACGAATTCAGGCGGGGCGATCCGGGAGGTGGCCTTCAGGAAATATCCCGCCGCCCTCGGCCGGCCCGACCCCTTCATCTTCAACGAGCTCCACGCCAACCCCATGATGGCGTTCGTCGGCATCGCCGGCCTCGACCGCGCCACGCGCTACGAGCTCGTCTCGAAATCGGACCGCGACATCGTCTACCGGACGGTCCTTGACGGCCGGCTCGAGGTCACGCGCCGCTACACGGTTTCGCCCGACCAGGCGCCCGGCTCCGACCCCTATCAGATCCGCTGCGAGACGACGCTCCGGAACCTCGCCGACCAGCCGTCGGCCCCGATGCGCGTCGCGCTCTCGATCGGGACCGCGGCGCCGAGCAACGCGCTCGACACCGGGATCCAGCTGACGACGGAATGCTGGAACGGGAAGGATGCCACGCTCGTGCGCCGCTCGAACCTGGAGGGCGGGAGCGGATTCCTCGGCTTCGGGGCGAGCGAGCCGAAGAGCGTCGTCACGGGGGCGGGCCCGATAGTCTGGGCCACGGTGAAGAACCAGTTCTTCGCCGCCATTCTGACGCCGGACGAGCCCGCGGCCCAGCTCGAGACCCGAAGGGTGAAGCTCCTGGACAGGCTCCCCGACTCCGACAGGCGCGCCTACGGGATCACGGGATCCGTCGACTTCGACCTTCCGGCGCTGCCGGCCCGCGGCGAGGCGACCCTCGCGGGCAGCCTGTATTTCGGGCCGAAGGAATATCCAAGGCTCTCGAACACGGACGTGTTCAGGAAGGACCAGGATCGGATCATGGACTTCGGCAACTTCGTGTTCCGCTTCTGCGCCGCCATCCTGATCACGTCGATGACGTGGATACACGGGTGGGTCGCGAACTGGGGCGTCGCGATCGTCCTGACGACGCTCCTCCTCAAGGTCGTGTTCCTGCCGCTGACGCTCGCCCAGACGCGGACGGCGAGGCGGATGCAGAAGATCGCGCCCGAGCTCAAGGCGGTCCGCGAGAAGTTCAAGGACAACCCGCAGAAGCAGCAGGCGGAGACGATGGAGCTCTACAAGAAGCACAAGGTGAATCCCCTGGGGGGATGCCTGCCGCTGCTCCTCACGTTTCCGTTCTTCATCGCGTTTTTCAAGATGCTCCAGAGCACAACGGAGCTCCGGTTCGCGCCGTTCCTCTGGGCGCACGACCTTTCGGCCCCGGACACCGTGGCGGTCCTGTTCCTCCCGGTCGTCGGCTCCCTCAACGTCAACATCCTGCCCATCGTGCTCGGCGCCGTGAACTTCTTCCAGATGCACATAACGCCGGCTCCCACGGTCGACAACGCCCAGATGAAGCTGATGAAGTTCATGCCGATCATGTTCGTGCTCTTCTACTACAACTGGCCCTGCGCCATCGCGCTCTACTCGACCGTGAACGGCCTCTCCATCATCGTCCAGCAGCTCGTGGTCAACAGGGTGTCCGAGCCCGTGGACGACACGCCGCTGCGCCCGGGCAAGCCGACGAAGAACGTCACGCCGAAGAAGCGCTGAGCCGGCCGAGGGCGTCATAAAGGCGCGGGCGCCTTGCGTCTCCGGGGCGGGCTTGGTTCAATCCGGGTGTCCCATGACCGATGACGTCCAGGCACCCCAGGCGCCCGCATCCGGCCCCCGGCACCCGGCCGGGGACGACGTCGGCATTGTCCGGCCGCGGGACTTCGTCCACCACGCGCCGTTCACGTTCAAGAGCGGCCAGACGATCCAGGGCTTCACGCTCCGGTACGAGACCTACGGCGCGCTCAACGCGACCCGGGACAATGCGGTCCTCGTCTGCCACGCCCTGAGCGGCGACCACCACTGCGCCGGCTGGCACTCCGAGGCCGACGCAAAGCCCGGCTGGTGGAACAACCTGATCGGGCCGGGCAAGGCGGTCGACACCAGGCGCTTCTTCGTCGTCTGCGCCAACGTCCTCGGGGGGTGCCAGGGATCGACCGGCCCAAGCTCGAGCGACCCCTCCACGGGGCGGCCCTACGGCATCACGTTCCCGTTCGTGACGATCAGGGACATGGTGAACTCCCAGAAGCTCCTTCTCGACCACCTCGGGGTCGCCGAGCTCCACGCCGTCCTCGGCGGGTCGATGGGCGGCATGACCGCGATGATGTTCGCGATGGAGTATCCCCAGTTCACGCGGCGCCAGATCATCATGGCCTCGACCGCGAACGAGAGCGCCCAGGCGATCGCGTTCAACGAGGTCGGCCGCCAGGCGATCATGCAGGACCCGGCCTGGAACGGCGGGGACTATCCGCGGGACGGCGGGCCCCGTGTCGGCCTCGGCGTGGCGCGCATGATGGCCCACATCACCTACCTTTCCGACGCCGGGATGGACCGCAAGTTCGGCAGGCGCAAGCGGGAGTCCGCCGGCGGCGAGGCCTACACGTTCGACGCGCAGTTCGAGGTGGAGAGCTACCTGCGCCACCAGGGGCAGAGCTTCATCAACCGGTTCGACGCAAACTCCTACCTCTACATCACGCGGGCCATCGACCACTTCGACCCCGCGCGCGCCGCGGGCTCGCTGGAGCAGGCGTTCGCGCCCGTCAGGGCCGAATCGCTGGTCATCGGCTTCGCGAGCGACTGGCTGTTCCCGCCCGAGCAGAACAGGGCGATAGCCCTCGCGCTCCTGCGGGCGGGAAAGCGGGCGAGCTACGCGGAGCTCGCGACCGACCTCGGCCACGACTCGTTCCTCCTTGAGAGCGACGCCCTCTACACGCTCGTCCGCGGGTTCCTTGAGCGCAACGAGACCTACGTCTTCGACTTCGCGATCTGACACCATGAGCAGTCTTGTCGAAAAGCGGACCGTGGACATGCAGGTGATCGGCGAATGGGTCGAGCCGCAGTCGCGCGTCCTCGACCTGGGCTGCGGGCGGGGTGAGCTGATGGACTATCTGGTCCAGGCCAAGCAGGTTTCGGCGACCGGAGTCGACCTGGAGTTCGAGCGGATCTCGGCGTGCGTCCGGCGGGGCCTGAGCGCCTACCAGGGCGACATGACGGCGTTCATGCACGCGTTTCCCGACGGCCACTTCGACCGGGTCATCTGCTCGCGCACGGTCCACGAGCTCGACGACCCCGCGGGCGTGATCCTCGAGGCGCTGCGCGTCGGCAGGTCGCTCACCGTGGGCTTCGTCAACCACGGCTTCTGGAAGAACCGCGTGGGCGCCCTGTTCCGGGGGCGCAAGCTGCGCAACGCCATCTACACGACCGCCTGGCACGAGAGCCGGCCCGCGAACCCGCTCTCGATCGCGGATTTCGAGGACTTCTGCCGCGACAGGGGCATCCGCGTCTCCCGCCGAGCCCACCTGCTCGGCGACTGGCGCACGCCCTGCCCCGTCATGCCGAACCTCCTGGCGGGGTACGCCCTCTACGACCTGGCGCGGGCATGACGCGGCGCGAACCGCTCGGCCTGGATGAGGCAGACGCAGTCGCTCCCGTCCGCGGTGTGGAACCAGTGCGGCTCGAGGTGGCCGAACTCGCGCTCGAACGCGCCCCGCCCCCCCCCGACCTCGATCAGGAGGATCCCGCGGGGCTTCAGCCGGCGCGGGGCCTGGCGGACGAGCCTGCGTATGATGCCCAGCCCGTCCTGGCCCCCGTCGAGGGCGATCCTCGGCTCGCGCCGGAACTCCTCCGGCAGCGAGTCCACGTCCCCGGTGGGCTCGTAGGGCGGGTTGCTCAGGATCACGTCGTAACGGGCGGGCGCCGGACCGAGGAGGTCGCCCTGCAGCAGGCGTACGCGGCCGGCGAGCCTGTGGCGCCTCACGTTGATCCGCGCGACCTCGAGGGCCCCCGGCGAGAGGTCGATGGCGTCCACCCGGGCCCTCCTGAAGTGGCGGGCAAGCAGGATCGCCAGGCAGCCGGAGCCGGTGCACACGTCGGCGACCCGGGTCACCTTCTCCGGGCCGGGGAGCCAGGGGTCGACCTGGACCGGGAGGATCTCGACGAAGTAGCTGCGCGGGATGAGCACCCTTTCGTCGACTTGGAGGCGCAGGCCGCCGAACCAGGCCTCGCCGGTTATGTAGGCCGCCGGAACCCGCTCCACGAGGCGCCTGTGAAAGACCGCGGCGAGCGCGGCGGATTCGCGAACCGACAGCCTCCCCCTGAGGTCGGACGGGGCGGCGCCGAGCGGCAGGCCGAGCGTCCAAAGGATCAGGTACAGGGCCTCGTCGTGGGCCTCCGCCGCGGTCTGCCCCAGCGCCGCGCGGTGTTCCGCGTACAGGCGCTCGGCGCGCCCGAGCCATCCTGCGGGCGTCACGACGAGAAGATCAGGCTGTAAGCGGACGGGTTCAGCCTGTAGCAGAGCACCTCAAAGGGGACGCAGGTCAATCCGACCGCGAACCCGATCAGGCGCTGGGTGAAGGGAATGTTGATCACGAGCAGCAGGACAATGCCGCTCCAGCGGGAAAGGTTGAGGTAGGTCTCCTCGGACATTCCGACGACGCGCCGGAGAAGGGTGGCGCCGTCGAGCGGCGGAAACGGAAGCATGTTGAAGACGGCGAGGCCGGCGTTCATGACGACCAGCCCCCTCACGAGCTCACCCACGCGCGGCTGGGCCGCGACGACGAAGCAGCCGACGAGGACCGCGATCAGCGCCGCAAGGAGATTGGCGGCCGGCCCGGCGAGGGAAACCAGGACGTCGTCGCGCTGCCGGTTCCTGAAATTCGAGGGGTTGGTCATGACCGGCTTTCCCCAGGCGATGAACGTGAATCCGCTGCGGAACACGAAGATGTTGATCAGCGGTATCAGCACGGTGCCGACGAGATCCAGGTGCGCGAGGGGGTTGAGCGTCACGCGCTGGTCGGCGCGCGGGGTGTCGTCGCCCAGCATGTCGGCCACGACGGCGTGGCCCCATTCGTGAAACGCGACGCTCACGACGAGCACGATGAAGGTGATGAGGCCGTCCCGGATGAAGACAGGGTCGATGTCCATGAGCCTATTTCCCCCCGCCGCTCGAGAGCCGGGCAACCAGCTTCTCCTTCTGGACCTCAAGGGCCGGATCCGTCACCCTGTCGAGGACTCCGCGGGCGTCATCGGTCCTGCCCATGTACAGCAGGACGTTTGCCTCGTGCAGGCGCATCGTCTGGCGCTCGATTTCCGACTCCCCCTGCGCCTCGAGCCCCTTCCAGATCTTGAGCGCCGTGGCCCAGTCGGGATCGCCCATGTCGTAGTACGATTCCGCGTACCGGTAGACGAACTCGATCCTGTCCGGGGCCAGCTCGGCCGCCTTCCTGAAGGCATCGAGCATCGCCTTGTCGATGGAGGCGCGCGTCCATTCGCCGCTTTTCATGAAATCATCCCTGGCCTCGTAGAGGAGCGTGCCCAGCTGGTAGTGGTAAAGCGGCTCGCCGGGCTCGAGGTTGATCGCGGCGAGGAAGTAGTTCACCGCCTCGAGCGGCTTGCCCTGCTCGGCAAGGTAGTTGCCCAACTCATTTTTCACCAATGGAATGTCCGGATCGAGCTGGTTGGCCTTGATCAGCATCGCAAGCGCCTGCTGCTCGAGGCCGACCTTCCGGAGCATGTACCCGTATGAGGCGAAGCCGGCGGCGAAGTTGGGGTTGTCGTGCAGGAGCGACTCGTATTCGCGAGTGAGTTGCTCCACCTGCGCCCTGAAGGCCGCATTGTCCAGGTCCCGGCCCTGGGAGGCCGCGTCGGTGAAAAGGATCTTCTGGTGCTCGACGATCCCCTTGAGCCGGTGCTCGGGCATCGACTCCACCGTCCCGGGGGCGTCCGCCCGCGCGGAGCCTGAAGGGAGCCCGGCAAGGGCCAAGATGAGGAGGATTCGGCTGGCGTGCATGGATAGCGAACGAAGCCCGTGGACACCGGGCACCCCGTTGCGTTCGAAAAATCTGCCCCGTTTCAGACGGGCAAAGCGACATTAAATGCACTATTCGCTTTAGAACTGCCCGGCGATACGCATAATTCGGTCAAATGGGTCGGGCCATGAGTTCAGTTTCGCAGAATCCGTTTGGGACGACTCTGCCGGCCGACGTGGTCAGTGCGGCCATGGAGAAGCTCAACGACATCGTGATGGTGACCGAGGCCGACCCCCTCGAGGAACCGGGAATGCGGATCCTCTACGTGAACCCCGCGTTCGAGAGGATCACCGGATACAGGCCGGACGAGGTCCTCGGCCGCTCGCCCCATTTCCTTCGCGGGGCCGACAATCCCATGCCCGAGATACAAAGGCTCGAGGCGGCGCTTCACGCCCGCAGGCCGGTGCGGGCCGAGTTGCTCAAACGCAAGAAGGACGGGGCGCCATTCTGGGTTGAGGTCGAGGCGAGCACCATGGCGAGCCCGACGACATCGGCCGAGTTTTTCGTGTTCATCGAGCGCGACATCACCGAGCGCAAGCGGACGGAGAACGCGCTGCGCGAGCACGAGCGCCTGATTGCCACCCTCTTCAGCAATCTGCCCGGGATGGCGTACCGCTGCCGCAACGACGGGTTCTGGACGATGGAGCTCGTGAGCGCCGGCTGCCGGGAGCTTACAGGCTACGACCCCGAGGAGCTCATAGGCAACCGCCTGACCAGCTACGAGGAGATCATAGTCCCGGAGGACAGGAAGGCCGTGCGCGAATTTGACGCGGGGACCCTCGATAGGTCCGGCTCGGTCGACCTCACCTACCGGATCCGCACCCGCGAGGGCAGGACGAAATGGGTCTGGGAGAGGGGCAGGGCCGTTCACGGGCCGGATGGCGCCATCGAGTCCTACGAGGGCCTCATCACCGACATAACCGAGCGCAAGCTCCTCGAATCCCAGGTGGTCCAGAGCCAGCGCCTCGAGAGCATCGGGACCCTCGCGGGCGGAATAGCGCACGACCTGAACAACGTGTTCGCCCCGATCATGATGGCCGGCGACCTCCTGCTGGACAGGGTGCAGGACGGAAATTCGACGCAGCTCCTGGAGACGATAGCGGCGAGCGCCCGCCGGGGGGCGGAGCTCGTCCGCCAGGTCCTGCTGTTTGCGCGCGGGATGGAGGGGCCGCGGATCGCGGTGACCCCGTCGGACCTCTTCGCGGACCTGAGGAAGTTCCTCGAGAGCATCCTGCCGAAGTCCGTAAGGGTCGAATTCAACGTCGCTCCGGGAGTGCCCGCGATATCCGGGGACCCCGCCCAGCTCCACCAGCTCCTGCTCAACCTCTCCGTCAACGCGCGGGACGCCATGCCCTCGGGCGGCAGGCTCTCGATCTCCGCGTCGTCCGCGGCGGTCTCCCCGTCCCTTCCCCGCCCCCATCCCGACGCCGTGCCCGGCGAATTCATCCGGATCGACGTCGCGGACACGGGCGGCGGCATCCCGGACATCCTCAAGGGCCAGATTTTCGACCCGTTTTTCACCACAAAGGGGGTCGGCCGCGGGACCGGGCTCGGCCTCTCCACGGCGCGCGCCATCGTCAAGTCCCACAGCGGATTCATCACTTTCGTGTCGGCCGAGGGCGCGGGCACGACCTTCTCCATCTTTCTCCCCTCCTCCGGCGCCGGCCTTGCCCGGCCCGTCGCAGGCGCGGCGGAAACGCCGTACACGGGCTCGCTGGCGCGCGGGAGGGGCGAGCGCGTCCTTGTCGTGGACGACGAGGAGTCGGTGCGCCTCATCATGCGCAGCACCCTCGAAACCTTCGGATTTCGCGTGACGACGGCGTCGGACGGCGCCGAGGCGATCGCGCTCGTCCAGAGCTCCACCGGCCAGTTCGACCTCGCCGTCGTCGACATGCAGATGCCGGGGCTTGACGGCGGGAGGACCATCGTCGCCCTGCGCCACCTTCGGCCCGACCTTCCCATCGTGGCGGCGAGCGGACTCCCGACCCAGCAGAACCTGGCGGATTCCGCGGCCAGCGGCGTCCGGCATTTTCTCGAGAAGCCCTTCAGCGTTGAGACGTTGATCCGCACCGTGCACGCCGCCAAGGCGAGAGCGGAGCCGTGACCCTGCTCGACCGCCATATCTTCAGGAGCATTCTCGTCACGACCGCGGTGGCCGTGTGCATGTTCGCCTTCGTGCTCATGGCGGGAAACATCCTCAGGGACCTGCTGGGCCCTCTGCTTTCCGGCCAGCTTCAGCTTCTCACGTTCGGACGGCTGGTCTTGCTCCTCTTCCCGTTCGTCATCTCCTTCGCGCTGCCGCTCGGGATGCTGACAGGCGTCCTCCTGACGCTCGGAAGGCTCGCCTCGGACAGCGAGATCACGGCGATGCGCACCGCGGGCCTGAGCATCCCGAGGATCGCCGCGCCCGCTCTCGTCCTGGCCGCCCTGGGCGTGGCCCTGGGGCTCAGGGTCAACTTCGAGTCGATGCCCTGGTCCAAGATCCAGTACGAGCGGCAGTTCGCGGAGGCCATGCGCGCAAACCCGCTGAGCTTCGTCAGGCCGAGAACGTTCATACGGGAGTTTCCCGGCTGCGTGATCTACGTGGGGTCGATGGACGGCGCGAACGTCCGCGATTTCTGGCTGTGGCAGCTGGACAACGAGCGCCGGGTCGTCCGCTTCGTCCGGGCGGAGTCGGGGCGCGTGGACTACAGCGGGGCTACGAGCGAATTCATCGTGACGCTCGACAACGCGTGGATCGAGGACCACGACCGCAGCGCGCCCGACGACTACGCGCAGCCGCTCAAGATAAACACGTTCGGGCAGATCGAGCCCTTCCGCCTCTCCCTTGCGCGGTATTTCGGCGCCCAGACGGTCCACCAGAAGCTTAAGTGGATGACCTACGGCGAGCTCGTGAAGGAAAGGGCCAGGATCGAGAAGGCGGCCGTCCCGTCGGGAGGGGAGAGGCAGCACGCACGCGACCTCATGATGGTCTCCTTCACCATCCAGGACAAGATCACCACGGCGGTCGCGATTTTCTCGTTCGCGCTCATAGCCGTTCCGCTCGGGATCCGTGTGTCGCGGCGCGAAACGAGCGCAAACCTCGCCGTCGCCGTCGGGCTGGCCCTCGCCTACTACTTCCTCACCGTCCTCGTCGGATGGCTCGACCAGCACCCCGAATACCGCCCGGACCTCCTGCTCTGGGTCCCCAACCTCATCTTCCTCGGTCTCGGACTGTGGCTCCTGCGGCGGCTGGACCGCGTCTGACGGCGCCCCATCCTTCCGTCCGGCGGCCGCCTCAGATCACGACGCCCTCCGGGGCCGTGTAGGTGTCGTCCACAATGTTCCCGGTGTTGCGCGTCCTCGCGGGCTCGAACACGAGGATTTCCGCCTCTGAGTCGGCGATCGTCCGATGCTCGACGCCGCGCGGCACGACGCAGAACTCGCCGGCGTTCAAAGTCGCGCAGTGGTCGCGGAACTCGAGTATCATGCGGCCCCGCCACACGAGGAAGAGCTCGTCCTCCCTCTCGTGGGCGTGCCAGGGAAACGTCCCGGCAATCTTGACGAGCTTCAGCTCCTGGCCGTTGAGCGACGCGACGACCTTGGGCCGCCAGTGCTCGTGGATGAGCGAGAACTTGTCCCCGAGCGACGCCTTGTTCATGGCTTTCACGGCGCCTTTGGCGCCGCCGTCCCCTGGGTCGCGACGAGCCCGCTTCGCCCGTCGACTGCGGCCATCACCTGGTCGCACACGGGGATCGCCGCCCGGTCGGCAAGCAGCCGGCGCGCCTCGGCGTCGAGCCGGACAAACTCAACGCCGGAGGCCCGGCAAGCCCCGAGGAACTCGCGGAAAATCGAACGGCGGCCCATTCCCTCGATCTCGGCATGGAGCGTGAACACGTTCAGCCGGCCGGGGCCGAGCAGGGAGAGCAGGTGGCCCGCGATTGCGGAGTCGGGGAACTCCGTCCGCCCCATCAGCTCGTCCAGCGTGGGCAGCGTGCTCGGGATCTCGAGCGTTCGGAACACCCTGCCGCCAATCCTCGCGAAGTAGGGGTTCACCCCGCGGGTGTCGCTCGAGTAGAGGAGCTCCGCCTCGTCGTACACCTCGCGACTCCTGGCGTTGCTCTGCCAGCCCGCGGCGCCGGCCGCGACGGCCTCAACCCCGAATATCCGCGCAAACTCCCCCCTCGCCGCGGCAAACTCGGCCCTCACCGAGGCAAGGTCCATGCCCTGCATGTGGTCCTGCCAGCGGTAGTGGTTGTAGCAGTGGATCCCGACCTCGAATCCGGCGTCTCTGACCGACCGCATCGCCGGTTGGTTGCGCCGGCCGATGTGCGGGGCCGGCAGGAGCGTCCCGTTGAGAAGCGTCCGGACCCCGTAGATCCCGACCACGCTTGTCCGGCTCACCTTTCCGATGAACCCCGGCCGGAACACCCGTGTGATCGCCCGGCCCGTCTGGTCGGGACCCAGGGAGAACAGAAAGCAGGCCGGCGCCCCGAACTGCGCGCAGTCGGCGGCGAGGTTGGGCACCCCGATCCGGGTGCCGCGGTCCGTGTCGACATCAACCTTGAGCGCAAGTCGCACCGACATGGCCGTCAGTCGAGCTTGTAGTCCCTGTGGGCAAGATGGTAGTCGAGCGTGAGCCGGATCGCGGTCTTCAGGTCCACCCTCGGCTTCCAGCCCAGCCGTTTCCGGATCGCCGCCACGGAGGGCACTCTGCGCTGGATGTCCTGGTAATACCTTCCGAAATACTTGCCCGAGGAGACAACGACGGTCTTCGCCCTGGCCGCCTGCCCGCGATACTCCGGGTAGTCCCTGAAGGCCGCGATGATGTGCTTCGCCAGCTGCGCCACGCTCACGTTGTTCGCGGGGTTGCCGATGTTGAATATCTGCCTTGAGGCCCTGCCGCCCTTGTTCTCGATGATCCGCAGCAGGGCGTCCACGCCGTCGTCGATGAAGGTGAACGAGCGGCTCTGCCGGCCGCCGTCGACGAGCTGGAGGGGCTTCTCAAATATGACGTTGGAGATGAACTGGGTGAAGAGCCGGGAGCTGCCCTCCTTGGGCTCCATCACGTTGTCGAGCTTCGGGCCTATCCAGTTGAACGGCCGGAACAGGGTGTAGTCGACGCCGTCGCGTACCCCGTAGGCGTAGATCACGCGGTCCAGGAGCTGCTTCGAGCACGCGTAGATCCAGCGCTGGCGCTCTATCGGCCCGTAGACCAGGGGGCTGGTCTCCTCGTCGAGCTCGCGGTCCGGGCACATTCCGTACACCTCGGAGGTCGACGGAAAGATGATACGCTTCCGGTACTTCGCGCACTGGCGCACGATCTCAAGGTTGGCCTCGAAATCGAGCTCGAACACCCGGAGCGGATCCCTCACGTACTGCACAGGGTTCGCGATCGCCACCAGCGGAAGCACGGCGTCGCATTTCTTCAGGTGGTATTCGATCCATTCGCGGGAGATCGTGATGTCGCCCTCGACAAACTTGAACCTGGGATTCCCGAGGCACTCCCCCAGCTTGTGGTCCCCGACGTCCATTCCGTACACCTCCCAGTCCTTCTGGTTCAGGATGGCATGGGTGAGTGAGCTGCCGATGAAGCCGTTGGCACCGAGTATCAGGACGCGAAGGGGCATGGGTTTGCGGCCTGATTAACCACGAATTCCGAAAAATGACACGAAAGAACAGTGCCCCGGCCGGCCAAGAAAAAGCCCGCGCCCTTCTCGGGGCGCGGGCCCTTCGACTGACAGATTTAGAATAGAATGCCCGTTTCTATCGCGAATCGGGCCTGGGAGGTGCTGCTGCCGCTCTTTCCAAAGGCCAGCCCCCTCGTCGTCGTCGACGCCGCGACAACCGAGACCTCGCCGCGCACGAAGAGTATGCCCACCTGGTAGCTCGGGGTGAAAGTGAAGGACCACGCCTTGCTCCCCGGGCCGTAAAGGAGATTGGCCGAGCCGTCCGTCGGACTGCCCGAGGACGCGATATCCTCGACACGGGCCGAAAGGTTCAAGCTCGTGTTTGGAACCGCGTAATTGACGAGGACGCCGCCCCCCGTGGTGGAGGTGTCCTTGACTCCAATCGTGGCGGAATTGCCCGAATCGGCATACTGGAAGTAGGCTTGGGCCGTCCAGGCGCCGGCTGTGTACGAGTAGATGACGTTGAACAGCTCGGTGTCGTTGTTCAGGACCTCGGGTGTTGCGGATGTGCCGTAGTCCGTCGTTCCGAGATTTCCTCCGCCGATGAACTCAAGCGTGTTGGCGGAGTTGATTGTCCAAGTCGCTGCGCCGGAGACCCAGTTGAAGCGATCGGAATAGAATCCGTCATTCCATGAAACATTGAAGACAACGGGGCCCGCCGTGTAATTCGCCTGAACGCCGCGGCTGACAACCGGCTCCTGATTCCAGAGGAGGCCCCGAGAAATGTTCATGTTCTCATACGTGAATGCGTACTCGGCGCCAATGAGCGTCGGCAATTTCCCAGCCTCAATCGAGAAGTTCGCATTCGGGGCGTACTTTATGAATCCTACGGGAAGCGGTCCGTAGGTGTTGCTCACCGTGTCGCCCGCCATCGTGTACGGCACGCCGACAGTCGGGAACGAGTAGGCTCCAGCATCGAGGAAGAACTGGAACGCGCCGTCCACCTTCTGCACGAAGACCTGGGCGTTGCTGACGTCGGCATACGCACCTTTCTCGCCCGGGAAAAGCGGGGTGTCTGCAAAGGCAATCGCCGTGATGGCGCCGGAGACATAAATCTTGCCGAAGTCGGGAATGTCGAAGCTCTCCGGCTTCACGTTGACCGCAAGGGGCCCCTCCATCGACGGGGTCGAAACGGGAGATGTCGGCGCCGCGGGAGCTGCAGCCGGTGCGGCGGCCGCAGCCGCGGTCCCAGGAGCGGCCGGTGCTGTAGCTGGGGCCGTCGTCGTGGTTGTCGTCGTCGCAGTCTGCGCATGCGCTATGGCTGTGCACGCGAAGAGCGCGCAGAAAAGCCTGGCAGCAAGTTTTGTTGTAGCTTGGTTCATAGCATCTTTTATCATTTGTGGTCGGTTTTTGTCTGCGTAATCTCTGGTGCTGCCCGGATCACTAACCCTGGGTTGGGCGCGGGCTGACTGGCGTTAAGCAAGTTCCCTGCCACATTAACATTTTGCATAGCATTCTCATTCTAACAGCCGCCCTCCTTGCCCGATAATCAAATGGCACCCGACAAGCATCTCAAAGTCGTTAAGTCCCGGCTCCCGATTGGGTTTTCTCCCGAGCAAATCGGCTTCAGGCACAAATTCGCCCGAATCGGGGCGACTTGGCCGATTTTGGCATCAGCTATGCTGAAACTTCGGAGCAAATTAATGTTTTCTTAATGTTGCTCCGCGGCCTCCATGCGACTTTGACTTCAAGACCTTATCGAATGAATTGACCGCCGCCCATTACGCGGCAAAAACCTCATCTTCCCGCTCGTTGAACCAATAATCCGGAAAAACCCAATGACACCGAAAGAAGTAATCAATCTGGCCAAGACAAAGGAGGTGAAGATCGTCGACCTGAAGCTCACCGACATCCTCGGGACGTGGCAGCACTTCGCAGTGCCGGTCTCGGAACTGACAGAGGAGGTCTTCTCCGCGGGCTTGGGCTTCGACGGGTCGTCGATCCGCGGCTGGAGGGCGATCAACTCCTCGGACATGCTTGTGTTTCCGGACCCGGCGACGGCATTCATCGATCCGTTTGCGGCGAACACAACGCTTTCGATCTCTTGCGACACGTATGACCCGATCACCAAGGAGCCCTACGACCGCGATCCGCGCGTCATCGCCAAGAAGGCGGAGGCGTACCTGAAGAGTACGGGCCTCGCCGACACGGCCTATTTCGGGCCCGAAGCCGAATTCTTCATCTTCGACGGAGTCTCGTACGACTCCGCCTCGAACGCCACCCACTACAAGGTGGACTCGATCGAGGGGATCTGGAACAAGGGCAGGGATAAGGAGGAGAACGGCTCCCCCAACCTGGGTTACAAGATCAGGCACAAGGAGGGATATTTCCCGGTCGCCCCCACCGACAAGCTGATCGACATCCGAAACGAGATGATCCTGACGATGATCTCGCTCGGCATCGCGATCGAGCGCGAGCATCACGAGGTGGCGACCGCCGGCCAGGCCGAGATCGACATCGTGTTCGACACGCTGCTGCGCACCTCGGACAAGATGAGCCTATACAAGTACGTCGTGAAAAACGTCGCGTACAAGTATGGCAAGACCGCCACATTCATGCCGAAGCCGCTATTTGGCGACAATGGCTCCGGGATGCACACCCACCAGTCGCTCTGGAAGGACGGCAAGCCGCTGTTCTTCGGAACGGGCTATGCGGGGCTGAGCGAGCTGGCCCTCAACTACATCGGCGGCATCCTGAAGCACGCTCCGGCGCTGTGCGCCATCTGCAATCCGACCAACAACTCCTACAAGCGCCTGGTCCCCGGCTATGAGGCGCCAGTCAACCTGGCCTACTCCGCCCGCAATCGCTCGGCCTCGATCCGGATCCCCACCTACAGCCCGAGCCCGAAGGCCAAGCGCATCGAGTACCGCACGCCCGACCCGGCCGCGAATCCATACCTGGCGAATTCTGCCATGCTCCTTGCGGGGATTGACGGCATTCTCAACAAGATCCACCCGGGCGAGCCGCTTGAGAAGAACCTCTACGATCTGCCGCCGGAGGAGAAGGCCAAGGTGCCCACTGTTCCGGACTCGCTCAAGGGAGCCATTGAGGCGCTCGAGAAGGACCACGGGTTCCTGCTAAAGGGCGGCGTCTTCTCGAAGGACTTCCTCGAAAACTACATCGACATCAAGAAGGGCGAGTACGATGCCGTGCGCCTGCGGCCGCATCCGTACGAGTATTTCCTCTACTACGACGTCTGACGAGCGCCGCCCTAGCGGTGGTTTCGCGAAATCAGAAGAAACAGCACGAAAAAGAGGGCAATCCACGACACGACGAGCACGGCAACGAGGAGCACCATGCGGTTCCTGCTCTTCCACGGCTGCGGCGCCCTCAGGCGCTGGTCGCGGTGGGTGATCTCAACCTTGTCGAGGTTCTCAAGGTCCTGCTTCATATCGATCGCCGACAGGTACCGCTTGCGCGGGTCGCGTTCCATGGCATGCAGGATGACCTCCTCGAGGGCCGGATTTAGCTCTGCGTTGATCTTGCGGGGCGCCTCGGGGTCGCCCGTCACCCTGGCGTTCATCACGACGTAGGGGCTTTCGCCCTCGAACGGCGTGGAGCCGGTCACCATCTCGTAAAGGATCGCGCCCAGGCTGTAGATGTCGCTGCGGTGGTCGCCCCGCTTGCCGCGGACCTGCTCCGGGGAGATATAGTCGGGCGTGCCCAGAGTGGGGGTCAGGCCGACAAAGGTCAGGCGCCGGGCGCGCTCGACCCGCGCAATGCCGAAGTCGAACAGGCGGAGGCTGTTGTCATTGCAGACCATGATGTTCTGCGGCTTGAGGTCGCGGTGGGCGAT
>Ga0182030_10009044_pt1 | contig 20477 bp, 24 predicted proteins | sample 812S3MmetaG_FD_121299 | JGI IMG/M metagenome (GOLD analysis project Ga0182030, IMG submission 121299) | Permafrost microbial communities from Stordalen Mire, Sweden - 812S3M metaG (Illumina Assembly) | ecosystem: Environmental > Terrestrial > Soil > Wetlands > Permafrost | place: Sweden... | reverse complement strand
CCTTCTTCAAAAACTTCCGTATGATGATATGCTTTCGATCAAGCAGTTGTTGGATGAAACAATGCAAAAGAACTGGCCTGATATGATGTGTGAGATCATGGGTAGTTTTCGTCGTGGAAAGACATCATCGAAGGATATTGATATCTTGATCTATCCGAAAGAGAATTGCGTCCTAGTGAATAACATCCTGCGTAAGCTTTCCATTGAGTTGGCAAAAGTGTCAGAGATCCAAACTCTTGCGCTCGGTAACAAAAAATACGAGTCTATTCTCAAGTTCAATGGCGTTTGGAGAAGATTGGATGTCTTTGTCAGTGAGAGAGATGGTCTCGGTTGTGCCTTATGCGCACATTCTGGTCCTGCAGCCCTAAATCGTAGAATGCGTGATAATGCTAAAAAAAGAGGTTGGACACTGAACGAGACATATTTGTACGACGAAAACGGTGATGTAATACCAACACCGACTGAGCAATCTGTCTTTGCTGCTTTGGATGAACCATACAAAGAACCCAAAGATCGAACATAAATATAAAATAAACGATCTCACATGAGATCATTTAAGTAAAACTATCGACAAGAAATTTTTGCGTTTGATGTTCAGAATGTAAAGGTGAAATGGATAATGTAATTTACCCAAAGAACGTGCCATTTAAGGTTTGCACTAAAGTGGATTGTGCAAACCGTAATTGTAAATGTGCCAACTTGCGAGAACTCGGAGAAATCGAATTATCTCAGGAAGCAAGTCTTAAACTAGCTGCCATGAATAACGAGATCAAATGGCCTCATAATGTTGGTCATCACTTATTCGCACAATACGAACTAAAAGTAGACACAACTATAATTAACGCATATTGTGAGAACAATTAATCCAGACATAAGTATATTCACTTCCTGTGCTTTCAGCAAAATCGGCATGATAGATCAAAACGCTTTCAATCAAATCTTCGTCTTGATATTTAGGATAAGTCGCTTTCATCAAAGGTTGTGCTCGAGCAATGATATAAGACAACTTAAACCTTCTTTCTGTTCCAGCATTGAATTGCATGGATATGAAATTTTCCTGATTCTTCTCGTCCAGAAGACAAAAAAGAGTCTTTTCCTGCAAGAAGATGAGTTGATCTTCTTTGTAATCTTGTTTCTTCCCGTGATCAAACATCTGAATAAAAATACTGTTAGGAAGTTGTCCAGCACGATATTCCTCCATGATCTTGTTCAGTACCAAATTAAAAATGATCTTAAATTAAAAATTGAAGTCATTTGATTTAATAAATTTAAATCATTTAATTTACAAGAGTTTTCAAACACAAGATTCAGATGGAAAAGGCAAATATTTTCTTTGGATCAGTCCGCGCCTTGCAAAAAATCATAATCGATAATGAATTTGATGTTGTTGGAGAATTCGGAGAAGAAGGTGAACAAAAGATTGGAGAACGTGATGTTTATGTTTCTTATGCAATTGAGACAAAAGGTAATGTTGCTTATATTAAGAAGAATATATATTCAGCAGCTCAAATTGCTCAAGCTAAAGGAAGACAAACTCGGCAAAATTCACACAATAATGCATAACTAAACAATGAAATTAATCATCGTATGCTTGACACCGTACCTTCATTAAGTTTAATGAATGTAATTATTTGAATAAAACAATTCAATACACAATGATGTTAAAATGAGTGATCCTCTTATGACTTACGATTTTGAGCATTCTAAATGTCAAAATTGCGGGAAGCCTCCAACTAATGTCATTAAATACATTTACAATCTCGAGGAATACTATATTCCTACTTGTGGAGATGATTGTAGTAGAAAATCATTAGTTACTTTGCCTCTCAATCTGACATGTATTGGATGCTCTAAAATTTTTACTGTAGTCAATGCTCAAATATCACTGATATCTCATTCTGAAAAAACATTCGTGGAGATAGTATGCTCGCCTCAATGCGTTCATGCAAGAAATGGGCAACTTAACCAAAATATTCCATCTGATATGAAAATTAAACTATCCTACAAATGCAAAGTATGTCAAATAGAATGTAACAAGAAATGTCGATGCGGATTGGATTATTATTGTAGTCCTAAATGTCAAAAAGCTGATTGGCATAATCACAAAAGCATTTGTACTGCAAAAAAGTGAAGTTAATTGTTCTTTACTTGATACAACTGTTTCTCTAACTCTGCAAAATCTCTTTCACCAAAAGAATCACGCATGACTAAGATTTTCAAGGTGCGTCTATCATTGCAAGCAGCAATCAATATTGATCTCTTCTCTTGTTCGGTCATCTTATTTAGCTTTATTTGTGGTGCATATCTTGCACCATGATTGATACAGAAGGAAGTATATTTCTTGATGAGCATCTGTAAGACCTTTTCTACATGTTCTATGGTCATATCGTTTACATCAATATCAGTACCATCTTTTTGTTTCCAACTCATTTGATTTAACAATTCTCAATGATGTGAAAATTGAATGTCATCTTTGAGAATGATGTGAAAATTGAATGTCATCGTTGAACATGATGTGTGAAAATTGAATGTCATCATCGAGTATGATGTGTGAAGATTGAAGGTCATTGTTGAACATGATGTGTGAAGATTGAATGTCATCATTGAGCATCATGTATGAAGATCGAATGTCATCATTGAGCATTATGTATGAAGATTGAATGTCATCTCTGAGAATGATGTGAAATTGAATGTCATCGTTGAATATGATGTGTGAAGATTGAAGGTCATTATTGAACATGATGTGTGAAGATCGAAGGCCATCGTTGAACATGATGTGAGAAGATTGAATGTCATCGTTGAACATGATGTGTGAAGATTGAATGTCATCATTGAGAATCATGTGAAAATCGAAGGTCATCATTGAGAATCATGTGAAAATCGAAGGTCATCTTTGAGAATCATGTGAAAATAGAATGTCATCATTGAGAATCGTGTGAAAATTGAATGTCATCATTGAACACGATGTGTGAAAATTGAACATCATCATTGAGAATCATGTGAAAATCGAATGTCATCATTGAACATCATGTGTGAAGATTGAACGTCATCATTGAGAATGATGTGAAAATTGAATGTCATCATTGAGAATCATGTGAAAATCGAATGTCATCATTGAACACAACGTGTGAAAATTGAATGTCATCATTGAATATCACGTGAAAATCGAGTGTCATCATTGAACATCATATGTGAAGATTGAACGTCATCATTGGATATGATGTGAAAATTGAATGTCATCATTGGACATCATGTGAAAATCGAACGTGATGTATGAAGATTGAATGTCATCATTCAATCTGATATGTTTGCAGTTTTGGAGAGACAAATATTTGTTAAAGACATTTGAGTTAAAAAACTTGAAACCTCTATTCTTATAAGAAATGAAGCATCAAATTACTTCAACTCTAGAGACTGAGAATAGTTTCTTTTGGTACCTTCAAAGAGTGCATGATATCTTGTATGGAATTTCGGGTCTTAACTGTTTCAATGAAGATGCAATCTGGATATACACAGTTGATGATGAAGGGACCAAAAAACTAATACCTAGAGGTAGATTTGACATTGTCGGAGATTATATCATAGATCATCCATTCTATTTGCATCCGTATAGTCCATTGGTGATTTCTGTTAGAAAATCTGGATGTAATAACATTCGTCCAGATTTAAGTTTTACTTATAAATCATTGAAATGAATATAGAAAATTTGTAATTATGATATTGAAATGGAGTACTGGGCTTTAGTGCACACTGATTCTGACAAAGAAGTAGAATTTTCTGCTTGGTCTCTAGTGGGAATACTAAGAATATATCTTGATCATCATTTACGTGTATATTGTCAAGGTCATCCAGAAAATCAAAAACAAGTAGTTGAAGAACTTGGAATAGATAATATTGATGAAGCCATAAAGAATATCGAGACTGATGAAGCTTTGAAGCAAAAATTGGTTAACTGGATTGAGGATACTGATTATAAGATTCTGAAAGGAATTCTTACTAATCCAGCTCCGTTCCCGCTTAAGAATGTTGAATCGCAGTTTGTTACTGCTCGTAATATTGATGAGAATACAGTTGACATTGTACATATGCTGGATCATGCATTGTCATCACAGAGAGATACAACGCATGATGTAATACGTAAAGCAGCAACTACACTCATTCTCAAGCATAAGGCATATCTTGAAATGACATTCTTCAATCATCCAAACACTCTAAGCAGTGCTCTGTATGATGAAGAGCTTGGTCTGAATTCGATTCTTCGAAGCTGTGTCATACCATATAAGGATCTCGTTTTAACACCTGAGATATGTCAGCATGTCTTCGAAACCGCTGTTTGTAATGGCATCACTTATCATGAGAGGGTATGCGGCATTAAGAGTTTTCAAGGTAAGATACTTTCGTGCAATCCTCTTGGAGGAAAATGTCTTATTACGAAAGATATATGTGCTCCTAAGCTTTGCCTGAACCTGGAAGAAGCCAATGTCCTTAGTAATCTGCTCCGTTTTAGCGCAAAAGAGATTCGAGAACTCGATGCGGAAGAAGAGTATACTGCAGGTACTATTGTTAGGATTCTCAATTGATATATATGTTTTACATCCTGAATGGGATGTAAAATGGATAAGCGTGACGTATATCATTCTGATGAAGAATGATTAGGATCTTTTATAAATTTTGATTTCAAAGAGACTTGCGGCTTACTATGGAAAAGAAATATCTCTATAACATAACTATTTATCCAACGCATGTCAGTGGAAAATGGATAACAGAGTTACTTGTGAGTAAATGTGATGTCGAACCTCTTTATGATACGGTTATGGTGACAATAACACCTTTATTGCATCTTGACATGAAACTTGTAAAAGATATTATTACGACACATCGTGACGGCATTAAGACTGATTCTTTGTCTGATCGAGCAAAAACACATTTATTGACAATATTAGATGGATTTATTGAGAAGTTAGGTGCAGGGAAACCTATTGGAGATACAATAGTAACATATGATGTATTCTAATTTGAAAATGGAATATTTGTATCTCTTGCAATAAATGCAAGAGATTAAGGAAACTGGCAAAGAGTTGACAGCTGTTCGATTTCTGTATGGAAGTATCGAAGCTGCACAACAGAAGACTGGAGCATTTACTCTTCTAGATTGTAGGAATATCATGCAAGCTTACAAGAAATTAACAAAGTTCTTTGAGAATCCTGATGGAAGTATTACCGAAGTCAAGCTTGCGTTTGATGTTTTAGTTCAAGCTATAGGTGGACAACAATCTAAGGGTGCTTTTAGCATTAGTGGTGCTGCAGATCTTTTGGATAACATTGAGTATGTTCAGGGATTCTTTGGCAAAGGAAAGGAATGATCAATCAAAATATGCCTAATTGGCATATTTTAATAATCTATCATGTATATTGCTCTATAATGATAATGCCGTTAGTTCCGGCTCCTCCGGCTGAAGAATTTGCACCACTAGATGCACCTCCACTACCACCAGCACCGTTTCCATTTCCACCATTACCGGTATTCGTAGGACTGACTTCTATACCTCCTTCACCATAACCTGGTGCATAACCACCTCTTCCACTTAATACGTAAGTTGTACCTTGTATATAAGAGAATCCTCCAGGTATTCCTTTAACATTTAACATACCGTTTGTTGCAACTCCTCCAGTACCTCCATTAGCACCACTTGTTGTTGTAATATTAGTTGTTGGATAACCTCCATTACCTCCGCCAGCAGTATATGTTGTTGAACCTACTACTAAAGTACTACTGCCTGAAGCAAAACCGTAATTATTACCAGCAGCACCTCCGGCACCACCAGCTCCTATAGTATAGGAATAAGCGGTTGATGGTGATACAGCTATTAAACCAGTATCACAAATACCTCCACCTCCTCCACCTCCACCAGCTGCGCCACCACCAGAACTAGAAGTACATCCACCTCCACCTCCACCTGCGCCAACAATATAAGCTCTTATACTACCAGTATTTGAAGCTGTAGTAAATGATGTTCCGCTTGTATATGCAGTAATAGATATAAGTATTAGTGCAGATTGCCAAGATGCTGTTGTTGCACTTCCTAACATTAAAACTCCTCCTGCTGTTCCAGGTGCAGCTCCACTAATTACAACATCTGATCCAGTTGTTGCTAGTTGAGTTGCTCTTATCGTATTCGTTGTTCCAGTTAATGTTTTGTTTGTTAATGTTTGAGTTGTATTCAATGTTGTTATAGTATCTCCTGATGATACATTTGGTATTGATAAGGTTTGCGAAGTTGATTGTTGTCCAGCAAGTGTCAGTGTCGTAGATGCTGTCGCTGATGACAATGAAAATGTTAATTGTTTTGTTGATGTAGTTCCATCATATATCACAGTTGTTGATGCTTGACTGTACGATGCTTTTGCTGTGCACATATTACCAGTATTGTCTTCTTGTTGACCTCCATAATAAATGACATAGTTTTGAGATGTTACTGTTTGAGATTGAACTACTGTCAACGAAGTAGTTGAAGTGAAGCCTGTGATAAATGCTTGTACTCCGTTAGTATAAACCAACAATCCACCAATCATAGCAGTTGTAAAAACTGTACTTGAGCCAGTAACTGTTGTAGTACTTTGAGATACGGTTCCAGTAGAATAAGTGTTAGAGCTCACCCAAAATGATTTGTTGGTCATGAGATCATACGTAGCACGTGCAACCAAGGTATCAGTTGATGTTGGTACAGTCAATGTTCCAACGTTAACGATTTGAGCTATCACTGGATTTGTCAATGTCTTGTTTGTTAGGGTATCAGTTGTAGTACGAGCAACTAAAGTATCTGTGCCGCTTGGTACAGTCATTGTACCTCCATTAGAGATTTGACTAATCACAGGTAATGATAAAGTCTTATTGCTTAAGGTATCAGTTGTAGCGCGACCTACAATAGTATCTGTTCCAGTAGGCAGTGTTAGAGTGCCACCATTATATATGGATGTCATGACAGGAGCAGTCAATGTCTTATTAGTCAATGTTTGCGTTGTATTCAATGTTACAAATGAATCACCTGAGCTCACATTCGGTATTGCTATACTCTGAGTTGTAGTTTGATTGTTTACTATTGTCAATGTTGTAGATGTACCTGCCGAAGATGATTGAAATCCTATCTTCTTAGTGTTATCTGTTCCATCGACATAAAAACATGAAGCATTAGTGAAGCTTTTGTTCGTAAATATATCAATCGTTGCTCTTCCAACTAAGGTATCCGATGCTGTTGGAAGAACTAATGTACCGCCATTGAAAATTTGAGCAATGGTAGGAGTTGTCAAAGTTGGAGAATTATTCAAGACAACAGAACCTGTACCCGAAGGCGTTACCCAAGATGTCGTGTTCCCAGATGATGTGATGACTCCAGTTAAGTTAGCATTTGTTGTTACTGTACTAGCATTACCAATCAAGTTTGCTGTTATGGTGCCAGCGCTAAAGTTACCACTCGAATCTCTAATTACAGTACTGTTTGCGAGATTTGTTGTGCTGCATTCAGGTAAATAAGTGCAACACCAAGAAGCTGCGTTTGTACCAGTGTTTAAAATACAAGTGATAAATGCTAATGATCCTCCAATCATTGCTACCACAGTGCTACTACCATAAGATTGAACTGTTACGGTACCTGTTGTTGCAGCAGTCGTTACTAAATATGATAATCCTTCAGGAATCACAGCTACATTTGGCAATACTACTGTTTGTGTAGATGTGCCGTTAAAATATTGTTGATATGTACTAGTTTGAGTTAAAGTAGTAGTTCCAGCAGCTGTGGTTGTACTAGTAAAAGCAGAAGCAAATCCAGAACTACTTCCAGTTCCTCCACTGAGTATAGGAAGTATTCCTGTAGTTTGTGTCACGAGATTGATTGCAGAAGACAATATATTTCTGTTTGCGTCGCATTGTAATGGAAGACTTGGAGTCAGACAAGAAAGATTCATGTTATTGTAACCTGCATTGCCTATGTTATCTAATTGTTTGGTTCCGTAATATAGCACATAAGACAGTGGTGATGAAATACTTTGTGATGGTAGAACAGTTAAGCTTGTTGTACTATTAACAGCAGTGATAAATCCTTCTAACATATTACTGAAGATAATTACTCCTCCAACCATAGCAGAAGTCCATGTAGTACCAACACCGGTAACAGTTGTGCCACTTTGAGTAGCAGTACCTGTAGTGTAAGATATAGAATTAGAACAATATCCTCCAGTTAGATTCTTGAATCCTGTAATAGTTTGTGCAGTACCACAAGTCATGACAGTATCACCCAGAGTTGAGATATTTGGTACGGCAAGTGTAGCACTTGTTGTCTGATTCGATGCTAAAGTTAATATTGTGCTTGTTGTTGATCCAGAAAGGTTAAAGTTGAGAGTTTTACTATTATCTACGGTATCAATTATCCCACACTGACTAGTGATGAATCCAATCTGTCTAAGCGACATTTACTAGACCTCCTTTAATTGTTTTTCCATTCATTTAAAAGACAGATATTTAAATCTATCTAACATGGATGTTAATCAAAGAGTTCAAATTGACCAAACAGTCATACATTGGTTTAACGCATACGAAATTTGTCTAGAAATGATGGCAGATAGAAATATGACAAGCACAGAAGAACGATATACTTTAGGATCATTCGCACAAGTGTTTTTCCAGCGTATAAATTCCGGAATAAATATTGAACAACACTTCATACCATTTCGAAATGCGGCAGGCGATGTGAATCTCTTAGGTATGTTCACATATGACTTAAAAAAGAAAGCATCTGTAGCAATTGCGAATTTCATAAATGGCTATGCTCCAGAAGTTATGAGAGTCAGCGCAGTTATTGTAGCTCTTGATATCAAATCAACAAATGCAAAAGAAATAATTATGGATGAATTTTCTCCTAATATTCATCCTCGTGCAGAACAAATAGTTAGAAAACCTTGGATAAACTTTTTCAGGCTACTAGAGCTTCAAAGTAATCCTTTGGAACATTGTCTACAACCAGAATATTCTTTTTTGCCACAAGAAGAATATGATAATCTGAGAATCAAACTCACTAGATGTCTTGAAGGTAGACAGAAGAATCTCACATTATATGATCTTTTACCAAAGATGTTACAAACAGACATAATAGTAAGATGGTTTGATTCACAAGTAGGAGATATATTTGTTATTCAAAGACTCCAATCAACAGTATATCGTATCGTTGTGCCACCTTTGATATGATGACTTATAAGTCATCATAAAAATTCTTATACTGTCATGACAGTATATTGAACAATCCAATTGATAGTTTTGCTTGTTGCTCCTTGAACTGTCAATATAATGTTTGTACCTGAAACTCCAGGAGCAACAACCCATGCCTTTGGTGGATCTTCCATTCCAAGAATATCACTCGCTATCAATGTCAATACTCCAGAGTTATTTCTATACGTACTATAGCATACATATCCTGCAGATTCAGTACCAGCATCAGTTCTCCTTGCTGCAAAATTAGATGTTACCATATATGTTGTGTTTGCTGAAGTACTAATAGTAACAATTGTAATAGCTGTAGCATTAGTTGTAGTGTATGTTGCAACTGTTGGTAAGAATGCTTGATGATTATTCAATTGAGTCTGAACATCAGATGTAACATTTTGAATATAATTGAACGCTGTATTAGTCACTGCACCTGTACCAAGTTTTGCTACGTTGATGTTGGCTCCCGAAGCAATGCTCGAATCAGTAATACCCGTAATTGTGTTGTTTCCTGAAGGTGATGCTTGTATTGTCTTATTTTGCAATGTTTGAGTATCTGTCGTACCAACAATTATTCCACTTCCAGGTACAGCTATAGTAGTCGAAACATTACTTGTTCCATTTCCAGTGAGAAAATATCCGCTTGGCATTGTTGTAAGACCAGTTCCTCCATTTGGTACACTCAACACTCCTGTAATTTGTGTGCTAGCACTAGCAAGCGATATAGCTGCAGAGATGAGATTCTTGTTAGCATCAGTTTGAACTGGGAGACTCGCAGTAAGACCTGTAATCTGCATATTTATATGTGTAGTGTTTCCGAGATTATCTACTTGCATGCCACCATAATATAGGTTATATGCTTGTAACGATGACACAGTCTGAGATTGTCTTGCAGTTAAGCTTGTAGCACTCGTGTATGCAGTAATAAAAGCTTGAGCACCATTAGCGAAGACTATCACTCCTCCAATCATACTAGATGTGAATGTTGTACCGCTTCCAGTGATAGTATAGCCAGATTGAGATGCTGTACCAGTGTTATAGATAGTATTACTGACCATTAATCCTGTCGCATTAGCCAATAATTTCGAAGAATTAGCAGTTAAGATTGTATCACCTGCTCCAACATTTGGTATGGATAAGGTCTGACTCGTAGTTTGAATACTTGCTAAGGTTAGTGTTGTTGATGTTGTTGCTCCAGATGATTGAAACCCAACTTGTTTCGTGTTGTCTGTAGCATCAACATGAAAACATGATGCATTGACTAAGCTCTTATTTGTTAAGACTTGACTATCTGTGGTACCAACAACCACTCCGGCAGGTGCAGCTTTTGTTGTAGTAACAGCAGAAGTTCCCGCTCCTACCAAAAAGTTTCCAGATGTCAAGGTATTGCTTCCAGTACCTCCGTTAGCCACACTCAAGACTCCTGTAATCTGTGTACTTCCACTAGTAAGTGATATAGCTGCAGAAATGAGATTCTTGTTAGCATCAGTCTGAACTGGAAGACTTACAGAGAGATTGGGCAAAGTAACATTAGTAATGTTGATATTGTTAGCGGTAAGATCTCCGAGATTATCGATTTGGACACCTCCATAATACAAATTGTAAGCTTGAGAAGACACTGTCTGAGATTGTTTCACAGTCAACGATGTAGTTGAAGTGAATGCAGTAACCAATGCTTGTACTCCGTTGGCAAAGATAATAACTCCTCCTACCATACTTGATGTAAAAGTTGTACCACTGCCAGTGATAGTAGTCGTGGATTGTGATATGGTACCAGTAGAATAGACTGTACTTCCTGCGAATAGATTGGTCACATTGTTGAATGCTTTAGTACCTGTAATAGTCTGAGTAGTACCAGATGTCATGATAGTATCACTTGAGCCTATGTTTGGTATTGAGAGACTCTGAGATGTAGTTTGATTGCTTACAAAGGTGAGAGTAGTTCCTGTAGTGGCAGAAGCAAGATTGAAGAGCAGTCTCTTTGTGCTATCTGTAGTATCAGCGAAAGCATCTGAAGTAAGAAAGGTCTTATTACTCAAAGTTTGAGAATCAGTAGTACCAATGATGACACCACTTCCAGGTACAGCAATTGTTGTAATAACTGCAGATGTTCCATTTCCTGTGACAAAATATCCACTAGGAATGGTAGCAAGTCCCGTACCACCATTAGCTACACCCAAAATGTTTGTAACTTGAGTACTAGAAAGTGAGATTGCAGAAGAGATGAGATTCTTATTGGCGTCAGTTTGAACTGGAAGACTCGCGCTCAATCCTGAAATGTTCATGTTGGTGTGTGTTGCATTTCCGAGATTGTCTACTTGCATGCCACCATAATACAAAACATAGCCTTGTGATGATACAGTTTGAGATTGCTTCACAGTCAAACTTGTAGCACTCGTATAGCCTGTAATAAATGCTTGTATACCATTAGAGAAGATTATCACTCCTCCAATCATACTTGATGTAAATGTTGTACCACTTCCAGTGATGACTGTAGTTGATTGAGATGCAGTACCAACATTGTAGTTTGAAGTTCCACTGAACAAAGTGTTAATACTTGTAAAAGTTTTAGTACCTGTGACAGTTTGAGTAGTACCAGTTGTCATCATATTATCACTTGCGCCTATATTTGGTATTGAGAGACTCTGAGATGTAGTTTGATTGCTAACAAAGGTGAGAGTAGTTGATGTAGTGGCAGAAGCAAGGTTGAGTATGAACTGTTTGGTATTGTCTGAAGTATCAGCGAAGACGTCTGAAGTGAGCAAAGTCTTGTTCGAAAGTATCTGACTATCTGTGGTACCAACAACCACTCCTGCAGGTACAGCCTTAGTGGTAATAACTGCAGACGTTCCATTTCCTGTCAAAAAGAATCCAGTAGGATTGCTAGTATTTCCTGTTCCACCATTAGGCACACTCAACACTCCTGTAATCTGTGTACTTCCACTAGTAAGTGATATAGCTGCAGAGATGAGATTCTTGTTAGCATCAGTCTGAACTGGCAAACTAGCAGTAAGATTAGGTAATGTAGCGTTATTGATATTGATATTGTTGGCTGTAAAATCTCCAAGGCTGTCAATTTGGACACCTCCATAATATAAAACATAGCCTTGTGATGATACAGTTTGAGATTGCTTCACAGTCAAACTTGTAGCACTTGTATATCCAGTAACCAATGCCTGTGTTCCATTAGCAAAGACTATTACTCCTCCAATCATACTTGATGTAAAGGTAGTACCACTGCCAATGATAGTAGTCGTAGATTGTGATATAGTACCTGTATTGTATGTTGTACTACCAGCAAAGAATCCTGTCACACTGTTAAATGTTTTAGCACCACTCACAGTTTGAGTAGTACTAGTTGTCATGACAATATCTCCTGATCCGACATTTGGTATTGAAAGACTCTGAGATGTAGTCTGATTGCTAACAAAGGTGAGAGTAGTTCCTGTAGTGGCAGAAGCAAGGTTAAAGACTAATCTCTTACTGCTATCTGTAGTATCAGCAAAGACATCAGATGTAAGAAGAGTTTTGTTAGAGAGAGTTTGAGTATCACTCAATCCTACAACAGTTGCACTTCCTGGCACTGCAACACTTGTAGTTACAGTTGAACTTCCATTTCCAGTGACAAAATATCCACTTGGAATAGTAGCAAGTCCAGTACCTCCATTGGTCACTGGTAGAATACCAGAAACTGCAGCAGTGAGTGATATAGCAGCTGAGATGAGATTCTTGTTACTATCAGTCTGAACTGGATAACTAGCAGTCAAGCCTGAGACATTCATATTCTTGATAGCTTGATTTCCTGCGTTATCATTCTGATGTCCTCCATAATATATGATATAGTTTTGATTCGCAACAGTCTGAGATTGCGAAACTGTTAATGATGTTGTTGACGTATATGCTGTAATAAATGCTTGTACTCCGTTAGCGAAGACTATCACTCCTCCGATCATAGCATTTGTGAAGGCTGTACTTGTTCCAGTGATGGTATTCAAAGATTGAGATGCTGTGCCAGTGTTATAAGTCGAGCTCCCAAGGAATATTCCTCCACTGAAAGTCTTTGAACCTGTGATAGTTTGGTTCAGACCGAGAGTGACAATTGTATCAGATGCTGTAATATTTGGCACTAACAATGTTTGGCTTGTTGTTTGTTGAGAACTAAAGGTTAATGTTGTAGCTGTACTTGCACTAGTTTGAGAGAATGCGATTTTCTTTGTGTTATCACCGTTGTCAACAAAGGCATTCGATTGCATGATTAATGATTTGTTAGTCAATGTTTGACTATCAGTGGTACCAAGAACTGTACCAGCAGGTGCTCCGGACAGATTGTTAATATTGATAGAACTTGTCCATTGAGTGACACTTGATGAAGAGATCTGAGCATTAGCAAAGGTGCCAGATGTGATACTACTTGCTGTAAGAGTAACTGCTCCCTGCTGTCCATTGACTGAGGTCACTGTACCTTGGGATGAGATCTGTTCCCATGTAGAAGAATTAAAGATAGCCCAATCACCAACATTCCAATTATTGTATCCATTTAGACTTGTTGTTCCTGCAGTACTTACCACATAATAATAACCTTGAGTTCCAACACTGCTCGTTAATGTTGGGGTATTTGTTGTAGCATTCCACGTACCCTGATATGTGATAGAGTTAATTGACAACTGGGATGCAGGAACTTTCCCAGAAGAATTCAATGTAGCCAAACCATTTGCTGCACCAGCTTGTGTTGATATGACACTATTGACTGCTGATGTCCAATCTGTAACTTGAGCATGAGTAATGCTAACTGTTCCAGCTGTAATATTGTTAATCTGTGTTTGAACATTGCTTGTAAGACTATTAAGATATGATAGTTGAGTATTCGTAACATCACCATTTCCAAGTTTTGTTGCGTTTATACCAGCTGTACTTATGATGTTCGCATCAGCTAAGTTAAGTATTGTGTTTGAAGAAGCATTAATTGTTTTGTTTGTTAGCGTTTGAGCTAATGTTAGATCAACTGGATAGATATCTGAGTTAGGCCAATACACTGTATGAGTTGTCCCAGTAGCAACAGAAGCAACATTGAATGTAACCTTTTTGGTGATATCTGCTGTATCAATGAAATTGATAGTTGCCCATGTGTTATCGATGCTTCGAATGGACATTTTTACATCTTCCTTTTATCTTTCAAAGTTATTTTCAACCTAGAGGTTGAAAATATGATCATTGTTATTTAGACTACGAGCATCATATGCTCAACAGAGTATAGCTAACTCTCCATGTTATAGTAACAAATGTACTTGGTCTAACAGAAACCAATATATTCATTCCACACAAATTAGTCACTATACGCCAGAGATTATTATCTTCAATAGTAAGAGAATCATCATCAACTTTCGTAACAAAACCTCCATCATTCTTATATAAACATTGAATGTTATATGCGCAACATTGCATTGGACTAACGTCAGTGCGACGTCCAATAATCGACATTTGTAGAAAATAAGCTTGTCCTATTGTTGTAGCTATTGACAATAGTGTAGCTAGAGTATCTCCACTTGTAGTTATATTACTCAATGCTGTTACTTGTCCAGGAGTTATTGTTTGTGTTGATAATACCTTCCATGTTGCATTTTGATATGAATTGTTAGTACAGATGTAAACATTACTAGTAGCAGTATTGACCCATTCAGAACCAACCATATAACCTTGTGATAGATCATTACCAAATGTAGGAACAGTTGTAGCATTAAAAGTATTCTTGACACTCACTGGATTATTGATCTGCTTCCATATACCCATATTTGTCGCATTATTCACACATACATACATATTACCTCCATTCACTAAGTCGAGCCATTGAGATCCAACTGAGTAACCTTGAGTACCATCATTGAGAATTGTTGGAGGTCCTTGACCTTGATAGTTCATCAAAATGTTCTGCACATTAGATAATCCTACTTGAGCCTTAGTTGTATAGTGAGGGTTGTTATAATTCGAAAGGTGTGTGTTAATATTTGCTAACAATGTCTCGTTCAAGCTCAGTTGAATAGTATCACCATTTAGAACTGCTGCAATTGTTGAAGTGCTAGACAAAGATCTGAACTCGAGATTCGATACATTCTTATCTTTGAATATTGGTGCTCCACCTCCGCCGATATTGGATGCCGTTATTATTTCTGGTACATCGGGATCAACAATTGTAGCACTAGCATTCAGGATTGAAGCCCATACAGCATGACTCTTAACGCCAGTCAAACACATGAAAACATTCCTATCATTAATATTAATCCATAGAGATCCATTATTAAATCCAGAAGTTATGTCATCAGTCGCCACAGGATCTCTCACACCACTGAGTTCATGACGAATATTATCCAATGGATATTCACTAAGTGTTCCAGATTCGGAGAAAGATGACATGAGGTTTATATATCACTTAATAAAGAGGCAGAAATTCATTTCGCAAAGAAATGAATTTTGCCATAGTTGTTAAACATTACAACTAAAATGTCTGAGGATATCGTTTTTGGTGATGATACTAGCATTGATGTTGAAGCAGAAACAATAGAAGAGGAAGTAGTTGAAACAGAAGCTCCAAAATCGTTTATTGAACGTGTCATGGGATCATTTGATACTGACAATAATAACGAAAATGCTGATATCGGGAAAACTTTTAGTAATATGGTAAAGCAAATAACTCAAGTATTTGAAGATGCTCCGCCAAATGAGAGTGGTGCTGACCAATTGAACCGCATTGGAAATGCATTTGGTTCTTTTGGAACTTCACTAGGCATTGAAATTGATCAACAAATGTTTGCTGATGAAATTCGCAAGAAGGTAATTGAAGCTCACTTCAAAACATGTTTAGAAACGATGGATATGCAAGCTGCATTAGAAGATACTCAGCAGCATTTTCAACTGCCTGATGAATATGAAATCAACATAGAGATGAGTGTTAAGATAGGTTCTAGATCTCGAAAGGCTACGGAACCGACAGTCGATTAAGATGGACATTGTCCATCTTATTCATTGCATATGAGTAAGATATTAGCAGCAGCTTTCTGTCTAGCTTTTTCTCTAGCTTTTTCTCTCTTCTTAACTTGACGTTTTCTATTTCGTATCTCAACATCTTCGAAATCTCCAATCTGAAATGTGACAAGTTTTTTACAAAGAGTGCTGAGTGTAGCAGGAAATCCAGGAGGTAACATGAAGCATGTTCCTAAAGTAACTACTTTCTCTTGTGAGACTTCTATGAACTCATTGTACTTAGCTTTAATAATCTTGCCACGACAAACATCTAAACCTTGACACATCTCTTTTGGTGGATTGTAACAATCTTTGAATGTCCCTGGCTTTCCTGAAGTCACATTGGCTATACGTCTTTTGCAAAGACATGTTTTGGTTCCTCCTTTGTTCTTTCTCCCACATTTGTCACATATCCAATTAGGCATAATAGATCTAGTGCGGAAGCGAAATAGAGCTTCTTCCATTTTATTATAACCGCGACTATTTAGGATAATTACACGTTTGTTTCCCTAGAAGGCTCTTCTTAACACTACAAGGTGAATCACATTTGTCTACACTCTTCTTGCTACATTCCTTTTCTAAGTTTTCTGGACTAATGGTATTTTTGTATATAGGGTTTATACCAGATTGAAACTCTCTCACTAAGAAGTTTAATTCTCCTATTGCGTCAGCCCAATCTGTAGCATTTCCTATGACTACAGGAGTTCCTCCAGATGATGTTATTGGTAAGAATTCCATTTTAGTCTTGACGCGTTCTACAAAGCTATCATAGATCTCGTTTGTATCATTGATGAGTGTCATCAATCGATCAAATCCTTCTTTTGTCAATTGATTGTTTCTATAGGCAGCCCAAACTTCATCTGCACGCGATTTGAAAATCTTTGTTGCTTTGTATTTCTTGTCAAAGGTGAGAAAGATTTGCAATCCGAATGCCATCTTTCCAGAAACACTTCTAAGATCACCAACCTGCACGTCCAATAATAACAATCCATCAATGAAATTAATGTTCACACTCCCTACTTTCATAGCTTTCACAATTGATAAGCCATCTATACTAATCTTACCCTTTACAACACTTGGTCTGAATATGACATTTGTGTCAATCAAGTGTTGCTTCAAAATATATTCAAAGCTATCACTTCCTTCAAACTGTGCCAAATTCAATCCAAGATCACTCAATATCTCTCTCAGAACCAGATCACTTGGTATGTAAATGGCACCTTTGAGTTCTTTCTCATATTTGTATTTCTTGATGTATCCAGCAAAAATAGAAGAACCATTGTCTATCAATGCTTTTTCTAGTTCTGACTTCATTTACTTCAATATTGACTTTAAATGAGATTTTCTGTTATTATGAAATGGAAGACCTTGACGTAAAACACGAAATAGTTGAATTTGGATTGTCTTTAAGAGATATTTTGGAACGTCGCAAATCAGAGATTGTTGATGCTGATCCAAGCGAACCCGCATTGTAAGATATCTAATTAATGATACATTGTCCGTACAATTCAAAGACGATAAGGAATGGGCAAGTTATTGAGCGAAAATCAAAATGGTCAGGATGTTCAGATATGACCGAAATTGAATCTATCATATGGAGATTCGAATGTTCAGAAGTTAATGCACAAAACGTGATAGTTCCAATGTCTGATAACATCTGGACACTTGATAGACTCAGACAAACGCTCAATTTCCTCTAACGTTCATTATGTAGTTTAATCAAACTATATAAGATCTGATTCAATGGAAAATGGCTTGACAAAGAATATCAACATCTATAATCAACATGGTATATTGAGTGAACTCTTCACTTTCTTCAAGATAGAATTCTTTCAATGTTGTTGGAATCCACTCATGGTCTTTGAAACAAAGTAAGCGTCTTGAGCAAGCTTCATATTTCCAATCTGTCTCACAACGGTAGTCTAGACTAATTGGTTTATGACTATCTCTTTCAAATGTAAGTATAAGGCAATGATCATCATCATTAGAATTAAATATTATCATGTCTTCTCCATGTCTATTGTACTCGAATGCTTCAGTAGAATAGACTTCTACGAAAATATCGAATTCACCTTGAAGATTATACCATTCGTATAATTTGCGTTTCCAAAAATCATTCTTCTTAATTCTAGAAAGATCTTCTATCCTTTCTGATAGATGTTTCAAATCTCCGTATGAAAGATCTAAGCTTTCAATGATAGATAATGCGTTATACATTTCATTATAAATGATAATACTTTTAAAATTTCAATTTTTAAAAGAGTGACTTTGCAACTATCATACCAGCTCCAAATACTGATCCGAAGGCTAACATCACTAATCCTAATGCTACCCACATAGCATACGATTGATTTCGATTATATTGCTCTCCATATCGTTTGCTACATTCTTCTTTAGCTTTGTCAACAAGCCAAACATTCAAAAATGCAACATAACAAGGTGTGTCTCTTAACAATCTTTCAAGATACAATTCTCTGTCACGTGACAATTCATATCTCAATATGGACTTTTCTTCGTTTGACAAGATCGTCTTTGTTGACATTTCATATAGCTCATCTAATAAACTCTTGTTACGTTCAATGGTTAAGGTTCCTCCAATATCAGCCGCTTCATATGCCGCTTTCAACAAAGTTTTGTCGAATCCTTTCATCTTTATGATTGTTTCAAAAACAATCATATTATCATTTAGACGTGTAATGTCTCACTATAGAAACTTTGAAAGTTATGAAATCTGCAAATCTCTCAGGCGGTTCTTCTACAATTATTTTCTCTCCAATACCTTTTGGATATACACATCTTCTATGCACACTGCAAAACTTCTTTTCCGGATCAAGTTTGAATGATATAGGATCCGAACATCTCTGTCCCATATTAACTCCTGCAGTCATGAAATAATTACATTTACGATCATCATCCATCATACATTTATGATTCTGAAACATAAGATTACTTATTCAAATTCACTGCTTTGGATTTAACATATTTTCCACTGATTCCAAGAATAGAGACTGGATTTGTTCTAAATACAATGAAAGCCAAAGTTGTTATAACACTTAAAATTATAGCAACCCAAAATAATCCGACTTGACTATCATCGAGTTCAAACTTCTCTTTGATGACTGCAACGATCCAATTTGACCAAATACTCAAAACTGCATATATTAGTATAGCCAAAATAACAATAATTACTGTTGTAGAAATCTTCAATTGGTAAGGCTCTGTCTTATTATTCATATTTACTTTCATAACAAATTTCGAATGCATAAATGTCTGAAATATATAGTTTAATCAGAGAATATGATGCTCTATCCGAAGATGCTATACAAAGGTTTCATCTCTCAACAGGAAAATATGATAGAGCATTCGTCATCAATATGAAGGCAAGAACAGATCGTTTAGCAACAGTAACACATACTCTCTCCAAGGTCAACATTAAATTCGAACGTTTCATTGCTATGAATGGTAAGCAAATCATTGAAGATGGAAGATATCCAGGTATACAACAATCCTTAAGCACTTTAAGTGCAGGAGAATTAGGATGCGCTCTTAGTCATCTGAGTCTTCTGAGTCTTCTAAGTCAACATCATGATCCAGATGCTTATACCATGATATTTGAAGATGATGTTGTGACAAGTGCTCAATCTCTTCAACCTGTCTTAGACAACATTGATGAAATAGATAGAGACACAGACATAGGAATAGTCTATTTAGGAAAATGTTTAGAAGCATGTTCGAAAATGACACATGTTAGAGACAATATTTACTTTGCTTCAGCACCATTATGCACACATGCATATATGATCAAACATTCTTTCGCGTCAAAGGTTATGGAAGACCTTCAAAATTGCAATAATGAAGGGCTTCTCACATGCGACTTCTTCAACAAAGTGTTAGATGGTATTCTTAAAGATTACACAGTTAATAATTTAGTCAACTCTTTAGTTTTGCATCCAGCTTTCTTTTTTCAAGATGTTTTGACTAGTAGTAGCGATCTTCGCAAAGAGTATTTGACCAATTATCAAGAATGCAATGATACATTTGGAGGTCTTTCTCCATGTCCCGAATGTCCAAAAGTACAAGTATCCAATGACAGCAACACAAATGTTATACCATTCATTGTAATTGCAATAATAGTTGGAGTGATCTTCTTCATATTATTTCTCAAGTACTCTTCTTCTAGTCATATAATACGTTAACGTAACGCAGTATT
>Ga0182030_10009042_pt1 | contig 20480 bp, 16 predicted proteins | sample 812S3MmetaG_FD_121299 | JGI IMG/M metagenome (GOLD analysis project Ga0182030, IMG submission 121299) | Permafrost microbial communities from Stordalen Mire, Sweden - 812S3M metaG (Illumina Assembly) | ecosystem: Environmental > Terrestrial > Soil > Wetlands > Permafrost | place: Sweden... | reverse complement strand
GAATCCATTTCCTTATCAGATCATGCGATCCGATAGGGATATCCGGTATTAGCACCGGTTTCCCGGTGTTGTCCCAGTCTTCGGGGCAGGTTGCTCACGTGCTACTCACCCGTTCGCCACTCCTTCTTCATCAGTATTGCTACTGAATGGAAGGCGTTCGACTTGCATGTGTTAGGCACGCCGCCAGCGTTCATCCTGAGCCAGGATCAAACTCTCCATCGAGACTTCTAGTTAACCAATTCTTACTAAGAACAGATCTTCTAAAAATCAGAGAGTCACCTAGTATGACTCTTCCTAGGTAACAACAGACCGTCTTTTCACTAAGGACAAGTCCTTAGATCCAACGAGGCCTGCCTTACTGCTAATTGACGTACAACCCAAACGTACAAAAGTACGTGTGAATTGCCCGCACTGGCTTTTGGCTCTCATTCTTCCGTTTTCAAGGAGCGACCGGGCACACACCGATACTGCCGGAGTTGGTGCCGGGTGCCCGAAGGACTGATCCGGACAGATTGCTCTGCTAGATAGTCTCCTTCGGCTGTCGGATGACCTTGGGAGGCCGTTCCGACGGGAGTGTCACTGTAGCAGCTACGCGCGTGACCGTCAACGCACTCGCACGAGGCGAAAGGTGCCTGAGCCACGCCCAAGCCGCTGCGCTCCGACCATGGTACTTCCCCACTGCCGCGAGTTGGTTCATCCTCCAATGGGACGATCCACCGACGACTCGACCATGACCAGCACATCCGCGCCCAGGAGGTTCGCATCCGACGTGGACGCTTGGCCCAGGCCGGCCGGCACACGGCGTAACCAGACAAAAGCGGCCGCCAGCCCCAAAAAAGCTACCGCAGCCAGAAAGAACGCGTTATCGGCCAGCAAAATGAAAGGACCGCCGTAGCCCTGCTGGCGGTTGGAGACCCACCAGATGGGGGCCGCCCAGAAGAGTGCCGCCACCCCCATGGCCCACCATCGGCCACCACGGGGGCGGTCGGTACCAAAGGTCAACCAGATCAAAAGCGGCACGACCCATACGTAGTGATGGGACCAGCTGACCGGCGAAATGATCAGGCCGGTAGCGGCGCAAATCACGATGGCCAGCACGGGTGAAGTGGTGCGCCACGCCCAAGCGGCCAGCGCCAGGCCTCCGATGGCGAAAACCAAGGTCAGAGGCACGAGGAGTGCTTCGGGCGGATTCGATTGACTCATCCGCTCAATCGCACTCCGAAGATTCTGATCGCTCACGTAGAGGAGATTGCCGGCCCGACGAGAATCGAATACTTCCTTGGTCCAGTAGAGGCGGGACGAATGAGGATCGAGCGCCAGCGTGAGCAGCGTCAGGGCCACGAAGGTGCCGGACGCAATCCAGGCGGCTCGGAATTGCCTGGTCAGGAACAGAAATGGGATGAAGATCAGGGGCGTCAGCTTTATGGCAGCCGCCAGCCCGATCAGCACGCCCCTGGGCAGACGATGCCCATGCCACCCGATGTCGGAGGTCAAGTCCGCCACCACAAGCAAGACAATGATGATGTTGACCTGGCCCAGATTCACCGTGGTCCACACCGGGTTGAGCAACAGAGCTGGGACCAACAGCGTCAAAGCAGCAATCCAGATCCTCCTCGAGCCCAATCGAGAGCGCGGCTGCCCTGCCCCAACCTGCATCACCGCACGGAGGCTGATCACGATCAGCAGCAGGACTGCACCCACATTGGCGATCGACCACACCTCTTGGCCCAGCCGAGTGTTCATGTGCCCGAAGGGCCAAAAGGCCAGGCCAGCGAAGGGCGGGTAGGTAAAAGGCAGATGCAGATTGGCTAAGCGAACGGAGTAGAGGCGACCGCTTAGGGCGTGGACTCCACCCATCCGGTAGACCTCGAAGTCGATTTGGCGCCGGCTCGCCGCCGCCACGGCATAGACGACCGCCAATACTCCCGCCGCCATGGCAATGACAGTTCCGCGTCGACCCGAAGCGAACCACGCCGGAAACGATGCACACTCGTTCAACTCCGACTCAGACTCCGACGCCAATACCGACGTCCTTGAGTCGACCTTCTTGCTCCCCTTCAGCGCCGTCAACCCGATCTTCGGCCGGATTCCCCGCCCATGCCGTCTCTCGACCCCTCCGCAACCCCTATTCACCAGAAACTCTATACGGGAAACGGGCCATTTGGCCCATGCCCATTTCGTGCGTAAGGTTCATACTCGATACCCATAACTAGAACATTCTTTCGGGGGGCCGTGGAAGTGTCGCATGGGGGTGACACGGTGGTCGTGGGAACGAAAGTCGCACACAAGATCAGAGCATTGCTGGTTGTCGCCACGCTGTTCTGTGCTCCTTTGTGTCTTTCCGCAGTCGTAACGGCAACTCCCGCTGGTGCTTCCGGAATCCTTCCTCCGTCCGATCCACCCAGCAACATCACCTTTGACGTCACGCCTCAGTGCTACACCGTTGGTGACACCAGTGCGGCGTGTACCGACACCATTCTGCATGACATCAATGCCGGTCGAAATGATGAGGGCGTACCCCCCATGGTGCTCCCGAACGGCTACGAGCAGATGACCCCGGCCGAACAGCTCCTGGTTCTGGCCAACCTGGAGCGGGGCGACCGGGGTCTCAGCTTGTTTGCCGGACTGAGCCCGTCCCTGAGTTCGGCGTCGCAGCAAGCGGCGGCCAACGGCACTGATCCGGAGCCGCCCAGCGGTTACCCATGGGATCAATGGGGCAGCAACTGGGCCGACTCGGTCACTGCACTCGAGGCCGATTTTCTCTGGATGTATGACGATGGGGTCGGCGGCACGAACTACGACTGCGAGAACGGGAACTTCTCCGGCTGCTGGGGTCACCGCAACAACATCCTCGGTCCGTGGACCACCGTAGGCAATCAGTACGCCACCATGGGCGCCTACGGGGAGGCCGCCACCTTCGCCGAGATATTCGTCAACCGGCTTGGCTCCCCCGACAGCCTGGTTGATCCCTATTCCTCGGTGAGTTACCCGGCTGAGGTGGTACCGCAGGTCGTGCAAGTCGGCCCGTGGGTAGCACCCTCGCCGGGAACGGGGACAGCGGTCACCATTGAAGGCAACTACTTCTCGGCCTTCAGCAACGGCCAGGTGCCCACCGTGTACTTCGGCTCGAGCCCGGCCACCAACGTCCATGTGAACTGGGACGGTCAACTCACCGCTGATGCTCCCGCCAACCCTGATGGGGGTGCGGCGAACACGGTCGTCGTCACCGTGGTGACACCGGCTGGCACCTCGAGTTCGACTCCCAACCCCGACACCAACGAGTTCACCTACACCGCCGCCCCGGTGCCTACGGTCACCGGCGTGAGCCCCAACGTCGGCTCCAACGCCGGCGGCCAGACGGTCACCGTGACCGGAACCAACTTCACCTGGACGACCAGCGTCGACTTCGGCTCGGTTCCCGCATCGGCCTTCACCATCAATTCGGCCACCAGTATCACGGCGACAGTCCCGGCGTCGGCGAATACCGGCACCACCGACGTGATCGTCAACACAAGCGAAGGGGGGGCCAGCGCGACGTCGAGCCTCGACCAGTACACCTACAAGTTGAGTTCCACCACGACCGCTTCAGTCAGCACGAGCAACCCCGCCCAAGGCAGTGCGGTCACCTATTCGGCCAACGTCACCAGCAACGCCGACACCAACGCGGGACCTCCCAGCGGCACCGTGACCTTCAGCGTCGGCTGGACGCTCCTGTGCACCACCTCCGCACTCTCCAATGGCACGGCTTCGTGCCAGGCCACCAACGCACCGCCCGGCTCGGACAACGTCCTCGCCACATACTCGGGCGACAGTAACTACATCTCCTCGACGGGCTCCACTTCCCTTTTGGTCACCTCGGGCACGTACACCCCACTGAACCCGACCCGCGTCTGTGACACGCGCTCGGGTAATCTGTCCGGCCTGAGTGGTCCAGCGTTGCAGTGCAACGGCGCGGGAAATGGTGGCTCCACCATCGCGGCCGGCGGCACCAAGGTCATCAACGTTGCCGGTGACTTCGGTGTGCCTTCCAATGCCACCGCCGTGGTGCTCAATGTGACGGCCGTCAGCCCAGCCGCTCCCGGATACCTGACCGTCTTCCCAACCGGTTCCCCCAAGCCAGTCGCGTCCAACGTGAACTTCGTGGCCGGGCAGGTCGTCCCTAACTTGGTCCAGGTCGGCATGGGGACGAACGGCGACATCTCCATTTACGCATCCTCGCGCACCGACATCATCGTTGATGTCGAGGGATACGTCAGCCCATCCAGCGCAAACAGCGACGGTGCCGGTCTTTACAACCCGCTCTCGGCACCGGCGCGCATCTGCGATACCCGCGCTGGCAACCCTTCCTCACTCACCGGTGGCGACGCCCAGTGCAACGGAGTACAGAACGCCGGCACCCGATTGGCTGCCGGAGGAACCATGACCGTGCAGGTCGGCGGCAACAACGGCGTGCCGGCGAACGCGTCGGCCGCGGTCCTCAACGTCACCGTGGTGAATCCCTCTGCTGGCGGGTACCTCACCGCCTACACCCAGGGAGCCAACCAGCCCACGGCCTCCAATGCGAACTTCACTCCCGGCGAAACCGTCACCAACCGCGTCATCGTGCCGCTGTCGAGCGGTGACACCCCCGGCCAGATTTCTCTATTCAGTTCCGTCTCGGCCGACCTGATCATCGACGTCTCTGGCTATTTTTCGCCCGCCGGTGGGTCTGGAAGCCAGTTCACTTCCGAGGTGGCGCCGGTACGCATCTGCGACTCGCGGGCCGGCAACCCGTCGTCACTCACTGGGAGCAATGCCCAGTGTGACGGACGGGCCCTCGGTACGAGCTCCACCCTCACCTTGCAGGTGTCGGGCCTGGCCGGAATTCCGAGCGGCGCCACCGCTGTAGTGGTCAACCTCACGGGTGTGACCCCGAGTAACAACACTTTCCTCACGGTGTTCCCCGGACCGACCAAGCCCACCACCTCGGATCTCAATCCGGCGGCCGGTGCGGTGAGGGCCAACCTCGCCGTGGCCACCATTTCACCCAACGGCACCATCACGATCTACAACAACACCGGCAGCATCAACGTCGTCGTCGACGTTCTGGGCTGGTACTCCTAACTCTGATCGGCGGTCCCGCCCGATCTGGTTCGCACCAACCCCGGGGGCGTGCGAGACACGTTCGGCTCGCCTTCGACCCACCAACGCCATCGCTTCTCGGTAGCGACACTGATGCCAATCCGGGTCCCCTGGCCCGGACGCGTCGGTGGCGGAGTCCCGTCGCTGAGCAACTGCACGGAACCGACTGACCCACCTGACTCGGCTGCCGGAATTGACGTATCCGACCGGGGACAGGCCAAGAGATCAGTGCCGTTGTCGAGGCCAGTGATGCCGAGGGCCTGGCACAGCTTGGCCGGACCGTTGCAGAGGTCGCGGTCACGCCGGGCGGCCGGGCGGACCTCACGCATCTCCTCAATTCCGGCCACGGGTGCCAGGGCACGGATCAGCACTGCGCCAGCTTGATGGTCAGGTCCGCAGACCACGTTGGCGCACCAATGCATCCCGTAGGTGAAATACACATAGAGAAATCCCGCCGGACCGAACATCACCTCGGTCCTCGGTGTCAGCCCCCGATAGGCGTGTGACGCCGGATCCGTCTCTCCCCGGTATGCCTCGACTTCGACGATGCGTCCCGCCCGACTACCCCGCACCAACACTTTGTTCAACAGCCAGGGTGCGACCTCAACCGGATCGCCCGCAAGGTCAGTCCGTTTCAAGCAACCGGTTGCGTGCCGTGCGCAGCGCGCCAACCGGATGCGCCGTGCGTCCATTGGGCCAGACGGGTGCGGTCGACTTCACGGCGGCGGACGAAGCGCTCGGCCTGCTCGGCCACGGCGTCGGGTCCGGCTCCGCCCGGCGTGCGCCGACGGGTCACCGCCACACCGGGCTCAAGGAGTTCAGTGGCGGTCTCCCCCAAGTCGGGGTGGGCCGCCACCAACTCGGCGAGTGGCACATGACGCTCGAGCGACTCGCGCACTAATCCCCCCACCAGTGCGTGAGCCGACCGAAACGGCATGCCCGCTTCAACCAGAAACTCGGCCAAGTCAACGGCCGCAGCAGCGGGACCATCGGCCGCCGACTGCATCCGATCCTCGTTCCACGTGACGGTCTCGTAGACCCCGCGCAACGCGATAAGCGCCCGCATCACCTGCACCACGGCGTCGAAGAGCGGTTCCTTGTCCTCTTGCAGATCGCGGTTGTAAGCCAGCGGCAAGCCCTTAAGTGTGATGAGCACCGCGTTGAGGTGGCCGATCAGGCGCCCCGCCTTGCCCCGGGAGAGCTCGGCCACGTCGGGGTTCTTCTTCTGCGGCAGCATGGAACTGCCGGTGGCGTAGGCGTCGTCAAGAGTGCAGAAGCCGAACTCCTCGCTCGACCACAGCACCAACTCCTCCCCCATGCGCGAGAGGTGCACACCGAGCAGGGCCAGATCGAAGAGCGCTTCGGCCACGAAGTCGCGGTCAGACACCGCATCGAGCGAGTTCTCGAAGCGTCCATGAAAGCCGAGTTCGGCGGCGACGTAATCGGGATCGAGGGGAAGCGACGAACCGGCGAGCGCACCGGCCCCGAGCGGCGACACATTCAGTCGATCCACCGTCACCACTAAGCGGTCGACGTCGCGGGCCAACGACCATCCGTGCGCCAACAGGTGATGGGCCAGGAGTACGGGCTGGGCCCGCTGCAAGTGGGTGTAGCCGGGGAGGTAGGTGTCGGCGGCATCGAGCGCGCGCTGAGCCAAGGTGTCCTGGAGCGCCATGATCTCTGTGGCTACTTCGATCAACGAGCGCCGACACCACAAGCGCAGATCGGTGGCCACCTGATCGTTGCGGCTGCGACCGGTGTGCAGTTTGGCGCCGACGTCGCCGGCCAACTCGGTGACCCGGCGCTCGACGGCCGTGTGGATGTCCTCATCCCCCGGAGCGAACACGAACTGCCCGGTGATGAACTCCTCCTCGACCACATCGAGCGTGTCGAGCAGGACCGTGACTTCGCTGTCCGTCAAAATGCCCGCCTTGCCGAGCCCCTTGACGTGCGCCCGCGATCCGGTCAGGTCGTCGAGGGCCAGTATCTGATCGAAAGGCAGGCTTACCGTGAACGCCGCTACGGCGTCGGCCATGCCGGTTGAGATGCGGCCATGCCAGAGCGTCATGAGTCGCGGGCTCCGGGGATCCACTGTGGCGAGCCTGGACCCTGACGGGCCGACCAGGTCGCCACGCCCAGACCCCACAGGCGCACGAAACCTTCAGCGTCCTCGTGGCGAAACGTGTCCGTGGCGTCATAGGTGGCCAAACCGTGGTCATACAGGGCCACCGGACTGCGTCGGCCGACCACCGTGCACGTGCCCGGGGCGGCGAAGCGCAGGCGCACCTCACCCGTCACATGCCGCTGCGACTCGGCAATGAACGCGTCGAGCGCAGCCTTGAGAGGCGAGAACCACAGGCCGTCGTAGACCAGCTCGGACCAGCGCGGCTCAAGGCGAGCCTTCTCGTGGTGCAAGTCGCGCTCGAGGGTGAGGTCCTCGAGGTCCATGTGGGCCACGATCAATGCCAGGGCAGCCGGACATTCGTAGACCTCTCGGCTCTTAATCCCGACCCGACGGTTTTCAATCATGTCGAGGCGTCCGAAGCCACGGCTGCCGGCCACCTCGCTGAGTTGGGCAATGAGCTCGCGGGGTGCCAGATCGACACCGTCGAGTGATGTCGGCACGCCGGACTCGAAGCCCACGATGACCTCAACTGACTCCGTCTCGGTGACTCTGGTCAACGTGTAGACATCGTCGGGGGCCGGTGCCCAGGGGTCTTCGATGGCCCCACACTCAATAGCCTTGCCCCACAAGTTGTCGTCGATCGAGTACAGCTTCTCCTTGGTCACCGTGATGGGGATGTCCCACTTGGTGGCCAGGTCGACACAGTCCTCCCGGCTTAGGCCCCACACCCGGGCTGGCGCATAAATGTTGAGGTCGGGGGCCAACGAGCGTGTCCCCACTTCGAAGCGCACCTGGTCGTTGCCTTTGCCTGTGCAGCCATGAGCCACGGCGGAGGCACCGTGCCGGCGAGCTTCGGCGACGAGGTGGCGCACGATCACCGGGCGCGACAGCGCGGAGACCAGCGGGTACTTGCTTTCGTAGCGAGCGTTAGCGGCCAGCGCCGGCACACAGAAATCCTCGGCCATTTCCGTGCGGGCATCGACCACCACGGCCTCGACGGCACCGGCGGCCAGGGCACGGGTGCGGATGGCATCCCAGTCCTCGCCTCCTCGGTCGGCCGCCTGGCCGACGTTGACGGCGACGGCGATGACTTCGACCCCTTCGTTCTCGATGAGCCAGCGAACGGCCACCGACGTATCGAGCCCACCGCTGTACGCCAATACAACTCGCTCAGCCATTTTCAATCCTTCCCATTTTGCGATGCGATCTCTGTACTGCTTGCCATTCTTGCGATGCCGGCGACGTCGCTGAGGCGAGCCGCCATGGCCTGGCCCCCCACTTCTTCGTCGACAATCACCAACACGGTGTCGTCGCCCGCCACCGTGCCGATGACGGCATCGAGCCCGCTGCGATCGAGCGCCGAGCCTACGACATGGGCCGATCCGGGTGGTGTGCGTAACACCACCAGATTGGCCGAGGATGCCACCTCGACGACCCACTCCCCCAGTACCCGCCGTAGGTGATCCTCGGGTGCGATCTGGTGCACCGGCAGTTCGGGCAGGGCGTAGGCGGTGTCGCCGCCGGGCAGGCGGACCTTGACTGCCCCCAGATCTTCCAGGTCGCGTGACACCGTGGTCTGGGTGGCCTCGACCCCTTGCTCGGCCAGCAGCGTGACCAACTGGCCTTGACTGGTGACCGGTTGCGATTCGAGCAGCTTGGTGATCCGGTGCTGGCGTTGATGCTTCGTCATCCGTGCCGGTCGGGTCGTCTCGTTGGTGGTCATGACGTGGACCCTGCCGGTTGGGCCTCGAGGGCCCATGCCAAAATGCCCCGCATGGCCGTCTGGCGGTGTGCCGCCTGACGCCACACCACGCTCTGAGGCCCGTCAATCACCGAAGCCGCGATCTCCTCGCCGCGATGGGCCGGCAAGCAATGCAACACCACGGCCTCGGGCGAGCCCAACTTGACCAGCGCGTCGTCAATGGTGAAGCCGTCGAATGCCGCCAGACGCGTCGCCCGCTCGTCCTCTTGACCCATGCTGGTCCAGACGTCGGTATAGAAGGCATCGACACCATCGGCCGCATCGGCGGGGTCGAAGGTGGCGCGCACCGTGCCTCCATGGCCGAAGCGCTGGGAGAACGCATTGAGTTCGGCCAGTTCTTCCGCCGAAAACGCATAGCCGGCGGGCGAGGCCAACCGGACCTCCATGCCTTCGGCCATGGCCGCCTTGGCCAGCGAGCGCGACATGTTGTTGGCGTCGCCGACATAGGCCAGCGAGCGGCCCTGGAGCGGACCGAGCACGTCGCGTAGCGTCAGCACGTCGGCCACTGCCTGGCAGGGATGGGCCTGATCGGAGAGCAAGTTGATGACCGGCACGTCGAAGCCGCTGCCGCTCAACGCGGCCGCCATGCGCACAAGAATCTCGTGGTCGAACACGCGAGCGCAGATGATGCGGTGATAGCAACCCAATGTCCGGGCAACGTCTTCGGCCGACTCGCGCGTATCGAGCCCGACCTCGGCGCCCTGTATGTAGACCGGATGTCCGCCGAGACCGTGGACCGCCATCTCGGTGGAGTTGCGCGTCCGGGCCGATGGCTTTTCAAAGAGCAGCGCCACCCCGTCGCTGTCGAGCACCCTTCCCAGTTGGTCCGAGGTCGCCAGGTCGAGCACGCGGGTGAACGCAACCGGAGACAGATCGTCAATGTCAAAAAAGTGGGACATAGCTCATCCTCCCGTTTCGCTCTGGGCGCCGGTCAGCGCATCCGACAGGGCCACAGCCAAGATGGCGAGCGCGGCATCGATCTCGGCATCTGTCACCAACAAGGGTGGGGCGACGCGCACGGCATCTGGTCGCACGGCGTTGACCAGGAGGCCGCCGTCCAACGCCCGCGCCGCTACGGCCGCCGCCACGGGCTGCGTGAGCTGCGCGGCTAGAAGCAGACCGGCACCGCGCACAGTAACCACGCCCGGGAGTGCGGCCAGTCCGGCCGACAGACGCGCACCAGCTCGGGTCGCTCGACCGCAGACATCTTCGGCTTCCATGACCGACAAGGTGGCCTTTACCGCGGCCATGGCCAGCGGTTGACCGCCGTACGTCGATCCGTGGTCGCCCGGGCCGAAGGCGGCCGCCACTTCGGCCCGGGCCCAACAGGCACCCACCGGCATGCCGTTGCCCAGTGCCTTGGCCATGGTCACCACGTCGGGTTGGAGACCCTGGGCCTGGAAGGCAAACCAGTGGCCGGTGCGGCCGAGTCCGGTCTGCACTTCATCGAGCATGAGGAGTGCGTTGCGTTCGGTGCACAGGGCCCGCACGGCGCCCAGGTAATCCGAACTCGGCACGTTGACGCCCCCTTCGCCCTGCAACGGCTCGAGCAATACGGCGGCCACCGTGTCGGGTTCGAGCGCCTTGTCGAGCGCGGCCACGTCGTCGTAGGGGACGTGGACGAAGCCTTCGGGCAAAGGCTGGAAGGGCGCGTGCTTCTCGGGCTGACCGGTGGCGGTCAACGTGGCCAGCGTGCGCCCGTGGAATGAGTTGTCGGCGCTGATGACAACGTGGCGGCCTAAGCCGGCCCAGCGGCGCGCCAGTTTCAGCGCGCACTCGTTGGCCTCGGCCCCCGAGTTGGTGAAGAACACCTGCCCGCCGGCCTGACCGGTCCCGCCGTTGATCAACCGGTCGATAGTCAATGCCACCTCTGGTCCAAGTTCGTTGCCGTAGAGGTTGGACACGTGACTGAGTGTCCGGGCCTGGGCGGCGACGGCATCGGCCACCGCCGGGTGGGCATGACCAAGCGACACCACCGCCAGCCCAGTGATGAAGTCGAGATATTCCTTGCCGTCGCAGTCGTAGAGCACGGTGCCTTCGCCTCGGACGAAGGTGACCGGTGGCTCGGCGTAGGTGCGCATGAGGGCACGGCGGTCGGGGGCCGCGGTCATGGCAGCACCATGGTGCCCACACCAGAGTCGGTGAAGAGCTCGAGCAGCAACGCATGCGGTACTCGACCGTCGAGGATGTGAGCCCGGCTCACCCCGCCCCGCACGGCCCGGGCGCACGCCTCGACCTTGGGCATCATCCCGCCCTCGGCGGCGCCACTGCGCAGGATCTCGTCGACTACCTCGAGGGTGGCCGCATGCACCAGCGTGCCGGGGTCATCGGCCACCACCCGCAATCCCTCGATGTCGGTGAGGAAGATCAACTTCTCGGCCCCGAGCGCTACAGCCAGTGCGCCGGCCACCGTGTCGGCGTTGATGTTGTAGGCCTGCCCCGCTTCATCGGCACCGATGGTGGCCACCACGGGGATGATCCCTTCGATGATCAATCGCTGCAGAATGGTCGGGTCGACCACTTCGACCTGACCCACAAAACCCAAATCCACATGGCTCTGCGCCGCCGTGATGAGATTGGCGTCCTCGCCCGACATGCCGACCGCCAACGGCCCATGCACGTTGATAGCCGAGACGATGTCGCGATTGACCTTGCCCACCAAGACCATCCGGGCGATATCGAGCGTCTCGGCGTCGGTCACCCGAAGCCCGTCGCGAAACTCGGTCTCCTTGCCCAACCGGGCCATCAGTTCCCCGATCTGCGGTCCCCCACCATGCACCACGACGGGGAGAAGGCCGACGGCACGCATGAGGACGACATCTTGCGCGAATGAGGCCAAGGCGTCCTCGGCTGTGCCGGAGGATCCGTTCAAGGCGTTGCCGCCGTACTTCACGACGATGATCTTTCCCCCGAATCGCTGAATGTACGGCAGCGCTTCGACCAAGACTGACGCCGTGTTGCGGGCTGCCGCCTTCTGGGCGGCCGAGTTCCTCGGCGTCGTCGTGGTGGAGCCGACCTTGGGTGATGTCATCACGACGTCGTCCGGTTCTCGTCGATGTAGCCATAACCAAGGTCCGTGCCGAGCACCGCGGCCGTGCCTTGCCCCAGTCCAAGGTCACAGACGATCTCGACGTGCCGTCCGCCCATGTGGGCGGCAACCGCATTCGGATCGTGCGGCGCGGCCACGCCGCCGGCACAGACCACCACATCGCCGTAGGCAATGGAGACCTTGTCCATGTCGAAGGCCACGCCGGCCGAGCCGAGTTCGCTGATCACGCGGCCCCAGTAGGGGTCCTCCCCGTTGAGCGAACACTGCACCAACACCGAATCAGCCACCTTGCGAGCGGCCGCATGGGCCTCACCATCGGAGTGGGCGCCTATGACCCGGATGTGCGAAACCTTGGTGGCACCTTCGGCATCGGCCACCATTTGTTCAGCGAGCGACGTGCACGCCTCGGTCAGTGCGTCGGTCAGTGCGTCGGCTCCGGGTGTGGCGCGCTGGCCGCTGGCCAATACCAACACAGTGTCATTCGTCGACGTCGCACCGTCGACCGTCATCAGGTTGAACGACGCGGCGACGGCGTGTTGGAGAGCGATGCGCAATGTCACCGGATCGATCGTCGCATCGGTCGTGCACAAGGCCAACATGGTGGCCATGTTCGGAGCCAGCATGGCCGCACCCTTGGCCATCGCCCCGACAGTGAAGCCATCGCGTTCCACCAGCGCCTCCTTCGGCACCGTGTCGGTGGTCATAATGGACCGTGCCGCCGCTTGCGCGGCCGCTCGATCGTCCTGGCGATTGTCGATGATCGACCCCACGTTGGGCGCGGCCACATCGATGGGGAACGGGATGCCGATCAACCCGGTTTGGCAGATCAGGATCTCTTCGGTGCGAGCGCCGATCCCGGCCGCAGTCAATTCACATAATCGGGTCGCAGCCGCGAGGCCGGGCTGACCGGTTGCCGCGTTGGCATTGCCCGAGGTGAGGATCACACCTGCGGCGCGTCCTTGCGTTGCAGCCAGGTGACTCCGGCTGAGCTGCACCGGAGCGGCGGCGGCGAGGTTCGACGTGAACACCCCTGCCGCTGCTACCGGCTGCCCATCCGCAGTGGCCACAATCGCCACATCGGAGACGCCGGCCGCCTTGATCCCAACCGATCCCCCAGCGGCCACAAACCCTGCTGCTGCGGTCACACTCATGGGTACAGTCCCGCCATGGGCAGCCCGGTCGTCTCCGGGAGCCCAAGGGCCGCGTTGGCACACTGGACGGCTTGCCCCGAAGCACCTTTCACCAGGTTGTCGAGCGCGCAGAGCACCAGAACCCACCCGGTGCGGTGATCAACCCGTGCGGTGACATGGGCGCAGTTCGACCCGGCTGTGGCCTTGGTCGATGGTGGAGCGTCGGTCACCACCACGAACGGCTCATCGTCATAGGCGGCATGGAGGGCGCCGAGCACGTCGTCGGTCGAAAGCGATCCTGCTCCGGCAGCTGGCCGGGCGTAACAGGTAGCCAGAATGCCCCGGACCATGGGCACCAGATGCGGAGTGAAGAGCACCTGGGCTCCCAGTATCTGCTCAATCTCGGGAGTGTGCCGATGGGTCAGCAGTCCATAGGCCACGAAATCTTCGTTGACGGTGCCGAAATGGAGAATGTCTTTGGCCGCCCGACCTGCTCCGGACACTCCGGAGGCGGCGTCGACGATGATCCCGGTCGACTCGATCAGGCCAGCCCGCAACAAGGGGGCCAGGGCGAGTCCGGCCGAAGTCGGGTAACAACCTGCTGATGCAATGAGTGTGGCGCCGGCCAACTCACTTCGGAACAGCTCCGGTAGGCCGAATGTGGCGCCTCCGAGCAATTCGGGGGCGACGTGATCCTCCCCGTACCAGATTCGGTAATTCCCGGGATCCCTGAGGCGAAAGTCGGCGGCCAGGTCCACCACCGCACCCACCCGCTTGGCCAGTTCAGGGATGATCCGCTGCGACTCGCCGTGAGGCAGCGCACAAAAGACCAGATCAAGACCATCGACATGGCTTGGATCGTGGTGATCGTAGACAAGTCCCGGATAGGCCGCAGCCAACGACGGGGTGTGCTCCCCGACTACCTCACCAGCATGGGAGTGAGCCGTCACCACGGCCACCTCGAATTCGGGGTGGCCGGCCAACAGGCGCAGAAGCTCAACGCCGGTGTAGCCCGAAGCCCCAATGATGCCCGCTTTCATCGCATGAGTATACATAATCTCGCATACTCATGCGAAAAAGGCGACCTGGGTTGCCCGATTCGGCCTCGGTCCCCAATCCGACTCGGGACCCACGATCTGGCCTACTTGGGGGGCGGGGTCGTTTCTCCACAGCTCCACCGGGGGCAATATTGAAGCACCGGAACTCACGCGAGAATCAATCCATGTACGACCACATCAGCCTGCAAGTCACCGACGTTCCCACCAGCCGCCACTTCTATGAAGCGGTCCTGGCCCCATTGGGCATTGTGTCGGGACACGATGACGGCGTGTCCGTCGGATTCTTCGGATCGAATGAGGAATCATTTTGGCTCAGTCCTGCAGAGCGCCGAGATGATCGGGAACTGCACATTGCCTTTCGGGCTCCGAATCGTGAGGTGGTGCGGGAGTTCCACCAGGCTGCGATGGCCATCGGCGCCGAAATCCTCAATGCGCCGCGGATCTTCACCGAGTACCACGAGAACTACTACGGGGCGTTTTTGCGCGACCCCGACGGACACAACGTCGAAGCGGTCTGCCACCTACCTGAGGAGTAATGCCTGGCGCTCAGTCGGGCACCAAGTGCTTCAACCAGGTCGTGGACCCTGCCTCGACGATGTGACCCAGCTCGTCGTTGATGGCGATCATGTGTTTGTTTTCGACGGCATTCCATGTGCTCACTATGCGCGCGTGAGGGTACGAGTCAACTAATGCAGCCAAGTTGGCCAGCTTTACGGCCATTCCCAATCCATGGCCTCGGTGCTCGCGCATGACCAACGTGTCGTGCTGCCATACCGACTCCGGCGCTCCGAGAGGGATGGCCACTTCGGTGAAGGCGACCAATCGCCCCGATGCGTCATGGCGGGCGACGGTGGTGAGCTTGGCTCGGTTCTGCGCCGCCGTGCTCGCTTCCATGTGTCGCACCCGGTCGGCATCCCACACTTCTTCGTCGAGAACCTGCTCCCCCACCGGGGCATCCGTTGACATGCGGCGGCCGAATTCGCAGCGGTCTTCCAGGTACTCCTCAGGCCATCGGTCGCTGAAGCTGAGCATGGTGTACCCACGTGATCTCTCCCGCTGTGTGTCTTCCAATCGCGCTATGAGTTCTGGATCAGGCGGAAGGTAAAGCGTTCGGCGGATCATGTCCATCACGGGTACGAATCCGTGGTGACGAGCAAAATCTCTGGCGGCCGCCATGCTGTCGTGTCCGGCCGGCACTTCGTCCATACCGCCTATGTCGGTTCGACCGGCGGCTCGGGCTGCTTGTTCCACCGCTTCAAGGAGGGCGCTACCGATACCTTGCCGCCGAAACTCAGGCAACACGCGAATGTCGGCATTGGCGAGGTGCAGATTCTCGCTACGGGACAGTTCTATGCCGACGGCCCCCAGTGTCACCCCATCGTCGACGGCCACCAGGCACTGGTGTTCCTTGGCGCCATCATGGTCGAGGGCCTCCGCCAAGAGCTCCGCTCTTTGCCACCCAGGACGATTCGGCCACCGCTCCAGATCGATGGCGTGCCAGATCTCGAACCAAGCGTCAAAGGCCACCTCGTCGAGCGGATCAATCTGCGTCACCTTCATTGCGTGGGCGCCACGTGTTTCTCCCACAACATCTCGTTGGCCGCCACCTTGAACCCGAGCATTTCGTTGACAGCGATCATCGGCGCATTCTCGGCTGCGTTGCCAGTGACGATGTAGCGAACGGTCGGAAACGTGGCGCTGAGGTAGTCCAAGTTGGCCAACTTCACTGCCAGACCGAGGCGGTGGCCGCGATGTTCACCAAGAACCAGCGTGGCCCACTGCCATGCTTCGGTCTGGCGCGAGACAGGAATGGCCAATTCCGTGAACGCCACCAATCGACCCGACGCGAGGTGTTCGGCCACAGCCGCCATTTTGACGATCCCCTGGGCCACCATCAGGTCGTCCACTTCCTGGACCCGTTCGGCGTTCCACACTTGTTCTTCGTTCTGTGGATCTCCCGACGGTGCGTCGGTCGACATGCGGCGCTGGAGTTCGAACTGGTCCTCCATGTACTGCTTCGGCCACGGCGTCGTAAAAGCGCGGCAGCGGTAACCGACCGTTGCCGCAGCCACCTCCTCTCGGAGTGGCGCAATTGCCGCCGGATCGATGGGCAACGCAAGATGGCGTCGATTTGCCGCCTGCACGGGGATGAAACCGAGATGTTCGGCGAAGGGAGCCGACCCGTCAGACGCCAGAGCGGTCACCGGAATCTGCGACTCGCCGTGTATGACGGATCGGCCGGCCGCTAACGCCCAACGCTCCACTTCCTCAACAATGGCCGATCCGATGTGCTGGCGTCGATGCCCGGGGAGGACGCGCACGTCAAGCATGACCTGATGACGGTTTTCCCAGTTGGGTACTTGTAAGGCGCCAATGCCAACCGTGGCGCCACTCGGGTCGGTCGCCGCCAGGCAGAGAAAACTCATGGCTCCTTCAAGGTCGGCCATAGCCTTGGCCGTGTCGTAATCCCATCCGGCCATGTCCGGCCAGCGCTCCTCGTCAGTAGCCCGCAGGACGGCAAACCAGTCGCCAAACGCGGTCACATCGTGCGAGTCGATGAAGTGCACCTGCATGTCCTTACGATGCCACGCGGTAGTCCGCCCTCAGCGCGTGGAGCCACGGACCGGCGTGAGACAAGATCATCGGGGTCCGGCAGCGGCAGCTAGCGCAGCACGGCACCGAACGCCGATTCGGCCGCCGCGATGCAGCCGGCCCTGAGCCCGCCGACCTCGTCATCGGTCAGCGTGTGATCAGGCGAACAGAAACGCAGGCGGTAGGCCAGGCTCCGCTTGCCTTCTCCGATGCTTTCGCCGCGGTACACGTCAAAAAGCGTGACCGACTCAAGCAGGTCCCCCGCCGCCTGGCCCAATACTTCACCCACATCCTCGGCCGATACGCCGTCGTCGACCACCAGGGCCAGGTCGATGTCCGAAGAAGGGAACCGACTTACGGCGGCGCCCGAGGTGACTCGACGGGCAACCACATCCTCATCGAAGAGCAGCCCGAGGTCGACCTCCAACCACCCAATCCCGCGGGACGCCGTACCCGGACCCGCCGCCTGCTGTGCGCCGAAGTCGGCGGCCACGACAGGATCGATTTCGCCCACCGCTCCGATGATTACCTTCTTGCCTATCGGACTGGTGGCTTCCAGGCGGGCGGCTCTGGTGGGATGCAGACCCGGAATCGGCTCGACGCCGTTGGCCGGAGCTACCAGCCGCACCCCCGTGACGCCGAAGGCATCGGCGAGGACACGCCACGCCACGACCGCCATTCGGGCATCGTCCCCGTCGAGTGCAAACACCGCGCTCAACAACTCTCGCTCGCCGGGTAGCAGTGTGGTCTGCGTGCCACCGGCCCCACTGCGCTCGACCACGCGGGGAGCGCCTTCATCGGGGTGCGAAAACACCGTCCCCACCTCATAGAGACGGATGGTCCCCTGCCGGCGACTGGCGTTGTAGGCCAACGCGCCCAGTAACCCGGGCATGAGGGAGCGACGCAGGTAGGGCTCCTCCGCCGCCAAGGGGTTGCTGACCCGCACAGCCGGCCCGGTCAACCCCACCCGCTCATGGTCCAACTCAGAGACGAACGAATTCGTCCATCCTTCTGATGCACCGATGCCGCAGAGCACATCCTTAACCTTGCGACGAGACCGTTGCCGTACCGTGAGGTGCCCGACCTCGGGCCATGTCGGGGTGTGCCGCGGCACATTCGAGTACCCGAACGTACGAGCCACCTCTTCAATGACATCGTCAATCCCATACGGTGCCGGCCGGATGTCCGGTCGGTTCGTCGGTACCACCACTTTCAGATGGTCATCGCCGCTGGGCCGGCACGAGAAACCGATCGGATCGAGCAGGTCGGTAATGGCCTCCTGCGACAGCGGCACGCCCACTTGGCGGTGCACCCGCGCTATGGGCAAGTCAATCTCGAAGGGCTTGGGTACGTTGTTTGCCACCGTGAGTGTGCCGTCGCAGACCGCCAGACCAGGCGTGGTCTCACCGAGCAGCTCGCAGAAGCGGTTGATAGCCGCGTCAATGCCGCTCGGATCGCACCCGCGTTCAAAGCGAGCCGATGCCTCCGTGCGCAATCCCAGGCGCTTCGACGTCCTGGCCACCACCATCGGCGTGAAGTAGGCCGCTTCCAGCAGTACTTCTGTCGTGGATTCGCTGATCTCGGATGAAGCGCCGCCCATGATGCCGGCGATCCCGACCGGCGCATCCTGCGCGTCGCAGATCAGGCAGTCCTCACCGGTGTCACCGATACCCCGGCCGGGTTGGCCGACGGTACGCGTCACTTCGTCCAACGTGGTGATGGTCTCACCTGGGCGCGCCTGACGCACGATCAGGCCGGGACCCGGGAGAAGCGACGTGTCGTAAGGGTGTGTCGGCTGTCCGCGCTCAAGCATGACGTAGTTGGACGCGTCAACGACATTGTTGATCGGTCGCATGCCAGCCAAGGTGAGGCGCCGGGCCAGCCACTGTGGAGATGACCCGACCGTCACGTCCGTCACTACCGCCACCGTGAGGCGGGGGCAGAGTTCAGAGGAATCGACCCGAGCCGACGCCGCCTGTGCCACAGGTCGGCCCGACGGTGCGGGAGTGGGTGGCTCGACCAGGGTGAAGGGCAAATGCAAGCGCGCCGCCAGGTCGCGGGCAATGCCGGCAATGCACCAGGCATCGGGACGATTGCCCTCCACGGTGATGTCGAACACCGTGTCTGCTTCCAGGCCGAGCGCCTCGGTCAAGAGAGTGCCGGGCTCGGCCGCCACTTCGTCGCCCAGTATCAAGAGGCCAGCGCCATCCTCTGACAGTTCGAGCTCGGTGCCCGAGCACAACATCCCACTGGACGTCACGCCCTTCATTTTGCGAGCGCTGATCTCGAAGCCGCCGGGCAATACGGCACCGACCGGGGCCAACGGCACTCGGTCACCCACCGAGAAGTTCGATGCACCGCACACGATCTGTACCGGCTCACCACCAGCGTCAACGATGACGCGGCGGATGCGATCGGCCCCTTCGATGGCTGTGATCTCCGTGACGCGGGACACCACCACGTCCTCAAGACCTTCCCCCACCCGCTCGATCCCTTCAACCACCAACCCCAAGTCATCGAGCGCGGCCGTCAAGACCCTGATGTCATCAGGGAACGGAGCAAAATCACGGAGCCAACTGAGTGGAGCGAGCACGAATGTCTTTCTCGGAAGGAGCTATCTCAGAACTGAGACAGGAATCGGATGTCGTTCTCCATGAAGGAGCGAATGTCAGGCACTTCGTGGCGCATCAGGGCGCAACGATCGATGCCGAAGCCGAAGGCGAAACCTGACCACTCATCGGGGTCGATGCCCACGGCAGCAAAGACGGCCGGGTCCACCATTCCGCACCCACCAAGCTCCACCCATCCCGTCTGTGAGCACGTGCGGCAGCCGCTGCCGCGACAAATTGCACAGGTGATCTCGAGCTCGGCGGAGGGCTCGGTGAACGGGAAGTAGGCCGGGCGCAGTCTCGAATGCATGTCGTCGCCGAAATAGGCCGTGGTGAATGTCTGGATTGTGCCAGCCAGATCGCCGAACGTGATGCCGCGATCCACGACTAATCCCTCGATCTGATTGAACACCGCAAGGTGACGGGCGTCGGGGGTGTCGAGGCGGAAGCATTTGCCAGGCATCACCGCGTGGATCGGCAACGAGTCATTGCGCACCGCTTCTTCCATCAGATGGATCTGCACGGGAGAAGTGTGCGTGCGCAGTAAGGCTGTCTCGGGCTCGCCGATATCTAGATACATGGTGTCGTACATCCCCCGGGCCGGATGAGCTGGCGGCATGTTGAGCGCCTCGAAGTTGTACCAATCCGATTCCGCCTCTGGGCCCTCGGCCACTTCGAAACCCATGCCGACGAAGACGTCTTCGAGCTCATCACGTGCTTGGGTCACCAAGTGCAGATGGCCTCGGGACAACCCCGTCTTGAACTGGGCGGGAATGACCTCCGTGAGGTCGAGCCGATCAGCGACCAAAGCGGCCGCCCGCTCACGCTGTGCCAGATCGGACCGACGCGCTGCGATGGCGGCTTCCAGGGTGACTCGAACGTCTTGGAGCTGGCGGCCCATTTCCTTGCGGGCTTCGGGGTCCAGGGAGCCGAGGGATCGGTGCGCCTGAGCGAGGATGGAACGCTTGCCCAGCCATTCGGTCTCGACCAGCGCCAGGGCGTCGGTCGACGCGGCGGCACCAATGGCCATCTCG
>Ga0182030_10009041_pt1 | contig 20481 bp, 18 predicted proteins | sample 812S3MmetaG_FD_121299 | JGI IMG/M metagenome (GOLD analysis project Ga0182030, IMG submission 121299) | Permafrost microbial communities from Stordalen Mire, Sweden - 812S3M metaG (Illumina Assembly) | ecosystem: Environmental > Terrestrial > Soil > Wetlands > Permafrost | place: Sweden... | reverse complement strand
CACGGATGGGACTAGGGACGCAGTCAGGTTGACCGTCCCGCTATTGGTTGTCGTTCCCGAAGTTGGCGATACCTGCAACCAACCGGCGCTGCTGACGGCCGTCGCGGTAAAAGGCGCCGCCGATCCGCTGGCCGATACAGCGATGGTCCCGGTAGGACTCGTGCCGCCGATCTGGTAGCTCAGGCTGAGGGTGACTGGCGTGGCCGTTACCACCTCGTTACCCGTGATCGTAAGGGTGACGTTAATTACCTGGGCGGTGCCGCCATTCGGCGTGATGGTGACCGTTCCCGTGTAGGTGTTGGGCTGCAGACTGCCCGGCGCCACGCTGACTGAAAGCCCCGGATTGTTGTACGGTGTACTTCCCGAAGTCGCGCTGGTCTGTAGCCAGTTGCTCACCCCGCTTTGTACCGCGGTGGTTACCGTAAACGGAATAGATGCCGTGCCGGAAGTGACGTTCACAATGGTCGCCGTTTGTGCCGCGGGGACCGTCTGACCCTGGGTATAGGGGAAAGTCATGGACAGGGGGCTGACGGTGACATTGCCGCCGCCGGTAGATGTACCCACGGTCATGGTGACCTGAACCGTCTGGGTGGTGGTAGAAACCAGCGTGATCACGCCGGAACAGGTGGTTCCGTTGGCGATGCCCGCTGGATTCACCGTGACAGTGATCAACGTACTGGACTGGTAGGCCGTGAAAGTGCCGGTGGCAACCTGCAGCCACGACGCGTTGGTACAGCTAGTCTCGGAGGCGGTGCCCACGGTGAAGTTCGTCGCGGTGGCGGCTGTAACACTGAGATTCAGAGAAAGCTGGCCGGTGACGTTGGTGAAAGAGACGGGCGTGGGGCTCAGCGTCAGCGGTCCGCTGCTGCCCGTTGTTCCCCCGCCATTCACGATTAACACCACGGGGTAATTGAGGGTGTAGGGATAGGAACTGGCATTGGCCGTCACCGGTATAGTCCCGGCATACACTCCGGTACCCAGGCCGGAGGGATTGGCGGTGATGGTCAAGGTGTTGCCGTTGGTGGTGGCGGTAATCCATGTGGCCGTTGGGTTCCCGGCGGAAATGATCGGGCTGGAGTTCGCCCCGGTGTTATCGCTGCCCACCACGGTGACGGATGCGTTCGATGGACTGGATCCGCTGGAGGTGGCGAAGGTACTCAGGGCCGGTTTGCCCAACAACACGTTGGACGAGGTGACGAAAAGGCTGACCGGCACGCTGTAAGTCCCGCTCGGCGTGGTGATGTAGACCGTGGCGGAGTACGGCGTGGATTGCGGACTGAGGCTCGCCACTCCATTGAATAGATCGACCACCAGGCTCACCGGGCCGCTGCCGAAAGTTCCCGATGCATTGGACGGGGCATCGAAGATCAGCCAGTTGGAGCCGGTGTTATAAGAGATCGACGCGCTCCACTGCGTACCCTGCTGTCCGGTAATGGTGATGGTCTGCGCTTCCTGGCTGCTGGTCCAGAAGGAAGAGCCGGATTGCTGCTGGAACGCCAGGGATGTCGGCTCGATCACGGAGGTGGTGTTTCCGGTGGTGGTGGTGGTGCCCGCCTGGCCTACCGGCAGCACGATCGTGATGGTGGTGGTTCCCGCCGACGTCCCGCTGCTTTGCACGGTGATGGTGGCGGAATAGACTCCCGCCGACAAGCCGTTGGAGTTTGCCGTCACGGTGAAGCCTTCGGTACTGGTGGAGGCGGAGGGAGTCGACATGGAGAACCACGATGGCGACGATCCGGCAATCGCCGTCCCCAGGGTATAGCCGTTGGCCGCGGTGATGTAGAAGGCCTCCGATTGCACCACGTTGCTATTCGCGCTCACGTTGGGGAAGGTATAGATCAGGCTGGGGCTGACCGAAATTCCGGGGGCTGCCCCGCCACTCACGAACAGATTGACGTAGATGGTGGCGGTCGATCCGCTGGACGAAGTGATGACCACCGTGCCCTGGTAGGCTCCGCTGGCCAGTTGGTTCGCCGCGTTGGACATCGTGAGATTGATGCAGGCGTTGGAACTGGCGGCCAGCAGGCCTTGCGTGGTCCCGCTGAGGTTGTTATTCGCCAGGAGCCAGTTGCCGCCGTTGGAAGTAGTCACCTGGAAGTAGTAGCTGGCCGCGCCCGAGGTGCTGTCCTGGAGGCCAATGCACTGCGGGCCGGGAGCACTCGGAGAGACATAGCTGAAGGTCGCATAGTAGACGTTGCTGGAAGAGCCAGCCAGCGTCAACGTCCCACTGCCCGGGGTGCCGCCGCCGGTGCCTACCACAAATGACACTGGCAGACTCAGCGTGGAGTCTTGTTGCGCATTCCCCAGGTAGGCCTGGATGAACACGCTCCCGGTGTACGTTCCGGTAGACGACAAGTTGGCGGCATTTCCGGTCACAGTCACCGATGCCGAACCGTTCGGCGAGAGAGAGGTCGAGGTGGTCGTCGCCGTCAGCCATGTGCCTCCCGTCGTGGTTGCCGTAAATGTCAAGGAGTTGCCGGTGCGGTTCTGGACCACGAGCGTCTGCGACTGCTGGTTGCCCAGCCCCGCGGTGAGCGAGACGTTGCCCGGAGTGACGATCAGGGTGGAGTTGCTCGCGCTTCCGGTATTGCCGCCGCAACTGCTGTTCTGCGTGTAGTACACCGTGATGTTGATGGGAGAGCCGGCCGGATTAGTGGGTGTGACTACCACGGTGGCGACCGGGGTCACCGCCCCGATGCCGGTGTTCAGTCCAATGGTCAGGGTATTCCCGCCGGTTCCCGTGGAACTGGCGAACGTAGAGGCCGAGTCCGTCGATCCGTTGCCGGGAATGGAGGCGTAGAGCCACTGCCCATACAGGTTCGACGGGCTATATTGGATCGCCACCGTGAACTGGATGTTGGTGGTGCCATCGCTGCTGGTCAACTGCACGTTCTGATAGTTGTTGCACGATGAACTGCCAATAGTCACCGACGTGTTGCTCGCGTTCAGAGTTTGAGCGGAGGCGTGAAAAGGCGCCGTCAACAACAGCGCGGTTGCGAGAAAGAAAGCGATCTTTTTAGTATTCGTTTGGGCAGCGTCCATGATTTTCCTCGACAATTTCGATGATAACAGACCACAGGCTCTGTTTACCAGGAAACTGGGATACGGACGCGGATAGGTCTATGTTATCACCTTTTCAGAATCTGGAAGAGGTTGCTGTAATCGTCAGTCCACATCCGCACCTTCCGCCGGGATTTGATGTCCGCCGAACTGAAAAACTCCGGCGGCTGGAACCCGCTATCGGGCGCAAAGACCAGTACCCAGGTGGCCGAAAAGACGTCGGTGGTATCGTCGTCATCGTTATCGATGGTACGTGTGAGTTTCCCGAGGGACTGGGCTTCGCCTTCGACTACCGGCTGTAAGTCCAGGTAACGGTTGGAGATGTGAACCGCCAGCACACCATCGGGCCGCAAATGGCGAAAATACAGTTGCATCGCTTCCCGGGTCAGCAGGTGGACCGGAATCGCGTCGCTCGAAAAGGCGTCCACGGCCAGCACGTCGAAATTCTCCGGCGCTTCCCGCTCCAGACTGAGGCGTGCGTCACCCATGGCGATCTCCAGTTTTGCCGGGCAGTCGGGGACGAAGTGGAATTGTCCTTTTGTGATGGGCGGCACTAAAGGGTTGATTTCGTAATAACGGTAATAATCTCCCAATCGCCCGTAAGCCGCGATGGTCCCCGTGCCCAGCCCTACCACGCCGACGCGAATAGTGCCCTTTTTCTGTTTCTCGCGGATGGCCACGCCGATTCCGGTTTGGGGACCATAGTATGTGGTCGGCATCCGGCGTTTGGCGATGTTCAGGTATTCTTCGCCGTGATTGATGGTTCCGTGCGTGAGAGTACGTACCGCGACCAGGCTGGTTTCGGGTCCGTTGTCTCTCACCCGCAGCGCTCCATAGAAGTTGCGCACCCTCACCCGCGAATCCTGCGCCTGGGTTTGGATTTGCTGCCCCATGTATACGGCCATGTAAACCGCGCCGATCGCTCCCGCCAGCGGCAGAAGCCCGCGCCAGCCGCGGAACCAGCCGGCGATCTCCGGATCCAGACTGAGAGCGAACAGAACCAGCACCGCGCACAGCACCAGCCCAAGCGGCAATTCGTAAAAGCTCTTGAAGATGCGCGGCGCCAGCAGGCCCACGAAAATCCCGCCCAAGGCGCCGCCCGCCGAGATGGTCAGGTAGAAGTGGGTGAGGTATTTCGGATCGGGTTTCAGGCGGGCCAGTTCCCCGTGGCACACCATGCAGCAGGTGAACAGCCCCAGTCCGAAAAGCACCAGCATCCACCAGACCGGCATATTTCCCGTGGTATCGACGGTGATGCCGTACGCCATACCGCCTAATGCCACCGCCAACAGTTGCAGGTACGGATTGCGCCGGTACCATCCGCTGCCTTCGAAGCACAGGATGAAGCTCATCAGGTACAGGCTGAGCGGCAGGATCCACAGTAGCGGGATAGCCGCTACATTCTGCGAGAGGTGATTGGTAATGGCCAGCAGCAACACCGAAGCGGTGGCCGGCAACAACAGCCACATGACGTATTGCCGCGCCACGGGTTTCTGCACCGGCGTCCCGGGCGCCGCCCCTTCCAGCGGAACATAATTCCGCGAGCGGTAAGCCATGAACCCGCACAAGACCACAAACACGCCATAGGAGATAGACCACGTCCCGGCCTGCTGATGGGTGGTGAGGGTAGGTTCGAACAGCACCGGATAGCTCAGCAGGGCGAACATCGAGCCGGCATTGGAGAGCGCGTAGAGGCGGTACGGCATGCCGCCTTTATGCTCGCGGGCGTACCAGGCCTGCAGCAGCGGACCGGTGGTGGAAAGCAGAAAATACGGCAGCCCGACGGTCAGCGCGAGCAGACTCAGGATCCCCCACGTGGGGTCGGCCATGGCGGTGGGCTTCAAAGACTGGCTGGGGTAAATCGGCAGGACCAACACGCTGGCTACCAGCAGCGCGCAATGGAGCATCATCTGGGCCCGCGGTTTCAAGTAGCGGACCACCGCGTGGGCGTACGTGTATCCCAGCAGCAGCACCAGTTGGAAAAACAGCAGGCACACGGTCCAGACGGCCGCCGACCCGCCAAACCACGGCAGAATGATTTTGGCAATAACAGGCTGCACCTGAAATAGCAGAAAGGCGCTGACCACGATGGTAAGTGCGTAGAGCAACATATCTTTATTTGTAAGCCGCGACGCCCGTCACCTTCTCACCGATCACCAGGGCGTGGATATGGTCGGTGCCTTCATATGTCTTGACGGTTTCCAGGTTACACAGGTGACGCATGACAGGATATTCGTCGGTGATTCCGTTGGCCCCCAGCAGGTCGCGGCTGAGGCGCGCGCAATCGAGCGCGATGGCCACGTTATTGCGTTTGAGCATGGAGATTTGGGCCGGCTCGATTTTGCCGCGGTCTTTCAGGCGCCCGGCCTGCACCGCCAGCAGTTGCGCTTTGGTGATCTCGGTGATCATCCAGGCCAGCTTCTCCTGTACCAGTTGGTGCGACGCGATGGGCCGGCCGTCGAACTGTTTGCGCAGGATGGCGTACTGGCGCGCCGTCTCATAGCAGTCCATGGCGGCTCCGATGACGCCCCATCCAATGCCATAGCGCGCCTGCGAGAGACATGAGAGCGGACCTTTCAGGCCTTTTGCACCCGGCAGGCGGTCGCTCTCCTTCACGCGGCAATCGGCGAGCGACAAGCTCGAGGTCACCGACGCGCGCATGGACCACTTGCCGTGAATATCGGAGGTGGTATAGCCCGGGGTCCCACGCTCCACCAGGTAGCCGTACACCACGCCATCGTCGCCCCTCGCCCAGACCACGGCGATATCGGCTTGGGAGCCGTTGGTGATCCAGGTCTTCTCGCCATTCAGCACCCAGTCCGCGCCGTCGCGCCGCGCGGTCGTGCGCATGCCCGCCGGGTTCGAGCCGAAATCCGGCTCGGTGAGGCCGAAACAGCCCACGGCCTGGCCGCTTTGCAGGCGTGGCAGCCACTTTTGTTTCTGCTCTTCCGACCCATAAGTAAGGATGGGATACATCACCAGGGCGCCTTGCACCGAAACGAAGCTGCGCACGCCGGAATCCACGCGTTCCAGTTCCTGCATGATCAGGCCGTACTCCACGTTGCTCATGCCGGCGCAGCCATAGCCTTCCAGGTTGGCGCCGAAGAAGCCGAGTTGGGCCATCTCGGGAATCAGCTCCGTGGGAAAGCGCGCGTCGCGAAAGCAATCGCGAATCAGCGGCAGGATGCGCTCCTCGGCAAAGCGGCGCGCGGTTTGCCGGACCATCAATTCCTCTTCGCTGAAGAGCGAATCGACGCAAAAATAGTCTACGCCTCGAAATGGCATTTGAATTTCGATTCTACCTATTTGAACACGTTACGCGGTGCTGAAAAAAACAAAAGCCCGAGGCCTTTCGCCCCGGGCTTTCGATCCTGCATCGATGTCCTACGGCATCACGGATAGAGCCCGCGGAGCCTGCAAGCTTCCGCCACCCGGCTCACGCCGAGCATATTCGCCGCCAGGCGCATGTTGACCTTCTTATCGAGATGGATCTTCAGCACGTCGTTGAACGAACGCACCATGATCTTCTCCAGCTTGGCGTTGACGTCGTTCTCGTCCCAGAACAGGTGGTTTTCATCCTGCACCCATTCGAAGTAGGAAACCGTCACGCCGCCGGCATTGCACAGAATGTCGGGGATCAGGAAGACGCCCATCTGGTCGAAGATGCGGTCGGCTTCCGGAGTCACCGGTCCATTGGCAGCTTCCGCCACGATGCGGGCGTGAACCGCGTGGGCATTCTCTTCGGTGATGGCGTTTTCGAGCGCCGCCGGAATCAGCACCTCGCACTCCAGCGCCAGAAGTTCTTCCGGCCGGATGCGGTCGGCGCCCGGGAATCCGGCCACCGAGCCGGTCTCCGCCTTGAACTTCACCACCGCCGGAATATCCAGCCCCTTGACGTTGAAGATGCAGCCCTTGGTATCGCTGCAGGCGATCACTTTGGCGCCGGCTTCATGGAACAGCGTGGCCGCGATGGATCCGGCGTTGCCGAAGCCCTGCACCACCACGCGCGCCGCGGCCAGCGGAATGTTGAGGTGTTCCATGCTGCTGCGCGTGGTGTAGAAGCAGCCGCGCGCCGTAGCTTCATTGCGCCCCAGAGATCCGCCCAGGCCGATGGGTTTGCCCGTCACCACGCCGGTAACCGGGTAGCCCATGTTCATGCTGTACGTGTCCATGATCCAGGCCATGATCTGCGGAGTGGTGTAGACATCCGGCGCGGGAATGTCTTTCTCCGGTCCGATGATGGGCAGAATGGCGCTGGCGTATCGACGGGTCATGCGCTCCAATTCGCCCATCGACATCTCTTTCGGGTTGCAGGTAATGCCGCCCTTGCCGCCGCCGTAGGGGATGTTCACCACGGCGCACTTCCACGTCATCCACGTGGCCAGGGCCTTCACCTCATCGAGCGTGACGTTGGGATGATAGCGGATGCCTCCTTTTGCCGGTCCGCGCTGGGTGCTGTGCTGCACGCGGTACCCTTCAAAACGAACCACCCGGCCGGTATCCATGCGAACCGGAATGCTCACCATGAGGATGCGTTCCGGGTATTTGATCATGGCCCGGATGTTCTCTTCGAGTTCCAGCGCGTTTGCCGCCAGATCGAAATTCTCCAATGCGACTTCGTATGCGTTCGTTGCTGCCGTTGCGGTTGCTGACATGGCCAACCTCTTTTCGGGATTTCGGACTGGGAAATCCTATCTCAGACAGAATGTTAGCCCGAATTATGCACCACGTCAACGGGGTGCCTCCCGGTTAACTCTTGCTGCCCGCTGCGGCGGCAGGAGCGAGGTGCACCGTCGAAACGGGTTCTTCAAGCCGGCTGAATCACTCTTCCGATGGCCGCCATGACCCGTTCGAACTCGCCGATCTCGGCCGTCAATTGCTTTTTCCCCGCCGGAGTGAGGGTGTAATACCGCGCGCGGCGGTGGTTCTCCGACTGGCCCCACTCCGCCGCCACCCATCCTTTTATAAGCATGCGCTGCAGCGCCGGGTAGAGCGACCCTTCTTCCACCTGCAGCACTTCCTCCGACAGTTGTTGAATGTGCTGCGCGATGCCGTACCCGTGCATCGGACCCAATCGCGCCAAGCTCTTCAAAATCAGCATGTACAACGTGCCCGGCGGGATTTCCGTGCGCGCCGCGGCTTCCCGCTTCCCCATAGTTTACCTACAGAAGCAGTTTGCACTGGGACGGCGCCGGCTGTCAAGCCTCTATTTCGCCCATAATAGCGTGGCGGCCGATGGACGCGCCCATTCCAGCAGGCGATCACCCGGTTGGCGCCTCACCGTCTTGCGAGAAGCTTTTCATATTCTTCGTGGATCCCAGCCCAGAACCAGACGATCTCGTTTGGCGATCTCCGCACACCCACTGCGCGGTAACCCCGGCTGATGCGGACGGAAACCAGCCGATCCGATCCATGAATCTGCTTGAAGCCCAGACCTGGGTGACGAGGGTTCTCCATGAACTGGCGATACGCGGAGCGGGCTTGACGCCGAACATCAGCAGGCAGTGCGGCCAACAGCTTCCGAAAGTCCCCGGTGATGTGCGAATTCACAACTGGTCCGGATCGAGCGGCGTCGTCAGACCATGGTCATGCTCCTCTAGAGCCCGGTCCGCCATTCGTTCCAGAGCGCTGCCCGATCTTCCGAACAGTTCATCCCACGGGCGCTCGGTCTCAATCTGCTCGAGCAACCAGGCGCCGATAGCTTCCTGCTCACTATCGGGAAGCTTCGATGCCTCCAAAATCGCCTTTTCCAGCAGCCTTCCCATCGCAATTCAGTTTAGCACCCGGTCGAATCCGGGCAGATCGTCGGCGGCTCCGAAGTTCAGAACTCCTGATGTCGCCCCGCAATTTCACCCTGGCGGGGAAAATGGGCTGAGCCATTCCTTTCGATGGCGAGAGCTTCGCAGGCTCACTGCAAATTCCACGACATCAGGAGTTCTGGGTCTCGACCCAGCAGGCAGGAGTGCCTGCGCCACGAAAATGGGCTCATCCCAAATTCCACGACGTCAGGAGTTCGTAAGCGATTCCTTCCGCCCTATTGATTCAGCGTGAAGTTGATGTCGATGGTGGTTTCCACTTCCACCGGATTGCCGTTCAACAAAGTGGGCCTGTAGACCCACTGTCTAACCGCGTCGATGGCCGCCTGAATCAGCAGCGGCGGCCCACTCAGAGCGTGCAGTTCCTGAACTCTACCATCCTTCCCGATAATCGCCGCCAGGTGAACCACTCCCGAGACTCCGGCTTCTTTCGCCGCGGCCGGATAGACCGGTGGAACTTTGTTGACGATCATCGCTCCCTCTACATTGCCGCCGACCTTGATACGTCCCGCCGCTCCTGCCGGTGAAACAGTCTGGGCGTTGACCGCGGCAATCCGCAGGAAGACTTCTGTGTTGCCGGAGGCCGACTGCACAATCCTCGACGTCTGGACGGTCAGGTGCTCGTCGAATGCCTTCAATGCCTGGTTCGCCTTTTGCATAGCATCCGCGTTCCATTCGTCGCCCTCGTGCACCGGCAGACTGGCCAACAGTTCCGTGGTGGCCTGCTCCGAAAGCCCCACGACCTGGATGCTCGTGATGCGGCTTGGCCCTTGCGGACCGCCGGCCGCAGTTGCGTAGAGCTGCACCGCCCGCATGGTTCCAATCCCGGGAGGCACAGCCGTGGGGCCCAGCAGGCCGCCAGGTACGGGATGCGTCTCGCCCGGCTTGGGCACCTCGAAGGCGATCTGGATCACGCGCGTGGTGCCCGCCACTTCACGCGTGAAATGCCACTGCAGCACCGACTCCAGCACCGCCTTGCGCAATTCGTCAGGACCGCTCAGCACCTGGGCGTCATTCACCACGCCCGTCGAGTCCAGCTTCACTTGCACTTGCACCGTCCCCTGCACGCCGCTCTGTAGCGCCGCCGGCGGGTAATTGACGCCCGTGCGATGGATCACCGACGCGCCGTTCATCGACACGGTTACTCCCGGAGCGTCATTCGAGATTTGAGGCGCCGCCGTTAGCAGGCAGCAGGCAGCCAGGCATGAAATCAAGCACGTTTTGGACATTTGCGTCTCCTTTACTGCGCCAGCGTGAAGTTGATGTCGATGGTGGTTTCCACAGTTACCGGTTGGCCGTTCAACAAGGTGGGCCTGTAGACCCACTGTTTGACCGCGTCCATGGCCGCCTGAATCAGCAGCGGCGGCCCGCTCAGCGAATGCAGTTCCTGAATAGTTCCATCCTTCCCGATAATCGCCGCCAGTTGAACCACTCCTGAAACGCCGGCTGCCTTCGCCAACGCCGGGTACACGGGAGCTGTCTTGGACACGATCATCACAGACTGCACATTGGCGCCGACCTTGATCCGGGGAGCGTCTGAGGACGCGGTTGTCGACGTGTTGGTCCGCATCGCCGTCTGTATCAAGCCGATCGTGAGATCTGCCTCCGGCACGCCCGAGGTGGTGGACCGCAGCGTGATCGGTATCACTATCAGGTGTTCGTCGAAGGCCTTGGCGGCCTGCGTGGCTTTTTGTATGGTGTCGGCGTTTAGCTCGTCGCCTTCGTGTACCGGCAGACTGGCCAGCAAATCGGCGCGGGCCTGTTCCCCAAGCCCCAATATGGTAATGCTCTTGATGATGCGCGGCTGCGCCCCGGCAGGAGGAGGCAGCGGTAGTGGCGGTGGTGGCGGCGGAGCCGTCGGCACGGCGCCGAAGACGCCTCCCAGGACTCCCCGCTGCACTCCCGCCGGAACTCCGCCAAGCACAGCCACGGACGCCGGAACCGATTCTTCCGCCGCGCCTTGCTTCGGCAATTCGAAGGCGATCTGCACCACCCGCGTGGTACCCGCCAAATCACGCGTAAAGTGCCATTGCAGCACCGATTCCAACGCGGCCCGCCGCAACTCGTCCGGCCCGCTCAGCACCCGTGCGTCGCTCACGTTGCCGCTCGAATCCAGCTTCACTTCCACCGACAACGCCCCTTGCACGCCGTGTTGCAGCGCCCCCGCCGGGTAACCGACCCCGGTACGATGCAGCACCGTGGCGCCATTCATGTTTACCGTCACGCCCGCAGCGTCATTCACCACTTGCGGTTCGGCCGTCAGCGGAAATGCTCCGGTAATCAGCCAGCAGGCCGCGGCCAGCACCGCCAGGCCCGTCGTCAGCGTCGAGATCAAATGCGTTTTGGACATACGCGACTCCTTCAAAATCAAGACCACTCTGTGTTTCAAATGTCGTTTTCGCAAAAACAGGGGCGCCGGGGCCAGATCGAGCTGCGCCCGCGCTCCGGCGATGGCCAATAGCGCGTCCATATAATGTTCGCGCTCATGGGTAATTTCGATAGCCAGCCGATCCACTTCCTGCTCGCGCGCCAGGCCGATTTCGCCCAGCAGCCACCAGATGGCCGGATGAAACCAGAAGACTGCCCGCACCACTTCTTCCACTACCGTAAAAAGCCAGTCGCCGCGCCGCACGTGCATGATTTCGTGGCAGAGGATAGCCTCTTGCACCTGCGGTTCCAGCGCCGGAAAGCTGGCCGGCAGCAGTACGATGGGCTTGCGCCAGCCGAACGTCACGGGACTCGCGATCTCATCGGATACCAGCAGGGACGCCTCCACGCCCCACGTGGGCGCCGGTTCCAGCGGTCGCGAGTGACGGCGGTAGCGGCGCAGTTTCCAGAAGCCAATAGCCAGCCATCCCAGCCGGATGGCCACGCCCGCAGCCACCGCCAGCAGCACCATTTCGCTGCGCGGCATGAGGGGCATTGGCGACGAGTGGCGCACCGGCTGCACCGCGGCGATCACCGTGGTAACCTCCACCGTGCCGGTCGAGACCACCTGTTTCCAGGGTTGCAGCGGGAGCAATACGCAGGCCGCCAGCAGAATCTGCCAGTAGATCAGCTTGGCGCCCGGCTGCCGCAGCCGCAGCAAGGCAGGTATGGCGGCCGCCACCGCAACCAGCATGCCGATTTGCAGGCTGTAAGCCGCCAGGTTGTCCAAAATCAGCCTCGTGCTCATGGCTTCCTCCTCAGGCGCGCGATTTCTTCCAGTTCCTCGGGCGAAAGGTCGTGTTCTTCGACCAAGTGGACCAGCAGGGGTTCGGTAGCGCCGTTAAACACGCGATTGATAAAATCGCGCACCATGGCGCCCACCACCAGCCGTTTCGGCTGAGCCGGACGATAGACATAGGCACGGTCCAACTGTGTCCGCTTCAGGTATTTTTTCTGTTCCAGGATCTTCATCATGGTCATGACCGTGGTGTAAGCGACCTTGCGCCGCTCCAGCAACGTTTCATACACGTCGCGGACCGTGGAGCTGTCGCGCTCCCAGACGATCTTCATGATTTCGAGCTCCTGCTCGGTAAGGGTCGTGCTCCGCCGTCGCATACTAATTAATTAGTACGTAACGCCGTGAATGTCAAGAGGAAAGTTTTCAAGGAGGGGAGGCAAGAGGCATTTCCCCTTGGAAGCCGCGAAAAAACATCCTGTGCATTTCAGAACCGCTTGCTCCCGCGCGCGGCTTGGCATGCGCATTTGACAGAGCCGGGCCCAGAGGGCACCCCGTTAGGGAGCGATTGCGCACGTTCGAGACATTTGGTCAGCTTATTGTTTCGCGGGCTCTTACTCCCGAGCCTCCATCCGCCGCCCGTACCACCACAGCGACCCCAACCACGCCCCCAGGCACGGTATCGCGATCAACGCTGAAGTGAAGAAAATCGCCGACGCCGCGGAAGCCATCGCCATCACCTCCACCACGCCATAAATCGGCGATGCCCCCGCCGAGAACCGCCAGCGCGTCTGCGGGCGCGGATCCTCCACTGCCGGCCGCCGCCCCATCGCTAATGCCACCAGCGCCGCGCCCATCCCGGCCAGCGGAGCCAGTGGCGCCACCAGCACCGCTGTCACCAGCAGAAACGCCGCGTCCTTCGCCGCCAATATCTGCCAGCCGCGCAAGGGCAACAGGCGGTATCGCGACCATCCACCCGCGCCGTCCAGCCCGAACAGACACTGCGCATAACTCGACAGCGCCACCACTACCAGCACCGTCATCGCCATGAAAGCTTCCCTTGGCATGGCCGGCCCCGCGAACCGATAGATACCCGCCGACGCACTTAGTAAGAGCGCGCAGTAGAAGTCCAGCGTAGAGAGCATCTCGCGCAGATTCTTGCGTACCAGTTGATCGAGCGGCCCCGGGAAATGCGGCACCCTCCGCCACATCGCCGGCCCCGAAGGCAGCCGCAGTTCCGAAATTACAAACCCCGCCGCGAACAGCCCCGCGGCCAATCCCCACAGCCCCACCGTCACGCTGCCCCGCGCCGCCCATAGCGCCAGCGCGGCAATTACCCACGTCATCGGGTTCACCCACGGACTCATCGCCCGCAGCGCCCACTGCTCGCGCCTTTCGAGGGGCCACAACGCCAGCCGCGACGCCGGTATCTTGCGTAGCGGGTCGGTGCTCAGCGGAAACAGAATCACCAGCCCCATAATCAGGAACAGGAACGTCCCCGCCTTCCCCAGGAACAGCACCGCCACTAGAAAGAAGTTATTGCCCGCCAGCGACCCGAATGACTTCTCGCCGCGCTGGAACGCCCGCCAGAGCGCCCTCAGGATGGCGACGAGCCGAGCCATTCCAGGTCCTCCACCACCGGGGATTCCACTAAGTCGAAGTAATGCGCCTCGAGCGACTGCGGTAACTCCCCGGCGGGCGAGTTCCACACGATCTTACCCTTGCGGATCATCACCACCTGCGTGGCGATCTCCTCCGCTACCGACAGAATATGCGAGGTCAGAAACACCGTCACCCCGCGGCGCGCCACGGTTTGCAGCAGGTCGCGCATAATCCGCGAGGTCACCGGGTCCACGGCCTCGAACGGCTCGTCCAGGAACAGCACTCGCGGATTGGGCAGCAGCGCCATGGCGAAGCTGGTCTTTTTGCGCATCCCGTGGGAGCAAGACACCGCGAACGTATGCCGCCCGTGCTCCAAACTCAGAGCGTGCAACAACTGGCTGGTGCGGCGGTGCGTCTCCTGCCGGTCCAATCCGTAGACCGCGCCCGTCAGCAATAGGTGCTCTTCCACCGTCAGGTCGTCAAACAGTCCCAGATCTTCCGGCAGCACGCCGATCAGCCGTTTTAACCCCAGCGGATTGGCCGCCGCATCCAAGCCGCACACCTCTACCGACCCGGACGATGGCGCCAGCAGCCCCGTCAGCATCTTCACCGTAGTCGACTTGCCGGCGCCGTTCGGCCCCAGAAAGACGCAGATACCGCCGGCGTCCACTTCCAGATTCAAGCCGTCCACGGCAGTGAAATCGCCGTAGCGGCGTGTTAAGTTGCGGCAGGAGATCATCCTTTCTATTGTGCCCGGTTGGCCACGGCCGCGAAACTGGTAAAATTCTCGTCACAAACTCGCCGTGGACGCCGTTCTAAGAGTTGTGCAGCCCGCAGAGGAGATCGCGTTGAACACCTCCGAGTGGTTCGACGCTCTGTTCCACGCCCATTACCCGCGCGTGGTGGGAATGCTCGGCCGTCTGATGGGCGACCGCGGGCAGGCCGAAGAGATCGCCGCCGACGCTTTCTGCAAGCTGGCAAGGCAGCGCGCCGTCGTCGATAGCGGCGGTCTCACCGCGTGGCTCTACCGGGTGGCCATCAACGCCGGCCTGGACGCGGTGCGTTCCAACGCCCGTTGCAAACGCCGCGAAGAGGCTGCCGCGAGGCCGCGTGCCGCGGAAGGCGCGCTCGATTGCCTGCTCGCGGCGGAGCGGCGGGAGCGCGTCGAGCGCGTGTTATCGGCGCTCAAACCGCGCGACGCGCAACTCCTGCTGCTGCGTGCCGACGGCATGTCTTACCGCGAGTTAGCGTTAACCCTGGGGATCCAACTCGGCTCGGTAGGGTCAATACTGGCGCGCGCCGAGCACGAGTTCGAGCGCCGGTACCGTGCGCGTTACGGGGAGGAAGCATGAAGCACTGCTGGACGGATGGGGATTTGCGGGCATACCTGGATGGCGAGTTGCCGGCGGACGCGCGCGCGTCGATCGCCGCGCACCTGGAGGCGTGCCCCGCGTGCACCGCGCGTTATGGCGAGCTTTCCGAGCGCGCCGCGTGGGTTTCCGCGGTGATGACGCTCTCCGAAAGCGGACCGCCGCTCCGCGCCCGGCGATTGCGCACGCGCCGCTGGCCCGTCGCGGCAGTGGCGTTGGCTGCCGCTGCTGCCATCGCGTTCTTCCTGTTGCCGAAGCACGCGCCCGTACCCTCCGCGCCGGCCGTAGCCAAGGCCGTGGCGCCCACGGCGCCGGCGCCAACCACAGCGCCTGCGGCGGTCGGCCGCGCTGTCCATCGCCGGGCTCCGCATCCTCCGGCGCAGGCCGAAGAGTTCGTGCGGCTCGATGACGAACCCATCGAGACCGCCACCGTGGTCCGCTTCAGCGCCGACAATGGCGCTTTGCAGGCAGATTTGATCGTAGGGCCGGACGGGCGGGCTCACGCCATCCGGATCGTGAGCAATCGATAAGGCATCGATATGAAACCATTCGTCGCTATGTTCGCTCTTCTTACAATCGGCGCCGCCGCGCAGGAAACGGCTCAGCCGGGCATCTCCACAGTCTCTGCCCCGGCGATGGGAAAGACCGTCAAGGGCGCGCCTTATTGGGCCGACGAAATCACCGAGTCCCTGCAGGTGCTGGCCGATGGCACTCGCATCAGCCACCAAAGCAAAGCTACCGTCTATCGCGATAGCCTGGGCCGCGTGCGGCGCGAAAGCCCCGATAAGATCACTATTTTCGATACCGTGACCGGTTACAGCTATACGCTCGATCCGAAGAGCATGACCGTCGAGAGATTAACCATGGGCACGCTGCTTATGAATCGCCAAAAGCTCTTTTTCTTCAGAAAGAGCGCCGCCCCAAGCCCCGAAGCGACCGCCAAAGCCAAAGCCGAGCTGGACGCCAACGTCGCCGAATTGAAGGCCAATTTGGCTCAGTTGGGCGAGGCCTTGCCGAAACTCGCCAAGAGGAACAACCCGCTGACTGAGAGTCTCGGCCAGCAGGTGATCGAAGGCCTCACTGCCGACGGCACCCGCGCCACCGAGACCATCGAGACCGGCGAAGTCGGCAACGACCGGCCCATCCATATTGCCTACGAAACCTGGATCTCGCCCGACTTACAGACTGTACTTATGACCAAACACACCGATCCGCGAACCGGCGAAGAGACCTTCCGCCTCGTCAACGTGCATGTTGGCGAACCTGCGGCCAACCTGTTCGTAGTGCCCGCGGACTATAAGGAACGATAATCCCGTGCGACTTCTCATCTCTGTCCTCTTCATGGCCCAGGTGGCGTCCGCCCCTTCCGCCCGGTACCTTCAGACCTCCTGATCTCGCCCCGCAATTTCTGCCTGGCGGGGAAAATGGGCTGAGCCATTCCTTTCGATGGCGAGAGATTCGCAGGTGGGGCAGGCGGTGCTCGCCTGCCCGCCCGCACTGAATTAGGCCCGCTGCTCGAATAGGATCGAGCGAAGGCGAGCACCGCCTGCCCCACCTGCGGGCTCCACGACATCAGAAGTTCTGAACGTGAGGGAGGGGAACGCAGTCCGTAGAGCAGGTCCGGCGGATACTGCGCACCTTGCTAGCTGATCGATTCCAACTCCAACTGCATCGCGAAACCAGGCAAATTGCGGTCTACGATCTGGTGGTTGCCAGGACCGGCCATCGAAGATCTCAAATTCTCGCGATCGACCACGGCGCGAAACCCTCGGCGAACTGACTACTCATCTCTCGCTGACGATCATCATCTTCCCCACGCCATCCCGGTAATTCCCCGCGATGTCAAACGCATCGGCGATATTCTCCAGCGGTCGCCGATGCGTTACCAGCGGAGCGAACCACGCGCTCCGTTCCACCAGCATTTCCAGCGCCGCCGGCGATTCGTCGTTCGACCGCCGCACATTGAACAGCGTCAATTCCTTACGCCGCAAGTTCGACGTGTCGAAAGGCACCAGTGCCCCGGAATGAATCCCCGTCAATACCACCCGTCCCGCATGTCTCGCGGCGCGAATCGCCTGATTGACGGTGTCCTCTTTCGCCGCGCAGTCGATCGCCAAGTCCACGCCGCGCCCGCCAGTATCGGCGGCGATCTGCCTCACCACGTCCACCGCCACCGGGTCGATGGCCGTGTCCGCGCCCAGGTGCAGCGCCAGCTCGCGCCGATGCGCCAGGGGATCCACCGCCCAGATGCGACGCACGCCCGCCACTCTGAGGCTCGCGATAGTCAGCGCTCCGATCGCGCCGGCGCCGAATACCGCCACGGTTTCGTCCGCTTGCGGCGACGACAATTTCAGCGAGTGCAGCGCCACCGCCAACGGTTCCACCAGCGCGGCCAGTTCCATCGACAGCGCCGGCGGGATGGCCAGCAGATTGGTGGGCGGCAGATTCACGAATTCGCGGAAGAACCCCGCGTTGCCCGGCGTACTGAGAAAACGAATATTGGCACAAACGTTGTGGCGTCCCGCGCGGCAGTATTCGCAGTGGTAGCAATAGAGCGCCGGCTCCAATGCCGCCCGGTCGCCCACCGACCAGCCGGAAACGCCCGAGCCCACCCGCACCACCGTGCCGGACGGCTCGTGTCCCAATACCATGGGGTAGACGGCCGGGGTGTCGCCCACCGAGCCTTCGCTATAGGAATGCAGGTCCGACCCGCAGATTCCGACCGCGTCCACGCGGATTTGCAACTCCCCCGCGGCGGGAGCTGCGATTTCCTGTTCCACCAGACGGAACTGGTGTGGTGCTATGAGTTCGGCTGTTAGCATAAATGAGGGATAAACCCATTGTAAGATAGCTAGAGATGCAGAGTTTTCGTCAGTTCGAAGCCGGCCCGGACCCGTTCGGCCGCAAGTTCCAGGTCCTGTTCAAGTGGTTGCAAACCGCCATCTCCATTCGGCATTCCGACACCGTGGATGTGAAGTTCATCCTACAGGACGAAAACGGCGGCCGCACTGAAAAGACCATTGCCCTGCCTCACGCCGCGCTGCTCGCCGTGAGCCGCGAGACCAACCGCAAAATGGACGACCCCTGGTGCTCCCGCCTGGCGGAGCTGCACCTGCTTCACCTGGTGGAAACCGGCGAAGACATGGAGAAGGACATCGTCACCGTCACGCCGCCCGATCTAAAGCGCTACGCCGCGAAGCTGGCGTGAGTCGCTCTGGCCTGGAGCAAATGAGGACACCTCGCGACGGCAAGAAAAAGGCAATGGTTCACCGCCCAGGGACGGAGGCGCGGAGTCGGCAAGCAAATCAACACACCACGTGAATGCCCGCACCATCAGAACTCCTGATGTCGCCCCGCAATTTCAGCCCGGCGGGGAAAATGGGCTGAGCCATTCCTTTCGATGGCGAGAGCTTCGCGGGCGGGCAGGCGAGCACCGCCTGCCCCACCTGTCGGCTCACTGCAAATTCCACGACATCAGGAGTTCTGACCATCAACTCTGTGGCGCCGTAGCCGCTGTGTCTCTCTGGTGAATTCTTCCCCGAATCCATGACCGACTTCCTCACAGCCGACCCCGCCCCGCTCCGCACCCTCCTGCGCCGCCTCCCGCCGCTCACCGGCGCCCCCATCCGCATCGAAACCGTCCCCGGACTCCGCGACCGCCGCGGTCCCGTCCACGCCGGTTCGTTCCTGCGACAGCGCCGCATCGCCCTCAATTGCACCGGCGCCGAATTCCCGCGCATCTTCGTCCATGAACTGTTCCATTTCGTGTGGCTGCGCGCCGGCAATCCGCTGCGCCACTCCTGGGAAGCGCTCCTCCGCGCCGAATACTCCGCCCGCTCCCGCGGCGAGTTGGGATGGTCGGCCGAGTGGCGCAAGCAGGCCATGCAGACCGGCGACATCCGCCGGCGCAGCCGCCGCTGGCGCGAATACTGCTGCGAAAGCTTCTGCGACACCTCCGCATGGCTCTATTCCGGCCTCTCGCGCCACCCGGAATATACCCTTGCCTCCCGCTTTTGCGCCCGCCGCCGCATTTGGTTCCGAATGTCCATCGGAAACCGCGAATTGCCGGTATAATTGGAGCAGGAAATATCCGTGTCTGCTCTTCGCGTCACTGCCGCCCTCTCCGCCGCGCTCCTCATGGGATGCTTGCTCGAAGGCTGCGCTTCCGGTCCCCGGACTGTGAAAGCCGCCAGCCTAAAGCCCGACAAGGATCGCCACGTTGCCCCGGACTTCGCCTTGAAAGATGCCGACGGCAGGACCGTACACTTGGCCGAATATAAGGGCAAGGTGGTGCTGCTGGATTTCTGGGCCACCTGGTGCGGACCTTGCCGGGTGGAGATCCCCTGGTTCATCGACATCGAACGCAAGAACAAGGACAAGGGATTCGCAGTGCTCGGCGTCTCCATGGACGAGAACGGCTGGGAAGATGTGAAGCCGTTCCTCGCCGAAATGAAGGTCAACTATCGGGTAGTTATCGGCGACGACTCTACCACTGAGGCATATGGCGGCGTGGAATCGCTGCCCACCACTTTTTTGATCGACCGGCAGGGAAAAATTGCCGCGATTCATCTTGGGCTGGATGCGGGCCGAAAGGAATTCGAAGATGGTATCCAAGAACTTTTGCAGGAGACTCCTGGGACGCATGTTACTACTATCCCTGGCGGGGTGCCTGTCGCTGCTGTGGCCCCAAAGCAATAGTGAAAGGGTTACGGTAGGCCAACCCCGGAAGGTTGTGGGCAAGCGGAACGATCCGGTGGAAACCAGGATTCCCGTCGCCATCCTGGAGGGTTACCACGTCAACAGCAACACTCCGTCGGAAGAATACCTGATTCCCCTGAAAGTCACGTGGACATCGCTCGGGGCGTTGGAGGGCGGTCAAGTCACCTTCCCTAAGCCCGAAAAACTTACCGTCGGCGATATCCCCCTTTCGGTGTTCACCGGCAACATCGACCTCAAGGTAAGCTTCAAAGTGTCGGCCAAAGCCGCCGCCGGTCCGGGAATCGCCTCCGGCAAATTGGGATACCAGGCATGCAACAACAAAGCCTGTTTCCCGCCCAAGACCGTCGAAATCAGCGTCCCCTACCAGGTGCAGTAGAGACGCACCCATAACTTCGCACTACGGCAGCAGGCCGAAAGCCGCCCCGCAATTCCGCGTGGCCTGTGAAAATGGACTGAGCCATTCCTTTCGATGGCCAGAGCTTCGCGGAATTAGGCCCGCCGTTCGAATAGTATCGAGCGAAGGCGAGCACCGCCTGCCCCACCTGCGGGCTCACTGCAAATTCCACGACATCAGGAGTTCTGAGATTGCCGTCGTAGGCAAAAAGAGTACCGCTGTCAGGCTTCAGTCCGCCGGGTGCTTAAACGGTTTCGGGAGGCACGTCTCTGAACGACCGCTCCCTCGCGGTCGCGGCTCTGTAAACACTTACAAACATTGAGACGCCATTCTGAGCCGCGCGCGCCAGCAAGCGGT
>Ga0182030_10009039_pt1 | contig 20486 bp, 20 predicted proteins | sample 812S3MmetaG_FD_121299 | JGI IMG/M metagenome (GOLD analysis project Ga0182030, IMG submission 121299) | Permafrost microbial communities from Stordalen Mire, Sweden - 812S3M metaG (Illumina Assembly) | ecosystem: Environmental > Terrestrial > Soil > Wetlands > Permafrost | place: Sweden... | reverse complement strand
CTCAGATCCCACGCCAAAGATCAGCGGAAACGGTCCCTCCATCATGTGGATCCGCAGCTCATCTCTGGAGTTTATTTCGTAGACATAATGACAACAGCCAGCCAGCGACCAAAGGCCGCTCGTGGCCTCCAGCACATGCGCTATGGGCCACGTTGAACCCAGCTTTGGGTCCGTAAACTTGGCATTGTGCGATGACGACTCGTCTACGCGCTGCAACACAATGATTGCCGAATCAGCTTCACTCTCGTGTCGCTGAATGTTCACCCGGAACGCCCCAATCACACTGGAGAAACCCTGAGCAGGCATTACAACGAGACCCTCCAGTTCATGATCATCGCGACCGCCGAATGCCCAGTGCTGCGACAAAATATGCCCAACTAGCTGGATTTGCCGCTCGATCACAGGCAATAATGGCGACTCACCCGTTGCCCAATCGGCTGCCGAGCCTGCCAATCGCGTCGTGACAACCGTTCGATCGGCACATCTTCTAGCGAGATACACCACAGGATATGCCACTTGTGCCGTGAAGACTTGGAGGTGCTCTTCGTTGGTCACTCAGGTATCTCCTTGTAAGCTGCTAGGCCGAACCGCCTTGCGATGAGCCGCAAGTCCCAGTCGGTTTTTGCGTCTAATTGCTGCCTGATTCGTCTAAACGCTTTATATGTCGAGGACACCGTGCGCCCAGTGCGCTGGGCGATCTCCTTTATCGGCAAATCGTCCGAATATAGCCGCAGTAGCTGAAGGTCCTTCATCGAGATATCACTGCGCAATCGCCGTTCACGCACGGCCCAGCGGAGGGCTTCCGCCTCCTCTAGTGTCATCTCAGTGTCGCCCTCGCTCATTGCGCGCAGCTTGTCGAGCAGTTCCTCTGTCGACCTCGATTTCGAAAAGTAGCCGCTGACGCCCGCCATAAACGCTGAGCAGATGAGTTCTTTGGTAATTAGACCGCTGATCGCGAGTAGCAGAACGTCAGGATCCTGCTTGCGCAGGAATTTGATCACTTCGAGGCCGCTCATACCCGGCATCATCATATCAACCAGCACTAGGTCCGGCTTCGTCCTCCCACAAATCTCGAGTCCTTCCTCCCCGCTCCGTGATAAACCCACCACCAAAAAGCCCAATTGTTGCTTTAAGAGCTCGCCGAGCACTGACAAGAATACGGGGTGGTCGTCGATGATGACAATTTTACATTTTTTTTTCATCGCGGGACAAAAATTCTACGCGCACGCCGGCTCTTCAAAGGTAAAAGAGTTCACACATTGGCGCCTCTACTGGGTATAATCCCTCAGCTCGGACGCTGGAGCAACGATTAGCAATTACGGTGACTACGTAAGGTGCCGGCTGCGTGATTGACCGGATCAGGATATCCAGTTGGCTGATTTTCTAGCACAGCTGGTCTTCACGTTCCGACACTTCATCCGGCGTCGGCCAAAGAGCGATTGATTATGTTGTCCAGGCGCTCACATCCCGCGGATGAACACTTCACCCGGTGGCGAAAGCTTGAACTGCCTTTACGCCGATGAGGAACCCATATATATATCTAGCGTCCAGATCTTATAAAAGGGTTTGATTAACGCCCCTCCGGGCAGATATTCACTGAAATCGTCGGCGAAACCATATTCGACCAGGCGGCAATTGGACCGCGTGGGACTGCAGTCGCTGAGCTATTTCGCGGAGACATAAACAAATGAAAGTGTCACACAGAATTATGTGAGGCACTCATGAGATCAGTGCCTGCGAATGAACGCACTCGATCATGTCCAGGGACCACAAGGAGCGGGTACGTTACGCTCGGAAAGTGGAGCTTGAATATTGCGCCAGCATATTCTTTGTTCTCAAACTCGATGTGTCCCCCGTGAAAGTCGACTGCACGCCGTACTATTGCGAGTCCTAGTCCGGTACCTGGTACCGTGCCCACATTACCGGCACGGAAGAAGGGATGAAATAGATTCGCGTGATCCTGAGGCGGTATACCCCTTCCTTGATCCACGACGTCGATCGCCCAACCTTTTGGTTCCGTGTACACGCGGACTTGCACGAGTTTTTCTAATCCGGAGTATTTCAGCCCATTTGAGATCAAGTTCTCAGCCGCGGCCTTCACCAATCCCGTATCCATGGATGCAGCAAACCCGGACGGCACCTCGTTTTGCAGCACAACTCGCGAACTGTCCATTGAGTCGTTGAAGCGGGCAACCGTCTCCTCGAGCACCTTCGCCGGCGATATCTATGATGAGCCCCGCCCAGCACCGGGCAACTTAATGAAGTACGTAAATACGCGCATTGTCTCAACTGAATCCCATTATTTGAACATCGGCTTGACCATTCGTAAGGAGTTCAACTTCTACCGGGCAGTGTTCGGGATGCGATTTGATTGCCGAAAACTGTCGATGATCACTATATGTCGCGCGTTTGCGGTAGTTCTGATCGCATTTGCAGATGTTTGAATGTCGGCGATAGCTATCCCGCATTGGGATTCTGTTGGACACGTGGTCCATTTTCATTCCTTCCGGAAAACCCCTGCGACATTCGCGGCCCGTTACGGCGCGGTCCAAAAGGCGACGCAGGAGGTTCTGGGATATTCCGACATTAACTTGACCGCAAAAATCGACACCGAGACGGCGAGCGAAGCCGTCCGCTTGGAGCTAAAAAAGCTTCCTTGAATCGCTGAAAAGGGGTTAAAAAACGCGGTTGGGGCCACGCGCAAAAACATGCACGATTTCCAGCGCAGGCGGTCAAACGGCGTCATATCGTGACTACGGGGGGAAGGGCAGTGACGCATTGAAATACGTCGAATCTCCTCCGAAAAAAAGCATCTTGACACGCTCCGTCAAGATTTGGAAATCGTGGACGCTACTGGACTCGAACCAGTGGCGGAAATGTTGGAATCACTTATACGATCGCGAAGTTCCAAACGTGGAGGATAGGAATGCGCGCCAATATGCGCACTGATGTTCAGAAGAGTAATCAGCCGCTGAGTTTGCGTGAAATCGAAGGGTACGTCGTTCAGCGCAATATAGACTTTCAGCGGATCCCAGCCAGATTGGCGCCCCTAAAGGCACTTTTTCTGGCACGCCCGCGAATCCTGCCACATTTAACCTCTCGTTCGCGTGACCCAATCCCTGCAAAATCCGGGCGTTTTAATCGGTCATCGCCATCCCCTGGATGCCATGCAAGCTCCCCATCAATCAACAATTCAACTATTTCGCTACCGTCATAGGGAGATGATATGAACTATCGCGCTTTTCTGATGAGTGGATTATCATGGCTCCTCATTTGCCTCGCTGAATCACAGATCAAGGCTGCAGATTCTCCATCAGTCCGGCCTGGAGATCAGGCGATCATCTACTTCTCCTTTGCTCCGTGGGACGGCGCTGCCTACGACATAGAAATTCCGCTGGAACATGCGGATGATGCTGTCCAACCCATCATCCGCATAAACATTTGGGGTTATCCTCAGTTTCCGGAGCCGAAGACCATTCATTTTTCGGGGAAAGAAGATGCTGGAGGAGGACCCTCAAGGGGCGACGGGCGCGCCCTCTTTCAAGCCAATCTCAATAAATCGATGCCGGAGTGTTTGGTGGGTTCGCTATCGTTCAAGACCCTGCAGAGTGACCAACCGGTTTCAGGAAGTTTTGAATTCGCAACCCTGGATGGGAAGAGGAAGTTCAAGGGCAGTTTTCAGGCGGCGTGGGGTAACAAGCCGGCGAAGGTCATCCGGTGACATGTTTTTGCATGCGACGTGACCGTCGCATGCCCTTTGGCCCCTCCAAGTCGGGGTGGACAATGCTCCGTGGAACGCCATTACGCGCGGGATCCAAGTCCCTGGAACACGAACGAGGAGCGCGGGTGGGGCACCGTTGTCGCATTCAATTCCGACGAGTACGAGTCAGGGAGGTGCTTCGAAACGGACCGGTTTCCGGACATCGATCGCCCAGTCGGAATCCCAATCGCCCCCCTTAGATCGGCCGCCCCTTTTTGTTCGTGATCTGCCTGCGCCCCAGTGGGCTCAGCCTGTTCCTCGGCCGCGTGACCGACCTCCAGTGAACGCGCCGGCTCCCCGTGGCACGTCGCCTGCTCGATGCGAACCATAATCATCCGCACCTTGTTCCTCATCCCCGTGATGCCCTTCGCGCTTCTGGCGTAGCACGCCATGGCTGCAAACCCAATGCCGCGTCCCGACGACCCCGCCTGCACGGCAACCGACAGGATGTTCACCGCATATCCCACCATCGGTCCCATCTGCGGCATGAAGTCGCGCGTTTCCTCCAGGTTGAAGGCCCCCTCCGCTGGATTTCGGCGCGTGATCTGTTCCCAGGCATTGTAGATCGTCGGGATATTCCAGCGCTTTAACTCCAGGAGGTCTGGATGATCAAGGAGATGACGATGTAATCTCATTTATTCCTTCTATGTGTATGGACAGGAAGCGATAGCTCAGGGGATATGCAAATGAGCTATTCCCGCGCACATAACGCTTCCTTCTCCGTTTCACTGAGCTTGTCCAGACCTATCTGGTGTTGCTTCGCTTTGGGAAAAAGCTGTTCAAAAATCTGCGTACCAAGTGACCCATAGAAGTCGATCGCCGGTTGGTTCCAATCTTCGGCATCTTTACGTCTTTTAGCGTACTACTATTGATCGCGCATGGACCGGTAGAGTTGGATGCTAACGGTATTCAAATGATTGCTCCGATCGGGACATTCGGCGTTCGTTGGGACAAAGTGAAGCGTGTGCGATTTGGCGGGAGTAACCTTGTTCTTGGCGGGAACTCGAGGCACCTGGCGGTTCCACCTCTTTTTTATTGGGGTGACGATGAGCGAGTCGCAGCGTTGGAGGCGTTGGCACCGTTTTTGTCCGCTTTGGGCGTCATACCGAAACGAAGCGTGATCGCTAATTTCTCGCTTAGTAAGAATGCAAGACGAGCCTAACCGTCTACCGGAACCGCCGCTTGCCTCAGGCACGTCTCCTGCGGGCAGGAGCCGCGCCATCGTTAGCGCGGTTCATTAGGACGTTCGGCAAGGAAGCCCATGCTCTTCGCAGCGATATTAGGCATCCTCGTCGTCGGCCTCTTTTGGAAATTCGGGCCACGCCGTGGTCACGGGTTGGGCTTCAAGTTCGTTTACGTCAATCAGGACGGTTCCGTCAGGGAACTCTCTCCTGGTGAGCAGGCCCACCTTTCCGAGGAATTTTCAGGTGGCGATGGTGGGCGCCCCTACATAAAAAGCTGTTACGAGAGTTCCGACGGCTGGGGGAGTAAGTCGGGTTTTATTGTGCGCCGCCGCGTTCCTTGGTGGGTTGCCATCAAGCCAGTGCATCCGAACTACGACACGTCGGTTAAAGAGTTCGGGCACGACAAGGTTGGCATTTTTCGTGCCGCCGGCGACATCATTGTTGCGGCGGAGGATGGTTCGATTACTTGCACTCCAAACCGGAACATCTCGCGCAAGGAGCGATTTGAGCATTCAAGAGCTTTTCAGTTAGAAGAGCAGCGCCGCCGTGAGGCGTTAGCGAAGATTTAGCATGGCAAAGAAGAATAACGATATCCGGCCAACTTGGAGCCGATGCGCTGCACTACCAGGAGAAACAGACACGTAAAGCCATCGAGGATTCCCGGAAATGAAGACCACTACCACACAGATCAGAGAAGTCGCCAAACGGTATCTCAAAATCGTCGAATGGAGCGCCGAGGACCGGTGCTACGTCGGCAGCGCCCCTCCACTGATCGAACAAAGCTGCCATGGCGCCAGCGAAGCGGAGGTTCTGGCTCAACTTTAGACCATTGTTGAAGAATGGGTCGAAACATTGATCAAGGAAGGCAAACCGTTGCCTGCTTCCACCGCCAACCGGAAATTCAGCGGAAATTTTGTTGTGCGTCTATCCCCTGAGATTCACAGGAAAGTCGCCCTCAAGGCGATGGCTCGTGGAGATAGCCTCAATCAATATGTCGCAGAGACCCTGGCTGATGCGTAACGGCGAAACCCGTGTGGAGATGGTGGACGCTGCTGGACTCGAACCAGTAGTCGACATTTTGGAAGCACTTGTGAAAACGGCTACTTCCAAAAGGAGGGCATAGGAAAACGCACCAAATTGCGCACTGATTTTCGGAGCTGTGATCGCTTCGAATATCCGTCAAATCGCGGAATGCTTCGCTAATCGAAAGAGGGCAGCCGCAACAACCTATTACGGCATGTAATCGGGTCCGGGTTTCTGGTCCGGCTGGCGAATTACTCTAATACCTTGGTTGATGTTGAGGGAAGCTGATTGAGCTGTCCATCCCTGGCGGAGGGAAGGCCCGGCTCGGCTGGTCTGACTGGAGCCAGGGATGGACAACCAGCTCAGTTTCCCCAACATCAACCAAGCTCCGAGACTGACTCTATGGGTGCTTCGAAAATCCGGATCCGATCACGAGCGAAGCAAACGAGAATACTGACTAATATGAAACCACATACAACCCTTTGGTTGCCGCTTTGTTTTGGAAGAGCTTTGATTCTGGCTTCCATTGTGATGGCCACTCCAATTGGCGTAACAGCCAGTTCAGAGACGGCTCATCACTCTTACAGCAAATCCACGACATATTACATTTCTAATGCTGGAAGCGATGCGAATTCTGGGACGGACCCAGACCACCCGTGGCTGACTGTCTCAAATGTGAACAACCTTGAGAGCTTTGGGCCGGGCGATCAGATTCTTTTCCGGGGCGGCGATGTCTTTGCCGGAGGCTTGGCGATCACGCTGGCGGGCAGCAGCAACTCACCTTGTCGCTTGGGCTCCTATGGATCAAGATCAGCTACGCTCACCGATGTCGCCCCTAATACAAGCCCCATCTGCCAACTCATCAATTCCGAATATTTTTCTGTGTCGAATCTAAACTTCATCGGGACTCTCGGTAACAACTATCCGGGAACCGATTTTATACCTGTAAATAAGGGCACCGGGCTTGCTATAACATTCACACGCCAATCTGGGCATCGATTCAAATCCATTCTCATTAAAGATTGTCTGTTCGAAGACACATGCCGAGGACTCTGGATCAGTTGTGAAAGCAGTAGCAAAGTGGCTGGGTGTGATGGGGTGACGATTAAGGGTTGTCAATTCGACAGTGTCTATCAATTTGGATGCTATGTTATTGGCTATAATATCCTTCAAAGTGGCCCTGTTGACCAATTCTTGAATGTTTGCGTCAGTTCCAACCAATTCCGCCACATCTATGGCGACCCACATTTTGCAAGCGAGGCGCAGGCGCTTAGTGTAAGCGGTGCGACGGGTATTGTCATCGAAGGCAATCTTTTCGGCGACAACTGCGGCTACGGCGGGTATTATGCGGGCACTCCTTTCGGCGGTTCGTCGGCGTTCGGGGTGAGCAATTGCAGAGATTTCCGCATTCAGGGTAATGAGGTTTACGGCACGAAATGCGTGAGGCCATTTGACGGCAATGCGATCGATATGGACCAGGACTCCCAAAATGGTGAAGTTTGTTACAATTTGACCTACAACAACGCCGGGCCCTCGATTCAATTGGGGTCGTTTGGTGGTGCGACGAACAGGAATATCGCCATTCATAATAATATTAGTTATGATGACGTAAGAGGTTGCCAGATCAATTCCGTGCAAGGCGCGCTAAGGGATTGGGGTAACACGGATGAGATTCAATTCTATAACAATAGTGTATACGTCGATAAAGCCGGGACTATTGGCACGCCGTCATGTTATAGCGAGGAAGTAGGAAACAACACCCATATTTCCGTATTAAACAATATCTTCAAGACAACCCAAGGCGTCCCGATGATCCGGCCGAATGGAAGTACTGCTGCTGATTACAATCCTTGCCATATCAACAGCTCGAGCAGGTTCATAGGCAATTGCTACGACAGCAGCGGTAGCCCCCTGATTATCTCCTCGGACAACACACACGGCTTATATATGAATATCACAACGTTGGCTGCCTGGCAGAATCTCGGGCAAGAGAGTTTGTCCAGCACTCTGTGCGGAATCGTTGCGGACGCCGGATTCAAGGGCTTGGACTCATTCAAGCCGCCGAATGGCTCTTTTCTGACAAATAGACAAGTTGGCATGGTTCGGAACTTTGACCTGACAAGCGATTCCATGTGCCGCGGGCGCGCGAAAGACATAATGCGATTCGTCACGATCCAGCCTCCCCTTGCAATTCAACGTATGGATTACCACGGCAACTTATTACCAGCAGCCGATATCGGAGCGGTACAAACATCAGTCCGTTAAGGGCGGCATTGGCAAAGATGATGCACAGCATCCCATCAGTGAGAGTGAGCGATAAAAGAGAGTTGGCTCGCGGGTTTGGACTGCCCTGGGCGGAATTGAAGCTGCCACTAGCAGCCGAAGTTGTGGGAATGCTTTATCATCAGTTTGGTTTCCCAGATGATAATTGAGACGACGCGCCAAAACGCGCACTAATTGTCGGGCACATAACCTTTGCAGCTCTTGACATGCTGCGTCACAAACTGGAGATGGTGGACGCTACTGGACCCGAACCAGCGAATAAGAATGGCTGTTATTCGTGGATAAATATATCCAAATGTGACGCATTGGGTAAGGCTCAGACTGAGAGGCAGGCCTTCCGACTTGCTGAGGCCCTTATTTCACGCGTCTATAGACGATCACCAACGCTCCAGGCTTGTCCTCGATCCTCACGACGACCCCTTTCTCCATCATGTCCTTGCCCGAGGCAGTGTAGGAAGTTGTCGAGTCCAAATTCGTGATTTGATATCGGGCCGAGGCATCAAGACGATGGAGTTGGAAACTCTCTGTCGTCTCATCGGCTTTGTCTCGGCGGAAGGCTTGAACCATGCCGTCTCCCCGACTAGGCCGGTCGAACTGCCATGCCATCCAGGCGGTCTCCCCAGGATCAAACGCCGTGAGCGGATAATAATCTTCCCTGAAGAAGGGAGCGGCTTGCCAAAACTCGACTTCCAGCTTCCTAAGTAATGTGTAATTGAGGTTGGGATCGCGTACATCCCAGCCAGTTCCCATGGAAGATCCCAGGCTGCTTCGATAGGAATAAGGATCCGTGTCAGCAGCGGTGCCGAAGTAAGGGACCCACAGCGCAAGGCCGAAAGTCTGGGTCTGCTGGTCCAAGGCTGGACCCCAATGGTCGCTTCTCCATAAGGGCACGGCGCGACGAAGAGTTTCAATGTCATCACGCCTGCCCCCGGAGGCACAGGTATCAATCAACACGTCGGGAAAACGAGACTGTAGCGCATCAAAAAGCTGCAGGTAACCCTGGACATAGAGATTTTCGGTCATTCCTTGGCGATCCGGCGAATCGTTGTGGCGCCAGAACACAAGCGGCGTGATGTTGAAATCCTGCCGGTAGATTCCAATTCTTTCGTCGCGGATCAGCCTGCAAAGGAGATCGGTCATCCATTGGCGGGCCTCCGGATTCCCGAGGTTCAGTAGCTTGCGATTCCCAAGGGGCAGGCCTTGGTTGATCCGCTTCTTGATCGCCGGCTCGTCCGGAACGGACAAAAGCCAGTCGGGATGGTCCCGGTGAAGAATATTGGGGTCCCAAACGTGTTCCGGCTCGAACCAGACGAGGAGCTTCTCGCCAAAGGTTCGGGCATGGTCGCTAATGGTTCGCAGTCCGTGAGGAAATCTCGTTAAGTCGATGTCCCACGTCACAATGGTCTGGACGGGGTCCGTGATGTATTTGTCAGTGTAAGGCGATGACAAAGTCCCCGCTGCGTAGATGTCCATCCACCACGTGTTAAGCTTGATGCCTTCCTCACGGTAGCGATCCATGAACGTGATCTGATCTTTTTCATTCATCACACTCAGGCCCAAATTGCCGACGCTGCCGGCGCGGATGACCGGGACCTCCTTACCGCCTGGCCTTGGCATGTTGTGGGCCCTCATCCACCGGCGCCAAATGTTCTGGGAATCGATCCAATTGCCTCCCTTCCAGAAAAGCATCGCCATGCGGGGGCTGCGGATTTCTTCACTCGGGTGAAGGGTAAGATGGGTCAACTCCTGACCTCCGCTGACGTGCACATTGCCCTGGGCATCAGTCTTGAATGAGGAAGACCACTGCCCCGGCCAGCCTAGGACCACGATCACGCCCTTGCCATTCCAATCGAGGTTGTAGTACGGGAAACAAGGGTCAGTGGGTCGGCCGTTCAAAGATGCGAATCTGGCCTCTGCAGAGGGATCGAGCACCCTATCTTGCGGCGCGAATTGCAATGCGCCGTGCATCTCGCCGTCACCGTTTATGTAGTGAAGGTGGGGAACGCCGGGAGAATCCGCAGGAAATTGAGCATCAATCGCCTCGATATTCTCCAGGATGGGGGTGTTTGCCGTCTGCGTGTTCTTAAAAAAGACCGTCCACTCCACCACTGGAAAATCTGCGAACTCGACCGTTACGCATGTTACCTCCAGGCCGGTCTTCTTATCGGTCCACGAGAGGGTATGCTGCATCCGGGCTGGATCCAGTTGCTCATCGACAATCCTCTTTGTCCAAGAAGGCAAAAGCTGTGCTGATCGCTGGCCGCCATAAACGAAAGAAAAGGGCACCAGCGCCTTCGCATTGATCAGATGGTCCTGAGTCCACTGTCTTACTCGGATTATTTCGGTGGAGGCACCTGCTTCCTCGGCACCACGCGCTTTTGAACCGCATATACCCAAAGAAATGGCGACAATTGATAAAGCGCCTAAACAGGCCTCAACAAATGTTCCCACTCTTCGGATTTTTAGCATAAATTGTGCGTTCCTGGCCGCAGTGCTAGAACATCGATTGGGCTTACGCGGATACGAGCTCGGTTCTATTAATGGATTCCAAGAAATATCCAAGTGGCCCGGTTCTCCCGACGCGACAAGGGCTTCATTTGAGCAAGAGAGAGACGCACGCCAGCGGAAAATTACCGGCGTTAAAATCTCCCGCCGTTAAAACCCGGATCAGGGAGCCGTCTTGGGAGGTGAATTTCAAGCATACTTGAGGGTTATAATAGCCTTGGGGATAGAAGCGATGAGAGCCCACCTTGCGCCAAGGCCCCCAAGGGTGAGGCGAGAAATAAAAGTCCCACAAGGTTGTTTTGGAGGCATCGATCGTCTCCCTGCCGCCTCCTGCCGGATAGTACCAGCCGATCATAAAATAACATTTCTGAGTGGGCAAATAGACGGGGCCACCCATGCCAAGATGATTGGGGCGGTTGATCACGGGTCGGGCCTCATCCAGGCTTGGACTCCAGTTGGTGTCGCTCGCTCCATCCCCGGTCTTGAAGAATTGCCAATCTGCGGCGGTGAGGTCTCCAATTTTGGTCCTCAGCACCCTCCCCAACACCATATTGTCGCCGTTGTCCCAAAAACCATTATTGGACAAGGCGTATACATATCGATCGCTCCCGTCCGCAACGGACTGCTTACCATCTTGTCCGAAATCGATAAAATAGGGCGTGGCGAATCGGAACCCGGGAAATAACGGATGTTCAAGATTGTCCTGCAGAGTCCGTGTCCATGTGATTCCTCCGTCCAAGGATTTAATGATACTGGCGTCACGAGCCGTCTGCCTGGCGCCATAATGATGGCGGGCAACGACCAAATAGAGCGCTCCATCCAGCGCCAGGCATCCGCTGGATTTCCAACTGCGACCATCCATGCGATATCCGCCTTGATATTGAAATTCCGGATGGTTGATCGTGATGTCGGCGCTCGATCTCAGGGTCGTTTCATCATCGCACCAGCTGTCGCTGCCTTTTGTCTCAAGGCTGACAAGATAGTAGCCATGGTTAGGAGCCAAGTTCACCGGAGCGCCCAGCGCCGCATACGCAAACTTTCCGGCGGCGTGGCCGGAGGTTTCCACCACGGCCGATGCCACCACGGCGTCATCCCCGGAATCGACGATTTCCATCCTGTGACTTCTGGTGTTGCCCAACACCACCCAGCGCCCGAGGGAATTCACAGTCAAAGTCGAGCCTGTGGTGAACATGCATCCCACGTAGCCTGTAAAGTCGTTGCGCAGAGTTCCTAGGATTTCTGCAGCCACTCCGCTGGAATCGCCACCAATCGGCGACGGTAGGCTACTCCGCTCATTCTGCGCTTGGGTTTCCGTCCTGCAAACCTTGTAGAGGAAACTTGTGGGACCATAGCTATGGTTCAACCCGTAACTGGCATCAGATCCAACCTCGGTCGCCTTTCCATACTCGAGCATTGGATTGACGGTTTCACCGTCCAGTTTTTCAGGATTGTCGCCGGTAATCTTGTTGAAATGAATGTTGGTTTCGATCCGGCACCTAAAGCCGCCTCCATCGTCTGATGGGCTGTAGAGGGTCCCATCGCGCGCCCAGGCAGGAACCCAGGTATCGCCGTTATTATTCGGTACTACGGCAATTCCTAGGACGCTTACCGAGCTAATGACGGCCTCACTCGCTCCGGTCTTTGGGAGAAGACACAAATTGGGCGCGAGAGCAACTAGGCCAAGAGTGGCCCAACGGAGTTGAGTACGCACTAAGTGGAGCGACATAGGGCCATTTTCTAAGATTGAGGCGGATTCCCGCATCCATGGACACGATCCGTCAAAATGTCGAGATGGTGGACGCTACTGGAGTCCAACCGTACAGAGTGACGCGACAGTTCGGTTGAGCACCGCGACTTTACCTTGGCGGCTTAAAGCTACGATAGATGGTACTTCTCGGCCCGAGAAATTCGGCCATAAGTCGACCGCCCTCGTCATAGCGAAAGACTATTCTGTGCTTGCCGACGCGGAGGCGCCAGAATCCGGCAAGCGCTCCGGCTAAAGCGGCTATGTCGCGCTTTTTTCCGGCGTTTACCTCTTCAAGAGCTCGGCGTATGTCTTTCCTTACGCCTGGATGCAATGCCTTGAGGGCGCCGACAACTTGATCCGAGAATTTCAAGCAGGAACTTGGTTGGCGTCATGGTAGGCAACCTGGCCGGCTTTCAGCCGCGCCAAATACGTCCTAAATTCTGGATCGGCCAGCAAATCCGCAGTCTCGCTCGGACGCAGATCGAATGGCAGGCCATTCGTCTCTGATACCTTTGCATAAAATACATTGATAGCCTGAGCCGGCGTTAGGCCGTAGCGCCCGAGTATCTTCTCAGCGCGGTTCTTCCGTCCGATATCCACGCGTGCACGCAGAAGAGTGGTTTTTGCCATGTGCTCAAGTTGGTCCCATTTGTGCCTAGGTCAAGCGCCGGCTGACAATTCGAATTCGACACAGTTATTGGATGATCAGAATATCGTAATATATTAACAAATAACGAATTACGGTAATGGTGGACGCTACTGGACTCGAACCAGTGACCCCGTGCGTGTGAAGCACGTGCTCTAACCAACTGAGCTAAGCGTCCAAAGATTGGCTATCAGTAACTTGCGTGAGTCTTTCGGGTTTCCTTGGCTGTTTTCTACAGTCATTTTCTACATGTCACGAAAATGGCCGCCAGCAAACAATTGTGGGACACCACGAGAGAACCAAACCTGTTAAGGAACACCGCGAGCGGAAGGTATTACGGTAGATTCACCCTGAGCGGCAAGCAAAAGTGGGTTAACCTGGAGACCGATGTCTGGACAGTCGCCAAAATCCGGCTGGCCGATGAGCGGGCCAAGATCGAGCGGCTGCGGCAAACGGCGGCCGACGTGACCGCCGGGGATGCCTCCATGGGTGCCTTGGTTGCGCTTTACCGGCAGCGGGTCGATGACCGCGTGGACATTAGGCCCGACACCCGTCGGCGGCTTGGCGAGGAGATCGATGCCATTATCAAGACTTGGCCGGGCTTTGAGGGTCTGTCGCCCCGACAGCTCACCCGTCAGGCAGTGCTAGAATGGCGGAATCGCCTAAGCCGCGACGGTACCGGGCACCGTCCCCCGGGTTCGACCGCCAAGAAACCAATGAACAACGGGTCGTCCCCGTCTCTCATCAACAAGTGCATCGACGCCCTCCGACGTATGCTGGACATCGCCGTGGAGCGCGGCCAACTAGCCGGCAACCCCCTTTATCCCCGCGGCCTCAAGCTCAAGAATACGCCCCGTAAGCCCCACCTTCCCGAGGCAACTAAGCTCGCGGAAATCTTTTCTGAAATCGAACGGGGTGGCGGCAGAATGTCTCGCAGCGCGGCGGACTTTTGCCGATTTCTTGCCTACACCGGTTGCCGGTTGAGCGAGGCCCAGGCTGTGACCTGGGGTGCCGTGGATTTCAAGCGGGGTATCCTGCGGGTTTGCGGGAGCAAGACCGAGGCTGCCGACCGCGAGGTTCCGTTGATTCCGGCAGCCAAAGCCCTCCTAGAGCGCCTCCATTTGGCGCAGATTTCCTCTCCAAGTGTCCCGAAAGTTGCTGACGGATCTCTGGACCCCAAGAGGCCGGTTCTGGCCGTCGGCGAGGCCGCAAAGTCCCTCACCCGGGCTTGCAAGAAGCTGGGCGTTGAGCGCCTAACCCACCACGACCTCCGCGACGCTTTTGCCACCTCGGCCGTCGAGGCCGGCGTGGACATCCCTACCGTCGCCGCCTGGCTCGGCCACGCCGACGGCGGCGCGCTCCTCATGCGGGTTTACGCCCATCATCGCCGAGCCCACAGTGTGGCACAGGCGGCCAAAGTCTTGGCAGGTATCTGAGGCTGAAAACGTCGGAGACCCGGCTGCTCGGGAAACAAAGCGTTGTTTCCCAATTTACGGAGACACCCCACCCCTTACGCAAAGCGCAAGGTTTCTCCCGGACCACCGGGGTTGCAATTATGGGAAGGGACTCGCAACCTTTCCTCGCGCCGACACGATACTGCCTCGGATTTTTTCGCCTGTGCTTCGTTGCCCTTCTGTTCACGTTCTCTGCATCTTGGGGTTCAGCATGTTTCTCCCCGGGTGCCTGGAATCCCATGATCGCACTTCCCGCTTTGACTTGCCTCCATCGTGGCTCGCTGCACTTCAGTCTCCGAACCCGACCCCATCCGTATCTGGAAGCTATCGGGATTGGGGAGAATATACGCACGAGTTTTCCGGCCACCCGAATCATATCGACCGCGGCCGTCTCGCGCGCCTCCTTTTCCCTGAAATCAAGCCGCCTGTCGCGGCCGAACAAGTTCAGCTAATCCAGCACGGGCAAGATCGGTTGGAAATTGTTGCGTTGGTGGGCGGACGTGTGATCGCCTCCAAAACGGAGCCCATCAAGATCGACCGAACGACAGGCGCGCTCAGTCTACCCAAGGTGCATGAACTTGATGCGGGTGGCAACTTGGCAGCCGCCGCGGACCAATCGAACTCAATTGTGCTTTATAAGGGCCGTGACGGTAATCTCTACGCTCAATTGAAATCATTCACGATTGGGGTAGTTGCTGCCGTGGTCCCGATGAAGGCGTCCAACGAGAATTGGGGACGGTGGACCATTGCGCCGTAGGTCGCCCGTTAGGGATATGACATGAACGGTTGGATGCTGATGCCAAACCTTGCGCTTCGCGTAAGGGGTGGGGTGTCAACCGAAAATGGGAAACAAGGCTTTGTTTCCGATTGATCGAGGCCTCTGGGGTTCGCCAAAACTTCTTACCTTGGGTTATCATTTCACTGTTCAGTAAGAAGAGGCTTCAGAGTTAAAAGACTTGTAATTTATACCTATATACGTTTTCTTACTGATCGATAAAAAAATGATTTCTAGTAACAAAACTCCCATCCGCTACCAAGCGGAATTGGTGCAGCAATTTTCTCAACTCATTGACCAAGAGCATGAAATATCTTGGGATAGCCACCCATTGACCGGAAAGGGCGAGCTCTCCGAGCTAAGCCTGAGTTTTGACGGCCACACCCATCGTTTCAAGCCCCAGTACTCGGTAGCACCAACCACGGAAGAAATCGCGCGTTTGGCGGCCCATTCCAAACCGGCTAACCTACTCGTCGTGCCCCGTTTGACCGCATCCCTCGTGGAGGTCTGCAAGAAGGCGCGCCTAAGCGCCGCCGATCTCAATGGTCGCCTCTATCTCCGGGGGCCTGGGCTACTGATCGACCGGCGTGCACTACCGGGCCGTGATTTTCGCTTCGAACTTGAACCGCGAAACATCTTTGTCGGCAAAAGCGTCCGGATCGTTCGCACGCTTCTGACTGATCCCCAGCGCCCTTGGACCCAAGCCGAACTGGTGAAACGGAGTGGGGCCAGTTCCGGTCTCGTTTCAAGAATTACGACCCATCTTCTTCGACAAGGTCTGCTGAAGAAAGTGGATGCCCGCCGTTTTTATGTGACAACAACTTCGCTCCTCTTGGACGCGTGGGCGGAAGCCGATGATTTTCCCCGGCGCGTCAGCACACACCGGTACACGGCCTTGACTGCCGAACCGCTGAACCTTGCCCGCTCCCTTCGCAATGCCCTGGTTCATTCGCCCGATGCCCCCCTGTTCACGTTCACCCAGTGGACCGCAGCCTGGCTCCGGCATCCTTACACGGAGCCGCCCGTCGTTTCCCTTTACGTCTCCCGCCTCCCGGGATCGGACGTGCTTGAGAAGCTTGGTTTGCGTCCCGTGAACGATGCCGGTCGGGTTTGGTTTTATATTCCGACGGACGAGGGGGTCTTTTTGGAGAGACAGACTGTCGAGACGTTGCCGCTTGCGACGGATGCCCAAATTTATATCGATCTCCTTAATACAGGCTTACGCGGCCCGGATCAGGCCCAAGCGCTGCGGAAGTGGGAAGGATTCTGTCGGCCATGAAATTTGCCTCGTATGCAGAGTATGATCCGAAGGGCATCGCCCTCTCCATCCCAGCGCTCCTAACCGTTTGGGCCGGTATTCAGCGGTTCTCAGATGAACTGGTCGTGGTCGGCGGCCTGGTGCCGCATTTTATCTGTCGCGATCCCGGATCGGGCACGCGGTTGCCCCGTCCCGCTACCTTGGACGTGGACATCGGCATCGCGCTGGGTGCTTCTTCAGGCCAATACGGGAGTCTCAGCGCCGATCTCCAGGCCCAGGGATTTCGTCCCAGCAAGGACTTTGAGAGCCGCTTCGAGCGCGTGGTCGGACCCTTCACCCTCTATCTGGATTTCCTTGTCGAACGGCCCCCGGGAACAAAGGGCGTGGTGGTGGTTGACGATGTCCCCGCCAACATTCTGCCGGGGATAGACCGTGCGCTTGCGACCGCACGCTCGCAGGTGGTCAACGGCAAGGATCTTTTCGGCGCGGACCAAAGCCTCCCGATCCGAATCTGTGAGGTCGGACCTTTCCTGGTCATGAAACTGCGAGCATTCGCGAGCCGACAGGCGCCAAAGGATGCATTTGATCTGCTCTATACCTTGCTCCACTATGATGGAGGCACCGGGGCCGCCGTCGCCGCATTTCACGCCGAAGGAACCGCCGGAAATCTCGCCTTTCAGGATGCTGCAGCGTGCCTTCGGCAACACTTCGGAAATGAGGACGCCGCCGCTCCCGTTCGCGCCGCCCACTTCGTTCATGGACCGGTGACTGCCGGTGAAACCAGTGACATCCGCCTCCTTCGCCAGCAGATTCAGCAAGATGTCGTGTCGATGGGTCTACTCCTGAATCGTGCAATCTGAAGACCTGTGATTACCCGAAATCACATGAGGCCTCCGGCCGTTGCTCGTGGCCGGGGATGATCCGTGAGTGACTGGAATGGTTGCTTAATTAATCGATTTCCTCGGAAGCGTCTCAGAAATGCCAGACGAGAGAGCCGGACAAGTTGATCGGGGCTCCGGGCATCACCGTTTGTCCGGTGTAGTCCGTGCCCTCGCCCGCCGTGATCCAGTAGCGGTGGTTGAGAAGATTGTTGGCGTTTAGCCGAGCCTCCCAGCGGCCATGGCGGTAGTAGACGACGGCATTCACTACCGTGAACGCCGGCAGCGACACCGAGTCATCGCTGGAGGTGTACCGGCCGCCCATGGATACGGTCCCTCCGCCCACGCCAAAGCCGTGACCGAGATCAAAGGTCGTATAAATGCTCGCACTATTTCGCGGAACGAGAGCCGGCAGCTTCCCGTTTAGGAGGATACCGCCACTATCCAGGCCGCCATTGACGATGAACGGATCGAGTAGCTCGTAGCTTGCGGACACGGACCACAGGGCGGTGAGCCGGCCGGCGAGGACGAGATCCATGCCCCGATTGCGCTGGGCACCGGCCGTGGTCGTCAGGTTGGTGACCGCGTTTGTCTCCGTGATGTCTCGCGTCAGCTGAAAGAAGGCGACGGTGGCACTTAGCGAATCGCCGAGGAGGGATTTCTTGGCGCCGATCTCGAAGTTGGTCGCCTTGAGGGGCGCGAGGGCCGCGGTCGTGGCCGCTGTGGATATGCCATCGCCGGCAGCGGGAGAGAAGGATTGGCTGACAGTCGCATAGAGGGAGAGGTCGTGGTTGGGCTCGTAAACGACGCCCACACGGGGACTGACGGTGCGATTGAGGCTCTCCAGCTGATTGAACGGAGCCAGTTTGTTTTGCTGGGTGACTTCGTAGTAATCGGCGCGAACCCCCACGAGGGCCTTCCACGTTTCGGAGAACGAGAGCTGGTCTTGCAGGTACAATCCGGCCGTATCAGCCCGCGCCGCTGTAAAGGTGAAGGAGGCGGGATTCGTGCCCGCGGGCACGTCCGTCAGGACGGGATCGACCAGGGCAACCGCCGGGGCGTTGTACTGCTTTGAGTTTGAGTCAGCGCTCTGGCGTCCCACCTCCAAGCCCGCCAGGACCGTGTGATCGATGCCGGCAGTACGGAGCTTCCATGACGTTTCAAGCTGGTTGAAAAGGTCGTTCTCAAAACGCAGGATATGGCGCTGCGAGCGTTTGACCCAGACGCTGTCGAGGTCCCCCGTGTAGGCCCCTCCGCTAGGAATAAAAACCCCGGTCGGAAGCATGTTGTTGCGGTCGAGGGTGTAGTGCTCACCGCGGAAAACGTCGTGGAGGGTAAGGTTGGGGGTGAATTGATGGTCGAGAGCAACGGTCGCGGTATCCACGGCGGCATGCACGTAGTCGTGATCGAAGGAGTCGGGCGACCCGTAGTAGGAGCCAATGGGGACGTTCGGAACCACGCCGAAAAAGCCTGAGCCGGGAGGCCCGACCAGTGCCGGAATTCCTAGGTCGTCGAGACGGAGGTCGTTCAGGTAATCGAATTGAACCAGAATCCGGGTGTCGGGCGTCGCCTGCCACGCGACCGACGGAGAGAGGTGATAGCGTTGAAGGAAGTACTGATCGCGAAAGCCGTCTGAATCCTCGCCGGCAGCATCGAGCCGGTAGGTGAGTGACGGAGAGCCGAGCGGACCGCCCGAATCGAGTTCGGCGCGGCGCTGATCCCAGCTGCCATAGGTCACATCCAAGGAACCCAGGGCGGAGGCGCTGGGAAGCCGCGAGATCCGGTCCACGATGCCGCCTGCGGACCCGTGGCCGTACAGGACCGCTGCGGGCCCTTCGAGCACTTCGACGCGGTCGATGTTCGACAGATCTCGGAAGTACATCGCCTCATCTCGGACACCATCGAGGTACTGGTCGTACTGCGCGCTGAACCCGCGAATGTAGACCTGGTCGCGCTGGCCATCCCCGACTGAAGGGCTTACCCCTGCGACGTTCAAGAGGGCATCTTCGATGGACCGGGCTCCCTGGAGCGAAAAGAGATCCCGGGGCACGACATTGACCGTTTGGGGCAGGTCGAGAAGGGAGGTATCGGTCTTGGTGGCCGAGCTGGCGGAGGGTGCAAAGAACGGGTCGTCCTTGTCGCCGTGGACCACCAGAGGGTTCAAGAATACCTCGGCGCCGTAAGAACCCGGCGCCTGCGGGGACGGCGTTGTCTGGGCGAAAATGGAAGGCAGAACCGTGATGGCCGCACAGAGAATTGCTGATTTGATCGTTGGTGTTTGAGCACGCATCGGCAGTGGGGGATAGCGTGCTGCGACTGATTCTCAAGGTAAATATGAGACCGAGTCTCGATTGCATTAGATGCGAGTAATAATCAAATACCAGCGTGATACTTCTGAGCACTCACCCTCAAAGGACAGGTCTACGTCTCTATGCTTCAACCGCTTGTCGATCAACAAGGCGGCAGAGCGAGGATACACAGGGTATCGGTGTCGGTCACCTATTGCCGTGCCCGTTTCAGTTTCGGCAACTACCAGCTTCCCTGGTCCATTGAAACAATTATGGCGTTTATCTCCGTACTATTGCCACCAAGCCCGGCGGCAAGCCCGTGGGAATTCTCCTCGTCGATCTCTCCTGACAACTCCCGCGCAATCCGGAAGCGGCGCCTTCGCTCGGTCAGAGCTTTGCTTCGATACCGAAGCGAACCTGGATTGGTTCGACTGGATGGAAGTGAATTTCATTGGGCGCGGGTGAACCGGGAGCCGGTGAATTTTGCGACTGGTAGTAGTAGTCGATGTCGTGATCGTGCCGGTTAAGCAGGTTCAGCACGTCGCAGGTGATCCGCCACCGGGAATTGATCCGGTAGCCCGTCCCCAGGTTGACGATCAGCGTGGAGGCGGATTTCACGCTGCCATCGGAAGTGAGCGGACGGGGTCCAAAATAGCGCAGCCGGAAACTGGCTTCCCAGCCGCTT
>Ga0182030_10009038_pt1 | contig 20486 bp, 23 predicted proteins | sample 812S3MmetaG_FD_121299 | JGI IMG/M metagenome (GOLD analysis project Ga0182030, IMG submission 121299) | Permafrost microbial communities from Stordalen Mire, Sweden - 812S3M metaG (Illumina Assembly) | ecosystem: Environmental > Terrestrial > Soil > Wetlands > Permafrost | place: Sweden... | reverse complement strand
TAAAATTACTAAAATTATTCTACTAGTACTAGAATATATAAATTAGTCTAAAAAATCTCTAGAAATACTAGTAGTATACTAGAAGTACTCTTAGAAAAGAGGTTTTTTTGTAGTGATTTCCTGTTTTGCGGACGAAGGCTCTGTTATTAAGTCAGAAATTGTTAATAGTGATAAGATTAAAAAGCCTTCTAAGAACAAAGAAAAACTATACTTGTACCTTCGTGCGATAAGACTAGTAAGGGCTATTTCCTAAATTAAGTCAAGAAGATGCGGCGATAGAAGGAATCTAATGACAAGACTGATCTCCTACATATTGTATAATTTACACAGAATGGCAAGACACTGTTGAGAGGATTTTTAAGGATCAGTCTTGGGGGTTTCAGTCATTCTGGCGGAAACGCCGATACTGTGTGCAAGGGCTTTAAAAGGGTTGATTTATACTTCAAACAAATCTAACACAAGAGTTTTATTGTTTCGCTCTTTCCAAGAAGTAGGGTCTTCTCATCACCCAATGATATTGAACATCAATCTCCAATAGATCTTGTTCTCGTCTATTATCTTTATGCCCCTTTATGCTCTAGTCCAGACAACATAATTCCAGCTACCTATACAAAGTTTGATCCCCATGAAACAAGACTAGGCTATGACTCTGCTGCAATAACACACATTGCAACTCATGTTAAAAAATGGCCTAAGGTCGTTTTTAGAGAGTGTGTTTATGATTTCATAGATAATCTAAGCGCACATAACGTAGAAGCCTCACCTCGTCAATATCTCAATATAGAGCAAACTGAATTTGACATGGGGTCCCGATAATCCGATTATACCGAGGACAACAAAAATTACTAGACACTAGACTGCTAAGATCGAATGAAAGTGTTCGATCCCTCAAATGACTTGAATCTAGTCTAGCAACTGGGCGAGGGTATAGCTAGCTCTCCTAAATCCAACACAGGTGGGAAACCAGTATGGGAACCTGCTTACCTGGGCATCAAGAAGTTTCCCCGCGGATGACATCTCAAGAAATTGCCCGGGCAATGGAAGTGACATTAAGGTATCTGTGGACTGATGACCTTGATTCTCCGATGTTTGAACGTGGCCAAACCACCTCATTCAAGAACCCCCCAGACCACAGTCTGTTTCCGGCGTTTCATTCTGAATTTGTATTGAATTTACGCCCAGTCTCGCTGCTTTCGGCACGTAGTACATTGTAAATACATCCCACCGCTCCTTATTTACTGCTAAAGCACACTTAAGACAGACAAACTTCTTCGCGTCTATCGTCCGGACCATATTCAAGCATGCTATCACTTGGCATCAGCTCTATGTTATCTCCATCTGACCCCTGGCTCGGCGATGGATTCAAGCTTATTCGCCTGGTATACGATGGCTTCCTAGTACTCTTTCTTTCCGTGACCTGAATGTGGTTTGAACTCATTGCAGCCTCGCTTTTCGACGATGGCATGACCTTCACTCTGACACCAGGCCGTTTAGTATCCCAGGTCGCGGCCTTTCCTCCCTCAAAATACTTGATTAATAGGGATGTCTCGGATGGTAGACGGTGTTTGCCTTTGGAGGTTGTCGGAGTCGGGATTATGATCGGAGGACCATCTTCGGGAATTGTGTAGAACAACTGTGGAAGATCTGAGACTTGTCATCTGAGGTCTTCGGTAGGTTGGCAACTGACGCATAATTGACCCTCTGAGCAGCATTCGGTGTTTGGGGTGGTGTTAATATTGCTCCACTAGAAATCTTGGAACCATACGTATGCTCTGCGTTGTGTCTTTGCTCCCTGATAGGTAACTGGTCTTTCCTACGCCTTGTTCTCCCTTCCCTCCTTTCGATTACAAGATCCTTCGTGTTGTTGTGGCGATGTAGAGCTACAGAAGTTAACTGTCCAAGGCCCGCTACCGTCGTAGTTTTCTGTAGAGATTGTGTATTTAATTTCTTGTTTCGCCTTCAGTCTCCGAACTCTACGCTCTAATCTCCTAGCCTCTCTTTCCGCGGCAGCTTCTTGCACTGTAAGTCGCCACAATGTAACTGTTTAGTCTTTGTCCTTGTGGACTTTGACTTTTATATTTACAGACAAATCAGCCGCATTACCACTCCATTTCACAGCACCATTTTTCACTACAAAAACTTCTTATTTTGCCTACGTATTATTATTCTGAGCTATATATTCTAATCTCCTAGCCTCTCTCTTCGCAGTAGCTTCTTGCTCTGTAAGTCGCCGTAATGTAACTGTTTGGTCTTTGTCCTTGTGGACTTTGACTTTTACGCTCACAGGCAAATCAGCCGCATTGCCACTCCATTTCACAGCACCATCTTTCACTGCGGAAACTTCTTGTTTTGCCTGCGTATTATCATTCCAAGCTATACGTTCTAATCTCCTAGCCTTTTTCTCCGCGGCAGCTTCTTGCTTCGTAAGTCGTCGCAATGTAATCGTTCGGTCCCCGCCCCCGTGGACTTTGACTTTTACGCTCACAGGCGGACCAGCCACGTTGCCACTTCCTTTACCGGCATTATCTCTCGACCTGCTTCTTCGCCGTGTCGGCAACTCCGAACCGTCCTCTACAAAAGGACGATAATTAGTTGGTCGTCGTACATTCTCGCTCTTCGTCGTACCAGGGGTTCCAGTTAGTGGTGTCGACAGCGATTCTGGCAGGTCCTCTAGGCGCGAGAGGTAATTGCTTGGTGCTAGAGCCGGCTTGCTATTCTTTCCCTCCACTTCAGCTTCCCACCATCCGTCATCCTGAAGTCTAAGTATAGTTAGGGTATCTCCTTTCTCAAAACTCAGTTCTTCCGGTATCACCGCGTGGTAGGCGTATAGTGCACGAGCTAGAGAAATCGTTAGCATCTATGGAACACATGAAAATGAAAAAGGGATTCACCGGAAAATATTATAGGACGTCCTGTTTCGTTAAATCGCGTTGGCGATTTCTTCTTCTCTGCCAGTAAGCTTGACGGATGGTGGTGCATCGCCGGATGTTCGGGTGCGACAGTGGGAGGAACATTGCTCAATCCTTCAGCCATAGCGTTTGTCTTCATTTTAGGTGGGCTAGCTTCTCGGCTCAATTCTTCTGTATATTGTCTTGTACTATAGGCGCTGTCCAGCTTCAGCTCAGATTGAGAGTAACGTCCAGCGGCAGCATCCAATTCCACTTCAAGGGGCACTGACTGACGCCGCGGCGGTGAAAAGCTTTTGTCACGCCTCGCTGAGAGAGTAGGCGATACTGGTGGAGAGCCTGAGAATGCTGTCTCTGCACTCTCTAGGAAACGACGTAAAGCAAATTGTCGATCGGTTGTTTGAGATCCATTATCCACATCAACACTGCCACATGGTCCGTCCGCATTATTTTGCTCAAATCCTTCTAATTGTATACGCATGGCCTGTATCTGGAATTCGAGGCTTGCTGTCGCTTGAATATTTTGAGACGTATTCGCCCTGAAATTGTTAGAATAAATATGGCCTTCTAATATAGAAAACGAGCGGGGGACTCACAAGTTTGCCGTAGCCAGAGCCACATCCACAGTTAGTTTATAGGATGCCAAGTGAGATCTGTACACATTCGTATCCTTCTCAGTGAATTGCCACCGAAAAGCGGCCCACTTCGACTGCCTGGGATCCCCTGTTGGCTTTATATACTTGCAAATCTTCATCTGCAACTCTCGGAATGCCCAGAAACAATGATCCAATGGCTGTTGTAACCCTTCAAAAATGGGGATTTGGAGCGAGCCAAGGACCCCGTATAGACCGCGAACATCCTGCGCGAGGGCGAAAATGTGCTTCGGGGCATTTCCAACGCCATCGATCAACTCATAAACGTCTTTGCTAATCCGCCAAACATTGCCCACGATTGTTGTGACTCCGGCCACGATGGTGATGGGTTCGGGCATTTCGCGTTGACGAGGCTGTGATCCGTCGCGCCAACATTGGCAGTTGTTCGGAGTTTGTGCTCTACTAGAAGCATAATTTGCACATGGCAATAATTCACGAGCATAATCCCAGTTCCATACACTGGAGAGCAAATGGTCGCCAGGCAGTGATATTCAGAGGTTGTGAACGCGAGATGCGATGTTCAGCGGCTCAGCCTCACTTTGTTTCCACGCGGGGCATCGTCGGCGTCAAGCAGCCCGTCCACTTGATCACAATAGTCAACCCACAACAATCAACCCCAACTTCATTAGGTGTTGAAAATGATTTATAGTTTTACTCAGTGACATTAAATGGTGAAAAAAGCATTCCTACCATATGATTGACTTAGGTCACGTGACACTTAACGGTGACCGAACTCTCTTCCAGGTTATCTTAAGCATAAATCATCCTTATCTACCCTGCATTCTTCGGCTAGTCACATAAACTCCCACGTAGTCGCTTTCTCTGGCAAGCATGTCGACCGCAGTGGGCCCCCCGAGGAGATGCATCTGCGGAGCTGCTTCTAGTGGACCTCTAGGAGCTACAGCTTACTGAATCGGCAGAATTAAACCGGCTGTGTCATATTTGCAAACAGATCCGATTCAATTTGGGCAGTCTGATAGACTGAGATGATGCATTTTGCGTAGACAGGATTCAGGGCCAGATCGCTTCCGATATCAAAAGCGCCCACTCTTCGGCCATTGCCCATCATTCGTCTCTAGCTGCTCTCGAAACATCTTCGATCTCCGGTGGCGGGTGTCATCTGTGCGCCTTAATTCTATCAGCCTTACAAAACTGCAGCTATGATGACTTGTTTGGGGCCCACGAGGATCCTCCGCGGGCCCCTGGTGGCAGCAATGCCCCAGCCTCAGTGAGGCTCACTTACGTGGTGGACAGGGAGAAACAGTAACATGAGTGGATTGTCATTCACTGCGCAGGGAGATACTCGATTTTAAAACTTACTGATGTGCCCCAGTCATCTTGCACCGATAGAGATTTCACGACCAGCAAAGCACTCTTCAGCATGGTGAAAACTCGCGGTGCGGATGAAATCGATGAAATGGATAGCGACATTGACTGGCCACAAGAGCCAGAGAGCTACCGCTGTCCTCGCGGAGCGGGTCTGGTTCGTCAAGCATTTCAAATCTAGCTGTTGTGGGCGTAGTCAAGACTGACGATGAACAGGCTCTCAATGTATTGAAAGAGCAGGATAATTTCTTCCTGGCCACAGCCATCAGAGATCAAGGTAATGATCCAAGTTGGATTTTGAATTCAAATTATTCAAAACTTCCCCATCCGCCTCACAGGGGATGTGAGTGACTCGCTTATTGCCCAGGCACCGTCCATAAGATTAATCCATTTTAGGTGCTCGTGGGAAGGGTCTTTGGGAGTATCCCCTCCTCGATAAGAACAAGACCACCTACCTCGACCCGGATCCAGCCTCAGACGGAATTTTCGCTCAACTAAAAGAATGTTTGAATCAATGCTGAATCCACCATGAAACATGCTCGAATCTTCAAAACACAAAGCTCCCACATCACATTTTAGATGTTGGTCCACTAAATGAAAGCCAGGACCCTCGTCTCAGTATTGGGGAAAACAAAGAGGGAGAGTTCGTAACCCTGAGTTATAGATGGGGGAGTAGCCATGGATTAACGGCGAATACAGCTAATCTAACCTCTTTAATGGCTGGCATTCCAAGTAAAACTTAAAAAAAATGCCGTAAGCTAGTCCACGCCGTTGAATAAACTATCCATTTAACATATTAAAAAGTGGGTAGTACATGATTAAGAAGTCGAAGCCGTAAAGGAATCCTTGTGTGATAATCAAATACCACACTTTTATAGCAAAGCTACTACTTATTAATATAAGAATATAAACCAACCATCTACCCTATATTATATATCTTTGATATATAGGATATTTAATAGTAAAAAAGTAATCAAAGGTATACTAAGATATAATATTGCCTATAAATTAAAATATAATAACCTATTGAAATAGCAACAAATAAAGGAAGAAGAAGAGATGTATATAGTACTCAAAGTCCTAACTAATAACAGATATTAATTATTAGTCAAAATATTGTTATTTTGATAATATATTAAGAAGACTCTAAAAACTAACAGAAAACCTATTAACATTAGTCAAGTAATTAAAATGCGAAAGTAAGTATTTACCCTATATTAGACCTTTGATTATAAAGGCTCCTAATATAAAAGCCTATACCAGTTAACCACTATTAATTAGTAGAAGTATAGTATCTTTATCGGCGTTGACGATACACTCTGCACAGTTCTCCAAATAGTCTCGTAAACCGTCACCATTAACTATATATCAAGAATATTGTTACAGTTTGAAACTCCTCCGAACTTAGACTTTTTCTAGGTACTAAAGTAAGTTAAGAGTAAATCAACAAAGACATCGACTTGAAAAATGAGTAGTAGAAGAGATCTTTAGAAATTTGATTAGGGAGACTAAAATACAACATTTGAAATTTTCCCATATTACCACATCCTAGTCAATCAACAGATAATGAGGCTCTTCGGTAGTGACAGAGGTCAAAACAGCCCACCGTATTCTGACTTGTGAGGCTGAATTACTACTACACGAGCTCTTTAACAAGAGGGATCTAAAATCAGCTCTGGCAGGAACCCTGTAAGGGAGCAGAAACGGATTCCCAGGCAAAATTTGGTAAGGAAACTGTAGCCGAGGCACACAGGAGACTAAAATAGGTTCCTCATTAGGGTGGGCAGGCTGACTCAGAGCGTGGTCAAGATTGCTCAGGCTCTGCTCAGGCTCTGCTCCGGCATGCTCACCCTCAGCTCAGATTAAAGCAGCAGTTGCTCACGTCTGCAGACTAAAACAGAACCAGCGAAAGGGAAAATTAATCCTGAGTGTACGGGTATCTTATCCTATTCTTCTAGCACCATCGTCTCTATTTCGGCCACTATAGTCGGTTGATAGCGCCGTCTGTGCAATGCCTGCTTGATCCTCCTCTAGCACTTCTCAATTAGGTTCATATCAGGGCTTGTAGAAGGGCGTTGTATTGAGATAATGCCGTGCGCGGTATGCCATTTGGCATAGCGATTGCGTGTGGACTTGTAGCAGTGAGCTGAGTTGCCATCCTCTATAAATAAAAGCTCGGCGACTGAGCGAAGTAGGTGAGTTGTAGCCGCAAAAGCTTCCAAGATAAGGGTGAGTTGTGTTTCTAAGACTTTTGCTAACTAATCGCACTGTGTAAAGGCACCTGACTTGCCAGATCCGTGGATAAATAGCAAGGGGCTCTTATAGCCATATCTAATTGCACCCCACGCGTTGATAGGCGTTATATGGCCCCGGTAAAGCTGGCGTTGAATACACATCGGGTGCGTCCTCTCCTCTCTCTTCCTTGTCACCTTCTGCTTTATAGTCCTCGCTCTAACTGGTGTGACGACAGGCCGTCTAGCTGGTCAAGCCCCTGTGCTCACTTAGTTTAAGGCTCGGAACCGCTACGGATGGTATTCTTACGGGCACTTAAATAGGGGTTCTAGGAATCGTTCTTTACTTCTTTTTGTATCTTTAGATTCTCCTTCGTAGCAGGCCTATAGATTAATTACATTCAGTCTACTATACACACTTCCATATGCCTCTACTCTAACCTGTGATCGCTTATACCATTATACAGAGCGGGTAAGGGAAGAGAACTTAAGGACAAGAATTATAATAGAAAATAAAATTAAGAGTATATTATAAGACAAAAATCTAACTCTACTTCTATAATAATAATAATATTTAATACTATAATAGTAGATCTAAAAGCCTATCCTAATACCAGGGGCCTCTCACAAGCCCCCAGAGCCTATTCTGACTCCCCTAAATCCTTCTCGCCAGAAATTGACACTCTTGATAGCCACGCAACCAGGAATAAGCATATCCTAGACAAAACGAGCAAGTAGAGGTAAGGCAGTGGAGAATGTACAATATAGACCAGTAAGGACAGATAAGATTAAGATAAATCAAAGATAAGCAGAGCAGTGAGGTATTATGTACGCAATGGCTTAGCATACCCGCAAAGTGAGGTGAGAGTTGACACAAAACAATAGTGTTTCTCATTCTGCTTATCGAAATGATCCAGCTGGGGGCAGTCTTGGTGTTTGGGTTGCAAGGAATCGCGTAAACTTTCTCCCTCTTTATCTTTTTCACTGTTTCCTATTATCATTTTATATACTGTAATTACTATGGAGGAACAGAGCTAGGCCATCTCCCAAGTTATTGAAAAAGATTGAAAAAGTCTACCCGGGATTTTCTGAAATGCAACCCACCACGCTCGCGAGGTTACTGTCGTCGCACCGGTCGTGTTTCCCACCAACCCATGCCAGTGTATCAGAGCTTGCGCCTACAATTTGGCAAAAGCTAATTCATACACGAACCCGAGGGTCATCTGCGCATGATCAATCATATGATCGAAATCCAAATACTTGATCAGGTCCTCAACGCCATGAACATGATTATCAGAATACTCAAATTTCGACTCGAAGACAAAAAGAGCGGGGTAACCGGCTTTATGGGCTGCAATATGATCTGATCCACAACGACCACAAATGGTCTCAGTCCATGTGATGTTGGTATACTTCTAAATATCAGCAGAAAGTCAATCATTGGAAAGAGGAAACTCTCACCTCCCCAATGATCATCTTAGTAAACTCCACTAGCTCAGCATCAACTACCATCTAATCAGCCTTACTCTGCTTTTCACCCTACCCCTGCTCCTCGTAGAAACTTACAAAAATCCATCATAATCCCAAAACTCACCTCCTTCCCCGCCTCAACCGTCAACTCCACAAACCCTGTCATATCCTGCTGTAACATAGCCTTAACATCCCTCCCCTCCCTCTCATAACTCTCCCAAACATCCTGACTCCCCAACATTCCCCCTTCCTCCGCCGCATACCAATGAAACTCTAGCGTATTCCTTGCCTTTCCCCCTCTCAACCCCTCATCTCCCAGCAGCACTCTTAAGACCTCCAATATCGTCATTGTACCACTCCCATCGTCGTCTGCGCCCGGTGCGCGACCGTAAATTCGGTCAGCGTGGTTGACGCTATCTTGGTGCGCGCCTACGACTATCGTGGCGTTGGTCTGACCAGGGATCGTAACTATGATTGAGGGTTGTGACCAGGGGTGGGTGAAGCGTTTAGCGGTTACGCCGAGAATGTCGGCACCGGATTGGTAGATCGTGTCATTGATGAGTGCGAAGAGCCAGGCCGAGGATGCTGTCCCAAAATCAGACTTATAGAAGCGGTTGTGGAAGTTAGAGAAGAATTCGAGATGGGATTGGATGTTTGATTTGCTGAGAGTTTTGAGCAGGGGGGTGATTTTGGACTGCAAGACGGCTTGCTTGGGGAATTTGTTTTTCTTGAGGGCCAAGACGCGGTGATGGGTGCCTAGGGATTGGAAATTAGTTATGTCCATGAATGATTGACCGGCCTAAGAGAGTTAGAAAGTGGCCGAGAAAAGTGAAGGGACGAACTCCGCGTAATTGCCATTTTTCGGATTCTGTGACCCATTGTTTTTCTCCATTGGTTAATTCGATCAGGTACTTCTTCTCATTTGTATTGGCATTGAGAACAATCTGAGCTGAATCATCACTAATGATTTGTGCCTGGATAAAGGACGCCGACAGAGCCACAAACAACAACTTAGAGAGCTTCATTTTGCCAAAATATTATTGGAAGATGTCGCAATTCGGACTTGGCGAACACCAAAAATGAGGTTATATACTCTGATATACAATTCAGAACCCATAATAGACGCAAGAGCTCGGTACTTAGATAAAATCCCCTGTTATAATAAGTGGGGTTGCGACACGTAAGCGACGCGTCTTCTCGACCGTCCTTATCGAGATGTTCTTGATCTGTATAAGATAGACCGCGAGATCAACATCTCACCATTGATTAATTGTCCCGGTTTTACTTTTGAATTTCGCAGTCAGCTCAAAGTAATGAAGGACCATAAGTGGGGATTACTCCGTCCACGTGACGCGGCGAGCTTGAAAAAGGGGGTTCTGTCTACCGTAACCCTTTCATCCTTTCTATGGATACATTGCGCAATTTCCTCAAGCCAAAAATATCTGCTGTTGGACAGAAAACAGGGGCCATAACGGACGCGAAGCCTTGGGTGAGAAAGCGACGTTGAGAGTCCACGGCGCCCGAAGAGCTGGGACCCAGGGATGGAAAGGGGTTCGAGCTACTGAAAGCAGAGAATCTGTTGATGTAATAACGGATAATTCTTGTGTTCATCGATCCTTTGCAAATTTCTCCGGGATTATAGCACATTTACAACGGCTTGGGCTTGGCTTTTGGTAAGCAAACCGAATCAGGCTCCGTCGCTACGTGCTCCATTGCTTCCAGCACAAATTCTCCTTAACATGTAGTCTACTAACGGTTATTCCTAGAACATATGGAAGCTATTTAACTCGGGGGATCTATCGTTCGTACTATGATAGTCTAATGGACTACCATGTGGTGGGCGGGTTTCTACAATGGGTCCATATGTTCTTGCGACTAAGTTTATCACTTACAATATGTAGTAGTCCCCGTAACTAGGCACTTCTTTTTACGGCACTTTCAATCGGCAAAAGTGTTCGAAAACCAATTAGGTCCAACTCAGGCAATGAATTCGCCCGTAGGGGATAAGCCTCTACACGCGGCTACTAAAAGTTAATGCTATAGCTTCAGCATGCCACCACTTTGCATTGAGTATCAGCCTCTGATAGTAACGACAACTACCTACTGAAGTGGGATTCGTTGCTAATTAATTGTTCAGGAATATTTCATTTATGCATGTAGTAAGTGCAATGAAGCTCTTTGAGATACCATTCACAGGCAGTCGAGGTTAGGATATAGAGCCAGCGAAGTTTTCTTAGTACACCAAGATGGAAAAATGGTGGGATGTAGGGATCGGGCAATCGTATGTGATCTTCTATCCCACGGGCAATGGTAGGTAGAATTGTCCTTGTGAGTGCGATAACGCCAGGGACTTGACGATTGTTTTGAAATCCGCTTACTCACTGGACTTAGCTAAATCTTCTGACTGGTCTGGGCTTGTGATAGCAAGAATCAATATACGTTTCTTTTTTTTTTCTTTTTTTTCCTTAAAAAGGGAAGAAAAAAGAAAGGAAGTATAACACCTCATTCATATAGTCACTTCAGTCTGCCGTTCTTGTTTCAATGTCTATTTTCGATGTACGCAATGTGGCTTAAGTAAACCACGACATAATGTATCCCAGCCGCTCCTTCCCAAACGCCGTCAAAGGTTCAAATGCATCAACAAACGCTAATACCAAGCAACCACGACCTCCTCACATCCATTTTCTCAACTCGCCTCGCACATCTAGACCTCAAATCTCGCTCGCTCCTTTAAAGACATCGCCGCAATCGTAGCCGCAACCTCTTCATCCGTAACAGGAACCGCCTGAGCTCCGATCCAACCAATCTCATAACCCTCCCAAGTAAACTCCGGATGCATCTTGCAAGCAAAGCGAGCATTACCGTGGATCCTAACCAGACACTCATCGCCCGTTTCTTCGACCTGGCTCTCGAGGACCATCTTTGGTAATTCGGTTCCGTCGCACTTGCCCTTCAGCTCCTAAACAACACATTCCATCAATTAGTAATAATCCAAGGGGCAAGGTTTGGGAGTAGGATAAAGGAATGGGTGAGAGGAAAAAACACTCACAATCAGCTCAGCCATAAACTCTCCCATCTCCGGCAAAAGACCATAGATCCGAAAATCGCAAGCTTTCTCCGGCGTCGCAGCAGAGAACGCGAGGATACCGAACATGTACTCGAAATCGCCCAACGACATCTCGTGAACCGTCGTATCCATGGTACGGATCGAGTTGTACTTGTGTTGCTCCGTAGCAAAACCAATCACATTCGCCTCGGCCTGGCAGGTTGATTTTGTGAGAGCTCGGACGTGCTTGCAGCCGCACATGACAGGGCGATCGGTGAATTGGGGTTTGGGGGCTGGGGGATCGGTTTTTGGGGTGGGGAGTTGAGGGGAGAGAGTGGTGCTGGCTTGGGCTTTGGATTTGGATTTCTTGGGTTTGCTGCCCTTGGGACGGAAGCGGCCTTCAATTACGGCTTTGTGCTTCTTATTGGTGATTTGTTCGACCCATTCACGAGGCTTTGGAGAGAAGTCGGAGGTAGAGGGGCTAGTAGTGGAATGACCAGCGACTGCTTCTTGCTCAGCTTGCGCAGCAACACCAGCAGTACCAGCACCATAATCGCCCTAATCAGATTTCCGCGTTAGCTTTATCCCGAAGATAATCTTCTTCAACGTTGCGATACTTCGAATAGTGCTCATGGGGAAGTGCTGGACTGGAAGTGAGTGACATACCTTCTCCATCAAAACATCTCCATCCTCCATAGACTCATCATCATAAACCGTAGCACGCTGCTTGCCCTTATCCAACCTAGCCAACGGGACCTCCTCACCAGCACCCCTAATCTCATGACCCATATCCATCATCTTAGAAGCAGAAGCAGAAACTCTCATCCCTCTCCTCCCTCTCCTCGGGCGACGTTCCGGACTTTCCTCAGACTCAGACTCAGGCTCAGGCGAAAGCTCAACCGAAGACGAAGACGAGCTTGAAGCAGCAACAACAGCCTTCTTAACCGGAACGTACCTCCTCGCACGATTCAAATCGATCTCACAGGTAAAATGATGCCTGATGCACCACTCGCACTTTTCCGCGCCCGCTTTCTTGACGCACTTCTGATGCGACGTGTAGCAATTATTGCACGTAGATGCGAAGGTCCCTCGTGGGGTATGCGAAGAAGAAGCGGAGGAGGCGCCTGCCATGGTGCAGGTAAGTGTCGACGAGGCGTTGTCGGCGAAGCGTTGTCGACAGAGCGAGTGTTTTCCTTGCCCGATTCGTGTTGTGGTCGATAAAGTAAAGTCGAGTTGTGATTTTAAGTTAATATCTGGACGAAGGCGTTTGGTAGGAGTGAGTGCTACTTTCATTAAGCGAGCTGGAACTAACTACCTTATACTATTGCGGATTTGTCGCTACAGGAATGAAGGAAGAGAAAAGGGGTTGGTAGCGTCGAAAGTAACTTAAGCGAGTTTTTGTGTCAACCTTCCATTTATTCCTCTATTCATTCAGCTCGCAATGTCGGGAGTAATTTCACACAATGAGGATGATCTTGCTATTAAGCTGAAAGGTAGGTTCAAAAGTCGATTTCCCAGGACTATAAAAAAACCCTACACTAACTCCCACACCAACTTCCCACCCCTCATCAACCACGCCTAACAACCCCAAGCTCCTCTCCCACTCCGTCTCCACTCCCCCTATCCTTCTCCCTCCTCTCCACACCCCACCTCTCAATCACCCCATCCAACCCATGCAACCACGCAACCAACCCTCCAAACCCCCAATACTCACCCCACCTCCACTTCCTCTCCACATCAACCTCCATCCACCTCACCAGCCGCTTCAACACATACGCCCTGGCCCCATCAGAGGAAATATCCTTATCCTGCTCCCAAAGTCTCAAATCATACCGACATTCCTCTAGACTTTGCGAGACTTTAAACAAGAAGTCGTTAGTCTGGAAGAGATCACCCTGTGATCTACAATCAGTGCATACACTAAACTAAAACAAGTCGGGGAAAAATATACACGTAACTTACATTTCCTCTCAAATACGCGCCCAGAATCTCCGTAGCTCGGCCCCGAGCTGGCGTCAACCCCAGGCGGAGCTGGCGGTCGCGATCGATGATGCCTTCCCATTGTTCTAGGTCTGGTGGGAATAGTTCTACATGCCATCAGTCGATGGCTCGTTATTTATATAAAAACGTTGCAAAGAACACGGAGTACAAACCAGCAGCAAACGTCACCACACCGGCTGAAGATCTGATGTCAAGATACGTGCGGCGCGCGAACGGGGCCGGAAATGGTAATGGTGGAACGTGCGCCGATGGGGTTGGGGAGGTGGGAGTACATATGCAATATCCGCAAATAGGGAGAGTGCAGTAATGGGGTTGGGAAGGACGGGGTTGTGAGGATGGGTTTTGTAAGGGTGGGATTTGTGGGGACGGATTTGGCAAAAATTGGTGGTGTGGAATGGGAACAAGAGATGTAGTCGGCGGAGGGGCGTGCAATCGTGGTTTCTTCGAAGGCGGGCCGCGCGACTCCTGGCCCGCTGAGGATTGGGCTCGAATAGATGGATGTTGCAAAAGAGGCCCGGGCTTCTTTTGCGAGGGCGGAATGTTGCTCGGCGGAGGGATTTGTGAAGACGCACCCTGCCCTAACGGCGCATGTGTCGAAAGCCTTTGCGCAATCACAACTGGCGGAGCTGTTGACGGGGCCCGCATATTTGAAGTTCTTGAAGGCGGGACAGGTAAACCAGGTGTAGGGGATGCGGGAACTTGATCCCGGGCAAAGATTCGCATTCTCGCGGCCTGTCGTGCTCCATGTTGGGGGATATGTGGGTTCGGGGGTGGGAGCGGGAATGAGTTGACGCTGAATTTGTTGAGTCTTTCCTGGAACTTGGGGTCTTTGGGGTTTGTCATGTTGGGAGTGGTTGTCGTGTGGTTGTGTGAATCGCAGGTGGCTGATGGGTATGTACGAGGGTGAATATCTGAGTGATGTTTGGCTACCGAGAATTTAATAAGGATCGTGAGAAGTTAGAATAATTCCGAGGCCTATTGTTGTGTTTGAGAACCTCGTTCTTTACCTTATAACTTAGCTTTATATGAGAATGGAAGGAGCGAATGTATGACTGGGAAATCACAAATGAGAGGGATGAAGAGAATCATAATAAATTCTTCCATCTAAAAACGTATCCCCACCAGACCCTCGCTCTCCTGGGTATAATCAACTCATTAAAAAGCTTCAATCAGAAAGCCAAGTATCTCTAATTTACACGAACCCCAATCGTCCCCTAAAGCCCACCCATTCCTCGGGCTCCAGAATTTCTACTTCTCTCCCACTCCCCATTCCCTTATCTTCCCATTCCGGAAGCTTTAGCTTCACACTCGCTGCTTGTCTTTTCACCATCCCGGTTCCCCTATTGGCGTCGCGTTCTAGGAGAACCTTGCCTCTGCGCTCGACATCTTGGCGCCAGCTATTCCAGGCTTCGAAGCCTTCTCGTTGTTTCGCAACGTGGTATTGTGGTGTTTGTTTCTTGGGGCGCCATGCCAGTCTGTTCTTTGGCATCTCCGAAAGGTCGTATAACTTGGCTGATTTGGTGAGGTTGAGAAGCTCGTTGAGAACATCGTTAGCTTCTGTGACGACCAACTCTTTTCTTTGCTCTTCCTTAGACTTGGAAGCTGTGAGTGGAGCTTCGAGCCAAGCAAGAGACTGCGGGTCAGTGAGGCGGGCTCGGTGGTTGTCTTCGCGAAGGTAACGGACAGCTGCTTGGAGGGATGCGATCTCGGATTTAAGCGCTTCCATTTCACGGGCAGTCGCAACAGCACGTTCTTGTCCTGCCTTGGAACCAGGTGCTATAACGCCAATCGCCTTTGTATCTTCTGCTACCTTCTTCCATTTTTCTCTGTCAGCCTCCATGATTGATAGTTCCTTGTTCTGGCTATCAATCGACTCGGTAAGTTCTGTCTCCCGTTTCTTGGCATCTTCAATCTTACGCTCGAGTTCCGTGATGCGCTCGTTCTTCTTCGTGGCATCACGCATACGAGACTCGAGAAGTTCGATCTTGACAGAAGCCTCTTCGAGGGTTTGATCTCGCATTGCAATAAGACGGGCCCGTTCGTGATTATCGTCTTTGAGACGGCGCATCTCTTCCTCAGCATCGATGGAGATTGTTTTGGAAGACTTGAGCTCTTGAGAGCGAAGGACCCAAGGTGCGGAAGCACGTTCGAATTCTTGTGTCATCTCTAGATCCGCTGTCAAGGCAGCAAGATCCACTAAACTATTCGTAAGTGTGCGAAGCTTATTGGTGTACGTTGAAAAAAGATCGGATTCGCTAGAAGCGAAGACGGTTGTCGTGGTGCGGTGTACTGTGCTTTGAACCTCGAGGTAGGTATATGGCTCTGCTCTTCCTTCTTCGTGTAGCAGGGTGTAAAGATCATCTCCAATACGTCGTGAGAAATCCGCAAGCTCTTGTGTTGCAACTTCACATTGTTCGAAAGATTGAATTGTGTCTAAAGTCAGCGACAAGGAACGAGTCTTGAGATCTTCGAGCGCCCGAACAGCCTTTCCAACAATGACCTTAGCACTGCGAGTCTGGGTGATAACATTCTCGGTCTTTCTGGTGAAGTGCTGAGCAAGCTCATCCTCATCACCTTGACTGGGAATAATTGTTTGCACCATCGTCTTCGCAGCAGAGATTGCAGATGCAGCGCTCTCTAAATGGCTCTGCATTACCAAAGTACGCATGTGAATGTCATCAGCGTAACTAGCTAGGCCAGTAGAGATGTGCACCTCTGAAAGATGCGACATGAGAGCAATGGTGCGTTGGAGTTCGCTGGCGCATTGTTTCTCCTTGAGCTCATCCCGTCGAAGGCCATCGATCCAAGCATTAAGAGCTCTCTCCACAGGCTCAAGCTCGTATAAAGCACCCTCAAACTTCGCGAATTCTTCGGTCGAGCAATGGCAAATGGCGTTCACGAAACGATCGCACATGGCTGTGACCCAGGCAAGTTTGTCGAGGACATCACATGCGGCGAATACATCGTCTTCATGGCCCACAGGCGGCGATCCGTTGACTCTTTCCTTGACGAAGCCATGCAAGAGATTAGCTTTAAATGCGACCCGCTTGAACCGTAGCAGTGCGAGGACAGAGTCTCGCTCAGCATGGAATGCCTCTGGCAGGAAAAGCTGAACGATCGCCAGGTGCTCTGAAGCTTCCTGAGCATCAAGTCGTCGCAATTCGAGGTCAATGGTCTTGACTTGTGTTTTCGCAGCAGAAACCTGAAGCTTCATATTCAGATCCAACATTGCCCGTGATCTGCTGTTCAATTGCTCCGATTCTGTTTCGGTAACGGCATGTGACGCCCTCATATCTTCCAAATCGCTCTGTAGATTCGTCACAAGCTCTCTGAATCGTGACAGTGTGTACTCCATATCTTCCATAGCCTCTTCTTGTTGCGCTGCCCGTCGTGCCTGTTCGCTGATAATACTATCCTTGAAGTCGATGTCTTCCTGCATCTCCTTCTCTGTCTCGACATGATTGATCTCCAGCTCATCATTCAATTCCTTGAGGCTCTCGAGATCTTCAATTGTGACCTTGAGTTCCTCGATCTGCTCGCTCATGCTCATGTTCCGTTCGGTGAGTTCTTCGATCATATCTTCAGCACCTAGCGCATTGTCCAGCTGTTGACGAAGGTCCTCCACAACAGCTTCAGATTGTGCAAGCTTCTCCTTCGCCACCTCGTAATGCTCCTTGACGGTCGTAAGTTCCCTGACATCTTCCTGTAAACTTTTGATTTCATCCTTGAGTTCAGACTCTGTCTGCTGAGTCATATCTCGCAATCGCATCAACGCTTCCCTAAGTCGTTCATTATTCCTCTCCATCTGCAGCCAGCCTTGGCTCGTCTTCTCCTCCGCGCTCATTTCTCCGCCAAGTTCGGCATTCTCCTCTCTCAAGACCTCCACCTCCAATTCAAGCTCTTCCGCCTTCTGCTTTAGTGCTTCCAACTCTGTCTTCAGAACCTCTGCCGTCTCTTCCGCCATCTCCCTATCAAGGGTAGCCATCTCAACAACCACATCGTGTTCCGCTTGTATGTTTTCGATTTCCTCGAATCGAGCCGCCGATTCCTTTAGTTGTTTTCGAAGGTCCGTAATCTCCTGTTGCTGAGGCTGATATTTAGTTTGCAGCTTTTGAATGATGCTTTCGAACTTGTCCCGCTCCGCTTGAATCTTCTCTAACGCCTTCAATTTTTCCCGATCTTCCAATCGCTTCTTCTCCATCACTTGTAACTTAGTTTTCAAGTCCTGGATTTCTCTGCTTGCTGCCGTACTGCTTCCGGACCCTCGTTGAACCATGGGTGATGCCGTGGTGCGTGTCAACGTTGGAGATGGATTAGAACGATCTGCAGCAGAAGTCCGTGAAAGGACAGGACTGATAATCTTAGGAGAGAGACTGCCCTGATCGCTCTTCACAGGCGATGCCCTGTCATCATCCCCGGTATCCTGTCCGCTTCCTTCGCTCGCTTGACCACTGCTCAGCTGACTACCAATCGAGCCCACTCTTCCAGAACCAGGTCGCAGTCCAGCCTTCGGCGCAAGTGACGTCCTGTTCGAAGCAGTCCTAGTCACGGGCGCACTAGCTCTGTTCCCAATACCTGGACCTCCAGCCAAAGACTGTCTTGACGAGCGGCCTCCAGGTGCAGGAGGCGGACCCATTGAAGTCCTTGTTCCTCCAACGCCTGGCCGTGGTTTGGACATTGTGATGGAAGGATTTCTAGCGTTCGAGGGTGTACCCGTTCGAGGAGTGGAGGCATTTGGGGTAGTTGTAGATAATTGCTTAGTCGGGGATTTTGTAGGTGACTAAATGGCATAATTAGTAAGTAGATGCCTATGAACGGCCTCTGTGAAACGTACCCTGAGTATGCTTGAAGGGCGAGACCTGGTAGCCGGACTTGGGCTTGCAGCATTCATACTCATCCTCTTACTCGCCGCTGTGTCTGGAACGGAGCTTAATCTTCGTCCCGCCACAGTGTTGGATACACTGCTTGGTCGCCCAGCCTTCCTGACAGGCGCGGGTGCGGGTTTCGGAGCTGGTGGAGGTTGTTCGATGGGAATGACAGCTCCTGGCTTCACGAACATCCCTCGATTCGGTGCGCAATCGAAGTATCTCTGCCCTCTCACCTCTCCATCATTTTTGCCACTCTCATCTTCAAGTTCCACTCCCACCCAGTCTCCATCGACAAAGTGCACGGGGCCTATGAACCGCACGGTTGCCAGGCGGCCATCGGTGAGCTGGATGACCTGGCCGATCGAGAACTCAGACATGATGTGCAGATCATCGATGAGATCTATTCATTAGGTTCAAGAGAAGGGAAGAACAGGGAGGTCGTTGTCGTTTGAGCTGATGATTTCGACTTGTTGATGTTGTCGTTTGAATTTTACGGTTGCCGGGAGCGAGCAATGATGACTTTTAAAATGCTACACTGATGATATCACGAAAGGGTCACATCTCTCTCCTACCTGCCAGGGTGATCGATGCTTGGAAGGCATTCTAGAATCAATCTACTATTTAAACAAAGATGACTGCTTAAAGAGGGAGATGGAAGAGAATGCCCAATTGATCATATTATAGATGCGCGGACGAATTAGCAAACAAAGGTCCTTTGCAGACCTGAGGTACTGAGATCCAATTTGTTATGTTCAAGAAGAAGCTACCAGTGATGTGACTCTTCCTCTATCCTGCGCTTTTGTCTTCTTCTTCTCTTTTCGAGGGCTTTTATATTCTTTCTAACCCCATTTGAATCTTTCTTTCTGTACCACGACGCTGCAGTGTTTCGCGGCAAGCTCGAACGAATTGCTGCCGTCTTGAAATGCTGTGCCCGGGACCCCAAATCCCCCAAGAGAAATTCCACATACCTGCCCTGTGGCCACCGATATGCTTCTGCTCACGCTCACGCATCATCTCTTGGTAGACAGATAATTTAGAGTAGCTGGCACAACCTGCGTGCGCAACCGCAGATCCAGCTCCACGGAGTCTCTCCTGGTCCAACGCTGGTCGTGATTGTCCATAGGTCGTTCCTTTAATCTGAACGTGTTCGAAGGTATTTCAATTCTGCTTCCGGTTGCATTATTCGTTCTCAGGAAACTGGGCTCCGTCTTCATGTACTCTAACCTTGGAAGTACAATTGCAAGCCAAGACTCCATCTTGGTAATGGCTGATCATCTTTACGACATGATACAAACTTTATTGGGTTCCCCGCCGTAGGTTTCGAGAATTATTCTCCCCAACTTTCGGGGACTTTCGCAGTTAGCTCCATCATATAATGGTCTGGTACAGAGTAGGAGGGAAAGGCGTAATGTGAGGGGTTTTCAATTAAAGGTGCAGCAGTTGGGTGCTCATGTCCAGAGACTATCGGCGACGCATTTCATGGTGATATTTCCCCACACATGTATTCATATTCACGATAATTCCATGGTTTGCGCATGTTCCGGCCACATTCGTGCGCGCACAGATTGCCATACTTCGCATACACAAACAACACCACACAAATATGGTCTTACTGGCGCGATGGAAGCCAGGGTCAATGCCATGCAATTAGATCGACCAAACATACACTTACCATCTGCCATGCAGTGATCTTGGAGAATTGAAGACAGTGATTGGGCGAGATCGACGCAAAGCGAGAATTCGAGATGAGCACGGAATATATTGGTGTAAATTTGACACAATTTGACATTGTCACGCGGAAGGTAATCTCGAGAGGACTCAGTGGGGAATTTCCGAAGTTGGGACGGGGGCGTTGATCATCACAGGGATCAGGATCTGCATCCGCCGAGTCTCCTAACCAACAGAAGAGAGGCTTGAGAAAAACAGGGTTGGGGGGGGGGGGGGGGGGGGTCCCACCAAAAGGAATTTATTATATTTATTAAAAT
>Ga0182030_10009036_pt1 | contig 20489 bp, 11 predicted proteins | sample 812S3MmetaG_FD_121299 | JGI IMG/M metagenome (GOLD analysis project Ga0182030, IMG submission 121299) | Permafrost microbial communities from Stordalen Mire, Sweden - 812S3M metaG (Illumina Assembly) | ecosystem: Environmental > Terrestrial > Soil > Wetlands > Permafrost | place: Sweden... | reverse complement strand
GTCGAATCGGTCAATCGCTACTCGCTCACCGTCTACGACATCAACATCGGCGACAGCCAGTCGATTACCGTGCTCAGCACCAACCCGGACAACGAGGACAAGCCGCTGCCGGTTCGGCCCAACTACCAGCAGTTGCGCGATGCCTCGGCCGTTCAGCTCGTCCACGAGATATACGGGCCGCCGCGCGTGTTCGATGTGGTGGTGCCCCTGGACCGCAACGGCGAGCCCTTCGTCACCGTGCATGTGGGCGTGCGCACCACGTTTCTGCGCGCATTCTATGCGCCCTGGGCCATTGAGGCGCTGGAGCTGATGGGCTTTGTTCTGGGAGCAGCTTTGCTGGTCGCCTTCCTGCTCAGCAACCTGGCCCTGCGGCCCATGGAGCAGATCAGCCGGCAACTGGACCTGCTCAGCGCGCCCAGCGAGATTGCGCCGGATGAAGACAAGAATCCCCCCCAGGATACGGCCGTGCGCGTCTCGACCAAGATTCAGCGCTTTGGCCAGCGCATGCGCAATGTAGAGGAGGTTTTCTCTGCGTTGAAGGAAAATCTCGACCAGATTCTCGGCAATCTGCAGGACGGCATTCTGCTCTTTACCGGCGACGGCCGCGCGGTGTTGGTCTCCGAGGCGGCGCGCCGCTTCCTCAACATTGAGCAGGGCAGCATTCTGGGGCTGCACGCGCGGGAAATCTTCGATCGTTCGACAGTCCTGGGCCAGACACTGCGCGAGGCCTTCGACGCCGGCGTTTCGCTCATCCAGGAAGAGGTTCTGACCGAGACCGACCGGCGGATTCAGGTCTCGCTCGATTTCATTCACGACGACAAAGCCCGGCAAGGCCTGGGTGCGCTGCTCACGCTGCACGATCTGGAGTCGGCCGAGGCGATCGAGTCCGAGCTCGAGCTCTCGCGGCGCATGGCGGCCATCGGGCGGCTCACCTCCGGCGTGGGCCACGAGGTGAAGAACCCCATCAATGCCATCGTCGTCCACATCGAACTGCTCAAGAGCAAACTCACCGGGGCCAGCGCTCCCGCCATGCGCCACCTGGAGGTGATCGAGGTAGAGATCCATCGTCTCGACCGCGTGGTGCAGATGCTCGTGGACTTCAGCCGGCCGGTCGAGCTGCGGCTGCACGAGCAAGACCTGCGCGCGGTGATCGGCGATGTACTGGCCCTGGCCTCGGCTGAGCTCTCGACGCGTAACGTGATTGTGGAGAGCAGCATGCCGGCCAAGCCCATGATCGCCAATATCGATGCAGACCTGCTCAAACAGGCCGCGCTCAACGTGATCCAGAACGGCGCGCAGGCCATGCCGGAGGGCGGAACGCTGCGCGTGGTCATCGAGGAGCAGCGCAAGTATGCCGTGCTGCGCATCGCCGATCAAGGCCCGGGCATCCCCGACGATATCCGCGAGAAGATCTTCGACCTCTACTTCACTACCAAAACGGGCGGCAGCGGCATTGGCCTGGCTATGACGTATCGCATTGTTCAGTTGCACTACGGGAGCATCGAAGTACAATCGAACCCAGGCCGTGGCACTGAATTCCTGCTGCGAATTCCACTCGCTGCCGCGGACTGCGGTCGCCGGCTTCCGCAGCCGGTGAATGTTCACAACGAGGAAGGGCCTTCGGAATGAAGATACGTGCAAGTTACGTAGGGTGGCTGCTTCCGCTTTTTCTGACTGCCTGCTTCCCCTTTCACAAAGAACAAAAGCAGTCGCTTCAGCAGTTCGCGCCGCCCGTAGCCAATCTGCCCAAGCCTCCTGTCGACCACCCGGAACTTCCCGTTACTGAAGTCACCATCCCCAGCGAGCCGCTCGATACCGACACCGACGAGATTCTGGAGGAAGCTGCGAAATCGCCGGCCCGGCATCGTCGGCCGGCGAGCAAGCCGGCCCAGGAAGCCGCAGACACCCCGGCCGAGGCGGATACCCCCGGAGTGAGCGCCGTCGGCCAGCTTTCGTCGCCCGAGCCCTCTGACATGCGCATAGAGACGGATGCGTCGATTGCGGCAACTGAGCGCGGCCTCAACGGCCTGGGCCGCAACCTGAGCGGCCCGGAGAGAAAGATCGCCGCGCAGATTCGCGAGTACCTCAAGCAGGCCAGGGAAGCGCTGCTCAACGGCGACGTGGACGGAGCGCGCACCTTGGCCGCCAAAGCCAAGGTCTTGCTCGGCGAGCTGAACCAGTAGTCGGTGCTCCGCCGTTCGCTTCCGCCTGCCGAGCCCAGAAATCCCCCCGCGATGGTCCTGATACCCCCATCACCCAGCTTTACCCGGTAGAAACTACACGCAGGCAGGAAAACTTACATGCCTCGAAGACCGTTTTAGCCGGCCGGGTTCAGGAAGCTGGTCTTACCGTCCATGCAAGTACAACAAAACAAATAAGATGAAAACATGGTCGACAGGTGGCCGGCTTTGGCACGCCCGTTGCTATCTACATGGGCGAGCGGACAGCACAGCTCACAGCGCAGACCCCAAAAAGCCTGCTCAGACTCCACGGCGAGGTAAGCATCCATGATGAACAAGGCAGCTCATTCCACCCAGTTCTCCAGCCAGCTTGCGGTACTTCTGCTGGCATCTGCAGTCGGACTCCCCGCGCTCGCGCAGCAGGCGCAGCCAACCGGGACTGCCCAGGACACACCTCCTTCCGCGGCACAACAGCAAACCTCCGCCTCGCCATCCATTACGCCTGCGAAGGAGGGGTTCTGGGGCCGCGTCAACCCCTGGGCCCGCAAGAAGTGGGTCAAGAAGCAGACGGGTCCCATCAACGACCGGCTTACCGAGCTCGATGGCCTGAACGCCAAGAACTCCCAGGACATCAAGGACGTGGACGGTCGCGCTCAGGCCGGCATCCGCGAGGCCCAGTCGGCTGCCGACGCAGCTAACCAGACGGCTACTTCCGCTGGAACTCAGGCCCAACAGGCTAACCAGACGGCGCAGGGCGCGGGCAGTCATGTGGACCAGCTGAACGGCACCGTCAACGGCCTCGACCAGTACCACCAGGTGACCGAAGCGGAGGTAAAGTTCCGCGGCGGCACGCCGATCCTCTCCGCCGACGCCCGCAAGCAGCTTGACGACCTGGCAACGAGCGTTGACGGCCAGCACGGCTACATCCTTGAAGTGGAAGCGCATTCCCCGATGGCCGGCAGCGCCGGTATCCAGAGCTCCGAGCGGCTGGCTGAAGCGGTGAAGCGCTACCTGGTCACAGAACACGAGATTCCCATCTCCCGCATGCACGCGGTGGCGCTGGGCAACGCACACGGTGACGGCGATGACGCCGCTCGAGTGCATGCCAGCACCGTGCACATCCGGCTGATGGAAAACAGTTTGGCGGCCCAGGCAGCTGCACCACCCCAGGGTGTTGCTTCCTCGACCGGCGCGGAGCGGCCGTAAGACCGCTGTCCTCCCCCAAGGCGTATCCGCTCCGACGGCTCACCAGCCGATCGGCCGCCAAAAAAGCTCTCACACGAGAGAACCAAGGCAACCTGGCCCCCGTTAATGACGGGGGCCGATTTTTTTGTTGGGGAGAAACCATGCACGCGGCGCCCCATCCTTTCGTCTTCTTTCTGGCGAAAGGGTGGGTGGCCTCGCTTCATTGATAGACCGGATCGCTAGCTCTTGTTCAGGTCGTAGTTCATGTAGACGACGTGCGTCTGGAGATACTCTTCCAGGCCATGCTTGCCGTCTGCGCCGCCGATGCCGGACTTGCGCCAGCCGGCGTGGAAGCCCTGCATGGCCTCGAAGTTCTCGCGATTCACATAGGTCTCGCCGAACTTGAGTTCGTTAGCCGCCCGCATGGCCACATCCAGACTGCGCGTGTAAATGGACGAGGTCAGACCGAACTCGCAGTCATTGGCCCACTCGATGGCTTCGTCCAGCGTCTTGAATGTGGTGATCGGCAGCACCGGACCAAAGGTCTCCTGCTGCATGATCGAGGACTCCTGCCGGCAGCCGGTCAGCACCGTGGGCTCGAAGAAGTAGCCAGCCCCGCGCTTGCTTGGGGCTCCGCCGCACTTCAGCTCTGCGCCCTGCTCCACGGCGCGCTTCACAATCGCGGTCACGTCGTCCAACTGCCGCTTGCTCACCAGCGGGCCCATCTCCGTGGCCGGATCAAACGGATCGCCCACCACGGTCTGTTCCATGGCCGCAATCATCTTGGTAGTGAACTCCTCCGCCACCGACTCGTGCACATACACGCGCTCGGCGCAGTTGCATACCTGGCCGGTGTTGATGATGCGCGATGCGTGAATAGCGCGGACCGCAAGGTCGATATCCGCATCGCCCATCACGATGGCCGGCGCCTTGCCGCCCAGCTCGAGCGATACCTTGGTGATGTTGTCCGCCGCTGCGTGCATCACCGCTGCACCGCCGCCCACGCTGCCCGTCAGGCTCACCATCCCCACCTTGGGATGAGCGGCCAGCGCCCCGCCAACCACCGTTCCCGAGCCCGACACGAGATTGAACACGCCCTTGGGCAGCGACGATTGCGCCACCAGCTCGGCAAACTCAAAGGCATTGTTGGGCGTCTCGCTGCTGGGCTTGATGACGATGGTGTTGCCGGTCACCAGCGCCGGCGCCACTTTGCGCACAATCAGGAAGAAGGGGAAATTCCAGGGCAGAATCCCGGCGATCACGCCGATGGGCATCTTGTAGAGCAGGATATTTTCGCCCGGCCGGTCGCTCTGGATGATCTCGCCTTCGTAGCGGCGGGCAAACTCGGCCATGTAGTCCAGGTAGTCGGCCGAGAAGTCCACTTCCACCTGGGCGAGCGACAGAATCTTGCCCTGCTCTTCGGTGATCACGTGGGCCAGCGAGTCGCGGTTGGCGCGGATCAGAGTGGCAATCTCGCGCAGGTGGCCGGCGCGGCGAATTGCCGGTAAGGCAGCCCAGCTCTTTTGCGCGCGCTCGGCAGCCAGCACGGCGCGGTTGACGTCCTCCACCGTGCCGTTGGGAAACTCGGAGATGATTTCTTCGGTGGTTGGGTTAACGACTTCGATCATCTTCGGCGATCCGACAAACTCGCCGTCGATCAGCATTTCATAACGTTTAATCCCGGCTTGTGCGGTAGTCATTGCGGTGTGTCCTTTGGGCGAGGGAACTTCGGGGACTCTCCTGAGCCGACCCTGATCATAGCGGGTGGGTTTTGCAAATGTAAATATGAATTCTCGCTTGCGGGAACGTTCCCGCGAAATTGTGTGCGCAGCCGCTCGGCGAAGGGGGCCCGGAGTGCGACGCGCTCTACCAATAGTGGATGGCGAGGATCTGCGGCGGGCCCGCCGCGCCGTTGACGACTTCGACTTTCAACACGATCTGCACATTTCTGTTCGGATCGCGCAGGTCGTTGGACAAGCCGTTCATCTCCACGGGATTGGTGACGAACTCGCCTGCGGCTTGAGCCCCGTGCAGACCCAGGCCGCCGATCTCAACCGTAAATTGGCCGGACAGCGGATCTTTGCTGCGCGTGATCAATGCGTAGTTGTCATACGAGTCAGAGTAGGCCTGGCCCCACGGCACGCTCCAGTCCGTGCGTTCCGGATGCTGCGAGTCTTCAATCCACATCCTCTGACTGGCAACGTCCATGTGCGGGTGGAAGCGAAGCTTTGAAACAAAGCGCATCGACCACGAATTGCCCAGCAACCCGCCCAGGATCACCGGTCCGTTGCGCAGATCGGCGAGCGTGGCGCTTCTGGAGTTCCGCAGCAGGAACCTCTTGTCACTCTTCCCCAGCATCTCCGCAAGGCTTGCCAGCTGGGCCGCCTCGGTCCACGCCACCGCCGGAAAGACTCCCGGCTTCCCCTCAGAGACCGGCGCATTTGCCGCATTGTTGACGGCGGACGCCATCTGCGGGGTAAATCCGGCCCGCGTGTCCGGAGCCACTTCTGTCAGGTCGACCGCTCCGAAACACACCAGGACCGGCGTCGAAGGCTTGAGAATGGGTCCCCAAAAGCGCTCCAGCCCTGAATCTCCACCGCTGCGCAACGTAATCGATGCCCCGACTGCGATCAACAGAATCACCGACGCCGCGATCCAGAGCATTTTCCCACGCCGAGCAGCCGGACTCGCCTTGACCTCGATTGCCCGTTCCTCGGTCTTGCTTTGTTCCGTAGCAGGTTCTTGGGGCGCAGACGTCACAATCGGGGCGGAAACAGCTGGCCGCCGAAAACGGGCCACATACGAGCCGGGAGGTAGATCGACCCGCAACTCACCCGCATGGCCGTCTTCCTGGTAGTACTGGGCGATGCGTTTTCTCACCTCTGCCGCTGCCACGCGGACAATCGAGTCTCCCGCCGTGTCGAATCCCGGCTCGCGCCCGAAGACCTCAATCCCCAGAACGCGTTCCTTGAGAGTATCCGCGCGCCCCTCGATGGTTTGCTCCACGACATACCGGAGCAGGTCCGGATAGCGCCGGCTGTTGCGGAACTGGGCGCTCTCCAGGAGCCGTTCCACCTGGCGTAAAACCGCTTCCTTGTCACTTGGAGACAGGTTCACCATCTCTACCGAACTTGGCGAACTGGTCATGCTTTCGCTCCCGGATTGCGTGTAAAATCCACGGGAAGTTTTCCCTGCTCGCCAGAGCCAAATAGGAGCTTCCCCTTGCAGCCAAGGCCTAACATTACTCCTAACGTCACCAGAATGCAATGGATATACCCATTAGAAATATAGGTTTACTCGCTATTGCGTCGTCCCTAACATGCTCATCACCGTATGACACTGGACGATCCTTGATGAATGCGCCTAGCTTGCTCACTGTTTCCAAACGAAACAAGTTTCCTTTTTGAATTCTGGGCCTTAAGCATTTCGTGTTCATCTCTCGAACCGTGTTCCCCTTCGCGGTTTCAAAAGTGAGGTAAAGGATCCACCGCAAAAGGTGTGTTCGAGGATGGACCGGGTCTCCCCGTTTTTAGGTGGGAGCGTCGCAGTCGCAGTGTGTATCTGTGGGCCTTCATCAGCCGCTCTGGCGAACCAGCCAGGCGCTGCCTGCAAGGCACCGCTTCGGCAGAAGTGATTGAAGCGAAACACAACATTTAAGGAGGCAGTATAGTGAAAGTGTTCAAACATCTTGCGATCTTCGCAGTGATGCTGGCATTCGCTCATACCCTATGGGGGCAGGCGGGCGCTACCGGCACCATTCTGGGGACGGTGACCGATAGTACGGGCGCCATCATCCCCAACGTCAAAGTTACGGTAACCAATACGGCAACCAACGTCGCCTTCCGCACGACCAGTAGTTCGGCCGGCGACTATTACGCCCCAAGTCTCCAACCGGGAATCTATTCGGTGTCGGCTGAGATCAAGGGCTTTGAGAAGTCAATCACCACCGGCTTCACACTGTCTGTCGACCAGCATGTCCGCATCGATCTGGCCCTGAAGCCCGGTGCAACCTCTGAAACCGTTGAGGTAACGGCCCAGGCCGTTGAACTCGACACCGACTCGGCGGCCCTTTCGCAGCTCGTGAGCGAAAAGCAGGTGGAAGAACTCCCCCTGAATGGCCGTAACTTTGTACAGTTGCTCTTCCTCGGCGCCGGCGCAGTCACCATCGGCGGTGAGCAGGGCACCATGCGTCAGGGCGAAGGAAACGCCATCAGTATCAATGGCGGCCGTCCTGAGGGCAACAACTTCACCCTGGACGGCTTGGTCAACACCGATCAGGCCATGGAAACCCCGGCCGTCATCCTTTCTCAGGATGCCATCCAGGAAGTCAAGGTCCAGAGCGGTATTTACCCGGCAGAGTATGGTTTCTCCGCCGCTCAGATCAACGTCGTCAGCAAGGGCGGCACCAACAAGCTGCACGGCACAATCTTTGAGTCGGACCGCAACAACGCGTTCGATGCCAAGCCGTTCACCACGGCCAACAGCTACATCACCAACACAGCCAGCAGCCTCCCGGTTCTGAAGCTGAATCAGTTCGGCTTCGTTGCCAATGGCCCGGTTATCATTCCCAAACTCTATGACGGCCGCAACAGGTCGTTCTGGATGGCCAACTACGAAGGCTGGCGCATGAACAACGGCAGTCAGCTTCAGGAAACGGTTCCCAATCCGGCCGTCCTGCAGGGCAATTTTTCGGCTGAGACCTACTCGCCGGTGACGGGCAACGCAGCCCTGCCCGGCGGGCCTCTGCCGGCATACGGAACAGCCACTTGCACGGCACTGCTGGCCAACGGTGGAAACTGCATGCCGGTTGATCCCACGGTTGCTGGCTTACCGGCTTATGCGAACAACACAGTCCCCGGCGCCGAATTCACCTCCCACATTGGCCTGGTCGCAGTGGCCAACAACTACTGGGGTGCTCCGACGGTTGCCAATCAGCCTGAAGGCATCACCAACTTTATCCAGAACATTCCCGGTCCATTGACCCAGAACCAGCAGACCTACCGCGGCGACCAGACACTGGGCAAGCTTGGCTCGGTCTTTGGCCGCTTCACCTACTCCAACTACGTGAACACGGCGCACTACAACTCCGGCTCAACAGCGGCGTACGGCCAAGAAGAGTACTTCGAGCAGGAGAAAGACTGGGAAGTTTCGCACACCATCAACCTTGGCCAGAAGAACGTGAACAACTTCCGCTTCGGCTATCTCTCGGCCAATGCACCGGAAGGCTCTATTGCTACGCCCCCTTCGGTGGTCTCGGCACTTGCAGAGCACGCCGTCTATACCACCTTCGGTCCTTTGCAACAGACGTGGCCGAGCGTGGGCGCGACGGGATACTCGGGCGTCGGCGGAAGCGGGAACTCCTACAGCGGCTCGTATATTCCTGAATGGGAGTTTGCCGACTCGTTCACTTCAGTTCACGGCAAGCACACCCTCGGCTTTGGCGTCGATTTCCGTACCTGGTACATCAACCGCAACCTGGATGATGACTTCTACGGCGATTGGGGCTTCGGTGCGAGTACCATTCAGACCAACAGCGAGCCAGTCAGTTCGGCTGCGGGTTCCCCAAGCAGTTGCCAAACCCCCTCAGGCTATTGCGGTTCCGGCAACGGCATCGCCGACATGATGCTCGGGTTCTACTCCGGCGCCAGCGGGTTCTTCCCCGCGCCCCTTAGCGCGAAAACGCAGGCTGGCAACCCGCAAATCCACCAGTACAACTACTTTGCTCCCTACGCGGAAGATGATTGGAAGCTGACCTCCAAGCTCAGTATGAGCATCGGCCTTCGCTGGGACTACCGCGCCGAGACCTACGAGAAGTCAAACCACTTCTTCTGGCTCGACACCAAAAACACCCAGGGCGGCCTGTGCTATGCCGACCCGCAGCTCTCAACCGATGGTGTGGCTCCGGGCGTGGGCATCGACGGAACCAGCCCCATTCTGCGCTATTGCGGATCGGTGCCGCGCGCAGCACAAAAGAATCCCTTCGCTCCGCGCCTGGGCTTCAACTACCGCATCAACGACAAGACGGTTGTTCGTACGGGATTTGGGATCTTCTACACCTCCTATGAGGGTCGCGAAATCGACGATTCGGCGGATATCTATCCGTACGGCGTCCGCGACGCTCTGAACCCCACCACGCAGAACGGCCTGGATACGTACAAGCTTGGCAACAACCTGTTCCCAGACTTCTCCCAGTTCCAGTCGTTCCCCGAGACTTCGCTGTCGTTCATCGCGGTCATCGAGTCGGAAAATCCTCTCAACCCTTACGTCGAGTCGTGGACGCTCTCGGTGGAGCGCGAGCTTGCCAAGAACACCACCCTGGAACTCAACTACGTTGGCACCAAGGGAACACACCTGCTGAACCGGCACGATATCTCGCAACAGCTCGATATTTCGTCCGCGAATCTGGCAACCTGCCAGGTTCAGGATGCGAATGGCGTCTACGCCAACGCCTTCGGCGATCCCGCGACCGGTGCTCTGCCGGTTGCCGGGTGCAGCGTTGCGAGCCGGCTGCCGTATCCCAACTTCAACGGAACCTACATCGACAGCGACTTCCACGGTTACTCCATCTACAATGCCGGCAATGCCAAGTTCGAGCATCGCGCCGGCGACCTGGCCGTTACCTCGGTATTCAGCTGGGCCAAGAGCATGGATAACAAGTCCGCAACGGCCGGAGCAGGCGCCAGCGCCACCGGCTATGAGGGCTTCATGGACAACTCGAGACCCCACCTGGACTACGGCCGGTCGGACTTCAATGTGCCCTTCCGGTTTGTGAACAGCTGGGTTTATCAAATTCCCATTGGCCGCGGCAAGAAGATTCTTGGCGGCGCCAACTGGGCAACGGACGAACTCGTTGGCGGATGGCAGCTTACGGGTGTCGCCACCTTCCAGCAGGGCTTCCCGTACGAAGTCACAGGTCCTGATATTCAGGGCATCACCGGTTCGGGCGGCATGCGCGCGAACTATACCCCTGGTTGCAACCTCAAACAGAACACCTACTCCGGAAACCTGGCCAAGTTTTTCTGGCTCAACATGAACTGCTTCACCGGGCCGGCCTTCGGCACCTACGGAACCACGGCCCGCAACTTCCTCAACCAGCCCGGCATCAACAACTGGGATATCGGTCTGGGCAAGGCGTTCGGGCTTGGCGAGAAGGCCAAGTTCGTGTTCAAGATGGACCTGTTCAACGCCTTCAACAAGACCCAGTACGCCGGTGACGTAGGCGGCCTGCTGGTGGCCGGATCGAGCGGCAACAATCCCGTCTCATCCGGAGTCGGAGGCGCAAACGCCGGTCTGCTTTACGGCGCTTCGTCTTCCCGTGTCATGCAATTCGGTGGAAAGATTCAATTCTGATCCATCCGATCAACCGTTCCTTTAACTCCATTCCGCCACGCCTTCGGGCGTGGCGGAGTTTTTTGTGCGCCGGGAGATACACTAATTTCATGTTGAAGAACCCATCGAAGCTAAGCTGGCTCCTGGTCCCTTGTCTGGTCATTCCGCTGCACGCGCGTGCCCAGGCGGGTGGCGAGGAGCAGGCGGCGCGGCTGGCGGACGAAGGCCAGCAAGCCATGGCCGCCGGCCAGATTGATACCGCGCGCGCCGACTTTGAACAGCTGGCCAAACTGGAGCCGGGCATCGCCGAGGTGCACGCCACGCTGGGCGCCATCTATTTTCAAACGCACGACTATGAACAGGCCGTTCGCGAGGTGCGCACGGCGCAGCGGCTCAAGCCCAGCCTGGCGAAGCTCGACAGCCTGCTGGGTCTTTCGCTGGCAGAGATGAGCCGCTTCTCCGACGCCCTGCCTCATCTGGAAAAAGGCTTCAAGCAGACTGGCGACCCTGATGTGCGGCGCATGTGTGGCCTGCAACTGTTGCGCGCCTACACCGGCCTCTCCCGCGACTCCGACGCCGTGGAGACAGCGCTCGAGATGAACCGGCTCTATCCCGACGATCCCGAGGTTCTCTATCACACCGGCCGCATCTACGGGAACTACGCCTACATCGTGATGGCGAAGCTGCACGACAATGCGCCGGATTCGGTGTGGATGGTCCAGGCCTCAGGCGAAGCCAACGAAGCCCAGAAAAGCTACGACGCGGCAATCGTCGACTTCAATCACGTGCTCGAGATCGATCCCCAGCGCCCCGGCATTCACTATCGCCTGGGGCGCATCGATCTGGAGCGGTTCAACGAAACGCACAAGCAGGAAGATCGCGACTCCGCGGTGCGCGAGTTCATGAGTGAGGTCTCATCCAATCCCGGAAATGGCAACGCCCGCTACGAGCTGGCCAAGATGCAGGCCGACCAGGGAAATCTGGAGGAGGCGCGCAAGCAGTTCTCTGAGCTGCTGGAGCATTTCCCCGACTTTGAGGAGGCGCTGGTCGGTCTGGGCGGCGTCGACCTCGACAGCCAGCATCCAGACGCCGCCGAGGGGCCTCTCAAGCACGCAACCGAGGTGCGGCCGGACGACGAGGTCGCCTGGTACCGGCTGGCCCAGGCTGAGCGCCAGCTGGGGCACTCGCAGGAGCAGAGACAGGCGCTTGCGGCCTTTCAAAAGCTGCACGCCGTCTCAGCCGCCAAAAAGAACGCCGCGGCCCCGCTGCGGTCGCAGGATCACGTCACGCCGCAGCAGCTGGGCGCGGGCGATCAGCCGCAATAGCCCGGAGCCTTCCTCCCCGGACCGTTCTTAGCAGACCTGCACCAGCGGCAGCTCCAGCAGTGCGGCCAGCTTGCGCAGCTTTGCCCCCAGGTGGCCCACGCCGATGGCGCAGTGATGCGCCGGCCCCTCAGCATTCCAGGCTTCCACAAAGCCGCGCGCGCCAACGGAGAAGCGGTAGTGGCTGTTGGTGTTGCCAATGCGCAGCACCTCGCCGGCAACGCTCTCGCCTTCGGCCACCAGCAGTTTGAAGCCGCGCGCCCGGTCTTCTGCGACTGACAGCAGAGTCACCGGCCCGCGCTTCACACTCATCTCTACGGAAAGGCCGCGCCCAACCTTGCCGTGGTACACATCGAGCGGCCGAACCTTGGTTTTGCTCTCGGCAATGGCCAGATGCCCTGGCCCGTCGTGGCCCATCAGCACGTGATCGGCTTCGAGGTCCAGCCCATAATACTCGGTGAACGAGCCGCCCGCTCCCAGGCAGTCCATGATCTTCATCGCCAGGGCGTTTTTCACTTCGTACTCGCCAGCCACCGGCACGCCGCGCGCCGTCAGCAGCGATGTGCCCAGAATCACCGAGCTCATGGTGTCTTCGTTCTCGGGCACGCCGCTGCCCATGTAGTAGTAGGCCATCGAAGTCAGCTCACGCTCGGCCACCAGCCGGTCCAGCGCCACGGAGGTGCGCGCCGCCCGCTGGAGCTCGCTCTCCGCGCAATCGGGCTGGACCTCAAATGTGGTGCGGAAATCTGCCACGCGCGCGGCAATCTCGGCATCGCTCACGCCGGCGCGCAGCCCGCTCAGCTCGTCCACCTCCAGCTGTTCTATATGGCTTCCGAAGGTGATCGAAACCTGCGTAAGATCCGTCACAATGTCCAGCATGCCGTTGTAATAGTGGCCCATCAGGCCCAGCCGATTGTCGGCAAGCGTTTTCTTTACCCGCGCGGCTTCGATCCACCCGTCAATCTCCGCCCATGTGGCCTCGTCGCCCAGCACGCCGGTCACCTGGTGCACAGGGAGCCCCGCGCGCAGCATCACGTTGGCGATCTCCGGCACCGGGCAGGCCGAGCAATAGGCCAGCCACTCGCCGGTCATGGCCGTACGGTTGGGCAGGCGATTGAAAGCGGCATAGTCAATCGCCGCCGCCGGCTGCAGATTCAGCACCAGCACCGGCACCTTGGCCCGCTGCACCATCGGCAGCACGGTGCTCGAGAGCGCATAGGTGGTCACATAAATCACCAGCAGGTCAATGTCCGCGCGCCGGCATCGGTGGCCGGCTTCCCGGCCGGCCTGCGCCGTGTCCACCAGGCCGAACTGCTCAACCACTGCGCCAGCCTTCTCCAGCCGCTCGCCCACCTGGTGGACATACCCTTGCAGACGAGCCTCAAGCCCCGCAAACTGCGGCCAGTAGGCATCCAGTCCAATGCCGCACAAGCCCACGCGCAAAACACTCTTGGCCATTACGCTCTTGCTCCTTGATTGTCTCGTCCATTCTAGTGGGCTGAAGTTCACCGCGCACTCAGAACCGTCACTGCAAACGGAGCCAGCTTCAGCGCGGAGCCATCTACCTTGCCGGCCCGCGGCTCATCGTCCCCTGTTGCCTCGTCTACTGTCACAGATGCGGCATTCACGAACTCGGGGCTGAGCGTGACCTGCTTCTCGCTGTTGGTTTTGTTCACCAGCAGGATCTTTTTACCCTGCGGCGTAATGAATCCCTGGATTGCCACGTCCTCCACGCCGAAGGGATTCTCTCCGTTGGCCACCAGCGTGTCGCCAGGGTGGAAGTTATCCTTGATCAGCTTCAGCACCCAGTAGCGGGCGTTCGGTTTGCCGTTGTTGTAGTCGATCATGGACACGCTGGGAAACTGCGATGGGTAGCCAACCAGCTGCGACTCTCCAATCACATCCACGCCTTGCTTGGAGAGCTCCGCAAACAAATATCCGTAGAGTGCTCCGGCGGCGTTCCAATAGCGATGCGGAATGTGATCAGGAAGCGCCTTGGATGCGGCGAGCTCCAGTCCATCCGTGGGAAGAATCACGCCAAGCTCATCGGTATCAATCTTCGTTGCAGGCGACAGCCGGTCGCGGATGGCCAGAATGAACTTCGTCACAGCCAGGAATCCGTCCGCCTGGTTGAAGAACGTGTGCTGCCAGCCGTCGAGTGTTTCATCCAGCGCCGGCCCGGCGTAAAAGTGGAAGGAAATATAGTCCAGCGGAATCCCCGGCTTGTGGTTGGCCGGATTCAGAAAGTACTCGTAGTACTTCGGATTGCTGCTCGCCCCGCCCAGCGCCAGGCCCACAAATTTCGTCTCCGGGCTAGCCTTGCGGATGCCCTCCACAATCGCGTCATAGCGCCTGGTGTAGTCCTCGGGAGAGGTGTGGTGCTCCGAGTCAATCTCGTTCAAGACCTCCCAGTACGGCAGCTTGTAGTGGTAACCGGACTCGTGCCGCTTCCCGTTCTCATCCGTGAATCCGCCCCGCGTAAACCAGCTGGCCAGGCGTTCGTAGTAGCCGGTCAGCTCCTTGCCCGTCGGATCGCGCAGCTCCGTGCCCTGCGTGTAATTCCAAAAGACCTGGTTGGGATCGCTGGGATACTTGACCGGCTTGTCGGTCTTGAACATCCATGCCGGAATGGTGCTGAAATTCACGATCGTCGAGTGCCCCTCGGTCGCCGCAAAAAAGTCCTTGGTCACCGGATCGATATAGGTAAAATCCCACGACGTATGGTCCTTGGTGGGCGCGTCCAGCTCGGCCACGGCGATCTTCGGATACGGCAGCCAGGGAACGTAGCGCACATAATCGGCGCCCAGGGCCTTCAGCGCGGCAAACGCGCCGTCATGGATGGGCGATCCCGGATTCAGCATCGGATTGGTCACCACCTGCAGTGTCGGCGTCGATCGCGACACGAGGATGGTCTTGTTCCAATCTATGTCCAGTTTTTGCTGTGTGTCCTGCGCAAGCGCCGCAGCGCCGCAGGCGACGACCGCCAGGCACCATGCCAGTCGGCAGCACCAGGTCTGACAACCCGAAGAGAGAATTTTCATACGTACCCTCCCACAACGAACAACGGCAGACGAGCCTTCATCCGCCGGGTGAATTGTTATCAGGATTCTTGAGAGCGATAGCGGGAATAGCTGTCCGGACGCCTCCCGTTTGGCGGGTACGCGTCCGGACCTTGGTCTAATTCTTGTCGCTCAACTCAGGACCCGTTATCTCTGGCCTACTCATTGGAAACAGACTCCAGGCGAACCGGTCCCAGCAGCCCGGATGGCAGCAACGGCGAGTTCGGCATGTAGGGCTTCACGACGGTGAATGTGTATTTGCTCGCACCCGGCTGCAGGTCGCCGATCAGCCGGTTCACCCATGCGTTGATCACCTTGATCGTGACCTCGTTCGCGCCCGGCTTCAATGCCGCCGTTGCATCCACGCGATAGGGAGCGTGCCACACGATCCCAAGCGGCTGTCCGTTGATGGTGACTTCGGCAAGGTTCTTCACGCCGCCCAGGTCAAGCCACACATGCGCGCCGCTCTTGAGCCAGCCCGCCTGCACATCCACAGTTTTGGTGTACGTGCCCGTTCCCGAAAAGTACTTGACCCCGGTGTCCGCGCTGTCGCTCCACGAGGCCAGCTTGTCCAGTTGGATCGAAGGCGGCGCGCCGCGGTCTGGTTGGAATGCGAGGGTCCATGGACCATCCACGCTGGCAAGTTGCGTGTGGACTTCCGCGGGCAGCGTGCGCGCCGTCTCACTGGTCGGCTTGCGGAAGACGACAAAGACCGTGCCCCAGGGCTCCAGCTTCAGCGGGACCGTGGTGCGGCCGGCTGCAGTCTTGTAAGAGACAGGCTTGGACGTGCCGCTCTCCGCGTACCACAGCTCCGGCTCCTTTCCCGCCACGCGGAAGGTCGCGTCGAGCGACTCGCCATGATTGCCGCGGTTGTCGACGAAATAAATGTCTCCGTCGCTCACCTTGCGATGAACGAACTCCAGGCGGGTGTCGGCTTCAGGCTTGGTGTAGTCGAAGTCGGGCTCGACTTGCAGCGCGTGGAAGACATCGCCAATGCTCTGGCCTGCATACACCGTGCCGTTGCCCACCTTGTGCACACCGGAGCCATCGCCGAACAGCTCCGTGCTCAGCTTGTTGAACTCGGCCTGGTTGTCGGCAAGGCTTGGATCGTCGTTCGGCTTGGGCCCGGCAACCACCGCCCCGGCCTTCACCAGCTTGTCGATTGCGCGCAGAACCGGCAGCGACATGTGCTTGCTGAAGGGGTCGAGACCGAGCAGCCTGTAGCTCATGCCGCTGGGCGTGGTGATGCGGCCATTGGCCGCGCTCAACTCGTGAATCAGCCCGTCGGCATTGATGTAATCGAAGCCGTAACCCTTCGGAACATCGGGCGACTTGTCGCCAAAGATCGCTGTCAGGTTCGAGTCTTCTCCGTAGAAGTAGATCAGGTCCGCGCCAAAGTGGCCTTGCTGCAGCATGAAGCTGGAGCGGGCCAGGTAGTCGACCCAGGGACCGGCCTGCTCTGCCCAGGTCTCGTTGCGATTGAACCACTGCCCGTACGGTCCCAGCGTGAGTCCGGGCGCTGTGCCGTTGCCCACCAGCGGCTGGTGGGCCGACTCGTGCACCACGATGCGGTTGATGCCGTTCAGGAACTCCTGGTCGGCGGTGGGCTTGAGCGTCGAAGGCGACCACGCCCACGCGGCGAAAGCCGCAGTCATCGATTCCGCCGCAACCAGGTTCTGTCCGTAGATATGCGCCACGGATGCCGATTCGCGATCGTCCGCGTTGTAGCCGTACTGCTCCTGGTTCACGCCCGGCCGCTGCGTCCACATCGCGCTCATGGGCACTTCGTTGAACTTCTTCACTTCCATGCCGTCGGCAATCAGGGCGCGGCCTTCCTCGTGCGACTCGCCGTAGTGACCCATGCCGCGCTCGTGCAGCGTGGCTTCCAGCTGCCCGTAGTGCTCGTTGGCAATCAAATCGGCAATGGTCTTGCGCAAATCCCACAGGAATCTGTCGCTGGCCTCCGCGCTCACCACCACGTGGCCGCTCAGCACCGGCATCCACGGCAGCGGGTCGTAGCCGCGCAGCCGCTTGAACTGGGGAATCATGTTGTCGGTCCAGTTCTGCGCGCCGGCCTCCCAGCTGTCGTTGACCACATAGCGGATGCCGCGCTTGCCCATCAGCTCCGGGCCCACCGTCTCCTTGTAACTGTCGAGATAGGTGTCGAAATACTTCTTCACGAACCGGCGATCGAGCTTGTCCACTTCCAGTCCAGTGGCCTCGGCCGTGGCCGGGTGGTTGGTGATGCCCAGCAGCGAGTAGCCAAAGCGCAGCACCACCCAGTCGCCCGCGGGCGGGGTCCAGTCCAGCGTTCCATCCGGATGCATCTTCGCGGTCAGGTCAATCACATCCGCCTTGGCAATTGCGTCGCCGGCTTGGACGCTGGGCGTCGCCAGCGAGTAGAGATCCGACTCGGTCGTAAACGCTGCCTTGTCTTCGAAGCGGTTCACGCGCGCGCCCGGATGCAGCACCAGTTCGGCAATCTCATAGTCGGTGGGCGGCGGCGGAATCTTGATGCCGAACTGCGCGGGATCAATGCCCACGGCCCAGTCGGGAATCGGCGGCGCGGCAACCCGCTTGAGCGCCACACGGAAATATTTCGCCGTCACGGCCGGGAACGAGATCGTGTTCTCGGCAGCGTCACCGCCGGCCAGCTTGGCCACCAGGTGGAAGTTCTGCCCGTCGTCGCTGGCCTCAAGCGTGCTCTCCGGGCCGCCGATGCCGGAGCTCATCGAGGTCACGTCATCCAGCTGCGCAATCACAAACGTGATGGAGTGGATGGTCTGCGGGGCAGGGAACTCGTACTGTATCCATGCGCTCTGGCCGATTGCGGAGGGAATCGGAATCTTGGTCTTCTTTTCCAGATCCCCATCCGAGAGCATGGCGAAGTCCGGCGAGCCGGCGCTGGCCGTTATCTTGGCATGCAGCGACTCGAAGGACACATCGCCGGCCGGCCGGCGATAGGCAACCACAACCGAATCGGCATAGAACTGCGGAAGCGGTGCAGCGCCTGCAGGCGGCGGGTCATCGTGAATGCCCACGTTCTGGAACGCTCCGTTGTTTGCCGGCGGATGAGCAAGGGTTCCGGTGAAGGGCTTTCCGCCTTCGACCGCAGTCTCGCTCCACACATACTTCTTCATGCCCTCGGCACCGGTGACCCACGGGCCGCCCGACTCGCTCCAGCCCGGTGAGCCGGCGATGGCTTCTTCCATCCCCAGCTTGTCGGCCAGTTCGGTTGCGTATTTGAAAGCGTCCTTCCACTCCGGCGTCATGTAGGCCAGGCGGTGATCCACGACCTTCGGCGTCTCCAGTGCGGCGTCAAAGTTCTGGAACCCGGCAATGCCCACGCGGTGCATCCATTCCAGGTCCAGCTTGATGCCTTCCTTGGTGATGTTGCCGTTCATCCAGTGCCACCACACGCGGGGGCGCGCACTGTCCGGAGGAGCTGCGAATCCGCTCTTCAGTGGATCGACTTGGTTCTGGGTTTGTGCAAGGCCGGCGGAGCAGGAGAGCAACAGGCTGGCGGAGAGGATTGCGATTGCCGGGAGTTTCATATATCTCCTTTGGGGGCACTCACTTACGAAGCGTATCGGCGGATTCCGCAAACCCGCTTCACAACGCATCGAGCGCGCAGGAAGAGTACTTATGATGCGCTACGAACATTACCACGGGGGAGGGTGATTTCGTAAAGAAAATAATTTGCCCATCGAACTCGCGTACCATCGGCCGACCCCATGATTGGCCACCCGTTGCGCATCGTCGCCAGCGGTCAGTACGCGGACCGGAAAGCTCCCTAAGAGCCGGTCCAATAACCCGGCCTTCCTTGAAGGGTACGGGCTTCAGCCCGTACGTTGACTCGGCAAAAGGAGTCGGGCTTTAGCCCCTGAGGGACGTTTTTTGTCCCTTCTCCGTCCCCCTTCAGAGTTTCTGGACAGATTCTGAGAGCCTGTCCAATAACCCAAACCTGAGCTCTTATGCAGGTCTTGAGACCGGCGCCCTCAGCCAACCGTCAGCACCAGCTTCCCGAAGTGGCTGCCTTCTTCCATGCGCGCCAGCGCCTCGCGCGCCTGCGACCAGTGGAAGTTCTCACCCACCGGACGTAGCACAGCAAGGGTGATGGCCCGGTTCAGCTCCTCGAAGTCCTGGCGCGAGCCGACGTAGATGCCCTGCAAGCGCACCTGCTTGTGCAGAATGGAGGAGATCGGAAACGGTGCAGGGTTGTTCGAGCCCGACAGCACTCCGACCTGAGAGATGGTGCCGCCGATGCGCAGCGCTCGCAGCGACCGCGGCAGCGTGGCAATGCCGCCCACGTCCACGACCAGGTCCACGCCCACCCCGCCGGTCTCGTCCAGGGCCCAGCGGTCCCACTCCGCGTTTTCCTTGTAGTTGAGGCCGGCGTCCAGTCCCAGCGAGTAGGCGCGTTCAAGCTTTTCGGCACTCGATGAAATGCCCAGCACGCGTGCCCCGCGTAGCCGCGCCAGCTGCAGAGTAAAAATCGACACCCCGCCCGTTCCCTGGATCAGCACCGTGCTTCCCGGCTTCACATCCCCGGCCGACAGGGCATTCCACGCCGTGACCGCCGCGCAGGGTAGCGTGGCCGCCTCCTGAAAGCTCAGGTGCTCGGGGATTGCGACCATCCCGGTCTCATTCAGCACCACGTACTCGGCCAGCATGCCGTCCATGTCCCCGCCCAGCGCACGGCGGCTCTTGATCGCCGTCGGCGGCCCGTCCAGCCAGTTCTGCATAAAGATGCCGGCCACGCGGTCGCCTGGTTTCCACACCGTGACTCCGTCGCCCACGGCAACCACTTCTCCGGCGCCGTCCGAGCAGGGAATGCGGGGCAGCTTCAATTTTGGGTTGTAGAGACCCTTGACCACCAGCAGATCGCGGTAGTTGTAAGAAATCGCACGCACCTTCACGAGCACTTCACCGGCCTCGGGCAAAGGGGTGGGACGTTCCACAAACTCCAAAGAATCAATACCAAACGACGAAATCTGCCAAACGCGCATGAGGGCTTCTCCAAGATTGCCGGGGATGAATTCCAATTCCGGGGGATGCATTTCCGGTAATCCCCCGTAGAATGAAGATATGGCTCGTGGTTGGGAAAGTAAATCCGTGGAGGAACAGATGGCAAATGCACTTGAGCAGCCGCAGGCCGGCGCCGACAATGAGTTTGTCAGCGAAGATCAGCGACGCGCGGCCGACCAGGTCCGCACCGTACGGGATCGGCAAAAGCAGGCCTTGAATCTGCAGCGGGAAAACATCCTTTCGCAGCGCACCTCGAACCCCGCACGGCGGGCTGCGCTCGAAGCAGCCCTGACGCAGGTCGAAGCCCAGATTGCAGCCATGAACTAGACTGCTGGGCCATCGCCGCCCGGCCCCGGGCTATTGCTCCTCGCGATGAAACAGCAGCG
>Ga0182030_10009035_pt1 | contig 20490 bp, 18 predicted proteins | sample 812S3MmetaG_FD_121299 | JGI IMG/M metagenome (GOLD analysis project Ga0182030, IMG submission 121299) | Permafrost microbial communities from Stordalen Mire, Sweden - 812S3M metaG (Illumina Assembly) | ecosystem: Environmental > Terrestrial > Soil > Wetlands > Permafrost | place: Sweden... | reverse complement strand
GGATGCTTCATCCCGATGCGCAGCGTCCCGTACCCGCCCATCGAATGCCCCGCCAGGCCGCGGCTGGCGCGGTCCGCGATCGTCCGGTAATGGCTGTCGATGTAACTCACCAGCTCCACCGCCACAAACGTCTCCCAGTCGCCGGTCGTCTTCGAGTTCGAATAAAAACTCCCGTTGTGCAGCGAGAACGCATCCGGCGCCACCAGAATCATCTCCTTCGTCGTGCCCGCCGCCACGCCCTTCTCGAGCCCCGCCACATTTGCGAACCCGACCCATTGCTGCGCATGCAGCCCGTATCCGTGCAGCGTATAAACCACCGGATACCGCCGCGCCGTCTCGGTCGCATAGCTCGGCGGCAGATAAACGAAAACGTCGCGATCCGCCGCGTCGCCCTCCAGATTCCCTTCAAGCGACTTCCCGTGCACCGTAATCTTCTCGAGCTTGCCCTTCAGACTCTTCTCGAGCTCCGGCAGTGGCTGGATCAGATTGCTTCCGCCCTGTCTCTGCTGTGCACACGCCAGCGCCGCTGCCATCAGGAACACACCGCTAGATCGGACCACGCGCACCTCCACGACGAACCCCATTCTACATTCCGCAGGTTTCGTGAAGGGCTTTTAACAGCAACTCCCACTCCCTGACGGGGCTTAGCCAATTGCAACGGCTTTCGCCGTCCGGAGGACATCTTGTACATCAAAGGCACGCTCGCCACTCTCGCTCTTCTCGCACTCACCGTCGCCGCACCGCAGCCCTCGCAGGCAGGCATCTCGATCTCGATCACCATCGCTCCCCCGGTTCTTCCCGTCTACGTGCAGCCGCCCTGCCCGGTCGAAGGGTATCTCTGGACTCCCGGCTACTGGGCATACGGCGACGCCGGCTACTACTGGGTCCCCGGCGTCTGGATCGCGCCCCCGCGCCCCGGCGTTCTCTGGACCCCCGGCTATTGGGGCTTCGCCGGCGGTGTCTACGGCTGGAACGCCGGCTATTGGGGACCGCACGTCGGCTTCTATGGCGGCGTCAACTACGGCTTCGGCTACTTCGGCGCGGGCTTCGGCGGAGGTGTGTGGGCCGGTAACGTCTTCCGCTATAACACTGCTGTCGTCAATGTGAACACCACAGTGGTCCACAATGTCTTCGTCGACCGCACTGTGATAAACAACACCACCGTCGTCAACCGCGCCAGTTTCAACGGACCCGGCGGTATCGCCGCCCGCCCGACCCCGCAGGAGCAGTCTTTCGCCCGCGAGCAGCACTTCCAGCCCACCGCAAGCCAGGTTTCCCATGAGCAGAACTTCGCTCACGACCCCAGTGCTCTTGCCTCCGTCAACCGCGGTCGCCCCGCCACAGCTGCCCTTCCCGGCGTCAACGCCCGCCCGGCCGGCGCTCCGGCTGCCCATATCGAGAACCGAGCCGCCAACGTCGAACGCGCAGAGCCCGCGGCACGCGCCGCCAGGAGCGCCGCCCCCGTGGCTCAGGAGCGTCCACTGGCAAACCGCCAGCCGGAGAGGCCCGCGCAGCAGGCTGGCCAGCGCGCTGCCCCGCACGCCCAACAGCACGAAGAACGCCACGAAGAACACCACGAAAAGTAACCCTTCAGGCCCTGGGGCAGGCCCTCGCATTTCGCGGCCTGCCCTCGCGCCCGCTTGAGTCGTCTCCGCCTTGTAGTTATACTTTTTCCAGAGATGCTGATTCTCTACGCGGCTCTGCTCGCCTTCCTCGCTGACACTCCACCCGCCGTAAAAACGCCCCCGCCGCCTCCGCCGCCGGCCATCTCGGGGCTCAGCGGTGTCGAACTCGCGCGCGCCATCCGCCAGGATCTCGAATCCATCGCGGGTGCCGGCAACATCGACGTCCGCCTCAATCAGGACATCTTTTACACCGTCCGCATCACCATGCCGACGTTCAGTCCCGAAATCGGCAAAAAGATTTACGCCCGCGAGCTCGAACTGCGCGGCCTTTTCCCCGGCCTCAGCTTCGATTTCCGCTATGCCGCGCCTGAGTTCGCCCGCGCCATCAAAATCGATCTCGAGACCATCTCCGGCGGCGGTACCGTCGACGTCAGTATTGACCGCGAGACGCTCTTCAACGTACGCATCGCGGTGCCGTCTCTCACCTCGCATCTCTACAAGCAGATCTACGACCGCGCGCTCGAATTCTACAAGGATTTCCCCGACCTCAGCTTCGACTTTTACGTGATGCAGAAACCCGGCGCCTGACGAACCGCAGCTGTGCCGCGGGCGCTCTTCGTCGGCGCTGTTTCTGTGAGGAAAAATCCATCCCGGCGCCCGCGCCCTTTCTGCCCTCGCCTGTTTTCGTAGTACCCTTGCCACAAGCGCGAGGCACACTATGATTCAGCCACTGTCTTTTGGACAGGTGGAACGTCGGGACGACGTCTGCATCGTCCCGATTTCCGGCCGTCTGGCCGCAGGGCTGAACGACGATCAGCTGCGCCAGCGAGCCCGGGAGATCAAGAGCCTCGACTGCCGCGGCCTTGTGGCCGACATCCGCGCGCTCGACTCCATCGGCTCCTCCGGGATCAGTTTTTTCGTCGAGCTTCATACCTCAGTCACGAAGCGCCCGCATGGACGTTTCGTCCTCCTCGGCCCTTCGCCTCGTGTCCGCGAAATACTCGAAATGACTCGCCTGACGACGATCCTGGCCGTGGCCGGCGACCTCGAGTCTGCCCTCGCTTACTGCGCGCCGCCCGGCGCGTCCGCCACAGCCACCGGCTCGCGCTGAATCACGGCGCCACATACACTGTCCCTCCGAACCCCAGCTCTGCAGCCGGCACCGCCGTTCCCAGCAGGACGCCCGAATACGCCACATCGTAGACAATGAAGCCCGCCATACAAGCCGTCGCATTCACTCCCTGACAATCGAGATCCACCGCTGATGACGGTACCTGGAGCGACACATCCAGCACGAACGGATTCGCCTGCGTGTATCCCTTCACCACGAAACCTCCTCCCGTTACCAGCGTCGGCGGCACTCCCGGCGGACCCGGTGGATTTGACGAGAGCCCGTCCACGAACACCTGGATCACTGACCCCAACTTCGCCGGATTGGTCGCCGAGTTCAGCGTCCCGTCGGCATTCAGGGCCACCACCTCGAACTCCTCGAAGTTGGACTGATACCCGCCCGGCACCGCAAAAACCGTTGGGTTCGCCGCCGTTACCGGAAACTCCAGCTGCGCCGACGGCACTCCGTTCACCGTCACCGTCATCACCGTGTGCTCCCCGTTGAACAGCATCGGTATTGCTACGTTGATCTGGTTCGCCGACACGTACAACAGCGTTGCCGCTGTCCCTCCGAACGTCACTGATACTCCACTCAGCGATGTCGTTGTGTCATTTGTCGCCGCCACTCCCGTTGCCGGCCCCAGGCCATTTCCGAAAATCGTGATCAGCTGATTGGGCGCCACCGGACCCGTCGGCTCCAGCTCGCCCGAATCCACCACGCATCCGATCTGCGGTGTTCCCGCCGCCGGCGCTGTCGCGGAAAAGTTCACCGCCCCCAGATACGTTCCGGCCAGCGGCGCCACCTGCAGGTTCCCGCTCACCATGGCTCCCGGACTGAACGGAAAATCCGCCTTTTCAGTCGCGCCCGCCAGCCACAGCGTGCTTCCCGTCAGCGCCACGCCCTTTACCAGCAGTGTCGATCCCCCGATGAATTGCGTCCCTGTCACGTTTCCCGACGGGTCCACTTTCGCCGCATACCCCTGCTGTCCCGCCGTCGCCTCCGGCGTGAAGCATCCCGCCGGTAAATTCGACAGCGCCGGCAGTGTCGTCGCGATATCTGCGGTGTCAAACGACCCCAGTATCCCGCCCACATAAGCGTTCCCGTTCGCGTCCACCTTCACTCCCGCGCCTCCCACCGGCACCGAATACAGCACCTTCTGCCCCAGCGCATCGAGCTTCGTCAGAAACGGCAGCGCCGGAAACTCCAGTTTCGACAGCGCGGGGCCGACCGGCGGGGTCGGCACGGATACCGTATACGGATAACCTGTTCCGGCCACGCCCGTCAGATAAACATTCCCCGCCGCGTCCACCGCAAGGCCGTTATTTTCCGTGTTCCCCGTGCCCGACACCGCCGTGGAATAAATGATCGTCCCCGTCGGATCCACTTTCGTTACGTACTGGTTCAGTCCCTGAGACGCAAACTGGCAAAACCCCAGACACGTCTGAAACACGGGGAACATCGGCTGATACGTGCCCGGCGTCGTCGGATACGTGAGCGACCCCGTCGTCCCCGCCATATAAATGTTGCCCGCCGTATCCACCGCCAGCGCAGTGCCGCCAATCTGTGCTGTCGAAAAAACGATTGCCGTTCCCGCCGGATTCACTTCGGTCAGATAGGGCGACTCGCTTGCCCCCACACTCACACTCGTCCCGCTCACGATCGCCGCGCCGGATGCATTCACCGCGATGGCCTGCGCAAAGCTGTTCGCCGAACCGCCGAGGAACATCGAATAGACCAGTTCGCCCGTAGCACTCAGTTTCGCCACATACGATCGTTCCTGGCTGCTCCCCGGCGGTGTGCTTCCCGTGTTCGCAGTCACCGGAAAATCGGGTGAAGTGGTTACACCCGCGATGTACGCATTACCCGCTCCGTCGACCGCAATCGCGGCCACGGAGTCATTTACCGACCCGCCGATATATCGCGTATAAACATACTGCGTCGCGGTCGGATTGAGCTTCAGCACCAGCACGGTGGTCTGGCCATTGGGCGGGTCGACCAACGCATTCCCGGCCAGATAGATATTGCCTGACGAATCGGTTGCAATCGCGGCAGGCGTGAAGTAATCCCTCAGATAGGTCGAATACGTAATCGAAGCAGTCGTTAAGGGCACAGTTGTCACGAGGATGAAAGCCAGACGTGTCAGCATAATGGATTCTCCCTTAAATACGGTTTGCTGTACCACCGGCGCTCTGTCCCGGCACGAAGCGCGGGCGTCGAACTGAATTCGCGGCCTGCCAGGATATACCCGTATTCCTGAGAAACGCCGCTCCGGTTTTCACTATGGAATGTGATACCATGGCACACCAACTTGTCGTGACGCGATCATTGTTCTGCGGAGAGTAACAGCAGCGGCTGTAGCCCGATGGCTACAGTACGGTGGTCTGAAGATCCTGAGTCGATCGGTGTCAACCGGCCTCGGTTTACGACTCTGGAAACTACTTCCACTGTTACGCCATGTCCGCACTGAAGCCCGGGATATTTAACGCCTGCGACCTGTTCCGCGCAGAGCCAGGGGGGATTTTGTCCAAGTGATTCGGTCCAGCTCAAAAGATCTGCCTGAAAGATCGCTGATAACTGCCGATATGGCAATTAATGCGGGGAATCACCGAACCCGTGGCAGTGCTGTCAGGCCCCACCTCGATATCGCGTTCACCACGACGGTTCAGCTTTTACCCTCATCCATTCCTTCAATTTCATCGGGGGGCGATTGACTATGATTGCAATCGTTGAAGACGTTCCGCGGTACGCCATATTAGCTCCGCAGCATGCGGACATTCCGCACTGCGGACTTTCTGTCAGCCGCGACAAATCCGAACATGCAACTCTGCTGGGCGAAATGCAGTGTTTGCGGGGCCGCATCGCGGTCGACGAGGGGGCTATCGAGCGGTCTGCCCTGGATGCCCGGGGACGTTACGTCATGCCCCTCGACGACAAAAGCTGGCACATCCTCCGCCTTCGGCGCAACGGCAGGGTCGCAGGCTGCGCCCGGATACTGGTCCACCCCCGTAATGTGCGTTTCCCGGGGCTGAGGATTGCCTCTTCATCCATCGCCCGGCACTCAACCTGGGGTCCGCACGTGAAAGACGCGGTTGAATCCGAACTGGACCTTGCCCGCCTGCACGAAATGACGCCGATAGAACCGGGGGGATGGGTGGTCGATGAAGATCTGCGCGGGACGCGGGAAGCGTTATCGATCGCTATCAGTGCGTTTGCCTGGTGCCGGATTCTGGGCAACTGTCTTGGATTTCTGACAGCCACCGTCAGAAATGGTTCAGCCGGCATGCTGCGACGCCTGGGAGCGCGTGGCTTGCCGATGGGGGGCGCAGTCATTCCGGCATGCTTCGAGCCGGCGTGGGGCTGCAACATGGAACTGCTCAGGTTCGATACCAGCTCCCTGAATCCGCGGTTCGACAACGCGCTGTGTGCCGCCCAGTTGGGGCTGCTTCGTTCCCTGGTGGTTTCAGACGAGGCACCGCCCTTGCTCGGAAGCATGCGCCGTCACGTAGACGCGCAGGTCATCAATTCCACCGAGATGGCGCTCACACGGATGGTTGCTTAAAAAAGCCGGATCGGCCTTCTCAGCCGGTAAATGCGCCTGAGAGGGGAGAGATATCAGCGGAGAATCACGAACGGCATTTCCCGCCGCCGCGCATCGACTTACGCGACGGCGCGGGCTGCCGTCAGTGATCTAAATTTTGGCCCTTAAAGCTCTTTTGCGGAACACGATGCCCAAGCCAACCCCGCCGATCCCCAGCATCAATTCGGTCCAGGTGCTCGGTTCCGGCACGGTCGAGAATTCTGCGGAGAACGGTGTCGTGACCGTGCCGCCATTTATGACGGTGGACAGCAAACTCTGGAAACTCTGATTCGAGAACGGCGTGGTGAATGCGCCGGTGATCGCGACAGTCTCGTTAGTGCTGCTGTCGATCTCAAATCCTTCAATATTGAAAGACGCCGTCGAACTGCTGGCCGACGTGTTCTGCAGGTTGAAAGGAGACTGAGCGGGGAAATTGGGAGTGCATTCCTGCCCGGCCGCCGGGGTAGCATCCGCACAGCCCGCCGCCCCGTCAATTCCCGGGTCGAGGAAGGTGAATGTAATCGAGATATTCGGCGCAGCCATGAACGTGATGAAGTCCGGCACCGGCGTCACAGGGCCGGTTGCATCCGGCGGGTTAGTGATATCGTCGATCGTACCCGTAGTTCCAGCCAAGGCCATGAAACCACCCTGCTGCGTGTTCGCCGGGCTGTTTATGTTGAAGGAGTTGCCCTCGAACGCGATATCCCCGAGGGAAATATTCGCCGTGCCCGTAAAATTGAGAACTCCCTCGATGAGACTGGCCCTTGCACCCAAAGGCAGGCAAACGAGTGCAGTCAAGCCCAGCGTCAGAATCTTATTCGTCATGGTGCCTCCGTCAGACCTCCGGCCATTTGAATTGCCGACCGTGTCCGCACGTCAGTAGTCTAAACCGTAGAAAGGGCTCAAACACCAAATTTAATCTTCACAATGCAGGTCGAATTGTGGGGGAGCGTACCATTTTTCTGGGCGCATATTTTGCACTGCGGCGGAGCCGAAATCGCCGCGATAATTCGGAACGTTTCCCGGGCTGGCCTTGACGGCTGCCGCAATGTTCTACTAGTATATCGACATGCGACATGTCGACACGCGACATAAGGCTCGGCGTCCCCTTACCGAGCCCGTCCTGCTGATCCTGATAAGCCTCGCCCAACGCCCGCTGCACGGCTACGCACTTATGAAAGACATCTCCGAAGTCAGCGAAGGCCGCGTCCGCCTCAGCACCGGCACTCTTTACGAGGCCCTCCGGCGCCTGCTTGCCGACGGCGCCATTGAGCGCTTCGAGCAGCCCGACACCTCGCGCGAAAAGCAGTCCTACCGCCTTACCGCCGCAGGCCGCCAGGTCCTCGACCAGGAAATTGCCCGCCTGCACCAACTCACCGCGGCCGCCGCCCGTCTCCGCCTGCATGAGGTACAGTCATGAAACGCTTCTACGCTCTTTTCCTTCGCCTCTATCCGCGCGAGTATCGTGATCTCTTCGGCCCCGAAGTTCTCAACGTCTTCGCTGAGGCCGCCGACGAGCACCGATCCCGCGGCCTCGCCGTTTGGCTCACATTTCTGGTGGTGGAACTCTCCGGCGCCCTCGCCTCCGCAGCCAGACACTGGGCGGACTACATCCTCGCCCGCCCGCGTCGCGAGTTCGTCGGCACACCGCTCGAGAGGATGACCGCTGCCATCGCCCGGCACGACTTCGTCGCAGCCCGCCGCTTTTCCATCGAAGACCTGAAGTCCCGCAAGTAACATCCGCGCCGCAGCCGCGCACCGTACTCCAGACTGAGAACTGCCAACGGACGGCTTGCGGGAGCGCTATACTACTCACTGAACCATCCCACTCCCCACCCACTCTGCCGGTGTAGTAAAATTGGTATCGGAATTCGTCAATAGTGCGAGTAGTCCCGAGCAGTTCCCCGCCGACGGGCTGCCCGAGGTAGCTTTCCTGGGTCGGAGCAACGTCGGCAAGTCCAGCCTCATTAACGCACTCGCAGGAAAACGTGGGCTGGCTTTCACAAGCAACACGCCTGGTCGCACCCAGTCGATTAACTTCTATCGCATTGACGGCAATCTTTACTTCGTCGATCTTCCCGGCTACGGATACGCGAAGGTGCCCCTCGGTACCAAATCCGAATGGGCGAAGCTCATTGAACATTATTTACAGGAGAGACGAACTCTTAGGCTTTCATTCTTGATCCTGGACGCTCGCCGCGGCTGGATGGATAAAGACCTCGATCTGAAACACTGGCTCGAAGCTCATCACCATCCTTATGTGGTAGTCGCGTCCAAGATCGACAAACTGAATCAGACAGAGCAGCGCCGCGGCCTCGAGGCCATTCGCCAACATGCCGAGCCGCTGCCGTTCTCGGCCGTTACCGGCCGGGGAGTGAGGGAAATTTGGCAAGCGATAACGAAAACACACCCATAACAGAAAACACGCCGCCTCAGGAAACCCCTGTTTCCGAGAAGACGGTCGAGCGCCCCGCTCGGGAAGCCTCGACCGAAAACGAAACATCCACCAGGCCCCCCAGAGGCCCTCGCAGACACGACAGACCGGCGGAACAGCAGCCCAAAACGGAAGAGGCGACGCCGCCTGCGGCGGTCGCCGAAAACGCCGCGCCTGCGCCTCCTGCCGAACCCGCGGCGGCGGCGCCCGCGCCGCCCGAAGCTGTCGTAACGAACGGTCAGCCAACCCCGCCCCAGAACCGGCCGCCGCAGCAAAATCAACAGGGTTCCCACCAGGGCCCGCACGAGCACCCGGGCCAGCAGCAGCGCCGCAAGCAACAGCAGGGCAAGCCCGGTGCCGGCCCCACGCTGGACCTCGTCGCGCTCAAGGACATGAGCATCCAGAACCTGAACAACGTCGCCAAGGAAATGGGTGTTCTCAATGCCGCCGGCCTTCGCAAACAGGAACTGATTTTCAAGATCCTCCAGACGCAGGCCGAAAAAAGCGGCCTCATCTTCTCGGAAGGCGTACTCGAATGCCTGCCCGACGGCTTCGGCTTTCTGCGCGCCCCCGAATACAACTATCTGCCCGGCCCGGACGACGTCTATGTCTCGCCCTCCCAGATCCGCCGCTTCGACCTGCGCACCGGCGATACCGTCTCCGGCCAGATTCGTCCTCCCAAAGAAGGTGAGCGCTACTTCGCTCTCATCAAGGTGGACGCCATCAACTTCGAGCCGCCCGAGGAAGCCCGCAACAAGATCTTCTTCGACAACCTGACGCCGCTCTATCCCGACGAGCGCTTCAAGCTCGAAACCGTGAAGGACAACTTCTCGGGCCGCGTGATGGACCTTGTGACGCCCATTGGCAAAGGCCAGCGCGGCCTCATCGTCGCTGCGCCCCGAACCGGCAAAACGATGCTGCTGCAAAGCCTCGCGAATTCGATCACGACGAATCACCCCGAGGTCTCGCTGATCGTTCTTCTGATCGACGAACGCCCCGAAGAAGTCACCGACATGCAGCGTTCGGTGCGTGGCGAAGTCATCAGTTCGACCTTCGACGAGCCCGCTACACGACACGTACAAGTCGCCGAAATGGTGATCGAAAAGGCCAAGCGCCTCGTCGAGCATAAGAAGGACGTCGTCATTCTGCTCGACTCGATCACGCGTCTGGCGCGCGCCTACAACACGATCGTTCCGCCCTCGGGCAAAGTGCTCTCAGGCGGCGTTGATTCGAACGCTCTGCAGCGCCCGAAGCGCTTCTTCGGGGCCGCGCGCAACATCGAGGAAGGCGGCTCGCTGACCATCATCGCCTCGGCTCTTGTCGACACCGGCAGCCGCATGGACGATGTAATCTTCGAAGAATTCAAAGGCACGGGCAACATGGAAATCCATCTCGACCGCAAGCTGATCGAGAAGCGCGTCTTCCCGGCCATCGACATCAACAAGAGCGGCACGCGCAAGGAAGAACTCCTGATGCCGCGCGACGAACTGAACCGCGTCTACATTCTGCGCCGCGTACTGAGCCCGCTCTCACCCGTCGAAACGATGGAACTCCTCCTCGACAAGCTCGGCAAAACGCGGACCAACAGCGAATTCCTGGCGTCCATGAGCGGCTGATGCCGGACAAGCGGCGCCTGTTTCTGGTCAGTCTTCTAGCGCTGTTCACCGCCGGTGTCGGTGCTTCTCTTCGCTCGAACGTGGCGGGCGACCTGCAGCGGATTTTTTTCGATCCGATCGACAAAGCCCACTCGGCTGAGATGATCGGCTCCGTGCTCGGCGTTCCTTTTCTCGGATACGCCATAACGATCGCCGTTGGCAGTTCGCTGCTCGACGTCATTGGGATGGGCATCCTGCTGCCGATGTCCGGCGTGCTCTTCATCGTTGGGACGCTGATCATCCTGTTTGCAGGCGGGCCGCATGTTTACGCGGTCATGTGGTCGGGCGCGGTCGTGACGGGGATCGGCTGGGGGCTGGTCGAAACGGTCATCAATCCGCTGACCACGACGCTCTACCCGAACGAAAAGGCGGCCCGCCTGAATACGCTTCACGCCTGGTGGCCCGGCGGATTGATCGCCGGCGGCTTGTTCGGCCTGGCGATGGGCGGACTCGGCTTCAGCTGGCAGTTCAAGCTTGCTGCTGTGATGGTTCCGGCGGCGCTGGTCGTTGTGCTCTGTCTCGGCGTAAAGTTCCCGCCCACGGAACGGGTGGCATCGGGCTACTCGGCAGGCTCGATGTTCAGAGAGCTTCGGAAGCCTTTGTTCATTGTGCTGTTTTGTTCCATGTTCCTGACCGCGGCGTCCGAACTGGCGCCGGGCCAGTGGATGGATTTCGCGCTGACGCGGACGGTCGGAATGCGCGGCATTCTGCTGCTGGTCTATGTCAGCGGGCTGATGTTCGTCATGCGCCATTTCGCCGGCCCGCTGGTGCACAAGCTGTCGCCGATCGGCCTGTTGTGGGTGTCCTGTCTGCTGGCTTCGTGCGGCCTCGTGGCGCTGAGCCTGGCGAATTCGCCGATCACCGGCCTGCTTGCCGCGACGATCTGGGGGACGGGAGTCTGCTACATGTGGCCGACCATGCTGGCGACCGCAGCCGAGCGGTTCCCGCGCGGCGGCGCTTTGCTCATCGGCCTGATGGGAACGGCTGGAACATTATCGATCAATTTTGTTTTACCCGCTATGGGCACGATCTTCGATAACAAGAAGATCTCCCTGGCCGGTGGCTCAGCGGCGTTCAACGCTCTGCAACCCGGTCCCGAACTCGAGCGGGTGCTCGGCATCGCGGCGCAAACTTCCTTCCGGGCGGTCGCCATTCTGCCGGCGATATTGCTGATCGTTTTCGGCGCGATCTGGTTTTACGACCGCCGGTCTTTTCGGGAAGCCCGGCCCCGGACTTTGAGGTGAATCGGGGTCCCTTCGAACCCGAAGCGCTTCCGAAGCTGATTGGTCAAATACCGTTCATGCGAGAAGTGCAGCGGCCCGGCTTTATCTGTAAACAGGATGAATGACGGCGGCCGAACGCTCGTCTGGGTGATATAGAGAACTTTCCGTTCTTCGAAATGCAGTGTTTCCACAAACCGGTTTAACTCGCCCGTCGTGACCCGCTTAAATGCGGATTCGTTGACACGCCTGATGAGGTCGAGCAGTTTTTCGACGCCCGCACCTTTCAGCGCGGACATGAAAATCATCGGTGCATATTCGAGAAACTTGAGCCGGTCGCGAATGTCCTGTTCAAACTCCTTTCGTTTGCCGGTGGCTGTCAGATCCCACTTATTTACGCACAAAATCACCGGGCGCCCGCCTTCGTGGGCATAACCGGCGATCGTCGCATCCAGCGAGACAAAGCCTTCGCTGGCATCCATCACGACGAGGACAATATCGGCAAGCCGGATATGACGCCGCGCCATGACGACGCTTAGCTTTTCCGCCATCGCCTTGGTCTTGCCTTTGCGGCGTATGCCCGCCGTATCGACGAAGATGAACCGGGTCCCGTCACGCTCGATAGTTTCGTCGACGGCATCGCGGGTAGTGCCCGCTATCGGGGAAACGATCGCCCGTTCCTGACCGGTCAGAGCATTCAGCAGCGTCGATTTGCCGACGTTCGGCCGTCCGATGATCGCAACCCGAATGCCCTCCTGCCTGGCGGGCTCGTCTTCGACAGGGAAGTCGCGGGTTACATGGTCGAGCAGGGCATCCATGCCGAGCCCGTGCTCCGACGACACCGGGTAGATGTCGCGGAAACCGAGCGTGTAGAAATCGTGAACCAGCGATTCATTGGCGCCGGTATCGACTTTGTTCACGGCAATGGTGACAGGCTTGCCGGTTTTTCGCAGCATGGCGGCGAGTTCACGATCCGCGGCTGTCAGTTCGGTGCGTCCGTCGACGATAAAAATTACCTGCGCGGCCTGCTCCAGAGCCACCCGGGCCTGGGTGAGAATCTGGCTCGGGATGTAGTCGGCGTCGCTCACGACGATGCCGCCCGTATCGATCAATTCAAAGCGGCGACCTTCGTGGGAAGCTTCGCTCTGAATACGGTCGCGCGTGATGCCCGGTTCGTCTCCGACAATCGAGCGGCGCTGGCCTGTGATGCGATTAAAAAGCGTGGATTTGCCGACGTTGGGTCTGCCAACGATCACCACCGCCGGAATAGACATGGACAACTGCCATCATAGCTTTATGAACCGGAATGCCGTGCGCCGATTTTTCGGCCGCGATGGAATGCTCGCCACGAAGCATCCCGGTTTCGAGCTGCGGAAAGGCCAGATGGACATGGCGGCAGCGGTGGAAGAAGCGCTCACCGAGAACCGCAAACTGATCGTCGAGGCGGGCACGGGCACGGGTAAGACGCTGGCGTATCTGGTGCCGGCTCTGCAGTCGGGCCGGCGGGTGGTGATTTCGACCGGGACGAAAGCGCTGCAGGAGCAGCTGTACTTTCGCGACATTCCGTTTCTTGAAAGTGTGCTCGAGCGGCCGCTGCGGGTCTGTTACATGAAGGGCCGCAGCAACTATGCGTGCCGGCAGAAGATTTACGAGGCCGAGGGGACGCCGATTCTTTCGGGACTCGGGGAAGTCGCCGACTTCCAGATCATCCAGGAGTGGGAAAAACAAACCCAATCCGGTGACCGGGCGGAGATCCGGACGCTGCCGGAGGACAGTACGGCATGGACGAAGATCGATGCACGGTCGGAGTTGTGCGCGGGATCGAAGTGTCCGCAGTACGAGAGATGCTTCGTCACGCTGATGCATCAGCGGGCGGCGGAAGCGGACATCGTCATCGTGAATCATCATCTGTTCTTCGCAGATCTGGCGGTAAGGCGCGAAGACAACGCCAGCATTCTGCCCGACTATAATGCCGTGATCTTCGACGAGGCGCACGAAATCGAAGACATCGCGGGACAGTATTTCGGATTCTCGGTGAGCAGCTACCGGGTGCAGGAGCTGCGCAGGGATATCGCGGCGATGTCGCGGGTGAGGAGTTTCGGATCGGAGGAACTCGACCGGGTATTGATCCGGCTGGACGAGATCGCGCTGCATTTCTTCGGGCTGCTGCCGGGCGGGGACGGGCGGGCGAGCTTCACCGGGCGCAGTGCTTTTCTCGAACAGCATCACGAGATCTACGCGGATCTGCTCGGGGCGTTCGATTTGCTGGCGAGTCATCTGAAGCTCATCAATGACGCGCCGCAGGAAGTGATTCCGCTGTTTCGAAGGGCGCACGAACTGCGCACTGCGATCCAGTTTCTGATCGAAGGCGAAGACCAGCGGTTCGTGCACTGGATCGACCGGCGGGGCCGCGGCGTGTTCCTGCAGGCGACGCCGATCGATGTGGCCGACGTGCTGCGCGAGCATCTGTGGAGCAAGGTGGACGCGGCGGTGCTGACATCGGCGACGCTGGCAGTGGCGGGGCGGTTCGATTACGTGCAGGCGCGGCTCGGGCTGGAGGGTGCGCGCGCGCTGATCGTGGAAAGCCACTTCGATTACACGTCGCAGGCGCTGCTGTATATTCCGAATCATCTGCCGGGTCCGTCGACCCCGGGTTGGACGAAAGCGGCGAGCGAGGAGATTGTGCGGATTCTCAACGCGAGCCGGGGACGGGCATTCGTGCTGTTCACGAGCTATCAGCAGATGCGGCTGGTGTATGACCGGGTATCGTTCACGATTGAGTATCCGGTGCTGGTGCAGGGCACGGGGCCGCGCATGGCGCTGCTCGATGAGTTCCGCGAAACGCCGCACTGCGTGCTGTTTGCGACGTCGTCGTTCTGGCAGGGGGTGGATGTGCCGGGCGAGCAACTGAGCTGCGTTATCATTGATAAGTTGCCGTTCGCGGTGCCGAACGACCCCGTGGTGGAAGCGCGGATCCGGAATGTGCGCGAGGCGGGGGGCAATCCCTTTTACGACTACCAGATCCCGCAGGCTGCGATTTCGCTGAAGCAGGGCTTCGGGCGGCTGATACGGACGCGGTCGGACCGGGGGGTGCTGTCGCTGCTGGATAACCGGATCACGCAGCAGCGCTACGGCCAGGTTTTTTTTGACAGTCTGCCGGACTATGCGTTTTCCATGAAGTTCGCAGACGTGGAGAAATTTTTCGATGTTTGAAGTCTGCATAGAGCACATATTTTCGGCGGGCCATGCGCTGCGCAATTATCACGGCAAGTGCGAGAACGTGCACGGGCATAATTACAAAGTGCATGTGGTGGTGCGGGGCGAAACGCTGGACGAAACCGGCATGCTGGCGGATTTCGTGGAGCTGAAGAAGCTGCTGCGCGCGGTTTCCGAGCCGCTGGACCACGTTTTCCTGAATGATCTCGAGCCGTTCACGACGCTGAATCCTTCAGCGGAGAACATTGCCTGGTACATCTGCGAAAAGATGCAGGAAGGGCTGGATCAGGAAAACCCGGTGGAAGTGGCGGAAGTCAAAGTGTGGGAGACCGATATTCAGTTCGCGACATACCGGCCTCCGATGAAGCTGTTTCCCAACGGGCGCTGATCCCGGAAAAGACCCGGCGACAAGATCGCCGGGGGTACATAAGACCTGAAAAGAACTATTCGGTCCACCAGGTAACGAGAAGGCCTTCGCCGGCGACGTCGGCATCGATGGCGTACTGACTGAGGTGGATCGAGTCCTCTCCGTCCTGCGATTCGATTTCGAAATTTTCGGAAAAACCTCCCGTGGGGTTGGGACTCAGGACGCGGGCGACGCCGGAGAGCGTTGCCTTTCTCATGCCGGGCGTGCCGATGTACATCTTGCCGGTGAGACCGGGGACTACCTGAAAAAACAATTTCGATGCCGTGTTGTTCGGGTTGTTCGTGAGTGGCACTGGCGTGCCAGGCGTGGGGACGTTGAGCCGGCCCGTGTTGTTGATGTCCATAAGAACTCCTCGACCGCATGATAGACGCGGGATCAGGGGCTGCGGCGAAGGTGGACTGTAAGCGATTGATTCCAGGCGCTGAATATTCCTGAAAGGCCGTGATTGAAGAATAGCTGCAAACGGTTCGCGGGAGCGTCCGATAGTGCGGAACTGGTTTGCCGACGCCGTCCGCGAATGCCACTTACCGCTTTTCGGCGTTGCAGGGAAGAGGGTTAGATAGGTCCCGGGTTCGTTTGGCAAAAATATTCGCGGCTGGCAAAACGAAAACAGGTTTGGGCGCGCGGCCGAGGCGAAAAAGGGCGCGGAGCTTGCATTGGCACGCCACTAATAGAGCACGCCGGAGCGGGGATTAAGGCGGAATCGTGGGGATTGGTTGATCCGGCGGGAAATATAAGGTTGTTCGTCGGTGATCAAAGGACCCGCCTATTTGGCCGGTGGTTTAACACATGCGTCGACCTCTCCGATCACGCCAGGGCAGGGATACCGTGCGCGAGCACTCGGAACAAGAAGCGGTCCTTGTTTATCAGCAGGCTGCTGAGAAACGCTCGAGCCATTTACGCAGAACGACGAGTGCGCCGGGCGGAAGCCCGGCGGCAGGCAGGAATGCCGGGCCCCACTAACTACTTGAGGACGTAGGTCAGGAGCTTCGGCGGGACCGACGTTGTTTGGTTGGCCGATGGCGGGCCTGCGAGATCGGGTGGCGCGTTCGGATTCGCCGCTCCGGCTGCCGGTGGTGCTTCGCCGGGGGCGTCCTGATAGCGCGGGACAACTTTGCCGACTCCGCCCGCGAATGTCACGTACTGTTTGCCGTCGATCATATAAGTGATCGGCGGACCCATGCCGCCGCCGAGATCGGTCTGGACTTCCAGAAGCTTCTCGCCTTTGTCGGCGCTCCAGGCGAAGAGTTTTCCTTCGTTCGTCACCTGAAACACCAGATTGCCCGCGGTGGTTACAACGCCGCCGCCGATGCTGCCGCCTTCGGGCGCGCGCCACCGTTCGGTCTGCGTCACCGGATCCCAGGCAACGAGGGCGCGGCGCTCGCTGTTGTTGGCAGGCACCGGTCCGATGGCGGGCGGGGGATCGAGCTTCTTCACGTTCGCCGGAAGCGGCCCGCGGCCGCCGCCGAGAAGTCCGGTGTTCGAGCGACCGGGCTTCACAGTGAAGTTGGTGTCGAGGGCGAAGTTGGAAGTGCTGTTCGTCGAAGTCGGAATGTAGACCAGACCCGTGTTCGGGTTGTAAGCCATTGGCGCCCAGTTGTGGGCGCCGCCGGGGCCGGGTGCGATGGTGATGCTGTCGTTGCCGTAGTGCGCTTCGGGATTAATGAAGGGGCGGCCGGTGACTTCGTCGAGACCCTTGGCCCAGGTGACCATGGCGAAGGGCTTGCCGGAAATGAACTGGCCGGTGACGCGGTCGAGCACGTAATAGAAGCCGTCCTTATTGGCCTGCATGAGGACCTTGCGCTTCTGGCCTTTGATGGTGAGGTCGGCGAGGAGGAGCTGCTGGACGCTATCGAAGTCCCAGGAATCGCCGGGGACGGGCTGGAAGTACCACTTGAGCTCGCCGGTTTCGGGCTTTACGGCGAGGATGGAGGCGACGTAGAGGTTGTCCTTGCCTTTCGACTGACGAAGCTGCTCGGGCCAGGGGCCGCCATTGCCGGTGCCGACGTAGAAGAGGTCGGCGTCGGGATCGTAGGCCATGCCGTCCCAGACGGAGCCGCCGCCGCCGAGCTTCCACCACTCGCCACTCCAGGTTTCAGCGGCCTTCTTGAGCGCGGGATTTTCGAAAGGTTTCGAAGGATCGCCGGGAACGGTGTAGAAACGCCAGGCGAGATGGCCGGTTTCGGCATCGAAGGCGACAAACTGGCCGCGGATGAGGAGTTCGGCGCCGGCGAGTCCGATGATGACTTTGCCGCGGGCGATGCGCGGGGCCATCGTCATGGTGTAGTTGTCCTGCGGGTACGTGGCGCGGGCTTCCCAGACAGGCTTGCCGGTGAGGGCGTCGAGAGCCATGAGGCGGCCGTCGATGACAGGCGCGATGATTTTGCCGTTGTAAATGGCCATGCCGCGATTGACCACGCCGCAGCAGATTTTGGCGCGGGTGGCGGGCTGATTGACTTCGGGATCCCAGCGCCATTTTTCCTTGCCGGTGCGGGCGTCGACGGCGATGACGACGCTCCAGTTGGTGATGTTGTAGATGGTGCCGTTCCAGACGAGAGGCGTTTCTTCCTGATTGCCGCCGCCGGGGCCGAGATCGAAAGACCAGGCGAGAGCGAGGCGGCTGACATTGGTGGTGTCGATCTGCTTCAGAGGGCTGTAACGGGTTTCGCCCGGATCGATGCCGTAGGTGAGCCACTCGTCCGCGTTCTTCGTGGCGTTCCGGAGGGCGAGGTCGTCGATTTTGTGGGGCTGAGGCTGCTGAGCGGAAGCGAGAGCGAGGGCGAGTGCGAAGGGCGCGGTTCCGAGGAAGCGGCGAAGAAACGGCATGACGGATATCTTATCCGAGTTGCCCGTTAACGGCCGCCCGATTCGGGACGGACCGGCCTCAGCGCACCGCTTTCTTCAGAAGCGCGCCGATCCTTGTTTCGTCGTCGCCGGTCAGGTGCTTCAGGGCGAAGGCAACCGGCCACAGGGTTCCTTCGTCGAGGTTGGCTTTGTCGCTGAAGCCGAACGTCGCGTAGCGTGCCTTGAAACGATGCGCGCCCTGGAAGAAGCAGACGACGTTGCCGTCCCGGGCGTACGCCGGCATCCCGTACCAGGTGCGCGGCGTCAGGCCAGGCGCGCTGGCCTTGACAAGGGCATGGAGCCGCAAGGCCATGGCGCGATCCGGTTCCGGCATGGCGGCAATTTTCGCGAGCACGTCAGCTTCCCCATCGGTCTTTTTCGCGCGCGTGCCGCGACTCGCTTCGGCCTTCAGTTCCCGGGCCCGCTCCTGCATAGCGGCGCGTTCCTCGTCTGAGAATCCCGCGACTGCTTTGCCGGACGCGGCAGCCGGGGTGGCGGACTTCGGCGGAACCTTCTTCGGTCTCATTGGGCTTCCTCAATTTAGCTTGCTGAATTTAGCTTCCTCAATTCAGCTTCCTCAATTTCCAGCCTATAAACCGCGCCGCTGCCTGGCGATAACCCGAGCAGCTACTTCGCCATCGACTTCGGGCTGGGCTGCGCGTGGCCGAGAATGGCGTGGGGCTTGTAGGGCTTCTCGAGCGAGGCCACTTCGCCGTCGGTGAGCTTGATATCAACGGCGGCGATCAGCTCGCTCAGTTGCTCCGTTTTTGTCGCGCCGACGATCGGAGCGGTAATGCCGGGGGCCTGGAGAACCCACGCGAGAGCGATCTGCGCCGGCTTGACCCCACGCTGCTTTGCGACTGCGGCGCAGGCCTCGGCGACGGCGAAATCGTCCGGCTGGTAGTACATGTCTTTGGCGAAGGTGTCGACCTGGGCACGCTTCGTTTCGTCGCCACCACCTTGTTTGCGGGAGCCGGTGAGGAAGCCACGCGCCAGAGGGCTCCAGGGGATGAGGGCGAGACCCTGGTCGATGCAAAGAGGGATCATCTCGCGCTCCTCTTCGCGATAGATGAGGTTGTAGTGATTCTGCATGGAGACAAAGCGGTGCCAGCCATTGATTTTCGCGGTGTAGAGAGCCTTTGAGAGCTGCCAGGCCGCCATGCTGCTGGCGCCGATGTAGCGAACTTTGCCGGCGCGGATCAGGGAGTCGAGCGCTTCCAGGGTTTCTTCGAGAGGGGTGGCAGGGTCCCAGCGGTGGATCTGATAGAGATCGATGAACTCCGTGCGCAGGCGGCGGAGGGAGTTGTGGCAGCCCTCGATGATGTGCTTGCGGCTGAGTCCGCGCTGGTTGGGACTGGGGCCCATGGCGCCGAAGACTTTGGTGGCGACGACGATCTGGTCGCGGGTGGCCATCTCGCGGAGCCAGTGGCCGGTGATTTCCTCGCTGAGGCCGACGGAATAGACATCGGCGGTGTCGAAGAAGTTGATGCCGGCGTCGAGGGCAATTTTGAAATGCTCGCGGGCACTTTCCATGTCGACGTGCCAGCCTTTCGTGCCCAGCGCCCACGAGGGGATGTCGCCTCCGCCGTAGCTCATGGTGCCCAGACAGATGCGGGAAACGGTGATGCCGGTATGGCCGAGAGTCTTAAATTCCATTGGTCACTAAAGATTTTAGCGGGTCTGGCCGATAAACAATCTGTGATATGTCGACACGGATGGAGACTGGGCGGGGTATTCCTGCTGTTATTGGGGTGCGTCCTGCCCGGTTCAGGCGCTACGGTTTACTCGATTTTCTTTGACGACCGGTTCGGATCGCTGGACAGTACGACGGCCAGTTACACGCAGATCGGCACGCTGCCGATCGCGCAGGCGGCGGGCATAGGCGCGCTTGGAGGCATTCTTTATGTCCAGAGCATGCAGGGCGAACTGCTGACCGTAAACCCGGTTACCGGCGCTTCGACGGTTGTGGGGAACGCAGATCTGAGCTCGACCTCCGAGATTTTTTCAGGGGGCGCCGACGGACTGTTCGAGTTCGACTCGCAGTCCAAACTCTATTCGATCAATTCAACTACGGGAGCTGCGACTCTCATCGGTGCAACGGGACTGCCGGCCAACAATGGCGGATGGGACACGAGTATATCCCAGGACGGTACTGACCTTTTCGTCACGGCGGGCGGCGGAGGGAAGATCGATGAGCTCTACGAGATCAACACCATTACGGGGAAGGCCGTCGACCTGGGCAGCACGGGAGTGTCGGGTATAGCAGGGTCGGCTATTGTCGGGGAGTACCTCGACCTGTTCCAGTACAATGCGGGCACAAATTACATTTACAGTGCACCGGTGGGTTCAACCGACTTCAGTCGAGGACCGGTACTGTCCGT
>Ga0182030_10009030_pt1 | contig 20496 bp, 19 predicted proteins | sample 812S3MmetaG_FD_121299 | JGI IMG/M metagenome (GOLD analysis project Ga0182030, IMG submission 121299) | Permafrost microbial communities from Stordalen Mire, Sweden - 812S3M metaG (Illumina Assembly) | ecosystem: Environmental > Terrestrial > Soil > Wetlands > Permafrost | place: Sweden... | reverse complement strand
TGGCAACATCAACGGCTTGTTTCACTTGGTACTCATTTTTGCTCTCATCTTCCTTTTCGTCATCCTCATCGCCCATTAGAGCATATTTGCTTTCGCATGCCCCAACCAAAGAAATCGTGTTTGCAACAAGGGACTTCATCTGTGTATCGCTGATTGGCTTCAAGTCTCGGGGAGGCAGAACTGCCCACGTGAGTTCAAAGTTGCATTCCTGCTGGGCGGCCTTGCAGCTTGCCAACTTGGCACGAAGTTTTGCTTTGGAATCGGTAAGAGTCTTGAGCTTGATGATCTTCGGCTCCTCGCCTAAGGCTTCCTTGTCCTCTATCTTCCGGGACCTTTGGAATAAAAGCATCAATCTTGCCAGTAGCGAAGGCAAGGAAGTTGTTTTTTCTCCTTCAGTGAATTCTGGAGCAGTGACGGGATGCTCTGCATGGTCTTTCCCCTTTTCTTGTGGTTTCTTATCGCCCATGTTGCCGTATTCCGCAATTCCAATGAAGTAATTTCCAGCATCCCGTAAGACCTCTACCGTCTCTCCCAAGGTCTCAATCGTTGTGATACCTAGGAAACTGCTCGAGAACTCCGGAAAGACCAACATATTGACAAGAAGTAGTATAGCGACAGCCGTAAGAATAGGATATAGTAAAGTAGTGACCAGAGTCTTCGTAACGTGTGTTGAAGCTCCCGTCAAACTGACTACAGATATGATAATTAACAGTAAGACAAAAATCCACAGCCTGGGCGTATGGCTCCTCAAGACACCATGAAATAGCAGTGCTATGGCTAAGAACATTCCTTTGATAGTATACGCAGCCGCCACATTACTTTCGAATACCAGGCTCGACAAATATATCCCGAACATCGACCAAGCTACACCAACAAGTGTGCCCATAACTGCAAGTACCAGAGCTTCGGCCATCATACCAAATCGACGACCTGGATGCCCGAACACGGTCGTGATGGGGGCAAGATACGCTGCCTTGCCATAGACGCGGACAGCGGCTGGAATAATAACGATTATAACGCTTATGGATGTTGCGAGTGTGTTCTTGAACATCCTCTGCCACAAGTGGTTGGTCTGGAGGTTCGTCCATATTGCCTTTGCTCGTTTGTCGAGCCACCTCCCCGTTTTCTTTGGGATCCTCCTAACTAGCCCCATGATGAAACTAGTCACTATATTCTCTCCCGTATATTCTCAATAGTACTCCTAATATCCTCGATTCGACGTTTGCGCGTAGCCGGTTTAGGGGAGTCATTGTTTCGAGGGGAATTGCTTCGTATGAGCCTCAAAATCCATAAATGCTATAATAAATTTAAAAGCATGCTAACGCACGATTGTCGCCCAAGTTTTGAAGCAATTGAGTGTATTATTGAAGATAAAATCAAAGTTTCTACGAACCTTAAATTTCCTGGACATTGATAAAAGCTGCGCACAAGGGTCCTCTGACCCCGCCGTAGCCTATCAGAACAACCCCACCATCACAGCAGGCTCCATCTTCAAGGTACCCAAATTCAATTCACAACTAACACACTTCGGCTTCAAAGCTGACCCAAAGAACACCATGGCTCCCTCATCATCGATCATAGTATGTCTCCCTATCTCCATCTCCAACCCCCATCCTCACTAAAACTCCCAGGCAAAACTCAAAGTTCAACTCAAGCTCTCGATAGCCCGCCTCCGCATGGTCCAACAGAAGGACGAAGCAGTGTCCAAACAACAACGGCGAGCGATGGCTGGCCTGCTCGAAACCGGCAAAATCGAATCTGCTAAAATCCGTGTTGAGAACATAATCCGTAGCGACATCACCACCGAACTCCACGAAATCCTCGAATTATACTGCGAGCTCCTTCTTGCGAGAACAGGCTTAATGGAGGGACCAACTTGTGATGCGGGGTTAGAGGAGGCAGTTAAGAGTCTGATATATGCGGCGCCCAGAACGGATGTCAAGGAGTTGCAGAGTGTGAGGGCGCTGCTTGTGGATAAGTATGGCAAGGAATTTGCGTTGGCGGCGATGGAGCCGGATGGGCATGTTAGTGAGAAGGTGTTGAAGAAATTAGCGGTTACGCCGCCGAGTCAGGAATTGGTGACGGGGTATTTGGAGGAGATTGCGAGGACGTATGGAGTTGATTGGCCGAAGAGACCGAAAGAGGAACTTGGGGATCCGCCGGATTTTGTGGATGATGATGATGATAATCCGAGTGGTGGGCAGGCGCAGAAGAATTTAGAAGAGCCGTTGGCGGTTGGAGGGGAAAAGGCGGTGGAGGAGAGGGAGCAGTTGAGTAGAGCGACGCCGCCGAGGACGTTTGGACCAAGTAGTCCATTGAGGGTTAATCCGCCGAGTCCGAGTACGGATAATTTGCATCCAAGGGTGAGGGTTGGGACGTTGGATCTGAAACCTAGTAAAAAAGTGGAGAGTACGGCGAAGGCGGGTGGTGAGGGAATACAGAGTAAAGGGCCGGTAGGGGGTACGATTCCGGATGTGGATGAGTTGGCGAAGAGGTTTGCGGCTTTGAAGAAATAAGCTGCAATTATGGCATTGGTGGAGTTGGGCGTTGAGGATATCTGGAGCATGGCGTGGTTGTTTCAAGGCATATTATACAATATCAATTTTTTTCTACGTGCTAGCATACCCCGATAAATGCACGACAAGGCTTTGTATCAGTAACTTCTAGGTAAGCCCAAAACCTTCTCTCCTACATAATTCATGATCATTTCTCTCGACACAGGTGCAATCCTGGGTACGAAACACTCTCTTAGGTATCTCTCCACGTGGTATTCCTGTGCATATCCCATTCCGCCCATACTTAAAACGCTCCTTTCACAGGCAGTGAAAGCTGCCTCTGCGGCGAGATATTTCGCACTATTACATGCCACCCCAACAGCTGCCTGCGTGACTGTCGTATCTGTCATAGAACGATCATATAATCTTGCAGCATGATACGTTGCTAGTTTCGCTGCTTCCAAATGCATATATGCTTCTGCGAGTGGATGCTGAATCCCTTGATTTATACCAATCGGACGTCCAAAGACGATCCTCTCCCTAGCATAATTCGAAGCTCGATACAATGCTGCATAACCAAGTCCCAATGCTTCCCCTGCAAGCAGGCATCGCTCAGCGTTCATACCATGCAGCACGATTTTGAATCCTTGACCTTCTTTCCCGATCAAAGAATCTTTGGGAATCGGATAATTGTCAAAGAACACCTCATTAGCATCCACTGCCCTCCCACCCATTTTCTTGATCTTCTTGAGCTCGAGCCCTAGCTGTTTGCGGTCGAAATCGATAAAGAAGAGGGAGAGACCTTCGGATGGCTTCTTAACTTCTTCTAATGGGGTGGTTCGAGCCAGTAATATCATCTTGGTAGCTACTTGGGCTGAGGAAATCTATATCTTTTGGCTGGAGATTTTGTATTCGTTGCTGTCCCGAACCGCTTGGGTTCTCAGTTTCAAGGTCTCAAGACCTGTGTTAGGTTCTGTGACGCCGAAGCATGCTCGCCACGTACCATCGATCAATTTGGGTAGCATCCTTTGTCGTTGCTCTGGAGTTGCAAATTTGGCTACTGGTTGAGTGGCGTATACATCTTCGTGCAATTAGACGTGCTATGGTATGAATTGAAATGGGACACTCACTTGCATGAATTGACTGAGCGCCGGCCATGCCGGCTCCGCTTCTGTATCACTAATCAGTCGAGCTAGGAAATCCAAATTGAGTGTCTCTACATGCTCTGAGATTGTTTGCAACATCATGGTTGCTTCTGAAATTCCTAGTCCAGATCCACCAAGATCCTCAGGTAATGCAATGCCAATCCATCCATCTTTCGACAGAGCTCTATGTAGCTCATGAGGATACTCTCCCGATTCATCATGAGCCGCCCAGTAATCCTATACCAAGTTTTTAACGAAAGCTTCCTATCTTGGCGCTTCCTACTTACATCAGGGAAGTTTGAACAAATCTTAGCAATGGCTTCCCGAACAGATAACTGTATCTCTGAAAACCCGCTCGTTTCCATCAGTGTATTTGAGTTCTGCTTTGCAGATACTGAGAATGATCTTGAACGTGAAACATGAGTACGAAGACTTGGATGTTTAGCAATGTTTAGACATTTTGAGACACATCGCCGCGACATGTAGGCTGACATGGTGGAATGGGTAGGGAATGAGAATGATTTAAGTAAAGAAAATATATGGGAAGAAACTAGACAGAAAGAAAGACAAGCTACAGTTTTGAAGATAGGAATTGAATGGAAATTGCAAGGAAAGAAGAATGGAACTCATCATTTAATCATTTTATATGAAATCGTGATCCATCGGGTTGACGGTGAGGGGCTTGTTCCCGGACAATGGCCGGGAGCGCGAGCGCGAGCGCAAGCGCACCAAGGTTTGACGCTAAAAGTAGCGCCTGATACACGTGACCCCGCTATCCCAACGTGGAAGCGACCAAAACAATGCTCCTTCGATACAGAACATCAGCGACTCGACACCTTCACCAACCGACAACGACCACGATTCTCGACATATCGACTATTAAAATAGCTGGAGCTTAATTCGAGATGATCTTATGACCTTGAATTTAACGCCCAATTGCCTTTCTTGAAAATTATCAGAGCTCGACGCGCATTGTTTTTATCGCCGACGATGGCGACGATGCGAGCAAACCCGCGAATGCAAGTCGGATCAGCATCATGGATATCAGAGGAAAAGACATCTGCTCTGCAGATTGCAGAGGCAGAAGCGGAGGAGTTTACATTTTCGGCTCGAAACGAGATAGAATGGCTGAATGAACATATGGCGGAGATTTTTAGCAAGAATCAAGTGTAAGTAAACAAACCGTCTCTACTAGGCGTCATTAACACTTTGGTGGTAGAAATGTCGCGGAAATCTTCAAAACGCCTGGAAAACTACGTGGAAAGACTCCCAGGACTACACGGAAGGCCAATCCGCTTGAAGCACGCGCAGTAAGTAACTTCAACGCGATCCGTATCTTCCTCTAACCTGTCATAGCCATTGTCGGATGTATTCTCAGCGACACCACGAGGCGGTCCTAGTCCTTTCAAGCAGGCAAAGTTCGATCGACCGGCACCGACATTTCAAGTTGCCGAAGATGTACCCACACAGCTGGGAGAAACAATTGCACCAAGTTCGCCCGCTATTGAGGACCCTTTTGTGGAGAAATCTGGCCCTAGTCATTTTGATTCTGGATATTTTGGAAGTCAATTCGCGACGCAACAAACGCAGCCGACACAACCAAATGATCAAATAGATTTATACCAATCTCCTCAAGCTTCCTCTCCAAGATTCGGTGCAGAACCAACCCAAGTTGAAGGATCACTAGCTCGGAGCCCCGAGCCGGAGGAGACGCGAAGTACAGAAGGTTCATTCCAATCCGCAAAGGAGGAACAAACGCGAAACTTCACAACGGATGTCGTGCAAGATATAGTACCTGAAAATAGCCTGGAATTAAAAGAGGCTACTCGCCCAGTTCTCGAATCACCACTCCAAAATCGGACCCAGCAACCTCCATCACCACAGAAACGCTCTCCAGAGCGACCGGCTGCTGCAGCTCAATCTCCTGCTAAGATTTCGGAATCGCTTGCAATGCCAGCTCCTGTTGCCGAAGATGAGCCTATAGAGGACGTTCAATCCCCCTCTGAAGGCTCAAGCCCGCTACGACCGATTGTTCGCAAGAGTAGCTTGAATTTTGCTTCTCTACCTGCACGAGAGCCGATCACCACAAAGAAAAGTATTGGAAATCGTGTCTCGCGTACTAGTCAGTTGGAGCAATCGAGAACTAGTCATTATGGAAGGCAGACCGGAGGTAAGAGTCTCGGAAACACGAGACAAGAGGATTCACATCATGATGAGGATGATGAGATGGATGTCGACGAGGAGCCCGGCCCCGTAGATCCAATGTCTCGTCTACATAACAAGACGTCCACACAACGACTACAGGATCAAATCAGCATGCTCGGTAAATCACAATCGAACATTCGGCCACCTTCAAAATCTATTGCCAATAATACGGTACCTTCGACGCAGCCCAATCAATTAAGCCAAGCGCTAGTTGCGCAAGAAGTGCCACGTCAAAAATCACCCCTACATCGCTCCGTCGATCGCTCGCCCAATCGCTCCCCCCATCGTTCGCCTCAGCACAAACCATTTGCAGCCCCTGGGGCCTTCCCTGAAGATGAAGATGATAGCTGGATTGGACCGCCAAATGCCGCTGCCGCTATCACTGGACCATCGATCTTCAGCCCGCGACCACAATTGGCGAAGAGTCATTCGACTGACGTTATGGAAGCTATCCATGGAAAAGATAGCATTGGAGGTGCACAGTTCAGTATTCCCAAAAGAGGCGAAGAGACGAGATCAAAATCTCCTCAAAGATCCCCTTTACGCGAACCGGCCATTCCAGAGCGAACTACCAGCACACTGGGTCACATCAAATCAGTCTCTACATCTGTTCTTCGGTCACCCAAGAAGGCTGGAGAATTACCTGAGCATAAGAAGGGCATTTCCGTGTCGAACCCAAATCCTTCGATCGAACCAGATGATGAGCAATCCAATACGCCACCAAAGTCGCCATCCAGAAGTTACAGAGGCAGCCCATTGAAAGCAGCGAAGGATAAATTCTCATCTATTCTAAAAAGTTCGCGGGGTCTATTTGCTAGCAGCGCTGCCGTTAGTGCTGAAGCGAAATCATCCGCCCTATCCCCAGCTTCCAGTCGGATGGGCTTGAATTCTCAACCCTCATTCGAAGAGGCTCTGCGAGGTCATGTATATCCTTCACAAGAGAATCTCAGCAAGAGCCAGCATTCCCAACGTGTCCCAGATAGCCCCGGAAAGGCTAGTGTTCGCAAGACTCGTGCCTCGACGGAAAAAGAAGAGCGGAGGAAACTAGAGGAGGCTAGAGAAGCCAAAGAGGCCAAAGAAGGGCAAAAAATGAATGATCAATTAGAGAAGGCTCGTCAGAAGGTCAAAGAAGAAGCTCGTATCTATCATTTGGAGCAGGAAAGAGTCGCTGCAATGCAGAAACAAGTCGTTGCTCGCCAAGAACAAGAAAAACTAGCCAAGGCTAGTCAAGTGGATGTTCCGAGAACGACCCGAAGCAGCCCTCGAAAGACTAAGGCTCAACTGGAAGCAGAGGGAATTGCAGCTGCTGCTGTGAGTACTTCTGACCTCTCAAGTAAGAATGTCGAGATGTCCGACGCATCTTCTATGCCTCCTCCGGCGGTCCCTCGTCCAAAGTCCCAGATTGGACGACCTACGGCGAAGCGACCTCTGAAACCAGGGAAAGACACGGCCGGCAAAGCAAAACCTCCAACTGTGATCCGTGTCGATACTGGATCGCAACGTGGCCATCAATACCACCCATCCAACTCGACACTTGCCGCAACTCTACAGGAGTCGCTGACTGCGCCATCACAAGCAAACTCTTCTCAGGGACACTTGCGAAATAAGGCCAGCACTAGTTCAATCCAGAGCAAGGCTTCAACCAGCAGCTTCAAATCGGCAGCGACGAAGGCTCTTGAGGCTGCAGCTAGAAAGAAGGAGCTGGATGAACTTGCAGCACAGCGCAAGAGGGATGCAAAGCAGGAACTCGAGCGACAACGTGCTGCTATCAAAGAGGAAGAAAAGCGCAAGGAGGAGCAACAACGAAGACAGGAAATTGAACGTCAACGAGCGATTCAGCGAGAGAAAGAGCAAGCGGCCAGTGCGGCGGATGCGAAGAGAAGTGCCTCGCGACAGGCCATTGAGAAAAGGAGATTGGAGATGGAGAAGGCCAAGCAGACGGGTGCACCACCCCCAGCAATCCGCCCTCAACCTAGCGGTGATCTCACACTGGCCATGCTTCAAGACAAGCCCTTACCTTCTGTTCCCTCCCAACGCACTGACATGGGTCAGAACAAGGCGCCTCGTATGAATTCGGCCATGCATCGCCCTCAGGATGACATGGCGAAATCAATAAGCTTGCATAATGCTGCAAAGATCCCTCCTAAAAGACCTCTACCAGATTCCAGTGACGATCATCACTCTCGACCCGCTATGCAGCGCAATCCACCATCTTATCAACATAATGATAACCACTCCAAACGTCGCAAGACCAGTGAGACTTTCGACGACGATGAGGATATGACAGAGCCTCAACCAAAATTGACAGCACCTCCAATCCGTCAATCGAGCAATCGCCCGAAGGTCAGTACCCCAGATCCATACATCACAATACTCCAACTAACCTACTGCAGGACATGGCTACTAAATCTTTGTTCCCAAGCGGGTACACCACCGCACCACCATCCGGAAATCTTCAAAGAACAACTCTTATTTCACAGCATAATTTAAATCAATCGAAGCCTGCACACCCAATGGATATGGCTCAGGTTTCGAAGGCCCCGATTCCTTTTGCTAGTTCAAGTCATGCCAATAGCCAGCATAAGACACCAGCACGACCTGGGGTAGCTGGAAACGGAGGCAAGTCTGCGAAATCGGCGGCCAAGTCTTCCCCTCGATATCAAAATGGCGAAAACATTGATCTACCTGAAATTCATACAGACTCAGAAGATGAAGATTCGGATGCTGGTGATCAATTCCCACCATTGGCATGGACCGATTCGCCGGCTCTTCGACAGCAGTTGGAGATGCAGGAGGAGCTTGATCCTGTTGCCGTCTTTGGGCCACCGGCAGGACTGAATATGGAGGAGGTATTTAGCAAGAGTAAAGATCGGTTCCATAAATTCCGTCAACGTACTTCAAGTGCGAACTGGAGTGGCCAGGATCGTCTCACTGAGGACGAAATTCGAAAGGATTTGGCAGCAAGGGACCTTGTCAGAAGACAAGGTGGATGGACTTATGATTCTATGGTTTGAGTATTATGTTTTTTTGGTATTGCATAGACTAGACTGTCTTGTATAATTGACCGACGGTTGATTGATTTCATGGTGCTTTGATGGAGTTTATTGGGTGTGCAGGACATGCACACATAAGGAGTAATGCATATTTGAACGATTCTTTATACATTATTCTCTCCTCGCTTCTGATGAACAACCACATGAGCCGTGCATGCTTTCTATCCCTTTCTCTTGAGTGCTGTAACTTTCACTCACCTTCAAATGAAAAGACCTCGCATTTCATCCCACCTAAGACATCACGTGGGAGCTTTAATAGGGCGGCTGGAGCCGTGGGTACCTAGCGATGACCCTTTATCAAAGTTTGCAGATCTTGGGGCGATCTGCCAACACACCAAAAGAAGAAAAGTGGCCATCCCCCATCCTTTCGTCTTGCACAGAAGAAGTGGAACATCTGGGGGATGAGAACTAGCAATATAGTCTGTTGGTATAGATGATTATCTAGAAACCGATAGTACAATATTCGACATTGTATAGCTGTGATCATGGAGTGAATTTGGCGCTAACTTCGGCATGGAATATTCATATTCCGTCTTCACCGTGTTGCTTGTAATCGCGTATCTCAATATCACAAGGCATCCCGAACAACTCTCTACAGCGAACACATCTTCTCGACGACTTTGAATTTTACTGCGCTGATTTATTTTGATATTGCGACTCGATTGCCTGAGGCCGACGAATTAGTGCGACGCAAGATATATTCGTGTATTCATAAATTGACTGGTGCTGGCGACCCCTCGGACTGTCGACACCTTTGGTCCACAACTTCACTGATTGTAACAAAAATCTTCCACCCTGTTCCACACACTGCCACATACAGCAGTACTATAGTAGGTACAGAGCTCTGCGGCACATCGCTTTGCATGACCGTCATTGCTTCACGGAAGTGCGGTGACTTGCTCACCTGGGCTTGGGGAGCTACACCTACATAATGGTGAAGGCAGACCTTACTCGAGATTACTATGGTGATCTTGAGTTACCGCCAACTGCAGACCTTAATGAGATCAAGAAGCAGTTCAAAAAACTTGGTATGTTTTTTTTGGGATTTGTCTCTATTATTACGTAGCTAACCGCGACCCCAACAGCCCTTACATATCACCCTGACCGAAACCCAGGACGGGAAAACGAAGTGGTAGCCAAATTTCAAAAGATCCAATCCGCACATGAAGTCCTCAGTGACGCCCAAGAGCGAGCGAAGTATGATGCAAACCGGGTGCGAACGACTTCGAGATACCAGTCGGGCGGAAATCAACGAGGAAATCCCTGGTCGAATGTCGGCTCTCAATTCCCCCCTCCGCCAAAACCTCCGACAGCTCGCAGACAACCTCCTCAACCTCCTCCACCTCCTCCACCATCAGCTGGTGCTCATCGATATAACAAATTTGAAGCTCCCAAACAATCTGCAAATCAATCTGCTCAAGAGGGTGCAGAGGCCAGGAGAAGCACTTACGAAGCATGGGAGAATATGAGGAAGAATGGCAATAAACCAGGACCAGGTTCGACATGGGCAACGCCAGGACCCGTTCCGAAAGGCACGCCACAGTCTGGTAGGGAGGAGAGTAATAAATATAAGCATACCGCGCCGCCGAAAGCAAGACCTGGCTATGAGGAGTTCCGAAATAACTATACACCAAACACAAGTCCACATCGACGAGCTCACAGCTCTGGTGCCTCGAATAGAAAGGGGTTCAGCGTAAATGACCCGGGTGGGGACGAGCCAGCGGCTCCTAGAGGAGCTTACTCTACATCACGAAATAAGCCGTCAGAAGCTCCTCCCCCTCCACCGCGAGCCCCTGTTCATTCGACGCATCACGATGAAAGCATTCCTGTTGATCCACTTCGTCAGTTTAGAGAAACCAATCTCCCTTACGAGCCACGACTCAGCACACCATACTCCACTCATGGCGGAGAAAAGTTGAACCCCTTTGAAGCTACTAATATAAATAGGTCGAAGAGCACCCGCGAGCCTCGTGATCGAGCTGAAGGCTCGGAACACATGCCAAGAGCTGGTTCGGACTCGAAACTGAATTCTCCCCACCGTAGTCAATCCTATAGTCAAGGCGGCCATCGAACATCGAAGCCTGCTTATTCCCAACCGGCTGAGGAAACTGATGGTTCTAGCTCGGATGCTGGTCCGGAGATGAAATTCTCAACTACGCGACCGCCATTTGTCCATCAACATAACTTTGCGAAGACCAGGAACTTTACCCAGGCTTCTCCAGAGAAACCTGTTTTTGAAACGGTACCTCCCCAAGCCTGGACTCAAATGCCAGATAGTTCCAACGGACAAAAGACACGTAAGCCAAGCATCTCCGCTTTTCAACGATGGTGGAAAACGAACCAAAACAAAGAACATCCGCTAAATGATTTCCCTCCAGATGGACCTTCCGCTGGTGGTCAGGCTAACCCCCGAACAAACGGCGAACCCTCCGTGTATGATAAGTCTCGCACTTCGTTCTTGTACAATCAGCACAATTTGTATCACCAGCGTACTGCTTTTGCCGAAAAGAGAAAAGCTTCATATGAAGTCAAACCTCCGACAGTGTCGGAATCTACTTCGTATAATAATAGCTCTACGACGAACGCTCATCCGAAGAAAGAGAAACGCTATACAAGAGATGACTTAGAGGCGAAGTTCCCCCATCTGTTCCCGGACATGAACGCGAATCCTCCGACACCTCCCAGTGGAGTCTCAGGTCCAAAGCTTTATCCAACTGAAGAAGCTCAACGTTCAGTCTTAGATGGGCTTATTCAAAAGAAGCATCAGGCTAGCGGGTCTTCGCCACTAGTCAACGATTCTCCTGCGAGTCGAAATCCAACATCTCCTTTCGTTCAACAATCAGTGGGTCAGAAGAATGGTCACTTGCCTGGCGTATGGACCGAGTACAGAGAATCTGCAGATACGGGAAGCCCCTCTAAGAAGCAGAAGCCGCTTAGTGGCTCGAATCTCTCTGTCGATAACTCATCGCCTTTGTTTAAAGAACATTGGTATCCAAATGCTAATCACTATAATCATCTCAATAGATTCTCGTTCAATGTTGATGACAACACTTTCCAGCGGACCCGATCCAATGGGTTTTCTACTAGTTCCGAGAACATCAATACTAAGTTCACACCAGAAGAATGGGAGGGTAAATTCGAGGCTGGTTATTTCCACCCCCCTGAGCAGAAGGCAGCCAATATGGGTCAGCAAGCACGGGCTCGAGCTCAGTCTGGTAGTCGTTCAAGGGGACGATCTCCTATCAAAGTCCGTACCAATACTGCGCCTATTGATCCACACTATGCAGGACAACCATCGGATATTCCAGCCGAATCTCCTGGTGCGAAATTCTCTCAAGACGAATGGGCGGGAACTTTCAAACCCCAAACCTTCATGCCGCCTCCCCCGCCACCAAACAAGCCACCTTCACGCACAGGTCGTAAGTCTCGGCCTTCCATCATTAGACCTACAATGGGCACAGCCGCTGTTGTTGACGATGGTTCTTCCTCAGAAGAAGTCCCTCTCTTCAACAATCGCCCTCAACCATTTACAGCACCAATGCCACCAAGTCCCGATCCAATGGACGTCGACACTCCTCCCGCCGCCAAACCCTCCCCAACCATCCCTAAAACCCCAACCGAAAACCTAAAAGTCAACACCTCCCCCTCCAAACGACCCGCCGCACCCAGTGCCTCCGTCTCCCCCACCGACCAAGAAAGTCTAAAAGTCAATTTCGAAGACCTCAAAATCGCTGACCTCCTATCCTCCCTAGACCTCCCATCTCCCCCTTCACCCCCAGCCGTACCAGAAACCAATAACCCAGAAGCTTACTCTCAATACTTGTCGGACTTTGGAGCGTATATGAAAGACTGGGATTTGTTCAATGGGAGATTGATGTTGCATCTTGTGGCTAGGAAGAGGCAGGTTGATGGGATGGGCGATGAGAGGTGGGAGAGTGAGAGAGGACTTGAGGCCTATAGGTTGGGATTGAAGGAGGATGGGGTTGTATTGGGTCATTTGATAAGTGCGCAGGCCCGGCATGGGGAGGCTTTAAAACAGTATAGGGTCGTGAAGGAACGGATTGGTGGAATGGGGGGTGGTGGTGGGGATGCGAGGCCAAGGAAGAAGGCACATTAGAGTTCCTTACTTTTGCGTTTTTGTCATTGGTAGGTGCTATATGGATGGGTTTCGAGACGATGCATTAGCTTGGTGACTTTTCGGTCTCAAGATGGATGGATATAAAGGTGTGAAGGACAGATAGAGGTGCTTTTTTCAAGCGTTGATTCTTCATCAAACACAATAGACTACACTTCTCTGGAACGGAACATCTGGTGGACAGGACAGGTGTATGCTGAATGAAAGAGCGTGGTCTGAATGGTTGGCTGGCTGGATGGATGCGATTGATTGATACCCGGTTGCAGGTGTATGATAGATATTCGTTGAGATGAGATGAGCGATGGCGTTGGCGTTGAGTGTTCACCTACAGATACATAGCAAGAGATAATGAATAAAGTCGATTATTTCTGCAGATGACCTTCAATTATGTGATTTGATGGTGATTGGATTTATAATCTGTTGTGCTATATCTAGTTGGAGGTGGTCATATCAGGGAAGGAGCAAAGGTCATTGTTCCCGAAAGTATGAGGCTTTTGATGGGAATATTAATTTTACAGGCATAAAAATATTTTTATGATCTACCTGGTTGAAGATACAGTGGCTTTGCAATTATTGTGATTGAAATTCATTTGGCACCTGGTGATAAAGTCCTGCTTCTTTCAGAGCTATGATTATTTGATATCCAGCTGCCGCACGACGTTCTCATAGCCTCCTAGACGCGCCAGCTCAGCTGGGGTGAGTTCTTAGGGTGTGAATGATCAGGATCAGCACCGTATTCAAGCAATAGTGATACGACATCAGAACGCCCCAGCAGAGTAGCAGCCTGGATTGGGGTGTATAAATCTCCCAGTAAAGAATCCGCATTAACTTCTGCACCATGGTCGAGTAGGGTTTTGAGAAAATCCAAAGAGCAGCCCGAAAAGATAGCAACAGTAAGGATAGTCTACCCACGAGCGTCCCTGGCATCCGTGATACGAACCTTCAGCATCGCAGATCGTTTCGTATGCGCAAGATCAACTGACCCACGATTTCCTCCTTGAACAAAGCTGCAAAAATTAAGGGCGTTCGTGCAAAAGAGTCTCGTAGTTGAAGTCCGTGGTGGGTACAGTGTTTTATCATATCCAACACTGTAGGGTTACCTGCTTTGATAGCAGCATGTATGGGGTAAAATCCCCCCATATGTTGATCACGACTTTCCTTGAGTATCTCCTGGACAATAGAGCAGCCTTTCCTATTGTTTACAATCATCTCTTGAACTATTCTTTTGAAAAAGGATATATCTTCGCCATTGTCGAGTTCAATATCTCTTTCCTCGTGTTAGGGGACGATTGGCTCCATCTGCTGACAATATCTTGGGGCGTCAAAGTAATGCTTATTCTCAAGTAAATCCGGTGCTGTATGCTCTTCCACTTTGTTTGGGATACTGGGAAGTGAGCTGAAAATTTCCTTTTGGCAGACAGGGCTGTTGAGTAAGTCAGCGCGTCATTTATTTAGGGGATATCCGAGCTCTACCATGTTACCCAAAATTGAGCGTCTACCTTTGCCCACCTTCCAGCGCAAGTTGATTCGGGACATCGAACCTCATGAGATGTTGAATTTTCCGCACGTCTGCGGACAAGAAACGACATCACGACTGTCGTACCAGGAATAACATAGCCGCTCCAATTATGTTCATCTAACTTGCGATTGTTTGACAAATTCAACATCACATATTTGCCTCTATCAACCCAAGTGGATCTTGGAAGGTCTTTGAATTGAAATTGTATCCACGCTTGAAGGACCTTTGGGCTTGTCTTTAGCGTGGTTTTGAGGACAGAGTCCTTTCAACATACCTTGAAGCTACGAAAGTACTCAAATGGAAGAACGTGCCGCGGTCGTTCAATAGCGTCTAGGAAGGAGATGTTATACCGAGGTAGTAATTCTGCCACCATTGCTCGCGATGGCTGGATCAGCCTCGACAGGTACAAACTGGCCTTCATCAGCAAGTACCTGAAGCGTATATTTAGGACACTTACATACATTGACCAAAAATTAGCCAAGGGTTAAAAATACCAGGTAATACCTGCAGAGGTAAATTCGAAGAGAAAGTTTTACAATCTGTTGTTTCAAAGATTCGTGGGCCACCTTTGGCATAGGCGGCGCGCCTGCCTTATTTGAACTTTCATCAACAAATCCCTGATTCGCCTCATGAGAAATATCGAACACGGTCGGTGCAGGAAAGGCAATATGCGTTTCTCTCCCAGTATTCCTTCTATAAAAAAAAAGATTCAATACGCATCTGCGTCATCTTTGAGCTCGTTAGATCATCCTTGATCTTTTCCATGCCTGCAGACAAGATTTCGTAGTTTCCTGTCTATTTCTCTGCAGATATGTTATAACCGGCGTTCGGGAGCTGTCGATCATTCTCAAGGATGGTCGAATTTAGTGGCGCCAAGGTCACCGCATGCTGACCAGCCGAAGGACATCTTTGGGCATCTTCGGAATTGTTCTTGGGAAGTTGGAGGCTGCAGAGTCGTCGCAATCCAAGGTAGCTGGTGTGGAAGTGAGAATCTGCTGCATGTGCATCCCCTGCGTTAACGAGCCTATAGGCGGCTAGGGTGATATGCATTGCAGACCAGCCGAGGAGATCAGAACTGAGCCTGAAAGGGTTCTGTCACTGGAACGGAACGAAAATTTAGAAGGCTAGGAAATCTAAGAGTAAATAATAAAAGACTTTACAAGGCGATTAACTAACATCTTGCGGACGCTCTGCCGAGGCGCTGCATGGGACCAGACATTTTGTGTCTATACTTCTTTTATCATCTAAACTCCATCAAGCAAAGGTGCGCATCCGTTCAGTTGATCATTGCACATTTGTGTGTAGATTGGTTTTTGTTTTGTATGAGCCAAAACACTAACTGGTGCTACACTTGCATAGAGCAAGCGACAGAGGTATGTGCACCCAGAAGCCGATGGTAGAAGAGGTATGTATTCTGCGCAATGTCTAATTCACTTTAAATTTGTTTCCATAGGACAAGCGCTTTTCGAGAAGCGTTTCTTGGATATTTTGCAATGGGAGATAAGGGACGTGTTGTGGTTGAGGGTATGAAGGGTTATTCGATACTATTAGCAGCACGACGCTTCTATACCTAACTCATTGCAAGATCTCCCCTTCCTTGACTAACAAGAAAGTATTCGAATTGACTGATTTTTTTTTTGGTTTGTGAATAATCTGCAATAACTAAGTTGCGTCCCTCTTGCATACCTTAGTGAGAATGAACTGGGAAAATGCAAGATGGGGTAACATCGCCGTTAGGTTCATTGATGTTTAAAGAATCAAATTGGCTCAGATGTCTTGCACTATTAAACAGCTGAGGCCCTAGAGTAGTCTGACATAATCTGTATTCCTACATTCTACTCGATATAATACAGTGAGGAAGAACTGTTGGCATAAAAAGTCAACCCTCATGCATACCTCCCATGAACCATCCTCACATTCTTCTCTTCTTACCCCTGATCTCTCGCCGAACGTCACTCTCACTATCGGTATCATTACCTCGTCCCCTCTTTCTCTCACCAACAGCACCACTAACCCTACCTTCATTGGCAACCATCCCAGTCAACGCCTCCGAGACTCCAAAGCTCCCAGCCGACCCACTACCCCTACAATCCATCACCTCTTCCCCTGTCTGACTCACAACTACACCCGATGGTGTAGAAACAGCAGTTGCCGATTGATCCAGCCTCGTGTCTAAAAGCGAAAGGGCGTCTCTTACAACTTGACTCGACTGTGCTCGAGTTGACATATTTCTACCGCCGAGTGGTGCTGGATTATATCCATGATACAAACTAGTATATCTACCACGATCATGCCGTAGACCAGTCTTCTTTATTCTAGGCAGTGCTGATATGTCTATTCGAGTTCGCTGCGCAAGTGTTTGAGTTGTGACTTCTATCAGTGAGGAAGTAAGGCCAGCGTGATCAGGTTGTTGACGTGGCGCAGATGTCATAGAAGCACCAACAGAGGCAGACTCATTGTATTGAGGAAGAGAGTGGGCCAAGGCCATTTGTTGACGAGGAGAAGAGGGAGGACGAGCAATTTCTCCATTGAGAAATGTTTGGATGTCATTCGCTGCCGAGATACCTGCCGGCTTATACCAGGTGCGCGGGATTGGTGCTGGTGGGTGGGATATCGTGGGTCCGGCGGAGAAGGGCTCGGGGTGGACGTTAGGGGTTGGAGTTGGATTTGCGACGATAGTTTGGGACGATGCGGATGATGCGAAAGTACTGGATGCTGAAGCGGGGTCAGTGGTGAATGTGCTCGTTAGAGTAGGTATTTCTGAGGAATGAGCCACAGTGGCGTTGGGAGCCGACGTGTCTATGTTTGACGAAGTGGGAAGAACTGGCGATGGCGCGACACCATGATGTTGAGTACGAGTTCGCGGATCAATACCGGGAAATGGTTCGTTTGTGGCGCCCCCTGTTGCTTGTTAACTAATGCTTTTTTTCAATGTTGTAATTTTGAGACAGACAGAGGTGCTCCCATGTTGCTTTCTCAGCTCTATACTGCTTGTAATCACGGCTGAGCTGTGGGTCTTCGTGCCTCCCTCGCGAATGGAGATCCCAAGCCTCACTGAATGTATCGACTGAGATTCCATGACTAACGGCTTTTTGCTGCATATAACTCAGTTGAGCAACATAGTCACTTTCCGGGTGTTGGCCTGGAAAGAACTCCTTTCCCCCTTGCTAGCTTTAGTGTGATTTAGACAACGAGGTTCTCAGACATCGACCCACAGAAATACTTGGAGATTTCTCTCTCGGCTTTGTATTGTTGATAATCAGCGCTTTTGTTGTGATTGCTCTCTACGCTTTTGGTGAAGAACTCGTTCCATTTGCGCCAGAACTGAGACGGGCTTTTGTTCTCTGAAAGAGCTCTTTGTCGCATCGAATCGAGCTGACTCACGTATGGACGAGCCATATTATCCTTTTGACGACTTGATAATGCTGAGGAAGCAGGTCGGAGATGATGTGGAGAGTCGCGTTCGTGAAATAAATATTTATTTTAGATCATGCTAGAAGAGCAGCAGGTAAGTCGCTTAGTTTAGCTTAGCGCTCAAAATTTACATGAGCTCTGGACACCGCAGTGAGAAGACGAAAAGCATGAAAAGAAGGCACGAATGATGAATCTTTTATAGATCAACATTAGAATATTGACACAAGTCTAAGCGAATGAGAGGGACTATTGATATCACTAGTTTGTTCCATTGCTATGTAAATATAACAAATGCAGCACGCAAAGCTTTAGAAAGACATGCTACAAAGTACCAGATCCAGTTGTAGAATCATGCTATAACGCATGAGTGTATCATATCTTGCTCTCACCGGCAGACTTGCGCCGTAGTCGTCAGCCGAACCACTACCCATTTTCGTATTCTGAGCTCCATCATAATTAGAACCCTGCTCATCGACCACGGAACCTTTCTTTTATGTAGACCCTTGCTCTTCTTTTTCTTCTTCGGTGCTCCAATATTTGAATGATTCGTCTTCTAGGTTTATTGGTTCTCTTCCTCAAATTCGGGCCCACCGCTAACGGCTGCCGCCGTATGAGACATTCCGCCAATGGCATCTTGGATTCCACATACAGTACCACGTAATCTTCGCTTCTTAGATAGGAACTGCAATAAATTGTTATTGCGAGCAATTGATGCAAGCGTTCTGTGGGGCTTTGTCGCCCAAGAGTTCCAGAATGACTTCCAATCCGAACCTTCGTCAAGATGCCGCCGCAGCAGGGAAGGGAGTCGACACTCGTATCGTCGAGCCATGTTTTCGTTGCTGCTCTTCTTGTGTCTTAATGCTCCCATAGCATTGTTAAAGTCAGCAAAGGAAATAATTTTGTTCTTGCCAGAAACGCCCCCGCGCCACAACACGCACTACTGAAATTAAGCGAGAACCCCCTTTTTATCATGCTGCTTATGAGACTTTTAGACCCAGATGAACTTTTGTAGCTAATTATTCTCAGGAAGCCGGTAAGACGGTCTGCTTAGAGTGCTTGCTGCATTATGGGTAATTGTTAAATGAGATACGGGTTACTTGAGGACATCTGGTATTTGGAGGCACGGTGCAAGGGCTAGCGTTTACAATCTCCCCTCCTTCTTCATCCAAGGCCTTGGATAGGCTAGAAGATTGAAAACCTTAGTTAAGGCTAAGAAAGGAGAGCTGAAAGATACGTGAGGATAGGATAGGAAAGGAGGCTTCTCCTATAAGGAAGGGAGAAAGTAGGCTGGGAGATTGCAAGCCCTGGCAAGGGCTGATCAAACTTTCGTTGTTCTAGCGCTACATTTCCATTCTAAAAGAGTAAAGAGCTAAATTTTCTAGCATGTATTTGTCATGGCGTATTAGACTAAGGCAATGGATAGAGACACATGTGGCCTGTTTCAATATACACCAACAGAACTCGTACAGAATTCAATCAATTCATTCCTCACATGGCTCCCTTCTCATCCATCTTGAATTTCTTTGATACGTTATCATCGAAGTCATTTTCCAACTCTCTCTTCTTGCTCTCTCCTAACGGTATAACATAATTGGGATCTGCTGGGAAGGGATCTCTCCGCCACGACGGAAGCGAGAGGAGATGTGCATTTCGCGGGACAGGTGGAGATTGGGATTGGAACGGTGTAAGATCAATTCCCAGAATGCTTGCCATTCTAGCAACAGCTGAAATTGGGGCTTGGGGTACCGCAGGTGTTGGAGGCGCTGGAGAAGGGACAGACGTGAGCGATGCTGCTTCTGTGTTCTTGCTTTCCGCCTTGGACGTTTTAGTTACCTGGTCTTCAACAGTATGACTTTCTGCAGTCGACGAGAAAGATAGTGTTTGTGCAAGTCTTGACTCTTCCCTAATTAAATCCGCAATGCTTTGTTCGAAACTTTCAGTTATTGCTGCCGGTGGAGGTGATGGGTTCTCAGTGTGCTCTATGCGCTTTGGAATCGTACCAGATTCAGCAATGTCGTAATTTTCCACTAATGTCGGCTTTCCTAGGACCTCGCGCGGAATGACCAATAATGTATCAGCTGGCGTGCTAATTTCAGTCACTGCTAGAGGTAAGGAAGCAGTCTCACGCATCCCTGACGCATCATCCAATGCGAGCGCAGAAAAAGGGTTTGGGATCGCTTTCTGGGCAAAGGGTAACGCCACAATTTGACTTTCATTATCTCGGGGACGTGATACTTTCTGAACTTCGATATCTGTAGCAAAGGGCCCCGGGCCATACTTTTTGTGCTGTTCTCTTCGTTGCGAATAATCCGGTATTGGTATGTAGTTGCTTGTAGATGGCTTTCCCACCTTGAGCTGTTTCTTATGCGATGGTTTCTCTGTATGCTCTGAGAAATCCATAGAAGATGATGGTTGCTCTCCCAACTTGGTAGACGTATGTCCCCTTTGATCTTTATATGATGACGTTGATTCAGGCTTTAGCTTGCTTAAGATAACAGGTCTCGGCGACTCTGTAGGTGGGAATGGTGCT
>Ga0182030_10009029_pt1 | contig 20496 bp, 13 predicted proteins | sample 812S3MmetaG_FD_121299 | JGI IMG/M metagenome (GOLD analysis project Ga0182030, IMG submission 121299) | Permafrost microbial communities from Stordalen Mire, Sweden - 812S3M metaG (Illumina Assembly) | ecosystem: Environmental > Terrestrial > Soil > Wetlands > Permafrost | place: Sweden... | reverse complement strand
CGGCAGCACCGTGCCGTTCGTCGGCGTGTACGCCGGCGTCCCCGGCACCGTCAATGTCGCGTCGTTCTGGTTGCTCCCCAGCGCCGTCCCGTAAACCACGTTCGCCGGCACCGGCCAGGTGATCACTGGCGTGGCTTTTGTGATGACGGTTACCACCGGCGGCGTCACGTTATTCGTCGGGTTCGAATCCAGCGTCGAGCTGCCACCGCTGGCAATATTGGTTACGGCACCGCTGGCCGTCGAATTGACGGTCAGTGTGAGATTAGTCGTCGTTCCCGCAGCCAGATTTCCAAGATTAGTCCAAATCACCTGATTGCTGGTGTTGGTGGTTGTGGGGGGAACGGAGCTGACCAAGACCAATCCCGCCGGAAGGCTGTCGGTCACAGAAATTCCTGATGCCGCGGACGGGCCAAAGTTGGTCACCGAAATAGTGTAGCTGAAATTGCTTCCATAAGTGGATCCCACCGGCCCCGCCTTGCCCAAGGCCAGGTCGGCCACCGGAATTACGGTCGTTGTCACCGGTGGCGTGACATTGTTTGTCTCGTCCGGATCGCCGGTTGGCGAATTCACGCTGGCCGTGTTGGTAACTGTGCCGGTTGCAGGAGCGGTCACAATCACGGTCAGATTGCTCACCTGACCGCTGGTCAGGGTGCCGAGATTCCAGCTCACCACCCGGCCGTTCGTCACGCCGGCACCGCTCGCGCTCACAAAGGTCACTCCGGTTGGCAACGTGTCTGTTACCACGACGCTGCTCGCGCTCGAAGGTCCGAAGTTGGTCACCGCAATCGTGTAGGTCAGATTGCTGGCCGCCAGCACGGAAGCCGCAGCGGATTTGCCCAGGCCCACATCCGCCGACGGCGTGACGCTTGTTATCACGGGCGGTGTTACATTGTTGGTCGCATTGGGGTCAGGAGTCGGTGAACTCACATTCGCCGTATTGGTAATTGTGCCACCAGCAGGGGCCGTTACGGTCACCGTCAAATTGCTGACTTGTCCACTGATCAAGGTGCCCAAACTCCAGTTCACCACTCCGCTGTTGGCCGTGCCGTTGCCGCTTGCGGTCGTGAACGTCGCACCTGCGGGCAGCGCGTCCGTCACCACCACAAAATTGGCGGGCGAAGGCCCGAGGTTGGTTACCGAAATCGTGTAAGTGAGGTTGCTCGCCGCCAGGACGGATGCCGCACCGGTCTTGCCGATCGCCACGTCCGCCAGCTCCGTGACGTTCACGGTGATGACGGCGCTGGCAGTGCCGCCGTGAGCGTCGCTGATGGTATAGTTGATGGCGGCCACACCGGTGTTGGTGGGCGTGAAAACAAGATTTGTGCCGCCGGGATTGATGGTCACGATTCCGTTGACGGTCGTGGCGTTGGTGATGGTCAACGCGTCGCCGTTGGGACTGATGTCGTTGGTCAGCGGATAAAGGGTGACCAGCACATAATTGAGCGCCGAATTGGTGTCGTTGACGGCAACCGGCGACAGCCGGTCGAAGAAGTTGTTGTTGGTCAATACGACACCGTTGGTGACGGCGAAGCCGATCTGGTTGTCGTTGGGCGGCTGCGAATCGCCGGTGCTGTAATAACCATAAAGGTCGGTTTCGCGAATAACATAGTTACCGGGCGTCACGCCGGCGAATGAATAATTGCCGTTGTTGTCCGTGTTCACACTGGCCACCACCGGCTCGCCCGCGTCCGCCAGGCGGTTGGAGTTTACATCCTGCACAAGATCAATTTCGACATTGGCAATTCCAGTTTCGCCGACATCGTTCGTACCGTTGCCGTTAAGGTCATTCCAAACCGTGCCGCTGATGGTTGAATACGAAGCCGGAGCCGGCTGGTATTGGAAGAAATTATTGTTGTTGGTGGCCGTCAGGGTCGTGAGGTTGAAGGCCAGCCGGCCGTTGGCTGGCACACTGTTGGCGTAGCCGGGCTGATCGGTTTCCACCACGACGTAATGTCCGGTAGTCAGATTCAGCAATTCGTAGTAACCATTGGCATCCGTGGTAACAATCTGCACCAGCGTGCCGTCCGATGGATTGCCATCGCCGTTGGGATCGGTAAACAACTGCAACGTGACCCCGCTCAAGCCGGTATCGCCGTTGGTGAAAACGCCGCTATGATTGATGTCGTTATAGACGTGGCCGATGATGCTGGCGGCGGACGTGACCACGCCGGTGGTATAAGAGGCGGTAGGGACGGAATTGCCAAAACTATCCACGGCATAATCCGCCACCGCGGTGTTGTTCGCCGGACTGCCCTGGCCGACGACTTTCATCGTGATATCGTTGGTGATGATGGCATTGGTCGCCAGCGGTGTCGGATAGGCGAGGTTTGTCCAGACCAAGCTGCCCGCGCCGGAGCCGTTCGGCGGGATCGTGGCCGAGACGAATTGATAATATGCGCCGCTGAAATTATCCTCAAGCGGCAGCGTGGGAATGGCCGTGTTGCCGGTGTTTTGCACCGTGATGCGGAACACGACATTGCTGCCGACGGCAACGGGCATGTTCGTCGGACTCAGCACAATTTTGGTGATGTCCAGCGCGGCATGTGAGACGAACACCGTGGCGCTGGATGAATTCGTAACGGTGCCGCCGTTGGCCGTGGCGGAATTCGTCGCGGTGCCCGTGGCCAGCGTGGTAAAGGTGACGGTAAAATTGGTGCTTTGTCCGGGCAGGAACGAACCCAGGTTGTTCCAGGTCAATACTCCCGCCGCAATCGTGCCGGGCGTGAGGCTGGCACCGGCATAGCTCAGCATGGCGGACGAAAAATTGTCCGTGACCACCATGTTTGTAAGCGTGGTGCTGCCGGTGTTGACGACCTGCAAGTTATATGTCACCGGCTGGCCGACGCCGACCTGTCCGCCGGACGGCGAAACGATCGTCTTATTTATCGCCACACCAAGCACGCCGGGTGCCGACTGGATTGTTGCTGTGGCACTGGAGCTGTAACTTGAATTGTTTGGGTCGGTATAAGTCACCGTAAGGACCGAGCCAACGGTCGCGTAAAGCGCATTCGGATTTGCAATCACCGCGGAATTGGTGCTGGAACTGATGCCCGCAACATAAATGCCGGAGTTGGCGACGGTTTCGGTGAGAATGACGTTCTTGGTATCTCCGGCACTGCTGGTGATAGTGACCGGGATGGTCTGGATCGTGGCTGCATTGGTGATGCTGTCCGGGGCTGACACGCGGATGCAGATCACGCTGTTGGCGGGATAACCGTTGGTGGCCGGACCGTTGGTGCCGCTGGTGAACGCCGTCGTGCTCGGCACGCCCAGATCAAGAAAGATCAACGAAACGCTCGCACCGGCGGAGGCGGTGACGCCTTCCGTTCCTTCGTTCGCCGTGGCTGCGATGTTGTAACCGCCCGTTGTCGGACCCGTGACCCATGGATATTCGTAGGTCTTGGAGGAGCTGTCGCTGGCCACCACATTCGCGCCGGTCAAGAGATTGGTGAAACCAACACCGGGACTGGGTCCGGTAACGGCGAGACCAAGACTGGTGACGTCGTAGCTGCCGAACGGGTCGCTGACATTGGCACGGATGTAAAGCGTGGAACCGGCGACCGGCGTGGTAACCAGGTTGCCATTCGGATACGGCGCGTCGTAAATGCCCAAGGTGTTGATTTGAATCACCGTGGACGCCGGCAGGACAATCACCGATGGCGCGTTGGTGCTGTCGTAGTTGATGTGGAACGCCGTGCCCGGCACGCCGTTGGAAATGACGTAGGTGATTGCCACGCCGGATGGAATGGTGACATTCGTGCTCAACGTGCCGCTCCATACGAGGTTGGTGACGCCCGCGGCTCCCGTGTAAACCGGACTGGCCAGCGTCAGAAAACTTACGCCATTGGTCTGCAACATGGCGGTGATGTTTGGGCTCGCCGTCAGGCTTCCATTGGTTATGGTAATAAAATTAGTGATGGCAATCACGGCGCCGGCCGGCATTGTAAAAGGCAAGGCAAATGAAGGCGTTTGCACAAACGAGATGGCGTTGGTGGCCGGGCCGCCACTGCCGCCGGCAGCGGGTTTGATGGAAACAGCGGCGCTGGACCAGTAAGTGCCGCTCGGAGTTGTCCATGAATTGGTGACGCTGCTCGCGCCGGAGGCAAGGCTTGCCGCGCCCAAACTGGTGGCACCGCTGACAAAGCCCCAATATTTGACCTGACCGGTTCCGGTGGCGGTCGCGGAGGTTCCGCTTCGGCTGGCAATGAGATTAAAGACCTGATTGCCCGCAACCGAGGCAATTGTCACGCTCGGGGTGGTGCTATTTCCACTGCTCGTGTTGGTCGCAGAAAATGGGGTGGACTGGTTGACTCCGTTGAACACCATGGCCCCGGCGCTGATATCGGTTGCCGCGCTGGCAAAAGTGATCGCCACATTGGTGGTGCCGACCGGCGGATTGAGAAGCTGCCAGATTTCCACACGTTCATAAGTGCCGTCGCCGATGGCCGCAGCCAGGCTCAGGGCCTTCCCGCCATAGGTGATCCCGGAAACAGTTGATCCAGGATTGAAGGAGACACCCACCAGCAACATCTGGCTGGAGCCGCTGGCAACGGTCACATTGGACATGGTCATGGACACGCCGCCGGTCCCGTTGGTCGCTGTGAAAGTCGAAATCACAGCCAAAGTCGCGCTGCCGTTGCCAATATCCGCGCTGCTGGCGGACGGCCCGTGCGCGTAGGCAACCGGGTTTGTGCGGTTCAAATACTGCGCACCGTTGGTCGAGCCGTTGACGCTCAGGTAAAGCTGCTTGTTCGGCGAAGGAACCAGAATGGCAGCCGTGTTGCTGGCGCTGTCGCCGAAATTTGGATCGGTGTAACTCACGCTCAAGGTGTCGCCCGGAGTGATGTTCAATATACCATCCTGCTGCCCCAAACCGGCGGAGGTCGAGGTTGGCAGACCGGTGTTGTTACGAAAGACGCCGGTGTTGGTGCCGGTCTCGGTCAGGTTGATGGTTTGCAAATCGCCGTGCGTCAGGTCCATCACCGTAACGGAAATGACCTGCGCCGAGTTGGACGACGTGTTGCCCGCGGCATTGGTCATGGTGACAAATACGTTCGCTCCGGCGGGATAAAGGCTCACCGGCACGCCGTTGGTGTCGCTGAAGTTCAACGTGACGGACGCGCCATTGGTCGGCGCCGGCGCGAGACTGGTCATGGCGGAAATGCTGGTGCCGCCGATGTTGACGCTGTTGCTGACGACGCCGCCGCCAGTGACTTTGCACAAATAGGTAAACGTGCTCGTGCCCCGGCTCAAAATCACCGGGATCGTATAGCCCGGCGCATCCAGCGGAAATGGCGTACCCGTGGCGCTGTCGGGAATCGGACTGCCATTGTAAGTGGTGGAGTTGGTCAAATAGAGCAGATTGGTGGAAGGCGCATCAATGACCAGCGTGTTGCCCAACGGCAACAGACCTTTGTTATCCACCTCGACGGAGTAAGCAATGGTGTCGCCAACGCTTAGGCCGGCCGGCCCCGTGTTGGTGACGATGACGGCGGTTTTTTTCACTACCGGCACGGGAAACGGCAGCACCGTCGTGCCGGCGTCAATGTAAGGATTGCCCGGCGCGGCCACATCCGGGTCTTCGCCCCATGCCGCCGTAATGAGCGTGCCATCCACCGTATAAACTTTCGTGCCCGTCTGGGTTTTGCTCGGAGCGTAGATTCTCTTGGATTGAAGCGCGGAGACGGTGAAATTCGTATCGTAGTGGTTGCCGTTAGGATCAATCAGCGGCCCGCTTTGGTCGCCATTGTAATCCACGTACAAGGTCGTATTCGCCATCGAGGTGACCCAGACCGGGCTCCCATTCACCGTCCCGTCGGCGCTGCCCGGTCCCCAGCCCACGACCGCCTCGGTGGTCAAAGCCGCCTGCGGCACCAGCGCGAAACCCCAGTTGTAAGCAGTGTCGGCGGAATTGTTCGCGGCCACGGTGCAAACGGCGAAAAAGTTCTGCCCGTTGGCGCTCGCAAAACTCGCGCCCGAACTGACCGGCATTTGAAACTGAAACACACCGTTGGTCCCCGGCACACTAAAACTGCCGGAACCAGACTGGGTGTCGTAATTGATGACGATGGCATTGGTGTTCGGATTGAACAAATAAACATAGGTCGGCTGCGCCACCGTTGCCGCCGAGCCAACCGCCGTGAAATAATTGCTGCTCCATTCTTCCACCGGATAAAGCGTGAACCAGTCGCTCGCATACGACGCGCCCACATGGCCGACGACCAGGTCGGCCTGCACCGGCTTGGACGCCGTGATGCGCCCGCCTTTTTTGATGCCGCCATTGACGAGATAGGATTCACCCTGATTCAACACGATGTTCGTCGTCCCCACACCGTTGCCGTTCGGATCAATCGTCACCAGCGTGTTGTTCTGCGCCGCCATGACAAAGGCGCCCACATATTTGAACAGGTTGATGCTCGTCATGTCCTGCCCCACCGGACTGACATAGTTCGTGCCATAATCCAAAGTGGACAACACCCCCACCGCGCCGGCGAACACCGGTCCCGGACTCACCGGCCACGCCGCGCGGGAAATCACCAGCGCCTTCGTGGCCGCGATGTGATCGCGCGCATCCCACATCAGCGTCGAAGGATTGCGCGGTTGCGATACGTTGTTCGTCAGTGTGATGACCGTGCCGGCGGGCAGGCCCAGCGGATTGTGCACGAACCCCGGCGGAATCCCGTGGGCGTCATTGCCGTCACCCCAGATTTGCGTGCTCGCCTGCGTCGGGTTACTCAAATCGGTTTCATAACCGTCTTCCCACTGGTCGTAATAAATCACCGTGCCATCGCCCGTGACCACGATGGAAATGGTCGTCGCAATCGTCGAGCCTGTGCCGCCCACGATGGCGGAGTTGGCCTGGTAAATCTGCTGTTCCGGCATCGGCAGGTAAAAATCCTGCACCAGCGTCACGGCCCGCGCCAACGGAACGAAACCGGCAAGCGCAACCGCCAGCGTGAAAATCCAAGATGGCGGCCGGAGCAGACTACACGTCTTCATGTTCATAATTGTTCAAGGAAACCTTCAGATACCGAGTGAACGAGCGATGCAGTTTTTGTGCCGGGTTTGTGACAGAGCCTGAAAACGGGCTAAAAACCCTTATTCACAATGTATTCACCGATTATTCACCGCCTTGAATAGCGCGGGTGTTGCCAAAATCCGAGCGTCCGATTAGAACTTTGCTCAAGAAATGGACAGCCGGTTCAAAAGTTCAAACACTCAGATTGGAATTTGTCCCGAAGCCGTGAACCAATTGGAAGACAGACAAAATGGTCGGGGCGGTGAGATTTGAACTCACGACCTCTTGCACCCCAAGCAAGCGCGCTACCAAGCTACGCTACGCCCCGAACCATTGGAACGCCGATTCTAAGCGGCCCGCGCCCATTTTCAATCACGAATAATTTTTGTTTTGAATGCCGCTGGACGGTCAGTGCTTGGAGATGACACCACCTGCCGCAGCTTTGGAAAGTGGTGACCGGCCACCCCATCCACCGTTTCATCGCCTGTCACCAACGGCGCTGCGGTGCGAAGGTTTTGGGACGCATCTGCGGAGGCAGCGGGATTTTCGGCGGCACCGCGGATGCGGCGGGCAATGGCGGCGCGGCCGGCGATGCGGGTGCCAGCTTAAGCTCGGGCTTTACAGCTTTTGCCACCGTCTCGCCGATTTTGGTTTCGGGAAATTTCATTTCGCCGATGTTGAAAGCGGCGAACGAACCCAGCTCCTCGGTCATCGGCCCGGGACTGCCCTTTATCATTTCGGCCGGCTTCGGCAGCGTCTGCCAGGTTTCGTAACCGTTCACCAGCCAGTCCAGTTTCCCGGTCTCGATGTCGAGCAACAGCCCGTGTACGGGAATTTTCGGACCGATGAGCGGACTGCGCCGGACAATGTCGCAGGCCTTGATCACATTCTGCCGTTCGCTGCCGGATATGCCGAAAAAGTCATTGAGGTTCTCGGGCAACTGCTGCCGGTCAACACCCAGGGCCTTCAATTTATCGAGCAACTGCATGGCCGTCGTCCGGCAAATCTGGCAGTCCGTGTGGCCGATGATGGCGATTTCCTCGCCGCCCTTGACCGCGCAGGCCAGCGCCAGCGACCGCATGGTGCTGCTCAGCGGCCCGGTGATGATGTTGCCCGCGTTGCGCAGCCAGATGAACTGCTCGGCGGGCAGCGCCAGCGCATTCGGGAAATACGCGTTCAACCGCGGGTCAATGCACGTCAACGCAATGACCGGCAATTCGGCCTCAAAATCCGCCGGATGCAGACCGGCCTCCTTGTCACCGGCCACCGCCCGGTGGTTCGCGTCAATAATGGCTTCGAAAAGGCGCATTTAACAAACAGACTGATTATTTCCCTTTATCGTCGTCTTTGCTCATCGCTTTTTTGAGCGCGGGAACCTGCTCCATTAGTTTCTCGAACTTGATTCCGGTCAGGCTCTCCAGCACCGGCGGCAACTGGCTGATGATGGTGGTCACGTCGCTGGTCAGCTTGCTCGCGCCGCCGCCGGGTCCGTTGCCGGCGTTGATGATGACCATCTTCTCGGTCTTGCTCAGCGGTTCGCTGATTTTGCCCGCAATTTCCGGCATCACGCGCACAATCATTTCGATGACCGCCGCCTCGTTGTATTGCTTGAAACTCTCGGCTTTCACGCGCATCGCCTCGGCCGTCGCCTTGCCTTGGGCCTCGATGACTTCGGCCTGGGCCAGACCGCGCGCCTTGTTCGCGTCGGCTTCGGCCAGACCGGTGGCTTTCACGACGTCGGCACCGGCAAAACCGGTTGCCTTGGTCGCCGAAGCGGAACCCGCCGCCTCGGTTTCCAGCTGGAATTTGCGCGCGTTGGCCAGCGTCTCGACGCGGTAACGTTCGGCATCGGCGGGCTTTTGCACCGTGGCTTCGAGTTCGCGCGAGCGGCGCGCAATTTCCTGCTGTTGCAGTTCGATCTGTTTCTGTTTCTCGACGATGCTGACCTGGACTTCCTCGGCCTTCACGAGCTGGCCGGTCTTGAATTTCTGCAAATCGTAGGCGAGGTCGGCCTGCGCCTTTTGCACGTTCACCGTCGCCTGATATTGCGCGACGTTGGACTGGTAATCGCGCTGGGCCTCGGCGACTTTCGTGTCAGCGAGGAACTTCGCTTCCTGCCCGGCCTGATTGGCCTGCGCGGAACGGATGACGGAATCGCGATCTGCCTCGGCCTGCGCAATGATGGCATCGCGTTTGACCTGGGCGATGCGCGGTTTGCCGAGGGCATCGAGGTAACCTTGGGTATCCCGGATGTCGCGGATGGTAAAACTGACGATGCCGAGGCCCATGTTGCCCATGTCGCCGGCGGCCACTTCCTGGACCTTCTGGGCGAAGGCGTCGCGGTTCTGGTAAATTTCCTCGACGGTCATGGTGCCGAGAATCGCGCGCAAGTGACCTTCGAGCGTCTGCATGGCGATGCTCTAGATGTCATCCACGGCCTTGCTCAGGAATTGTTCCGACGCGGTGGCGATGGAGACGTCGTCGCCCTTGACCTTGATTTGCGCGACGCCGTCCACCTTCACCGGCACGCCTTTGCTGGTGTAAACCTCGGGGGTCTGCACATCAATGGTCAGCAACTCGAGCGAAAGCACGTCCACCTTTTCGATGACGGGGATGACGAAGGTGCCACCGCCCTTGACGACCCGGAAGCCGCGGTACTGCACCGTGCCGTCCGCGCCGACCACGGCGTGCTTGCGGCCGGAGACGACGAGCACCTCGTTGGGGCCGACCTTCGTGTAGCGGCTCGCCCAGATGACGGCGAAAACGAAAAAGACGAACAGCAGCGCGCCCGCGGCCAGGACGACCGTCATCCAGGGAATGCCGCTGGCTTGAGCAAGAATGGGAATTACGTTCATGTGTGTGTCAGGGTTGAGGTTGGGATTTGAGCATCGGTTAATTAATTGTTTGGCTCCACGAAAAACTGGGTGCCGACGATCCGGGTGATCTTGACGGTTTTACCGGCGGCGATGGCCCCGCCCCGCTCCGAACGCGCCGGGGCGGTGTAGCGCGAGCCGGTTTGCACGTAGGAAATTTCACCCACACCGTTCTCCGGGATGGGCGTGGCGATGGCGGCGGTCTGCCCGATCAAATTGGCCACGCGCCCTTCGCTGGACCCCTGCGTCTTGCGGAAGACGGCGTTGAACAGCCACAAAACAAAGAAGGCCGCCGCCAGGCCGCCGACAAATGAAATGGGCGCATTGATCCAGACGCTGCTGGTGACCCCGATCTGGCAAAGAATCAGACCGAACGCGCCGAAGGCCGTCACGAAACTCGCCAGCACCGTCGGGCTGAAAAAGGAAATTCCCGGGACGCCATCGGAACTGAACCCGGCGTCCGCATGGCCGCCCGTGCCGACGGCATCATGCCCGCCCAGCAAATGTCCGGCGACCGCGCTGAACAACGTGAAGACCAGTCCAAACACCAGGCAGACGGCATAGATGGTAGTCATAATCCCTCGCTGAGTTGTTGTTGGGGAGAATAAAAACCCAACCCGCCTGCAAAGCAAGCAGGAAACGAAATCATCATCTGGCGATAAAGTTTCATGCGACGACCTTATCAAACACCGGCCCGTTAAAAATCGCATCTATAATTTTCCCGCGCGTTTGTAAACCGTCGCTTCACGCTTGCCAATCCCGTCCTGCTTTTCCATTGTCTCGCCATGCATTCCTACGAACTGTTGCGCGAGGTGTTTGAAAAAAAGGCCCCCAAACAGGTCGCCGCCGACCTTGGCCTGTCGCTCTCCATGGTTTACAAATGGGCCGAACCGCCGAACCATGCCGCCGGCAGCGGCACCGGCAACCCGCTCGACCGCATCGAAGCCCTGCTCAAAAGCACCGGTGACCACCGGCTCGTCCAGTGGATCTGCCAGCGGGCCGGGGGCTTTTTCATCCTCAACCCCAGAAACACGCCGCATCCGCATTACCTGATCCCGGCCACCAACCAGATCGTCCAGGAATTCGCCGACCTGCTCGCCGTCATCGCCGCCGCCACCGCCGACGACAAGATCACGCCGGTTGAGTCAAAACAAATCCGCGCCCGCTGGGAGGAATTGAAAACCGTGACGGAAGGTTTTGTCACCTGCTGCGAGGAAGGCAATTTCAGTCCGCTCCGAACCGCCCACGCCAAACGCGCCGGCTCCAACAGGACTACCGGATAAATTATTTTTGGATTACGTCCGCCGGTTGCATGTAACGTTCAAAGATAGAACAAAAGTTTACCCAGCTAGAATTTGTTTCGCAGCGGATTTGACGATTTCCACCAGCTCCCGCGGTTTCAAGACCCTGGCATCCCCGCCCCAGCTCAGGATCCAGCGCTGGACTTCGGCGAGGCTGGACAGTTTCATTTTCAATTCCACTCCCCCGCCCTTCAAATCACGCAGCGTCTGTGATGGGTGCCACTTTTTCTCGCGGATGTAGTCGGCGGCGCGGGCGTTGAAGCGGATGACGACTTCAAATTCGCCTTCGCCGGAGTGGACGCCAAAGCTGTCACGCAACCGTTTCTCCAAGGAAAATTTCTGCGTGCGCTCGAAGATTTTCCCCGTCGGTTGCACGGACTGGATGCGGGCCGGAACAAAAGTGCGGAGGTCCTTGCGCGCGTGGTCGTAGGCGAAGAGATACCATTCGCCGTTAATGTTCGCCAAATGGTAGGCGTCCACGACGCGTTTCTCCGCCGAATGGCCGGGCTTGCGATAATGCAATTCCAGTTGCTGGCGCTGCGCGACCGCCCGGGCCAGCACGTCGAAAATCTCCAGGTTCAGAATCGGCTCGGCGCGCGTGCGAAAGGAAATGGTCTGCTGGATGTCGGCCAGGTTGAGCGAAATGGTGTCGGGCAGCGACTGCTCCATTTTTTTGATGGCGCTGAGAAGCGGTTTCTCGAAACTGGTGCCGCGATACTGCTGGAGCGCCTTTTCCGCGACGACGAGCGCGAAGATTTCGCCCTCGGTGATCTGGATGTTCGGGAACGCGCTAACTTCCCCGGTGTAATGATAACCGGTGCGGGCGCTGTCGTATTCAATCGGCAGCCCGAGCCGGTCACGCATGAACTCGATGTCGCGGTGGATGGTCTTGGTGGCCGCCTCGATCTCGCGGGCGAGCGTGGAGGCGTTGGGGAATTTGCCGGATTGAAGCGCCTGGTGGATGCGCAACATGCGCTCCAAAGGCGGGCGCGAGTGGAGCGACTGGTTCACCGCCGGAAATAATCAGGCCCCGATGGCCAGCTTCGCCAGCAACTCTTCGTTGGTCTTGTGCTTCTTGAGCGCGGCGGTGAGCGTTTCCATCGCTTCGATGGGGTTCAGGTCCACCATGGTGCGGCGCAACTTTCGGATGGCATCCAGGTATTTGGCCGGGAACAATTTTTCCTCCTTGCGCGTGCCGCTCTTGGGAATGTCAATGGCCGGAAACAACCGCCGGTCGGACAGTTTGCGGTCAAGGATCAACTCCATGTTGCCCGTGCCCTTGAATTCCTGGAAAATCAGCTCGTCCATGCGCGACCCGGTGTCAATCAGTGCCGTGGCCAGGATTGTCAGCGAACCGCCCTCTTCGATCTTGCGCGCCGAGGCGAACATCTTGCGCGGAATTTCCAGCGCCCGGGCGTCCACACCACCGGTCATCGTGCGGCCGCTGCCGCCGTGAACGCTGTTGTAGGCGCGGGCAATGCGCGTGAGCGAATCCATCAGGACGAAAACATCCTTGCCGGATTCAACGATGCGGCGGCAACGCTCGATCATGAACCGCGAAAGGCGCACGTGCGTTTCCAAATCCATGTCGTTCGACGACGCGACCACCTCGGCCTTGACCGAGCGCTGGAAATCCGTGACTTCCTCGGGCCGTTCGTCAATGAGCAGCACCAGGCAATGGACTTCCGGATGGTTCGTGGTGATGGCGTTGCAGATTTGCTTGAGAATGGTGGTCTTGCCGCTGCGCGGCGGCGAAACGATCAGCCCGCGCGTACCCTTGCCGATCGGCGTGACGAGATCAATGATTCGTGTTTCGATCAGGTCGGGAGTGGTTTCGAGGTTGAACTTTTCAATCGGGTCAATCGTGGTGAGGTTTTCAAAGCGGACGGCCTTGGTATATTCCTCGAACGGCATGTCGTTGACCTTTTCAACGGCCTTGAGCTGCGGGCTGGTGCCGCGATGCGGCGGCTGGGTTACGCCAGCGACATGGCTGCCTTCGCGCAAAAAGCTGCGACGAATGGTGTCGGGCGTGACAAAGATGTCCGTCGGTTTCGGATGGAAATGGTTGGCCGCCGTGCGCAGGAAACCAAAACCCTTTTCGGAGATTTCCAGATAGCCGGAACCGTAATTCGACGTTTTATCGTCGTTGTTGTTTTCTGAACCGCTCATATTTATGTGTGCTCAAAGGCCGGAATTAATCCCGAAACCAGTTTGAATTGTTGAATCTTGGAATCTTGGGAAGCAACCCCGCTAAGGCGGAGTCCTTTAAACCTTCGACAATGAATGTTTACGTCAAAACCCGCCGTTTGCAACAACTATTTTTAATAATCTTGAGCGAGGACACATTCCCGCCCGGGCCGCCGGTGGCCTTTTCCGCGGCATATCTCCCATTGCCAGTCATTTACCCGCCTACTTCCGCCTTCGCTTCGGCAGCCAGCGGCGTGCTGAGATAACGTTCGCCCGTGGAACAGGCGATGGTGACGATTACCTTGCCCTTGTTCTCCGGCCGCTTGGCTACTTCAATGGCCGCAATGACATTGGCACCGGTGGAAATGCCGACCAAAATGCCTTCCTCCTTCGCCAGCCGGCGCGCCATGGCAAAAGCATCATCATTGGACACTTGGACACATTCCACAATTTGTGGAGCGCCTTTGCTGTCCTTCAAATGCAGGTTTTGCGGAATGAAACCCGCGCCGGTGCCTTGGATCTTGTGGGGACCGGGCTTGATCGGCTGGCCGGCCAGCGTCTGCGAAATGACCGGCGAATCCTTCGGCTCAACTGCGATGGCCTGAAACGAAGCCTTGTGCGGCTTGATAAATTCAACGCAACCCGTGATGGTGCCGCCCGTGCCGACCGCCGCGACCAGAATATCCACCTTGCCGTCCGTGTCCGCCCAAATCTCCTCCGCCGTGGTTCTTTTGTGAATTTCCGGATTGGCGGGATTGTTGAACTGTTGCGGGATCCAGGAATTCGGCGTTTCCTTCGCCAGCGATTCTGCGCGGGCAATCGCGCCCTTCATGCCTTCCGCACCGGGCGTCAGGACGAGTTTCGCGCCCAGCATCGCCAGCAACGTGCGCCGTTCCAACGACATCGTTTCGGGCATGGTAAGAATCAGCTTGTACCCTTTCGCGGCGGCGACGAACGCCAGCGCGATGCCGGTGTTGCCGCTCGTGGGCTCGATGATGACGGTTTCCTTTTTGAGAATACCGCGCTTCTCGGCATCCTCAATCATCGCCATGCCGATGCGGTCCTTGACGCTGCCGAGCGGGTTGAAAAATTCGCACTTGAGCAAAATCGTGGCCGGCACGCCGGCGGTGACCTTATTCAATTTGACCAGCGGGGTGTGCCCGACGGTTTCGACGATGTTGTTGTAAATGCGTCCCATAAAAATCCTTTTGAACTCGGTTTAATTGATCTTGTTAGTCAAGATTGTGACGAGTTTGGAATGAGTGCAAGCGGAATTTTTCCAATCGTCCTCGTTCTCGTCGTCGTCCTCGACCGGTTGAATTTTTGATTACAAGGACGAGCCGGAGGACGAGGAGGATTGCCACTAAAAACATAAGTCCCTGCCCGACCTTTCGGTCAGGCAGGGACAAATGGGGGATGGGAGTGCGCCAAGCTCTCTTTCCCATGCCGACATTAGGCGCGCACCCTTGCGGGGGCTGTCAGCTTCCCGACGCCATTCTCCACGGCAAGCGGAGTCTCCGGCCTCGTGGCAGGGCCGTCCAGCGCCTTGCGGCCGCTGGATTTTGAGTGAGGCTTTTCAGCTTGCTTGGGCCGATGGTTGCGCCACCAGCCTGCAAACCAGGTCAAGACACGCCTGCGATTTTTCTTTCGCGTCTTGACCATTAGCACCGGGTCAGCCGCCGCTTTTGGCGGCGCGTTCGCCCCGTGCCACGGGTCTCGCCTCTTCACTCTCAGGTTGCTTTTATCTCACAGCCCGGCGGTGTCGTTTTTAACATCGCCGGCGCTCGGAAGTTTTTCACGCGGCCTGCCGAGCCGTCGTGCCCTTCCCGGTGCGAACGCTCATTTTGTCCCGCCTCTCGGCGTCTTTCTTTTGGCGGATCCCGCTTTTATACGTGACCGCCCGAGTCGTCCGTCCGTGCTGATGCTCAGTAGCAACCAACTACCCTCTGGGTAACTGCGATTCATCCAGGCTCGAAACCCGCCTGAACTACTTGACCCGGCTTGGAGCGGCTTCTCATCGCCCCTTGCCGCCAAGTCCCTCATTCGCGTTTTGGCACGCGCGAACGTGCCAGAGGAACTGGTGAATTCTGCCTCCTCATTAAACCTTGCGATCCAACTTCAGAGGAGCCGGGCCAACCAGCCTGCCCCGACTTTTCCCCAGTCACCTGGGATTATCCTGAAACGAACAATTCAATCTTTCGACCTTCACTGCCCGCTTCGTTCTTTCAATGAACTGTGATCATCATATCCTAAATCGCGAATCCGACAATGAATTGATGTCCACAGGTTGTTCACCGGAAACCGCCCGTGGATAAGGTGTGAACAAGGCAAATCAGCCCGCCAATTCAGGGTGATTCTCATTTCACGAACTTGAATTATTCACCGTTTTTTCAGGCCAGAATGTCACTGGTGAACAAGTTCTGTGTGTGACTTTTGAAAAAATTCCACCGACATCTGGCCGGAACGAAAACAAAAAAGGCCACCCGGTCGAATGGCCTTTGATTTCACAAAAGATTTACGCTCAAGCCGCCGGTTTGGCCTTCGCGGCTTTTTTCGACCGGACGATGGCCTTCTTGCGTTTGATGTAACTCTTCCGGCGCTTACGATTTTCAACTTTGTTCGATTGTTTGCCCATAAGTGTCTTTACTTTGATCGCATATTGCGGTTTTGTGAGTCCACTATGAAAGTTTTGGCGGTACGATTCAACATCTATTTGACGCTGGCTGTGCTGCTGGGCATGGCGTGCGGGTGTCAGATGTTCAAGAAGGACACGGTAACGGGTGCGTTACGGGTGCATATTGAGATGGACACCGACCCCGCCGGCACCAGTCAGCCGATTTCCGTGCTTCGGTCGGATCCCGTGCTCGTCACCATCAAGCGTGAAGCCATTTTGACTGAAGCCAACATCATCTCGGCCAAGGTCATTGATGCCCATGGCGGGTTTGCAATTGAAATAAAATTTGACGAAACCGGCACCTGGACGCTCGAACAATATTCCGCCGCCAACCCCGGCCGCCATTTTGTCGTCTTCGGGGCCTGGGGCGACAAGGTGACCGACAGCCGCTGGCTCGGCGCGCCCCTCATCACCCGTCGGATCTCGGACGGCATCCTGGCGTTTACGCCCGATTGTTCGCGCGAGGAGGCCGATCAACTGGTATTCTGCCTCAACAACGATGCGAAGGTATTTCAAAAAAACATGGCAAAATGATTTTCCCCATCGCAGGCCGCCCACTTTGTATTGCTGTCGCGTTGTCCCTGGGATTTGGCATCCGCCTTTTCGCGCAACAGCCGTTCCAGTTCCCCACCGCCAATCACGCCTTGTATGACGTCGGCGACGAACTGAAATTTCTGGCCCCGACCGCGCCCGACAAGCCGTGGACCACCGGCAGCTTCGGCTGCGTCCGCAGTGATGGTCACCAGATGCACGAGGGATTGGACATCCGCTGTCTGCAACGCGACCGGCACGGCGAGCCGACCGATCCCGTCATGGCCACCGCTGACGGCACGGTGGTTTATTTCAACACCAGACCGTCGCTGTCAAATTATGGCAATTACATCGTGGTGCGCCACGTGATCGAGGGTCTGGAAATTTATTCGCTTTACGCGCATCTGCGGGAAATCCGCCCCGGCTTGCAAGTCGGCCAGCCGGTCAAGGCCGGCGAAGTGATTGCCACCATGGGCCGCACCTCCAACACCTCGGAAACGATCACCAAGGACCGCGCGCATGTTCATTTTGAGTTGAATGTGCTCGTCAACGATAATTTTGCCAGCTGGTATAAAAAGGCATTTTCCGGCCAGCGCAACGACCACGGCGAATGGAACGGCCAGAATCTCGACGGCCTCGATGATCGTGAAGTCCTGCTGGCCGAGCACAACCCGGTGACAAAATTCAGCCTGCTGAATTTCCTCCGCGGCCAGACCGAACTTTGCCGCGTGTTCGTGCGTGCGACCAATTTTCCGTATCTGAAACGCTACGCGGCGCTGGTGCTGCCGAATCCCCGGGCGGAAAAGGAAGGCGTGGCCGGTTATGAAATTGCCTTGAATTACAACGCCGTGCCCTTTGCGCTGATGCCGCGCGCCGCCTCGGAAATCCAGGGCAAGACCAGGATCCAACTGCTTTCCGTCAATGAAGCCAACGAAATGGCCAATCCCTGCCGCCATCTCGTGGTCAAGCGCGGCAACCACTGGCAATTGACCGACAGCGGGATCCGTGAACTCGAGATGTTGATTTATTGAACCGTGCCAACCGATGTCAAGTCACTGACCCGCGCTGAACTGGAAATCCAGTTCAAAACGTGGGGCCAACCGGTTTATCGCGTCGCGCAATTGCTTGAATGGCTGTATGTCCACCGCGTCACGACCTGGGAGGCGATGTCGAACCTGCCCAAGTCTCTGCGCGAAAAACTCGCCCAGGACTTCCTGCTCCTGAACCTGGAACTGGTCCGCAAGCAGGGTGCGCGTGACACCACCCAGAAATTTCTCTGGCGGCTCCACGACCATGTGCTCATTGAAAGCGTCCTGATCCCCGCCAATCCCGCACTTTACGGCGATGCCAGCGACCGCCACACGCTCTGCGTCTCCACCCAGGTCGGCTGCGCCTACGGCTGCAAGTTTTGCGCCAGCGGCCTCGACGGCTGGAAACGCAACCTCACGCCGGATGAAATCGTGGAACAAGTTTTGGCGGTGGAAAGATGGAATGCCACGGAGAGTTTGAAGGGTTCCGTTTCAAGTGTTCAGCCGGGCCAGACCGGGCAACTGAAAACTGAAAACTTGAAACTGAAAACCCGTCTGATTGACAACATTGTCGTAATGGGAATGGGCGAACCGCTCGCCAATTATGAAAACCTGCTCACGGCGTTGCGCATCCTGAACGCGCCGTGGGGCGGCGGCATCGGCGCCCGGAAGATCACCATCTCCACCAGCGGCCTCGCACCGCAGATTCGCCGGCTGGCGGACGAGCCGTTGCAATTCAGCCTCGCCATCTCGTTGCATGGCGCCACCGACGAGGTGCGCAACAGAATCATGCCGGTGAACCGCAAGTATCCGCTGAAGGAACTGGTCGCGGCGTGCGAGCAGTATCAGGGACAAAAAGGCCGGATGATCACGTTTGAGTATATTTTGATCGCCGGGGTGAACGATTCCATTGAACAGGCCCGGCCGCTGGCCGCCCTCGCACACCGGCTGTTTGCCAAGGTGAACCTGATTCCTTACAATCAGGTGGAGGGCCTGCCGTGGGAACGCCCGGGCGAGGAGGTTCAGGAAAAATTCCTGGCCGCGCTGGAAAAGCAAAAGGTGATAGCCACGTTGCGCCGCGAAAAAGGCCACGACATTGACGCCGCCTGCGGCCAGTTGCGGTTGAAAACGGAACGGGAACTGGAGCGCACCGCCGGTTGAGTGGTATCGCCCGGAACGGCTTCCGGTGCCGGCTTCCGTTTGTAAATGATGATGAATTGCCCAAGCGGGTCATGAAAATGCCGGGCGTCGTCGCCCCAAAAGTAAACAATTTCGCCGGTCGGCTTCAGGTCCGCCGCTCCCACGGGTTCGTAAAATTCCCGGGCATACCAGTCCACCCAGTGAAAAACCACGGGGTCCGAGGATGATTGCAACAGCCAGGAAAACTTGTACATCACGAGCACCAGATATTCCGGCTGGTTCGATTCGATTTCGCTCATCATTTCACGCTGCATCTTCGCGGCATAAGGTTGTGATTCGTCCAGGGGATAAGTGTAGATGTAACCGGTGGCCGAATGCCGGTGTGCATAAAAATAAATTTCCGGTTCCGATCCCACCACCGCCACTCGCGCGTCCCCGGAAGAATGGGCCCGGATGTATTGTGCCATGGTCACCGATTCCACGAACGGGTTGTTCTGATAGATGGTCTGGCTAATCTGGACCGGCGACATTTGAAACAGGAACCAACGCTGAAAATAGACAGTCCAAAGGCAAATGGCCGCAAACAATAACGGCACGCCGGCTGCAAGCCTTCTTCCGCGCCACCACGCCCGCAGACCGGCATACGACTGGCCCAGCAAAAGCGCGAAGGCCGGCAGCATCAGGACAAAATAGTGCCAGCGAAAATACAGTCCGCTGGCCGTGCCCAGAAACGAAAACCCAAAGAAAACCAGCAGGAAGATGGCCGGCTTGCGGCAGGACAGCTTGCTCCACGCGAAGGGCAGCCCGGCCAGCGCCAGACTCCAAAGCCCCCACGACACCGGAGCGGTATGCTGGAGATGCCGGAGCAGTTCCCGGCCGCCGATGGCCAGCGGCGTCGCGGCTGCGTAAACACCGGCATAGGTGAAGGTCCAAAACCAGAACCGTTGGAAGTCACCGGCGATAAATGCGGCCAAGCAAATAAATGTGAACGGCATCGCCATGCCGGTGCCAAACACCAGGAATCTCGCACCCGTATCGCGGGTGCATACCGATCGGTTCCGCACCACCTGTCCGAGCAGCACCGCCGCGCCGAACAGGCCGAAACAGATTCCGGGCTGTTTCATTAAAAATGCCAGCCCGTAAAGCAGGCCGCTGAAGAAAAAAAATCTTCGTTCATTTGCTTCGCACGCCCGCCACAACAGCAACGTTGCCGGCACGGCAAACAAAACCACAAAGTGTGTCGCATGGGTCGCCAGACCGTAAACCGCCGGACTGACGGACATGATCGCGTAGGTCAAACCGGCGACCACGCCGGCTGCGGTGCCAAACAATTTTCGTCCGAGCAGAAAAACAAAAATCGTTGTGAGGCTGTTGACTGCCAGCAACATCAGATGGATTCCCGAAATCGTCTGGCCGAACACCGCCATGCCGGCGGCATACGCAAAATACGTCCCCGGCAGCTTCATGTTATAGGCCAGCTCGTAAGGCGGAATTCCCTGTAAAATCAACTGGCCGGCGTAGGCATATTCGCCCTCGTCGCGTTCCAACGGAACCTCCAGCAGCCGGATCCTGATAAAGCCGACAAACAAAAGTCCCAGCAAGATCATCAGCCACGGTCCAAAACGAACCCACGGATTGCGGGAGGCTTCGGGTTGGGCCGCCGGTTGGTTGTCCATCACATTTTGAAATAGCACGGAACAATTTCGAGCAAAAGTCTATTTGCCGAAAAATCCGTGTTTCATCT
>Ga0182030_10009027_pt1 | contig 20496 bp, 23 predicted proteins | sample 812S3MmetaG_FD_121299 | JGI IMG/M metagenome (GOLD analysis project Ga0182030, IMG submission 121299) | Permafrost microbial communities from Stordalen Mire, Sweden - 812S3M metaG (Illumina Assembly) | ecosystem: Environmental > Terrestrial > Soil > Wetlands > Permafrost | place: Sweden... | reverse complement strand
TGTCGATGAAGCGGTAACTGGGCTTGGTGCGGCCCGACGCACCCTCAGCGAATACCGCCGGCGTGCGCCGCCGAAGCTCATCGATGGACAGTGGCGGATCCAGAGCCTGGACGTAGGCCGGCGCGCGATTTTCCACTAGGGATAGGGTGCTCACGATGCTCTCCGGTTTTGAGTGGGCCAGACTCAGAGCATCTGTCGAACGGAATTTGCGGGCGTAGCCGCAAATCGGTCCGGAATGGCTAATTATTCAGGCGGTGCCGCGCAGCGGCTGCCTGTGCCGCACCACTCAAGCTGAGGGCGTGGGCACCGGCGTGGCGGCAGGCGGAATGGCAAGCAGCCGGCTGCGTCGCAGGATGCCCCAATAAAAACAAATGTAGTAGCCGATCAACAGCGCAAACACGAGCACCGTGAGTGGGTTGCGTTGCAGAGTCGCAAGCGGGTTTTGGTCCTCCGGTGTCGCAGCCTGTGCCTGCTGATAGACCACGACCAACCGGTAGCACAGGCGACCCAGAAACAGCGCCGTAACCAGCAGACCAGTATAAGTGTGCGGAATATAGAAGCGTCCTTCGCTGCTCGCCTCGAACTTTGTGTGATGCAACCCTATCATCGCCAGCCCGATACCGGCTGCCACACCGCCCGCCAAGGTCCCGAGCACCAATGGATGCTGCAGTGAGCCGATGAGGATGAGGGCACCCACCAGAGCCAATACGATCACGCGGAACTTCAGGCGCCGTTCGCTCACCAGCTGGCGGCCGAAATTGCGGCGTACGCGGCGGTAAACGAAGAAAACCACGACCGCGGCGAGTAGCAAGGGCGTAACAAACTTGGGATCCATCGTGGGCGCTCCATGTCATCTAAGTTACCGAGTGCTCGCGTGCCGAGCTCGAAGCACCGGCCTAGATATTCCGCCGGGTCCGGCCGCATTGTCCAGTGTGACCGGAGCGTCGGTCGCTAGCTGGGCAGTGAGCTGCGCGCTCGCAAAGCCATGCCGATCAGTGCCGAACCGCCAAAGATCATATTAATGCCGACCAGCAGGCCGATTGCCCAGGCCGCGGTGCCAGGCAGGCCAAGAAAAATGAGCCCTGCCAGCAGCAGATCGACGACACCGCTGAAGAGCATCCAGCCCCAGCGTCCGCTGAGCTCGCGCCTGTGATCGAGGGCATACAAGATCGAGGCGATACCTTCCAATAAGAAGAAGAGGGTGAGAATCAACGCCATTGTGATGGCGCCGCTCAGCGGCCACCACAGCAGGATCAGGCCCGCCGCGATCCCGAGGAACGCCGATACCATGGCCCAGCCGACCCCGGGGGCACTGCGCATCCGCAGCGTGGTGATCAGGCCGATGACACCGCTGATCAGTAGCAGCCAACCCAGCAGTAGTTCGATGGCGACAGTGGCGATGCGTGGCAAGACTATGGCGAGCAGGCCGAGTACAAGCAACACAAGGCCTTCGAACAGGAACAGGCGCCAATGAGCATGCAGCGCTTTCGCAACCGCCGCCTCTACACGTGCAGTGTCAATCTTGTTGATCGTCATGAGCCGTCTCCGTAGGTGTGGCCGGTGCGGACCAGCGGTGTGAAAGCTACAACAATTGCCGGGGCGGGGGGTGTGAAAATCTGGAATCGTTCTGCCATAGTAGGGCGAGGGCGGCCGAGGCTTTCGGCCTGAAAATTGCGGACCAGGCTGCGAAATAAGGCATTGTTCCCTGAGCCAACAGCCTTAAGCATCGGCCCGCGCCCGGTCGCCCGATGTGGGACGCACTTCACTGGACGCTACCACGTATTGCCCGTTGCTTAATATTCGGCCACTACGGGGCCTGCGCCGCAAGGATGACGCCCATTGGCACCCCGTGTAACCTGACTTACGACTCCTACACACCTGCAATCGACTCAAGGCCGCCGTGCTGCCGAACCTGCCCCGAATGTCTGCCATTTTTCTCGATGTCGACGGCACGTTGGTACCTTACGCCGCGAGTCCCGGCGCGGTGCACGTCGACTCGCAACTGATCCCGCAATTGTCCAAACTCGCGGCAAACCTCGGTGGCGCTCTTGCGCTGCTGAGTGGACGCCGGCTGGAGAACCTGGATCAGTTGTTTGCGCCGCTCACATTGCCCGCCGCCGGGCTACACGGCCTGCAGCGGCGCGATGCGTCCGGCAATCCTCACTGCGCGGCATCTTCAGCTGCGTCACTGCGCGCGGCGCGCGGGCTGTTGCAGCCACTGGTGGATTCGGTGCCGGGTGTCCGCTTCGAGGATAAGACCGAGACGCTGGCGGTGCACTTTCAGTCGGCACCGGAACAGGGGTCGCTGGTGCTTGCACGCATGAATGAGGCACTGGCAATGCTCGGTCCCAGCTTTCAAGTGCAACCTGGACGACTGGTGTACGAACTCAAGTCCCGCTTGCATAACAAGGGAACCGCCCTGCGTGCATTCCTGCAGGAGGCGCCGTTCATTGGCCGCACGCCGGTGATGATAGGTGATGATTTGACGGATCTTGACGCCTTTCACGCTGCGGAAGCCCTGGGTGGTTACGCGATTGCAGTTGGCGATCTGGTCAGCGCACGCTGGCGCGTCTCCGATCCGTACGAACTTCAGCGCTGGTTAGCAACGCTCGCCGAGTCCTAAACGATACGAGCATTGCTCGTTTGCACCCAAGCGTGTGCAGAAATTGCATTGCAGAACAACGGCGCGCCGCAGACTGCTGCAATTGAGGCGCTGTAAGTAAGCTCCTACATACAAAGAAGCCTGGAACCAGCACTTTGTTTCTGATACGAGACGCTTGCCGCTGGCACTCGCAATTTCTCGTTCAGTCCAAAGTATTCGAGCTGGGAAGCCCGCGTTCGAACACGGTGAACTTCGTCATGCGCAGGAAGACTCGGTCCGAATGGGTCACGCCGCGATTCGGGCATCTACTACGGAGTTCAAACGCGGAGCTTAGCTGCAGATTCGGCAACTCAAATTCTGTGGAGATTCATCATGCTCAAGTTGAATCATCTGTTCATCGCCTCTGGACTGGCTCTGCTGGCGCTTATTTTTGTAACCGTAGTCATGGCCACGGGTGGCGATGATCTCGATGCGAGTGCCGCCAGCACGCTCAGGAGCTTCTATGCGCGGAGTGCGACCCACCGCGACCTTGCTCTGAAAGCTGCTGGCGTGCTGATTGTCCCGCGCATTACCAAGGGCGGTGCCGGCGCCAATGCCGAGTACGGGCAGGGCGTACTCGAGGTGGGCGGCAAGACAGTGGCCTATTACAGTCTCTCCGGAGCTTTGATTGGCGCGACCGTGGGTGTGGCTGAGCGCAGTGAGGTGGTCCTGTTCATGACACCTGAGGCGTTGGAACGGTTCATGAACGCCAGTGCATGGAGCGTCGGGGCTGACGCCGAAGTAGCCGTGGTCTGGAAAGGTCCTGGTGGCGCCTACGATGCTCAAGCGCTGCGAAAGCCAGTGCTTGCTTTCATCTTTGGAGAGCGCGGACTGATTGCCGATGCCTCGTTGGAAGGCATCCAGATCAGCCGCGCTCCAACCCGAGGCGCGCGGCGACGGGGTTTAATTCAGCCGCGGCCTGCCGTGCTCGGAGGCCCGCAAGGGCGGCGACCGACCGCGCATTGCTTTGTTCGTGTTGTTTAACTTGGAGTTCTGTGTATGTCGGATCTGGATCTCGCTGTCATCGGCAACTGCCAGCTCAACGCGCTAATCGATCGAAAGGGCGCCGTGGTGTGGTGCTGCTGGCCAGTGCCGGATGGCAACCCGCTGTTCTGCTCGCTACTGAACAAGGAGGATGGCGAGGCCACCAGCGGCATGTTTGCAATTGATCTGATCGATCAGGTCGAGATCGAACAGCGCTACCAGCCCAACACGGCTGTGGTCGAGACCATCATGCGCGATAAGCAGGATGGCGTCGTCCGCATTCTGGATTTTTGTCCGCGCTTCCGGCGCCACGGACGACTCTTCCGACCCTCGGTACTGATGCGATTGATCCAGCCGATGGGCGGCCGGCCGCGCATTCGCCTTCGCGTCAAGCCGCTGTTCAACTACGGTGCCGAGCGGCCGCAGTGCTCGGCCGGTAGCCACCATGTCAGTTACGGCGGCGAGGGGTGTCATGTGCGTATTACGACCGATGCCTCGGTCTCAGCACTGATGGAGGATCAGAGCTTCACACTCGATCGGCCAATCACGGTGATGCTCGGGCCCGATGAAACCGTCGAAGAACCAATCGAGGACCTGGGCCGGCAGTGGCTCGAGCATACCCGAGCTTACTGGCTGGACTGGGTGCGAACCCTTGCCATCCCGTTCGAGTGGCAGGATCAGGTCATCCGCGCGGCGATCACGCTCAAATTGTGCACCTACGAGGACACCGGGGCGGTGCTGGCGGCGCTGACCACCTCCATACCCGAGGCGGCGGGAACGCAGCGCAACTGGGATTACCGCTACTGCTGGCTGCGCGATGCTTTCTTCGTGATCCAGGCGCTCAATCGCCTTGGGGCGACACGCACGATGGAAGGCTTCCTGCGCTATATCGATGAAGTGGCCGCCAAGGGAGAAAACGAACGGCTGCAACCCCTGTACCGTTTGAGCGGCCGTGAGCCGCTGACTGAGCGCATCGCGCCGGCGCTGTCCGGCTACCGCGGCATGGGTCCGGTACGCGTCGGCAATCAGGCCGCGGAGCAGAACCAGCATGACATCTATGGCGCCCTGGTACTGGCCGCCACACAGCTGTTCTTTGACCAGCGCCTGCAGATCGAGGGCGGTCAGGTGCTGTTCGAGCGGCTCGAAGGCTATGGCGAAAGCGCTCTGCGAGTGTTCAATACGCCCGATGCGGGCCCGTGGGAATTGCGTGGCACCGCGAATATTCACACCTACTCAGCGGTGATGTGCTGGGCTGCCTGCGATCGGCTGGCCCGCATTGCCAGCCAGTTGATGCTGGGCGACCAGGCCAAAAAGTGGCGCGCACAGGCCGCCATGATCCGCGAGCAGGTACTGACGCGCTGCTGGCACGAGGGGCGTCAGGTTATCGACAGCACCTTCGATGGCTCAGGAACCCTTGATGCAGCGCTGCTGCTGCTACCGGAACTTGGGTTCATCAAGCCGACTGATCCGCGCTTTCTTTCCACGCTCAAAGCCATCGAAGGCGAACTGGTGGTGGATGGCAACGTGATGCGCTATCGGGTCGCGGATGACTTCGGCATCCCCTCGAATGCCTTCACAGTCTGCACCTTCTGGTATGTGAATGCCCTCGCCCGCACCAATCAGCGCGCCCGCGCTCGTGAAGTTTTTGAGGGCCTCCTGAGCCGCAGCAATCATTTTGGACTGCTCTCAGAGGACATTGATCCGCGCAGCGGTGAGCTGTGGGGCAACTTCCCGCAGACCTACAGCATGGTCGGCATTATAAATTCGGCCGTGCGGCTCAGCCGTTCCTGGGACCAGATGGTCTGAGACACCGAGGTGTCCCAGGCGCGACGATAAGGACAGGCCCATGCTCAAGACCATACTGCTGCGCTTCGTGCTGCCGCTCCTGCTGCTTGCGGGCGGTGCGACGCTGGTGGCGACACCCTTCATCGACCGGCTTCTCGGCGAATGGTTTCAATCCGACACGCAGACGCGTGCCAACATGCTGATGAACTCGATGAGCGAGCCGCTCACTAAGCTGATCGAGCAGAACAATCAGGCGGAGCTCGGGGCCTACCTGCGACGCGTGACCAACGACGAGCGCCTGCTTATCATTCAGCTGTGCCATCCGGATGGCACACCCCTGGTGGTTTCGGGTGCACCGCCGGCTGGCGTGAACTGCGCCGCAGCGGCAGCGGATGATTCGCCAAATCGCGTGCTCTCCACGCCTGGGGGCTCGCTGCTGATCTCGCGCTACCCGGTCGGCAAGGCTTCGAGCGGCGACTATGCCTTGCTGGTACATGATTTGAGCTTTGCGGATCGGCGCCGCCTGGCCGTGCGCGACTACCTCCTGGGCTTTATCGCCGTCGGCGCAGTGTTGTTGAGCCTACTGGTTGCCGCGGGCGTCTGGTCTTCGATCCGTCGCTGGGGCAGTACGCTGCTCAGTGACATCCGCGGCCGGCACTTTCAGCACGACGCGCAGTCGCCGCCAATGCCGCGGGCCGGCGACAGTGAGCAAGCTTGCGCGGCCGCTGTCCATGTCCTTGCCTGCCGTAATGCAGCATCTGGCTGTACTGGAGAGTTCGGGCCTGGTGCGCTCCGAGAAGAGCGGGCGCGTGCGGACATGCCGTATTGAACCTAAGGCCCTGAGCCAAGCCGAACAGTGGATCAATCAGCGACGTAATGAGTGGGAACAGAATCCGGACCGGCTCGGCGAATATCTCAAAACGCTGCAGGCGTAAGGAGCAACTGATGGCAACCTCGATGGCGATGGATAAGCTGGCCGGCGCACAGCCTGCGCCGCTGGTGGTAACGCGGCTTTTCCCGGCCGCGCCGGAACTGGTGTTCAAAGCCTGGAGCTCGGCCGAGCATGTGCGCCAATGGTTTTGTCCGGCCGGCTACAGCGTACCCGAGGCTGAAATCGAGTTCCGGGTGGGTGGCGCCTTCAATGTCTGCATGCGCTCACCTGCGGGTGAGAATCACTGGACGCGCGGCCAGTTTCTCGAGATCCAGCCGCACACCCGGCTTGTGATCGAGATGCAGCCGGTCGGTGCTGATAGTGCACCGCTGTTTCGTGCCTACACGATCGTGAATTTCACAGAAGAAGGGCACGGCACGCGTTTGCACTTAGAACAGCGCTACACCCTGTTCGCACCGCAGGCCGCAGCGATGGTGCAAGGGGCCTCGCAGGGCTGGAGCCAGACCCTGGATCGGCTCGAGCAGGTCGTGGCCAAACTGAAGCAGCCCGCGCTCGGCGTGCACTCGGTCGTGCACGCCACGTTCTGCATTGAGCGCTCCTATGAGGCGAGCCGAGCACAAGTGTATCGCGCGCTCACCGATCCCGTGGCGAAAGCCAAGTGGTTTGGCGCTGGCGGCGCATTCACGCCGCTCGCCCGCGAAATGGACGTCCGCAGCGGCGGACGCGAGCTACTCAAGGCCCGCTGGAGCAGTGGCCTGGTGACCACCTTCGAGGCGCACTACCACGATGTGGTGCCCGAGGAGCGGCTCGTCTATGCGTATTCGATGTATCTGGATGAGCGCAAGATCTCAGTGTCCCTGGTCACTTTCGAGCTCAAAGCCGCGGGCACCGCTACGCGCCTGCTCCTGACGGAGCAAGGTGCGTTTCTTGATGGCTACGATGATGCCGGATCCCGCGAGCGCGGCTCTGCGGCTCTGCTCGATGCGCTGGGTGACTCACTGAATTCCTAGCTGGACACGGAAGGCAATGAGGCCGGTCAGTCGGAGCCTTCGCCGCCGGGTGGGCCTCAGAAGACCAGCCAGTCCACGAGCACTCAAATATTGTGGAACGTGGTCTTTGCTCTGTCGGCGGCATGCTCCAGCGCTTCGGCGGCGCGGCGCGTTCCCCGCGCCGTGGCGTCCAGGGCGCGGTGCAGTCCGCGGCCCGTGGCATCGATCACTTTATGCGCAGTGGCCTGCATCCTGTTGCCGAAGCGCTCCGCATGTTCTTGGGCGACTGTTGCCGGACGGCGCTGCGAATCGCTTGCAGATGCCGAGGAGTGCTCGTCCGCGTGCGCGGCGCAGGCGAGCGTCAGCGCGATAAGCAGCCACAGCGCCGCGACCCGCAAGTGAGTGGGCACAGCATTCCGGGTCAAGGCTGTCATACGTCTCATAGCAGACCTCCCGCGGGGAGTACATTTGCGAGCCACGGTAGCTGCCGGAGCCAGCGGAATCAAGGAAGCCTATGCATTTGGGCCGCGCAGCTCCTACAAAGCATGGCACGACGCAGCAATACGGACATAATTCTCCGTCGTGATACCTGGGGAGGCGGCAGCTGGCCGTCCACGACCCTGGCGATCAGCGCAACGGCATGATCATCGGCGGCTACGCCCACTTTGTCCAGAACTTGAAGATCTGTGCGGGTTATAACTTCACGGACTATTCTGAAAAGTTCACCGACGTCAGCTATAGGAGCCGCGGCTTCATTCCAAGTGCCGTGGGTAAGTTCTAACGCGAGGCCCCCAAAAAGAAACGTCCACGCCGCCGGTAACCCGAGGGCCGTGGACTCAGGGCGTAGCGAACTGAACTAGAAGCGCCAAGCCCCCGAGAGCCAGACCGCATTGGAGTTGTGGTACTCGGCGAGATTCAGCACCTGGTACTCCCCGCGGATGTTGAGGTGATTGAAGAGCGTGAAACCCAGGCCACCGCCGTAGAGAAAATCACTGCGGCTGTGCGAAGACTCGACTGTCTCGGTGCCCGGCGCCGTGTAATTGGCCGTCAGGTTCACGTTGTAGAACAGGTAACCGGCTTCGGCAAATACTTCGGCCGGGCCCAGCGGCAGCGTACCGATCGCGGTCGGCGAGAAGCCATCCATGTGGATGTGATAGTTGCCGTTGGAACCGGTGGCGGTAAAATTGCTACCCGGATTGCCCAGATCCACGTACGCACCCTCAATAGCGAAATAGGGGTCAAAGCGCCAACCGGCGAAGTACTTGCGGGCATCGGCATTGGAGTGCGCGATCGAGCTCACGGCCTGGCCGACATCGTTAAGATTGTCGATATCGAGGTTGAACTGTCCCCAACTGCCGCCGACATAGGGGCCGCTTGGGTTATCAGCAAAGGCGGGCACCGCACAACCGATCAACAGCGCCCCACCAATTGTCACTAACTGTTTCATGTCCGCTCCCGTAACTTGAGTTGGCAGATGCTCTGCGTCCGACTGGGCATACTGGTTCACCGCGACAAAATGCACTCAGACGCGCGCACATTGCTCCTGTGTTGCCAAGGCGCCACCGCGAGTCGCTGCGCTTCTTGCTGCGCTGCCGGCTGGCCATGATCATGGCTCTTCCTTGCCGAGGCCGATGTGCGGTGACCAACTTAGCCAGTCCTTTTCAGGCGCGTCGCTGAGCTGAAACTGGGCGCCGCCATGGACGGATGTCACGTGGTTGCGGCGCCAGCTTCAGATGGAGAATGAAGACTGCAGAATCCGATGGCAGCGCATTCTGGCAGCGCTCGACTCGGGCGTTGATCTGAAGCGCCGTGTCGTTGAGCAGCTGCGGCCGACGCTGCTGGATAATATGGGGCTGCTCACCGCCTTACGCTGGCAGTTGCAGGAATCGTGCGGCCGCGCGGGCCTGCGATGCATCGAACATTTGCCTGAATCCGAGCCGCAGCTGCGCCCGGCCGCCGCAATCGCCATCTTCCGTGTCGCTCAGGAAGCGATGACAAATGTAATTAGGCATGCCGGGGCCACCGAGGTCGAACTGCGGGTTGCCGTCGATTCACAGCACCTCACAATGACTTTGACTGATAACGGGAGCGGCGTGGCCCCGGGGCGGCTAAAGGCCTCTGGTTCTCACGGGCTGCTGGGTATGCGTCATCGCGTCCAGGCGCTCGGCGGCTACTGGTCGCTGACTGCGGGTGCGGCCGGGCGTGGCACCGAGGTTCAGGTGCAGATTCCACTGAGCCGGATTCAGGCCCCGACCGTGGTTGACCTGATGCTGGATGAGCCGCAGCAATAACGGCCACCGCGCCCCAGGATCGCCAGCGCCAGAATGTGCCGAAGCACGCGCGCTATCAGGCTGCGGCGGCGTCCGCCACTTCACGCAGCACGTTGCCGATGCGCTCGAACTCCAGGGCCTTGTCAAGAAAGTAGCGCGCTCCGAGCGCACTGGCCTCGCGCTGGTACTGGGGGAGTGCGAAGTTTGTCAGTATCACCGCGACCGCGCGGCTGGGCAGATCGGCGGTCGCGCGTAACACGCCGAAGCCGGTGCCCTGCTTCAGGTGCAGATCGAGGAGCATGACGTCGATGCGAATCGAACGCAGGATGGTGACCGCCGCACGTTCGCTGTCCACAATCGCTATCAGATCGATGCCAGGGACATGGTCGAGCAGCTCCCGCAGCCGCTCTTGCAGTACCGCGGAGTCTTCAACAAGCAGGACTTTAAGAGGTGGATTGGCATTCATCATGCACGGCATTCCGGACGTGAACGGCTCCCATATAGCGGCCTTTACTGTGGCCCATCGACCAGATAACGAATATCGGAGCCTTCCTACAGAATTACTGTGAGATCAGTCCGCTGCGCAACGCGTAGGCCGTCAGATCCGCGTTAGTCTTAAGGCTCATCTTTTCGAGAATGCGACTGCGATAGGTGCTGACCGTCTTGACGCTGATGCCGAGATCCTCGCCAATCTGCGAGACGGCGCGACCGGCGGCGAGTTTACACAGGATCTGGAACTCACGTTCAGACAGCCGCGAGTGGAGCGGTTGGTCAGAATCAGCATCCATGTCTGTGATTAGCAGATCCGCCAAGGCGGCGCTGACATAGCGGTGCCCGCTCAGGACCGTGCGCACAGCCTTGAGCAGTTCTTCCGCGACGCTATCCTTGGGCAGAAATCCGCTGGCGCAGATCGCAGGCCGTTTACGGCATACTGGCGCTCAGGCAAGCCGCTAAGCATGAGCACTCGCGTTTCCGGGTGCGTCGCCCGAACATGGCGCAAAATATCCAGTCCATTGCGATCGGGCAGGTTGATATCAAGCAGCAGCAGATTCCACTGAGCCGCCCGTAAATGCTCGAGGGTCTCTCCGCCGGAGCCTGCCTCACCAATCTGACGGATGCGTGGCTCCGTTTCCAGATACTGGCGCAGGCCAGCCCGCACGACCGGATGATCGTCGGCGATCAGCACTCGGCCCATCGAAACGCTCTCCCGCAATTTACAGCTCTGCAAACTGTCCCGGCTGATTGTAGCTGCTGAGGCGATTATAAAGCGTGCGCAGGCTGCAGCCCAAGGCACTCGCCGCGCGGCGCTTGTTGCCGTCGAAATGGTTGAGCGTGGCCTCAATCAATGAACGCTCGACAGTCTCGAGCCTTGAGCCCACCGCGATCCGCAGGCTTGCGCCCTCGGCGTCCTGCTCAAGGAGGGGTTCATTTTGCGAGGCCGTTGTTATGGGTGTCGGTTCCACTTGCGAATCGCACAGGATGAAGGCACGCTCAATGGCGTTGTTAAGTTCTCGTACGTTGCCCGGCCAGCGATGGTGCGCCAGCCGCTGCAGCGCGCCTGGGCCAAAACGCTTGTGTGTGCCCGCGCCGGCATTGAGTTCAGCTAGAAAGTGTTCGGCTAGCAGCTGCAGGTCAGCACCGCGCTCGCGCAGTGGCGCAACATGAATGGGAAAGACGGCCAAGCGATACAAGAGGTCCTCGCGCAGCTGGCCGATTTCCACCGCATGCAGCGGGTCACGGTTGCTGGCGGCTATGATGCGCACATCAACGGCGATTTCGCGCGTGCCGCCCACGCGGAAGAAGGCGGAAGATTCCAGGACGCGTAGCAGACGGGTCTGCAGTTCGGCCGGCATTTCCGTTATCTCATCGAGAAACAGCGTACCACCGTCAGCGCGCTCGAAAACTCCGGCGTGCGTGCGAAGTGCGCCCGTGAAGCTGCCTTTCTCGTAGCCGAACATCTCGGCTTCAATCAGCGAGTCGGGGATAGCTCCGCAGTTGATGGCGATGAACGGGCCCTCGGCACGCGCACTGGCGGCATGGATCGACTTGGCTACCAGTTCTTTGCCACAGCCGCTCTCACCTGTGATCAACACGCTGGCGTTAGTCGGCGCGACGCGTTCAATCTGGTTGTAGAGCACGCGCATCGGCCCGGACTGCCCAATCAAATTCGGCGGCGCAAGGGCAGGCGGCGCTCGGAATGCGGGGGAGGTGACGGTGACCAGCTGCTCATGATTCATCGGCGTAAACCCTCTATCGGTGTGATGCAACTCCTGCAGTGCCTTTGTAACCAACAGCATCAAACGGCAATAGCGGCTTGCACCGCAGCGCGCATCGGACAATTGCACCTCGGCTGTAGGATTCCTCCTACAAGAGGGCGCCACCAGGGCCTCCCCAGATGCTTGCGCGACGCTGGGAAGGTGCGGTGAGCGCCCAGAGCAGCGAATGGCGCCGGCACTTAGTGCTCCGACCTTTCCGGTCTGACAGGGGGTGGATGCGGTCTGCTGTTTTTGCTGGCGTAGTCTGAGGCGGGCCTGTCCCCGCTCGGCCGCGCTGCGCGGGCCGTGCATTCGTGGGGAGCAGACTTGGCGCGTCATTGGCGATGAGCGCTTTCTGGGTGGTAACACCCGGGCAATCAGAGCGCCAGTGGCTGAGAACCGGTGGGCGCAGCAGCGGTGCGCGCCGCAGCTTCTAGAAAACCTACGATGATCTGACTGGCCTCAGGCCCCGCGGCTTCGAAATAACTGTGCCGGGGATCGCCACCGCTCCAGGCATGCCCCAGCGCATCGATGCGCATGTATCGCACCAGAAGGCGCTCGCCTGCCCGATAATCACGCGCGCGACAGGCACCGCGAGCTGTGTGTGATTCGGTCTCGGGCCCGGCCGTAACGGCCAGTCCAGCGAGCTCAGCGAGCGCGCACAGTTGCGCCACAATCTGTTCGGAGTTGATCGGGTTGACCACCTCATCACGCAGGCCGCAAAGGACGAGCGTAGGAACCGCCACCCACGGCGCGCTAAGTTGTTGCACCAGAGCGCGGGCCACTCCAGCCGGCTCCACGCTGGCGCCACTGTGCATGACTTTGAGTGCCTGGATCGCGTTGTCGGCGGCGCCATACATGACCCCGGAGTAGAGAGCACAAGCCGCGAAGCGGCTACTGAAACGTGCCGCGAGCACCGCCGCCATCGCGGCGCCTGCTGAGAATCCGCACAGGTAGATCTTGTGGGCATCGAGTGGGTGCTTGCGCAGAACCTCATCGAGGACCCGGATCAGCAACGCCGCTTCACCCTCGCCGGCAATCACCTCCGGATCAAACCAGTTCCAGCAGCGCAGCGAGTTGGCGCGTTTGCGCTGCTCGGGATACAGCACCGCGAACCCCCCGACTGCCGCCAGCGCATTCATGCGGGTGCCTTCGGCGAATTGCAACGCGCTTTGCGTGCAGCCATGCAACATCACCAGCAGCGGCAGGCGCTCGCTCACTTCGTCGCGGGCGGGCAGGAACAGCCGATAGGAGAGTTCCCGGTGCAGGCTGCGACCGAGGAAACCACGCTCGCGCGGCTCCGCGAACTCGCCGCTCGCCCAGGACGGGCCTTGCGGCTTGCCGCGCACGCGCTGAAGCAATGCCTGGATTGGCTTATTGTGCGGGAGCAGACGCTGCAGCCAGCGCGCCATGGATAGTAGCCTCCGTTGGGAACTTGGACAGCGTAACCGCTTTACTCTCTGTCAGGCGATGGGTACGCCTCAGAGTCAGGTTGTTTTCGATGCCGCCGGGCGCGTCGAACAGCGTTAAGTGGAATACCTGGCAGCGGCTGAACCATGCGGCATTGGTAGCGCCCTCTATAGAGGTCGACCGCGCCCGCACTCTGCGCAACGGCGCGGCAGGGGCCAGAGGCGCACCATAACTCATTGATTTATCGACATCACTGCATTAGCAATGAACGCCTTGACAATGAATGCCTAGGCAGTAAACTGGCTGGCACTTAAGAGGACTCGGGCGTGGCCGCAACCGCACAGCTATACAACGCAAAGACCTTCGAGCCCGCCAAGGCCGTTGGACAACTGATGTGTCGCGTGCGGGCGGCATACATCGCTGCGCTCGACAACGCGCTGGCGAAAGAACCTGAGATTGCCGACCTTGAAATCAGCGCCGCTCAGTACGCGATACTGAGTGTGCTCGAGCAGGGCGGCGTGGATTCAGCGGCGCAGTTGTGTAAGGACATTTCCTACGACGGTGGCGCGATGACGCGCATGGTGGATCGGCTTGAGGCTAAGGGGCTCGTGAGTCGCCACCGCTCGGAAGATGATCGCCGCCTGATCAATCTCGAGCTCACCGCAGAGGGCCGTCTGGCCGTGCCGAAGCTGCGCTCATGCTCGGCACACGTGCTGAACCACCTGTTGCGCGGATTCAGCCCGAATGAAGTGCGCCAATTCGAAGGTTTCTTGGGCCGCATGCTGCACAACTGCTGACTTTTTTTGGTTATTTACTTGCCTAGGCATTGACAGCTTCTGCAGTCATATACAGTAGAAACATATGAAGATCACAACTAATACTTGGTTACAGCGCGCGCGCCATTCTCTGCAGCAACTGGGGCCGTACGCCGTGCTGTTTGCGCTGCCTGGTGGCAGCCTATTGGCCCCAGCCCTGTGGGTATATCGACACTGGCCGGTGCACGGGGAGCGCAAATGAACCTTACCCGCGTCCAGGTGTTTCTCTCGCTTCTGGGGTGGCCAATCAGTCGCGCGGTGGCGCACCGGACGCTGCGACCAGCGTCGCGCGTTAATTGGCCGGGTCCCGGCTAGGGCTCTGAACGAGTGCCCGCGCCTTGAATTTGTCCATTGCGACCTCATACTGACTGACCCTGCACAGACGCTCGAGGAATATAGCCATGTGGGCAATTCGACGCAGCGACGAACGCGGATTGGCCGACCATGGCTGGCTGAAATCGCGTCACAGCTTCTCCTTTGCGGACTATCACGATCCCGAGCACATGGGGTTCAGTGCACTACGCGTAATCAACGAGGATCGCGTCGCCCCGGCCCAAGGCTTTGGTACGCACGGTCACCGGGATATGGAGATCTTAAGCTACGTGCTGGAAGGGCAGCTCGGGCATCGCGACTCCATGGGCACCGGTTCGGTGATCCTGCCGGGTGACGTTCAGCGCATGAGTGCTGGTTCGGGCGTGAGGCACAGTGAGATGAATCCCTCGAATAGCGAGCCAGTCCATTTCCTTCAGATTTGGATTCTGCCGGCGGTGAAGGGGATTGCGCCAGGCTACGAGCAGAAGCACTTTGACGCGGCCTCGAAGCGCGGATCGCTCAAGCTGGTTGCATCGCCGGACGGTGCTGCCGGATCGGTCCTGATTCATCAGGATGCCCGAATGTTTGTCGGACTGTTCGATGCCAACGAACGAGTTCATTTTGAAACCACACCGGGGCGCGCGTTCTACCTGCATCTTGCGCGCGGCTCGCTCAAGGTCAACGACACGCAGCTTGGCGCAGGCGATGCGCTAATGCTGACTGGCGCAAACACGCTAGACATTCACGACGGACAGGATGCCGAAGTGCTGTTGTTTGATCTGCCCGGCGATGGTCAGGCGTAGTAGGGTCAGAGCTGCGCTAATGAGGCGCCGGTCGCTGTCGGGGTAGAAGATGGTCAGGCTAGTCGGAATCTCTGGAAGCCTGCGCAAAGGCTCGTTCAACACGGCACTGTTGCGCTCGGCGCAGTCGGCTGTGGCGTCGAGAGCCGACCTTGAGGTCTGGACGCTGCACGGTATCCCCTTGTACGACGCGGACATTGAAGCGCACGAAGGCACGCCGCAGAGCGTGTCGGCACTGAAGAGTGCAATAGTCGCTGCCGACGGGCTGCTGTTAGTGACACCCGAATACAATCATGGCGTCCCCGGTGTGTTCAAGAACGGCATTGACTGGCTGTCGCGTCCGCCCAGCGAAGCGGCTCGAGTCTTTCGTGGCAGGCCGGTGGCCCTGATAGGGGCTTCGCCCGGGGGATTTGGCACGACGTTGGCTCAGGCGGCATGGCTGCCGACGTTAACCGCGCTCGGCATGGAACTGTGGTGCGGAAGTCAGCTGATGGTGGCGCATGCGAATGGCGCGTTTGATGAAAGTGGCGCACTCAAAGATTCCGCGATCCAGATGCAGCTGACGCAGTTCATGATCGGCTTCGTGGATTTCGTCGAACGCATGGCGCAGCGCTCCGCCTGACTCGTTCGTACTCGCTGCCTGTCAAACTCCCAACATCACCGCGGTCCGCACCGCTTGCCGGCGGCCGGTCGTTCAGTTCGTACCCGTCGGCACTCCTTCGAGGATCTCGCGTAGATAGGCGACGTGGTGGGCCAGAGCCTTGCGGCCGCCGGATGTCATTGCGACACGCGTGCGGGGTTTCTTGCCCACAAAGTCCTTTTCAATCTTGATGTAGCCAGCTTGTTCGAGCGTCGACAGATGTGCACCGAGATTACCGTCGGTGGCGCCTACCACACTCTTTAGGCGAGTAAATTCCACTGATTCGCGTGAAGAAAGGCCGTTCAATGCGGCCATGATCTTCAGCCGCAGCGGCTGATGGATTAGCTCATTGGCTTCGCTTGGCATCTCAAGCGCGCCTGAGCCAAAGGCCCGTCAGTATCAGGGTGCTGCCGCCGACCACGGCCATCCACAGCATGAAGTGCTCTTTAAAAAATGCGTAGCCCGCGACCGTGCATGCGCCGAGCAGCAGTCCAGCAATGGCCCAGCGTGAGCCCCGCCAGATGCCAATCACAGAGTAGACCAGTGCTACAAAGAGGGCTGGAAAGGCACCAAACTGCGCCGAATCATGGGGCTGCATGATGTAGTAGGTGGCTGCTACAAAGCCAAGCGCCGCGATGCCCAGGGCGGCGAAGCGCGCGCCGTAACCCGTCGTCACGCCGGTCCTGCTGGCTATGGCGGCGCGCCCGAGCAAGAAGCTGCCGGTAATACCGGCGACGTCAAGCACCAGCCACACCGGGTTGGCGAGGGCTGGCGCCAGGTCGCAGCTGCCATAGCCAATAGCCCAGATAATGCCCCAGAGAATGAAGTGCGGCGCGCCGTGCTGGTAGCCGCGCAGAACCGAGGCGCGATGCTGGGTGCGAGCAATGTCCTGCAAGGTCTCTGCGGCTTCCTGGGTAGATATAGGCATGGGCGTCTCCTGGCTTCCTGGTTTACTATGTGTAGTACAGAGAACTCTATACGACAGAGTGAAAGAATGCAAATGCCGGCGCTTCGCGGATGAATAGCCGCATCCCTTTGCAGAAATACTCTGGCTCGGAAGGCGGGCTAGCCGCGGATTAGTTTCTTCAGTCCCCGCCGGAACTCGCCAACGCCTCCCATGGAGGGATGGCGTAGCGGGTGCGCCATCACACCGCATTGAACCAGGGATGCTTCGGCATGCCGGCCCACGGCGGCGACCGTCGCGCTGGGAAACGCATTCACGAGTGCCTTGAGCACGGGAATGCCCATTGCACGCTCTGCCGGTTTCGGTGTCCGATTGGATTGGCGGTTTCCGCTCTTGTAAGGATGCCAGGGAAAAGCATTCCAGAGGATGGTCCGCTGTGCTATCCCGAATTCGTGCAGCGCCGACCAGATCGTCGTCGCTGAAGGTTCGCTCCAGGGGATGTGTCGACTGGAAAGCCGCTCCGCACGACTGTGCACACGCGGAATTCTTCCGGCGATAAGCAGGCGTTCGCTCGTGAACGGGATGCCGGTGACATGGCAGCCCTGGTAGCCGGCAGCTTCGCCTATCAATATGAGCGTGGGTTTCGTCGCCAGGTGCGCGCGTAACCGCTGTCGCCTGGCACTCGCCGCGTTGTGATGCAGATCCGTTCCCGGGTCATACTCGGTCCAGGGATTGAACACCTGATCGCCCGTATAGTGGTTCAGCAGGCGAAAAAATCGGGCCAGGGACGCGCTAGGTGGCAATGCCATACATCCGGGTGGATCCACAGTCTTCGAAGCGGCCGTGATTCTATCCCGGCCAACTTCCCCGACAGCATTTTCCAATGGCTTGCAGCCGCAGTAGTCGGCGACCTACAGCCGCTGCCTGCTCCTTCGCCTACAGTCCCCCACACGGGTGGAAATAAAGCCATTAAGTCAAATTGCTGCGGTGATTTGGCACTTGACAGGGCTCCGTGTCGAAGATGTGAGGCCGAGTCGATAGTTTCAATGCCAAACCGACCCAACAATCGGGCCAAGATGACATTCAGAGGCAGCATCTCCGCCGAATCCGCCGTCAGCGCCGCAGCTGAGGCGGCTGATATGGCTCACCGTGCCGGCCTTATCTATGTCTCGGATGCGCTCCCCGGCTATCGCCGCGAGCGCGTCGGCAAGCGCTTTCGTTATTTTGCTCCCGACGGGCGGCAACTCAGGGCCCGTGCGGAGCTGAAGCGCACTGCTCAGCTTGCGATCCCGCCGGCCTATGAAGAAGTATGGGTGTGCATGGATCCGCGTGGTCATCTGCAGGCTACGGGGCGTGATGCCCGCGGCCGCAAGCAATACCGATACCATCCCGAATGGCGCAGCATCCGTGATGACGCCAAGTTTGATCGCATGGCGACCTTTGCCGAAGCGCTGCCCCGCCTTCGCCGGCGCGTTGCGCGCGACCTGGCGTTGGAGGGGCTGCCGCGCGATAAGGTCCTCGCGGTCGTCATTAGCGTCCTCGATGCGACCTGCGTACGTGTTGGCAATGAAGAATATGCGCGCGACAACAAGAGCTTTGGGCTCACGACGCTGCGCAATCGCCATGTAAGCTTTATCCGCGATGGCCGCGCGATTCTTAACTTTCGCGGCAAGGGCGGTGTGCCCCACGAAGTACTTATCGATGACAGGCGCATCGTGAAGATCATGCGCCGCTGCCAGGAGCTCCCGGGCCAACAGCTGTTCCAATATGTCACTGATGAGGGGCAACGCGCGCCCATAGATTCCGGGCAGGTTAACGATTACCTGCGCGATTCGATGGGAGATGACTTTACGGCCAAGGATTTTCGGACCTGGGCCGCTACCTTGCACGCGATCCAGTTGTTGGCGCGCACACCGGTGCCGACGGACGCCAGTGAAAGAGCAATGAAGAGTGAGATTGTTGCCGTCATTAAGCAGGTCGCCGCCAAACTGCGCAATACGCCGGCGGTCTGCCGCAAGTCCTACATTAATCCGATGGTATTTGAGGCCTGGCGCTCTGGGGCCATCCAGAAGGCCTTCAGTGGCGGTTTGAAACTCGCAGCACCGCGACAGACCGAATCACGCGTGCTGGCGTTCCTGATTCGACGCGCCGGAGGCTCGAACCAAACCAAGCGATTGCCCGCGCAGTAACTTCCACGCCTTGGCTGCGGACCCGCGCAGTTTGTTCAGCGGCTGTCAGGCTGCCTGCCTCGGCGCGATGTACGTTAGACGCGTGGCCCCGCCTGCATTCCGCGTCCGTGTTCGGCAAACGCGAGCCAATGGCAAAGAGCTCGGGCTGTCAAATCAGCGGCGCGTTGGAGCCTATTTTCTGGGTGCCAGTTGCGATCGGAAAGCTCTGTGCTGCGGTGCACCACTTCGGTACGTTAGCGCACTCAGCGATGCAAATTCTCCAAGAGTAGCGGCCCAGTCACTCATTTGGCCATTTACCACGCGCTAGCATCCCGGGACCGGGATTGGCTCTCATTTTTCCGCGGTTACTGCCGATATTCTCTCTTGAGCTAATGATCGTGACAGCTGGGAGAGAGCGTCATTAAGGGCGTGCATCAACAAACTCCGAGGTTTGGTTTTCGCTGGGGCATCGGCGCGCGCCTCGGCTTGGCGTTCGTTTCGGTCGCAGGACTCGCCATCGCGGCAAATCTCCTGGCCGAACATGCGATGTCCACGATCCATACCACCCGCGTGGTGCGCGTTGTGGCTCTGCCACGCTCGCCCGTACCGACCATTGTTGTGCCTTCGCCGGCGGCTGCCCCCTCCGTGCCCGAGATTGTAGCGCCGAGTCCCGACGCGCTGATTGCTACCATCGAACGCTATGCGAGTGCGGTGCGTGCGCGGGCCGCGACTCGCAATGAGATCACCGCGGGGCAGATCGCCAAGGCTTCCAGTGACCTTGAGCAGGAAATTCAGGCTTATCTGGCGCAACCTAGTCACGTCTCAGGCAGCCGCCTCGAGAGTTTGCGGACCGCCCTCAAAGCCTACCGCGCGCATGCTGAGGAATTGCTGCGCGTCGCCGATAGGCGTGAGCAGATCATCCGCGACTTCTGGGATAGCTTCGATGCGCTCGATGGGCGCACTAAATCAGCCCTCGGCCGTTCGTGGCGAATCTTTGGCCATGTCATTGCACGCAACTCGCTGGTGGACTTCAATTCGAGCCTCGACGCGATCCGGCGCGGCTATGCCGACCGCATGGCAACCGGCGAGACCGCCTCGGCGTCGCTCGCTGCCGTCACAGCGAGTTCGGCGGCGCTTCTGGCAACTGAGCAAGCGAATGATTCGGGACTGGTGCGGTCATTGGGCCAGGCTTGGGTTGCGCAGATGCACGCTGATGTGGACCGAATCGGCTCGCTGCAGCAGTCGCTGGTACAGGTGGATGCTCAGCGCCGTGAGGCGCTCGAGAACTTCGAGCATGAGGCGCTGAATGTGTCTGGGCTGGCAAGTGCCACGAAGCCAGGCCCTGCCGCGCGCAACCGCGCACCTCCTGCCGCGCCCGGCGCGGGGGCGAGCGCCCAAGTGGCTGCGCATTTATCCGACGATCGCGGCCTGCCCTCACTCATCAGCCGCCTGCCGACAGACTCCGAAGCCGATGGCGCCCACGATGCGGAGGGCAGTCTAGCGGACGCGCCCGCGCCAGAGGACACCTCGGTCTCCTCGGCGCCGTCGGAATACACCACCATGATGTTCTGGCTGAGTGCCGGTGTCCTGCTGCTGCTCTCATGTGTGTCGATTTTCACGGTTGCCAGCGT